>Ga0335082_10000249_pt1 | contig 54669 bp, 39 predicted proteins | sample Lox_Sample_41_FD_206718 | JGI IMG/M metagenome (GOLD analysis project Ga0335082, IMG submission 206718) | Soil microbial communities from Loxahatchee National Wildlife Refuge, Florida, United States - Lox_Sample_4.1 | ecosystem: Environmental > Terrestrial > Soil > Wetlands | place: USA... | reverse complement strand
CTTGGCGCGGATGCTGAGTGGCGCTACCCAGGAATGAAAACACCGGCGTGGGTTTATCACCCAGCTGTTCCTGCAATATAGAGAAGTCGATGGTTCGAACATCGATGCGAGGGGGAGTCCCTGTCTTCAGCCGTCCAACCGGTAAGTTCAACTCTCTCAGTCGCTTGGATAATGTGGTAGCAGCCGGATCTCCGGCGCGTCCTGCGCTGTGGCTGCGCAAGCCTACGTGTATCAATCCAGCAAGGAAGGTCCCGGTCGTCAGGACGACCGCTTCCGTCATAAATCTAACCCCTGATTGGGTTACGACCGCTCTGACTTTGCCGTTGTAAACCTCTATATCGTCTACCGGCTGTTGAAACACACACAGATGATTTTGACGTTCAATACGGGTCCGGATGGCCTGTCGATATAACACACGATCCGCTTGTGCCCTCGTCGCCCGCACAGCTGGACCTTTGCTCGCGTTCAGAATCCGAAATTGAATTCCCGCCTCGTCGGCTGCCGCAGCCATTGCGCCGTCCATCGCGTCGATTTCTTTGACGAGGTGCCCCTTACCGATGCCACCGATAGATGGATTACAGGACATCTGGCCAAGCGTTTCAATGCTATGGGTGATTAGCAGCGTTTTGACGCCCATCCGAGCTGCGGCTAGGGCGGCCTCGGTACCCGCATGCCCGCCGCCAACCACCACCACGTCAAATCTATTCGGATGATTATTGCTTCCCATACCTAGGTCCTAGGGTTCCACGTGGAACCCGGGAAGAAGTTCCACGTGGAACAAAGTCATTTCCCAATACAAAATGAGCTGAAAATATGACCAAGAAGATCGTCCGCAGCCAACTGTCCTGTAATGCCGCCCAGCGCCACGCTCGCCAGCCGAAGTTCTTCGGCTACAAATTCCAAACCCCCCTCATGATCCCTAGCGGATTCGATGTAGCGTATAGCTTCTTGAAGGGCGAATACATGCCTTTCCCGTGCAATAAAGTTTGCCTCGCTTGCGTCATGGAGTTCCATAGCGTCCAGGACAACTTGGCAAAGTTTATCGATACCTTGTCCTGTTTTCGCAGAAATGCAGACGACTGAGGGATCTTGCGGTAAATCCTCTGCGTTGAGCAAATCCACCTTATTCAAGACAGGGACCTGCTTCACATTTCTCGGCAACCAGGCCTGCAGCGATTCCGTTACAGGCTCAAGACGGGTATCTCTTATATTCAGAATAATGTCGGCACTCTTGGCGGCATCCAAGGCCCTTTGAACGCCGATTTTCTCCACGGGATCGTCGGCTTGCCGGATCCCTGCAGTATCTACCAACGTCACCGGCATTCCAGCCAGCGTCACGTCGACTGCTATGGCATCTCGCGTCGTGCCAGGAATATCGGTAACGATAGCCAACGTATCCCCGGCCAAGCAATTCAACAGGGTAGATTTGCCTACATTGGGTGCCCCGATAATGGCTACCTTGATGCCGTCGCGCAACCTTCTTCCCCGAATTGCCTGGTCCAGGAGACGCCTCACGCCATCAAGCGTCGCTGTAAGTTCCTCGATTAGCGCGCTTTGCTCGAATTCACCAATTGGATCTTCAGGGAAGTCGATTTGCGCTTCCACCTGTGTGCGCACTTGCAGAAGCAAGAGTTGAAGCGAATCAACCGCATCAGAGAAGGCGCCGTTCAGGGAGCGTATCGCCGCACGCGCCGCAGATTCCGAGCTGGCTTCGATCAGATCGGCGACTGACTCGGCCTGAGCAAGATCAATCTTGCCATTGAGGAATGCCCGTCGCGTAAATTCCCCCGGCTGGGCGAGGCGTGCCCCCATTTCGAGGCAACGGCCAAGGACCAGTCTTAGGACGCCACTACCACCATGACCCTGTAGCTCAAGAACGTCCTCGCCCGTATACGATCGTGGAGTTTGAAAGTACAGTCCGATACCCGAATCGATGGTATTGCCGCGTCCGTCGAGAAACTTTGTCACCGTGGCAAGCCGCGGGGTGAGCATGCGTCCAAACAGCCCTGCCATCATTTCCGTCAAATCAGGGCCAGAAATCCGCACCACACCGATCGCTCCCCGTCCGGGCGCGGTGGCGACCGCGGCAATGACGTCAGGCTTCCCCACGGCTGGTCTTACCCTGCTCCAGCGTTCGGGTGATATTCCACTGTTGGGCAATGGAAAGAATGTTGTTCACCAGCCAATAGAGAACCAGTCCGGCGGGAAAGAAAAAGAAAAAGATGCTGAAGGCAATAGGCATTATCTTCATGAGCTTGGCCTGGACCGGATCCGGTGGCGTCGGGTTCAACCAGGTTTGTATAAACATGGTCGCGCCCATCAATACGGGCAGTATGTAGTAGGGATCCTGCCTTGACAGATCATGGATCCACAACACAAACGGCGCTTGGCGAAGCTCCACACTGAGCAAAAGCACCCAATAAAGTGCAATGAAAACAGGTATTTGAACAACAATGGGAAGACATCCACCCAACGGGTTGACCTTCTCCGTTTTGTACAACTCCATCATGGCTTGGTGCATACGCTGCCGGTCATCGCCGTAACGCTCTTTCAGTTTCTGCAGCTTCGGTGCCAATACTTTCATCCGAGCCATGGACCTGTAGCTCGTTGCGGAGAGCGGGTAGAACGCCAGTTTGATGAGCACCGTGAGCAGAATGATCGCTACCCCCCAATTGTGTACAAAATCATAGATCCGGCTCAGCACCCAGAAAAGTGGCACGGCCAGAACTCGCAACCAACCATAATCGACGGTGAGCTCGAGGCCCGGGGCAAGTTTACGCAGTGCATCTTGTTCCTGTGGGCCGGCATACAACTGAGATGACACGGTCACCATCTGCCCAGGAGCGATTTGACCGACTGGTAATTTCACACCGGCAGCGAATAGCCCATTGTCGATGGGTCGCACGAAGATCTCTCTATGCTTCGCTGCGGGCGGAAGCCACGCACCGAGGAAATAGTGCTGGACGATTGCAACCCACCCATCGTCCGCCTCCTTGGGATAATCAAACTTGTTCTTGGTGATATCTTCAAAAGAGGCTTTGCGCAGTTTGTCCCTTTCCGTGTAGACCTCGGCCCCTAGAAATGTCGGCACCATCCGGGAATCACCTGCCGCCGGCTTCGCGTCCCGGAGCAACTGGTAGTAGACCGTCGGCTCAATCGCAGCACCTTGCGGAGCCGTGATCTCGAATGCAATATCCACCAGATAAGCGCCGCGTCGAAACGTATAAACCTTCGCGACCTTCGCCCGGCTCTCGTCCTCAGCGTCCAGCCGGACCACCAGCGTATCCACGCCTGGCCCCATCTCGTAATTTGTCTGGGTCGCTCGGTAGTTGCTGGTATGGTTGGGAAACGGCCCTCCAATCAATCCGCTCTGGGCTATGTACGTGTGCTCGGCGTCTTCCTCCAGCAGTACGAAATTCTTTTGCGGATTGAGCGTATCCCGATATTTCAAAAGCTCCATGCGGCGCAAATCCGCTCCTGCAGTATCGATCTCTGCTTTCAGCGTGTCGGTAGTCACGGTTATGCGTTGACCGTGCGCACGTTCGGTCGACACCGGAGCAACCGGCAAAGCCTGTTGCGCACCCGCTGCGGCGGCGGGTGGCGCTGTAGCGGCGGGCTGACTTGGCGTCGAGCGTTGGGGAGCTGGTTGGTGCTCCTTCATCCAGGCATCGAACAGGAAGAACACAGAAATTGCGAACACAATTCCTGCGAATATTCTAAATGAATCCATATTGTTCAACGCTTGTTGGGGACCGGATCAAAACCGCCGTCGTGCCATGGATGGCAGCGCGCAAGCCGGCAAATCGAGAGCCACGAGCCATGGAGTGCACCATGCATCATGACCGCCTCCTTAGCGTACTCGGAGCAAGTTGGGTGGAAGCGGCAGCGGTTACCCAGCATCGGACTGATCACCAGTTGATAGAGCGAGATCAGCGCGAGAATAACGTTCTTCATTTGAGCAGCGAGGTCAGCACGGCAGCCAACTCCACCTGAGAAGCCCTTGCATCCGCAGGACGCACCGCTTCCCGAATTCGCACCAGCAGGTCATAACCGGCCAGTTCTCGTTGGCGCGTCCGGAACGTCTCCCGGATCAACCGTTTCAGGAAGTTGCGCGCCACCGCGTGTTGGACTGTACGCTTCCCTACAATGATTCCCAGACGAGCGAACGACTTTCGATTGCGTACTGCGTGCACAGTGAACCGCCTGCTTCGTGCAGCCGGTTTGGAGGTTAAGAGCGCTTGGAAAGCATCTCGCCCGGTCAGGCGCGCGCGCGGTCTGAACGCATTCTGCCGCAAGCCTACGCTTAGCTTAGACAGCCAGCCGTTTCCGCCCTTTCGCGCGTCGGTTATTGAGGACCTTTCGTCCACCCAAGGTCTTCATGCGTGCGCGAAAGCCATGTGTCCGGGCGCGGCGAACTTTCGAAGGTTGATAGGTGCGTTTCATTGCAGGATTCGCTTGTAAAGAATGGTTCTGGAAAAGCCTGCTATTACACGGCGTTCAGGTACTACTTGTCAATTTATACCGGAAATGGGTCTGTGGATAACTTTACGCGCATGGTACTATTGCGTTCTATCTCGCGGGCTCTTTCCCCCTCGCGCGGCGACTATGAACAGCCTGTGGACGCACTGCCTTCAGCACTTCCAGCGTGAACTTCCTGCGCAGCAGTTCCGAACATGGATCGCGCCGCTGAGCGCGGTCGCGGACGGGCATGTGCTCACTATCACCGCGCCTAACCGGTTTGTGCTGCAATGGGTGAAGGACCGCTTCCTTCCCGTAATTGAGCAACTCGCACGTGAAACGGCCCCAGACCGGATGGACGTTGTCCTGCAACTGGCACAAACGACTAATGGTTCGGCAGCGGTGCTGCCTCCGCCAGTTGCCACCGCAGCCCACACAATTCAGGCCGACGCGGGCAAAACCAGAGTGCGTGAGCACAGCCGCCTCAATCCCACCTTCACGTTTGATTCGTTCGTAACCGGAAAAGCCAATCAATTGGCGCGTGCTGCTGCTGTCCAGGTTGCCGAGCATCCCGGGACCGCTTACAACCCACTCTTCATTTATGGGGGGGTCGGCTTGGGCAAAACGCACCTGATCCAGGCAATTGGCAACCTGGTTCATGAACAGAATCCTCACGCCAACGTCCGTTACATTCATGCGGAGCAATATGTCTCAGATGTTGTGCGAGCCTACCAGCACAAAGCATTCGACGGCTTCAAGAAGTATTACCACTCGCTCGATCTGCTGCTCATCGACGATATCCAGTTCTTCAGCGGGAAAAACCGAACTCAGGAAGAGTTCTTCTACGCTTTCAACGCGCTGATCGATGCGCATAAACAGGTAATCATCACGTGCGACACTTACCCCAAAGAGATCGCGGGGATGGAAGACCGCTTAATCTCTCGGTTCGGGTGGGGCCTCACCGTAGCGATCGAACCACCCGAACTGGAAATGCGCGTAGCGATACTGATTAAAAAAGCGGAAGCCGAAGGAGTACGGGTGCCGGAAGACGTGGCCTTCTTTATTGCGAAACACATCCAGTCAAATGTTCGAGAGCTGGAAGGCGCCTTGAAACGCGTGCTTGCATACGCAAATTTTTCCAATCAGCCCTTGTCCCCGGGATTGGCGCGTGAGGCCCTCAAAGATGTTCTCGCCATCCAATTCCGCCAGGTCACCATCGAAAACATCCAGAAGACTGTCGCTGATTACTACAAGATAAAAGTTTCGGAGATGTACTCGAAGAAACGCACGCGCAACGTCGCTCGCCCACGGCAGATCGCAATGGCTCTCGCCAAGGAACTCACGCAGCTCAGTCTTCCTGACATCGGCGAGGCTTTTGGCGGGCGGGACCACACGACTGTTCTGCATGCATGTCGAAAGGTGGCTGAGCTCAAGATCGAAAGCCCTGAGCTCACCCGCGACTTCCAGGCGTTGCTTCAAGTACTGCGCAGTTGATACGCAGGGGGATAAGTTGTGCATGAAGGCACTTCACAGCGCATGTGGCAGAGCTACCCACAATTCATCCACTGGTTACACAATAGTTATTGGTGTTTCTCGAAGCCGTCCTCTCACCCGCGGGACGGGCCAATACCGAGTTGTTCACAACTGTGCCGCTAGCTTATTAGTAGTTACCAGAAAGAATAACCAATGAGCCTAATACAAGTAGAGCGCAATCTCTTGCTGACTCCACTACAAGCGGTAAGCGGCGTGGTAGAGCGCCGACATACTCTTCCAATACTTTCCAATGTCCTGCTTGAACTCGGCGACGGCATTCTTTGCCTTACCGCTACCGACCTGGAGATACAGGTTGCTTCGCAAGCACAGACTTCGGCCGCGAACGAGACCCAGGTTACGACGGTGTCGGCGCGCAAGCTGCATGACATCTTGAGGTCACTGCCGGATGAGGCCGTAGTCGCACTCGATTTGCAGGAGAAGCGCTTGCAGCTGAAGGCTGGAAAGAGCAAGTTCAGCTTGCAGACCCTGCCGGCTGCGGACTTTCCCAAGATTTCATCGGCGGGCGCGAGCGCAACGCGTGCCACATTGCCGCAAAATCAGCTCAAGCGCCTGCTGGCGCTGGTTCAGTACGCAATGGCGCAACAGGACATACGCTATTATCTGAATGGTTTGTTGCTCTCATTACAGCCAGACGAACTGGCGGTAGTAGCCACGGATGGACACCGGCTTGCGCTCGCTGCCTCGAAGGTTGCCCTCGATACACCCGCCACCGAGGTGATTCTGCCGCGTAAGGCTATCGTTGAATTGAGCAAGTTGCTGGCAGATTCTGATGAGCCGGTGGTCTTTGAGGTGCTCGACAATCAGGTCCGCTTCGGCTTTGGCGCGATCTCGTTCGTCACCAAGCTGGTCGATGGCAAGTTTCCGGACTACCAGAAGGTCGTCCCGACGAGCTACAAGAAACGCTTTACCGTTTCCAGAGCGGAGCTGCAGCAAGCCCTCCAGCGCGCGGCCATTCTATCCAACGAGAAATTCAGAGGAGTGCGCTGGGTTTTGACCTCGGGAAGCCTGCGCATCGTATGTACCAACAGTGAGCAGGAGGAAGCCGAGGAGGAACTCGAAGTCGACTATTCCGGGGATGCCCTGGATATCGGCTTCAACGTAAGCTATCTGCTAGACGTGCTCGCCAACGTGCAGACCACCGAAGTCGAATGCTCGCTCGGCGATTCCAACAGCAGTATGTTGATCACCATGCCCGGTGATGCATCGTTCAAGTACGTCGTCATGCCGATGCGGATCTGATGTCCAGGTTAACACAACGGAGCCGGGTTTCCCGGCAGGGTAATGTCTGAATACAACGCAGAAAGTATCAAAGTCCTGAAAGGGCTCGAAGCGGTTCGCAAGCGTCCCGGGATGTACATCGGCGACACGGGCGATGGCACCGGCCTGCATCATATGGTATTCGAAGTGGTGGACAATGCCGTTGATGAAGCATTGGCCGGGTATTGTGATGACATAAAGATCATTATCCATTCGGACAATTCGATCAGTGTCATCGACAACGGCCGCGGCATACCGACCCAGATTCACCCGGATGACGAGCTGCGCAGGTCGACCGCTGAGATCGTGATGACGGTGCTGCACGCGGGCGGTAAGTTCGACGGCAACTCGTACAAGATATCCGGCGGTCTGCACGGGGTCGGGGTTTCCGTGGTCAATGCTCTGTCCGAGTGGCTGCGCCTCACCATTCGCCGCGACGGTCACGTCTTTCAGATGGAGTTTCGCGATGGTGAGCCGGTAGCACCACTCAAGGAGACCGGCACGACCGAGCGACGTGGAACGGAAGTGCACTTCATGCCGAGCATCGCAGTTTTTGGTAACGTGGAATTTCACTACGACATCTTGGCGAAACGCCTGCGCGAGCTTTCCTTCCTGAACAATGGGGTGCGCATCGAGTTCGTCGACCAGCGGAACGGCAAGGAAGAGCTATTTCAATTCGCCGGCGGTATCCGGGGTTTTGTCGAGTTCATCAACCGTACCAAGACTGTCTTGCACCCGCATATATTCCACGCCCTGCGCGAACGCGACGGCATCGGTGTGGAGGTGGCTATGCAATGGAACGACTCGTACCAGGAGTCGGTGCTCTGTTTCACGAACAACATCCCGCAGCGCGACGGCGGCACACATCTAACCGCTTTGCGCGGGGCCATGACGCGGACACTCAACCACTACATAGAGCAGAACGAGTTCGCGAAACGGGCCAAAGTCGAAACCACGGGCGACGATATGCGCGAAGGCTTGACGGCGATCCTGGCCGTGAAGCTTCCCGATCCCAAGTTTTCCTCTCAGACCAAAGACAAGCTGGTGTCTTCCGAGGTGCGGCCGGTGGTGGAGGAAATTGTCTCCGAAGCTTTGATGGCTTTCCTGCTGGAAAACCCGAACGACGCCAAAATCATCGTCGGCAAGATCATTGAAGCGGCCCGTGCGCGCGAAGCCGCAAGGAAGGCGCGTGAGATGACACGCCGGAAGGGCGTGCTGGATGGATTCGGGCTGCCTGGAAAGCTGGCGGATTGCCAGGAGAAGGACCCGGCATCCTCGGAGCTCTACCTGGTTGAGGGAGATTCTGCAGGAGGTTCCGCGAAACAAGGTCGCGATCGTAAGTTTCAGGCAATCCTTCCGCTCAAGGGAAAGATTTTGAATGTAGAGCGGGCGCGCTTCGACAAGCTGCTGTCGTCGCAGGAAATAGCTGCGCTGATAACGGCGCTCGGCACCGGCATCGGCAAAGAGGAATACAGGCCGGAGAAGTTACGCTATCACCGCATCATCATCATGACCGACGCCGACGTCGACGGCTCGCATATCCGCACGCTGCTCCTGACCTTTTTCTACCGGCAGATGCCCGAGTTGGTCGAGCGCGGCCACATTTACATCGCGCAACCGCCGCTTTACAAGGTCAAGCATGGGCGCGAAGAGCGCTACTTGAAGGACGATCACGAGCTCAAAGATTACCTGCTGCGGCTGGCGCTGAAAGATGCGCAGTTGAATCGGGGGGAAGGCTTGCCCCCTTTGACCAAAGATGCACTCGCTGAAGTGGCTCGCGAATACATCCTCGCCGAGGCGGTAATCGAGCGACTTTCACGCCGTATCGATCCATCGCTTCTACACGCTTTGCTCAGAGGGCCTGAAGTGGACCTTAGTAGTGAAGAAGCCGCTGCCCGCTCGACCGCGGACTTGCTGCGTCATCTACCGGAAAATGGCATCAGCATCGAACCGCGTTTCGACGAAAAGACTGAGAGCCATCTACTCAGAGTGAAGAAAATACAGCACGGCAACGTGAGGGTGACCTATGTCGATCGCGACTTCGTAGAAAGCGGCGACTATACGCAGATTCGCAAGACGGCAAAAACCTTGGAAGGACTGCTCGGTGCACTGGCCAGTGTCCAGCGCGGGGAACATCAGCACCCGGTCACAGAGTTCAAAGACGCGGTGGACTGGCTGCTCGACCAGGCGCGCAGCGGCCTGACCGTGCAGCGCTACAAGGGTCTGGGAGAGATGAACCCGCAACAGTTGTGGGAGACGACGATGGATCCTAAGTCGCGCCGTCTGCTCCGCGCTCAGATCGAGGATGCCATCGCGGCGGACGAGATCTTCACCACGCTCATGGGCGACGTAGTCGAGCCGCGCCGCGCGTTCATCGAAGCCAACGCGCTGGGGGTTCGCAACCTCGACGTGTGATGTCAGCCCCGAGCGCGGGCCGACGGTTTTTTCCTTGCGGACGAGCCCCCGGCGCGTTTCACCGGCTGGGGCGCCTCTTCCACTTTCGCTTTCGTTCGACTGGACCGTTTAGCCGCTGCCGCTCGTGCCTGGCTTCCCCGAGCCGAGCCTCGTGTTGCAGATGGTGCCGCCTTGGCAGACTTCGCCGCCAGAATCTCGAGTCCCTGCTCGAGTGTCAGCGCTTCCGGATCGTAGTCTCGCGGCACCGTGGCATTGATGCGGCCGTGTTTGACGTAAGGTCCGTAGCGCCCGGACATGAGCGTCACCGGTCTCTGGTCCTCCGGGTGCGCGCCTAGTTGTTTACCTGACGCGGCGCGGCCACTCTTCGGTGCCGCGAGCAACTCAACCGCACGCTGCAAGGAGATGTCGTAGACGCTTTCGCTTTTCGGAATTGACTTGTAGGCACCATCGTGTTTGACGTAAGGCCCGAACGGTCCAATGTTCGCTTCGACCGGCTTCGCGGTTTCAGGGTGAGCGCCAAGTTGGCGCGGCAGCGACAGCAATTTCAGTGCAGTGTCCAGGTCTGCAGAAGCAACCGGAACGTTCTTGGGCCAGGCTGCTCGTTTGGGTTTGGTTTTAGCGTCAGGCTCCGTGGGTCCAAGTTGGACGTAGAACCCATACGGACCGCGCATGAGCAGAACCTCTTTGTCTGTCTTCGGATCCTTGCCGAGTTGCATCGGACCTTCCGCCAGGCTGCCCCACGGCCGCGTGTAGTCGCACTTCGGATAGCGATTGCAGCCAACGAACAACCCGCGCCGGCTGTTCTGCAGGAACAAATCGCCCTTGTGGCATTTGGAGCACTTCTCGCCCAGCGGTACCCCCCTCGCGACATCCTGCTTTTTCGACAGCGTGGTCGAGAAAGCGTCCCAGAACTCGCTCAGCACCGGCACCCACTCGCGCTTGCCGTTCGAGATGAAGTCGAGCTGATCCTCCATTCGGGCGGTGAAGTCATAGTCGATGTAGTGGTCGAAGTGGGCGATCAGAAAGCCGTTGACCAGTCGTCCGAGGTCGGTCGGAGTGAAGCGCTTCTTGTCCAGGTATGCATAGCCCCGGTCTTGCAGTGTCGAAATGATGCTGGCATAGGTGGACGGCCGCCCGATGCCATGTTCTTCGAGCGTCTTCACCAGGCTGGCTTCGGTATAGCGCGGTGGTGGCTGGGTAAAGTGCTGCTCGCCGAACACTCGGTCAACCGGTATCTTCTCGCCCTCCTTCAACTGTGGGAGTTTCTCGTCACCCTCGTCACTCGAATCGTCGACGTCCTCCTTGTACACGGCAATGAAGCCAGGAAACACCAACGTTTGGCCGCTCGCTCGAAACAGCGTGTCTTTGCCGCCGACGCTGAGGTCCACGCTGGTGGTATCGAATCGCGCCGGTGTCATTTGACACGCGAGCGTTCGTTTCCAGATCATCTCGTACAGCCTGGCCTGATCGGGTGTTAAGTAGCGGCGGACTTGATCGGGGGTGCGCTGAATCGAAGTGGGCCGGATGCCCTCGTGGGCTTCCTGGGCGTTCTTCGATTTGCTGCGATAGTGTATCGGTGCCTTGGGCAAGTAATCCGCGTTGAAATGCTTGCCGATGTAACCGCGGATTTCCTGGAGCGCTTCGTTGGCGAGGTTGGTGGAGTCGGTCCGCATGTACGTAATGAGACCGACTGTCTCGCCGCCGGTATCGACGCCTTCGTACAACTGCTGAGCCGTGCGCATCGCACGTTCTGCGGTCATTCCAAGCTTGCGCACCGCTTCCTGCTGCAGCGTGGAGGTGATGAATGGCGCAGACGGATAACGCAACTTCGGCTTGCGCTCTACTTTGCTGACCGTCGCCTGACCCTTGGCCTCCTTCACCACCTCTTTCACCACCGCCCGCTGCTGTTCGTCGGTGGTGATGGTGAACTGCTCGACTTTGTCGCCGCGATACTGAATCAGGCGCGCGCTGAAGCGGTCAGCCGCTTTGTGGCTCTCGAGGTGAATGGTCCAGTACTCTTGGGTCTTGAACGATTCGATCTCGTGCTCACGCTCGACGATGAGGCGCAAAGCTGGACTTTGTACCCGCCCTGCGGACAAGCTGGGGCCAATCTTCTTCCAAAGCAGCGGCGAGAGATTGAAGCCAACCAGATGGTCCAACGCGCGGCGCGCCTGTTGTGCATTGACCAGCTGCATCGAAATGGCCCGCGGGTTATCGACCCCTTCTTTGACTGCGGACTCGGTGATCTCGTAGAACACCACGCGCTTCACAGGCGTGCTCTTCAGTGCCTTCTTACCTTTCAGTATTTCCGATAGATGCCACGCGATCGCTTCGCCCTCTCGGTCGGGGTCTGTTGCCAGCAGAATCTGATCGGCTTCACCGGCGGCGCGCGCGATGGCATCAACGTGTTTCTTGTTCTTCTCGACCAGCGCATAGCGCATGCGAAAGTCGTGCTCTGGATCTACGGCGCCTTCCTTGGCTTCCAGATCACGGACGTGGCCATAGGAGGCCAGTACCTCGAAGTTGCGTCCCAGGTACTTTTTCAGCGTCTTGGCCTTCGACGGTGATTCAACAATGAGGAGATGACGTGGCATGCTGCCAGTGCACAAAAGAAGAGCGCCAGATAATAGGGACTCAAATGGGGCAGCGCAAGCCGGATGTCCAGAAATACCGCGTTTCGACCCGGGCGCTGCGGATTCTCACTACGTCAAGCGTTGGAACAGTCCGCCGGGTAGACGACTGATATGGCCTTCCAGTTCCAACTTCAAGAGGATCGTTGAGATGACTTCGACCGGACTTGCGAGTTGTTCACAAAGCGTATCCAGGTCGATCGGTGCAAATCCCATGGCTTCGAGGAGCTGGACTTCCTCCTCAGATGGCGGGTCACCTCTAACCGATGCGGCGGCCGGAGCTGTTTGCATGCCGAGTTCTTCCAGCACATCCCCAGCGCTCTCAACCAGTTTCGCGCCTTGCTTGATCAGCCAATGACAACCTTTGGACAAGGGGGAATGAATGGAACCTGGTATGGCAAACACTTCGCGGCCTTGATCCAGGGCCTGCCGGGCCGTGATCAGCGATCCGCTGTGGAGCGCCGCCTCCACGACCAATGTTCCCTGCGCCAACCCGCTGATCACACGGTTGCGCCGGGGGAAGTTGGAGGCAAGCGGCGGCGTACCAAGCGGGAACTCCGACAGTAGTAGTCCGCGCTCTGCGAGTTGATGCGCTAAGTCGCGATTGCGCGCCGGATATACCTTGTCCAATCCGGTTGCGACCACCGCGATACTCGATGCTTCGCTGCGCAAGCCGCCGCGATGAGCTGCTGCATCGATCCCATTGGCCAATCCACTGACAATGGTGAGCCCCGCATGTCCCAACGCTTCTGCAAACGCTTCGGCGTCGCGTACGCCACCTGGTGTCGCACTGCGGGCACCGACAATTGCCAAACTGCGTCGCGCCAGCAGCTCCAGCCGACCCTTCGCATAGAGCACTGGTGGCGGATCCGGCGTGTTGATCAGAGCGCGCGGATAAGAGGCATCGCCCAGCGTGACTATTGAATTCCCGGGCGAGCGGAGCCATTCAACGACGCGGCCGATCAACGTGGCATCGGGACCGAGTCGCCAGGCATCCCGCGCCCGCTGGTTGAGCAGAGCGATGACATCACTCGTCCGGGCTTGGAGAGCCGCGCCCGGGCTGCCGAACGCGGTGAGCAACTTGCGTTGACTCGTTGAACTCAACCCTGGAATCGAGGCGAGTCGAATCCAGTGAGCAAGCTCGGACTCGCTCGGAAGGTCCGGGTCGCCCCCCTCAGAGGCGGACATACCTGACCGTGCAGGCTATCGGCGGCGCAATGCGCGGACGTTCATGAAGGATTTTTGACGACGTCGTTCACGTTGACCTGTCTCTTAGCGGACATAACAAACCCGTAGGAGAGCTTGTTGAAGACGCGATAGACAAGGATCAAGCCGTATTGCTGCTCGGGCAGCGCGACCATGCGATCGCCCACCGCCACTGCGCCCTCCGAGCGATACAGCCCCAGAATATGGCCGACCTCCAAACCATCGCGCGCACCGCGATTCAAAATGACTACCGACAACGGTGCAATCTCGTACACCGAGTTGTCGGAGCCGGCGATCACTTTTCCTCGCACCTGGCGCTCCGGTGCATGCGGCGCGTAAGAGATATTCTGCTGCGGTGGCATGATGGTCAGCCGATCGTCCTTACCGACCTCCTGGATGGCTTTCGTGATGTGCACCGTCGAGATCTCACCAAACGATGTTACTTCAGCATCCCCCAGGTAGACCGCCTCGTATCCCAGCTCGTCGCCCGTATCAGGATCGAGGAAGATACGACCCGGGCGATACAGGTTCCAGTACGCTCCCTTGCTTTTGTCTATACCGGTCGCATAAGCCATATCGCCTGCCGACAGAACGACGCGGGCGTCGGTCGTCGCCACAATCTTCGGAGAGCGAGCGATAGAATCAGGGTCGACCACCAGCGGTCGCGACAAGAACGGCTCGAGATCCTTGGCCGGGATGGTCGGGATAGCCGCGTGCAAACCTTGCGCCCGTATCCGCGGCTCCAGTTTCGTAAGCTGCAACTCGTACCCATACCAGCGCGACAAGCCGCCGTCTGCCATCCCCTCGAGGCGCAGGCGTGGTGTTGCACCGGACAGATCGAGAATAATGACATCGCCCGGGTAGATCAGGTGCGGATTCTTGACCAGGTCGCGGTTGACGCCCCACACATCAGGCCATTTCCACGGGTTCTTCAGGAAACGCCCCGAAATCCCCCACAAGGTATCGCCGCGCTTCACGGTATAGCGGGTGGGCGGGTTGTCCTGTAACTTGATGTCGCCGCCTGGCTCGGTCGCGATGGGAGCTGCGGCCGGTGGCGTGGCCTCGGGCGCGGGTCCAGTGTCCCGTGGCGGCTCCTCATCGGCGGCCGTCGCGGCTCCGGCGAGCCCGAGTAGGAGAAATAGGATAACCGATATGGTCCTGGCCATTTTTGCCCTCAGCATGTTTGTACTCTTCGCGGTCGCCAGGTGGGCATTGTCCACCACCGCGCCCTTGAAATCCCGGCCGGACATCACAATCTCGTTTAAATTCTGCACGTAGCACCCTCTTCTAGCAAGCAAATTATGGCCCTGCTTTCCATTCTCCGCTACCCGGACGGACGCCTGCACACAGCGGCTGAACCGGTGCAAAGCGTTAACGACGAGATTCGCCGATTAATTGAGGATATGGCGGACACTATGTACGCTGCGCCTGGCGTCGGCCTTGCCGCCACCCAGGTGGATGTCCATAAACAGATCATCGTGATCGATGTGTCGGAAACGCACGACAATCTATTGGTACTGGTGAATCCCGAAATCCTGGAGCGCCGCGGTACATCGGAGCTCGAGGAAGGCTGTTTGTCGGTGCCCGGCATTTACGAAAGGATTTCGCGCGCGAAGTGGATCAGAGTTGCGGCCTTGAATCGCGACGGCGAACGTTTCGAAATAGAAGCAGACGGTCTTTTGTCGGTTTGCATTCAGCACGAAATGGACCACCTGAAGGGGATCGTTTTTGTGGAGTACCTTTCCCGCCTGAAGCAAATGCGCATTTTGTCCAAGTTGCGCAAGCAGGAAAAGCAGCAACGCCGCGCGCTGTAATAGGCGAGCAAAATGCGTTTAGTCTTCGCGGGCACGCCATTATTTGCTGAACAGGCCTTGCGAGCTCTGGTCGGCGCCGGGCATCAGATGTTGTTAGTGCTTACACAACCGGATCGCCCCAGTGGACGCGGCCTCAAAGTGCGTCACAGCGAAGTGAAGACGGCCGCGTTGCAGCTGGCGCTGCCAATAGCACAGCCTCCTACCCTGCAATCCGAGGAATCACTCGAGATCTTGCGCGGTGCTCACGCGCAGGCAATGATCGTTGCAGCCTATGGACTCATCCTTCCGCAAGCGGTGCTGGACTCCTTTCCGCTCGGATGCATCAATATCCATGCTTCTCTGCTGCCACGATGGCGCGGTGCGGCGCCAATTCAGCGGGCGATTCTAGCCGGCGATACGCGGACAGGAATCAGCATTATGCGCATGGATGCCGGCCTCGATACCGGCCCTGTGCTGCTGTCGAGAGAAATTGCGCTCGCGTCCGACGAGACTGCCGCTTCGTTGCATGACAAGCTGGCGGCGCTCGGCGCCCGTTGCATCGTCGAGTGTCTGCCTGCCCTCGAACAGGGCGCTCTCCGAGCAGTGCCACAATCCGAGGACGGCGTGACCTACGCCAGCAAGATTCAGAAATCCGAAGCTGCGATCGATTGGATCAAGCCGGCAGAAGTTGTGGACCGACAGGTACGCGCCCTGAATCCGTTCCCTGTCGCGAGCACAACATTGCACGGCGAAGTGGTCAGGATCTGGGCCTCGCGGCTCGCCTCCGATCAGGGTGGGCCAGCTGGCCAAGTGCTGCGTGCGGGAGACGAGGGCATCATCGTCGGGTGTGGCAACCGTGCCGTGTGCCTCCTGGAATTGCAGCGTGCCTCTTCCAAGCGATTGACCGCCGCGCAATTTCTGCGCGGCCACCCGCTGCCGGCCGGTGAACGGTTCGGCACGTGATGCACGTTCAACTTCAGGCGACGCGGGTGCTGCTGCAGGTGTTCGCGGGGCGCAGTCTAAGCGCTGTGCTCGCTCAGTCACACGCGCGCTTCGCGTCGGCCGCAGAAGGCGGCGCTGCCGTACAGGATATTGCCTTCGGGGTGCTGCGTCATCTTGGTGTGCTGAGGGGGACGCTCGGTGTACTGACCGACCGACCCGTCGCGGACGCCGATCTCGAAGCATTGCTGCTGGTGGGTCTGTATCAGCTCGAGTTCACGCGTACGCCCGCTCACGCCGTAGTAGATCAGACGGTTCGCACATGCATGGCTTTGCGAAAGAGATCAGCCCAAGGGCTTGCCAACGCAGTACTGAGGAATTACTTGCGCCGTCGGGAGCGTGTTCTTGAGGAAGCGCGCGCGACTGAGGTGGGCAGGTGGTCACATCCCCAATGGTGGATCGACGCGCTGAGAGCAGCCTATCCGGAACAGTTCGTCGACATCCTCGATGCAGGCAATACACGGCCACCGATGACCCTCCGCGTCAACCGTCGCAAGACCGATTGCGAGAGCTATCGAGAAATACTCCGAAGCGCGGGAATCGCTGCACAACGGGTCGGGTCTGGCGCGCTGCTCCTCGAGCGCCCGGTTCCGGTCGACCGGTTGCCCCGCTTCGCAGATGGCTTGGTCTCGGTTCAGGACCTGGCGGCGCAGTATGCTGCTCCGCTGCTGGACCTGCGCGCTGGTCAGCGTGTCCTCGATGCATGCGCAGCGCCCGGGGGAAAGACCGCGCATATCGCTGAAATCTGCAATGTCGCTTTAACCGCCGTCGATGTCGATGCACAGCGTCTGGCGCTGGTAGCACAAACATTCGAGCGTCTGGGGTTGGCGGGTGCTGACCTGGTGCATGCAGATGCGGCCAACCTCGATGCCTGGTGGGATCGCGTTCCGTTCGATCGCATCCTGCTCGACGCACCCTGTACCGCGTCTGGTATCGTTCGTCGCCATCCCGATATCAAATGGCTGCGCCGTCCCCAGGACATCGACACGCTGGCTGCGCAGCAGCACGCGCTGCTCGCAGCATTATGGCGCGCGCTCGCGCGGGGTGGTAAATTGCTTTACGCGACTTGCTCGGTCTTTCCTGAGGAGACTCGGCTGCAGCCGCTCGCGTTCCTTCAGACCCACCCGGATGCAAGGCGTCTGGAGCTGTCCGGAATCCCGGAGATCGGGAACATCGAGGGGCAGATTTTCCCTGACTCCCGGCATGATGGCTTCTTCTACGCTGTGCTGCAAAAGGACTGAAACGTCGCCTCTGCCCTGGCTGCGGGCGGTCGTCGCTGCTTTTTTCCTTTGGTCGGCGGGGCTCCATGCGCAGGGGATTCACATCAAATCCGCCGAGGTGTTGCTGGCAGACTCGAGCTATGCCCTCGACGCGAATTACGCGATCATCCTCTCGCACACTCTGGAAGAAGCGTTGCTGCGCGGGCTGCCGCTGCATTTCGTCATCGAGTTCGAGATTACGCAGCCGCGCAGGTGGACCTTAGGCCTGTGGAGTCGGACCATTGCCGCCTCTCGCCAACAGCATCGTCTGTCGTACAACGCGCTCACCCGGCAGTATCGCGTCTCCTTCGGCAATCTGCATCAGAACTTCGACACCTTGGAGGAGGCGCTGGCTGTGATAGGCCAGGTGCATCAGCGGTCCGTCGTAGCCAAGGACGATCTCGAGGCCGATGTCGTCTACACCGCTGCAATCAGACTGCACCTGGACACATCGCTGCTCCCCAAGCCATTGCAGATCGACGCACTCGGCTCGCGGGACTGGAATATTTCGTCTGACTGGTATCGCTGGACGTTCCGCCCATGAGCCGGTCGATACACACCATGCGCAAGTCGTTGCTATCGCGTGGCATGAAATATCTGATCGCCCTGATCCTGTTGTTAGGTGCTGGCCTGTTGTACCTGTTGTCCAGCGCGAGCGCCAACACCCCCCTGTTCGCCCGGGACCTGCCGCTGATCCTCTTCTGCGGCGTGGCGCTGGTGCTGGGGTTGCTGGTCTTGGTCGGTTATCAGTTGCTGGTACTGCGCCGTCGCCTGGTTGCGGGCTTGTTCGGATCGAAGCTGACATTGCGCCTGGTGTTACTTTTTTCGCTGGTTGCTGTGCTGCCCGGTGTGCTGGTTTACGCAGTTTCGGTCCAGTTTCTGAACAAGAGCATCGAGTCGTGGTTCGACGTGCGCGTCGACAAGGCGCTCGAAGGCGCCCTCAGTCTGGGGCGCACTACATTGGACAACATGCTCCGGGAGCTTGCGCAGAAGGCGAACAGCATGGCGCCTGCGCTGGAGGAGGCCATGCCAGTGCGACAAATCGCGGTGTTGAACAGTTTGCGCGAGCAGATGTCGGTACAGGAAGCTACGTTGTTTGAACCGGACGGGACGATCATCGCCTTCTCGGTAGCCGAGGGCCGCGGCTTGCTGCCACAGCTGCTCACCGGGACTGTGGCGCGACAGGTGAGACTGCAGCAGCCCTATCGCGGTGTGGAGTCGGATGCCGAGAAGGGTCTGCGGCTGCGGGTGGTCGTGCCCATCAATCGCCCTTCGGGGGAGACGGTGCTGCTGCAATTGCTGCAGCCGGTGCCCGTGCAGCTCGCGAAGGACGCGGAGACAGTTCAGGCCATGTACCAGGACTATCAGGAACTTTCGTTGTCCCGGCAGGGGCTGAAGCGTCTGTATGGCCTGTCGCTCACGCTCGCGTTGCTGCTCGCGCTGCTCACTGCGCTGGTGCTCGCGATCATCTTCAGCGAGCGGTTATCCGCGCCGCTTTCGATTCTCGCGGCCGGCACACGGGCGGTCGCGCAAGGTGATTTCAGCCAGCGCCATCCGGTGCGCTCGCACGACGAGCTGGGGATCCTGACAGAGTCGTTCAATACCATGACCACCCAGCTTGCAGAGGCACGCGCGCAGCTGTTGCGCAATCAGGATCAGCTGGAGCAGGCGAAGGCGTATCTGGAAAGTATTCTCGCCAAATTATCGGCGGGTGTGGTGGCATTCGATGCCGAGCGCCGCCTGCGCTCGGCCAACCCCAGCGCAGAACATATCCTGGGTGTGCAGCTTGCGGCGTTGATCGGAGTGAGTCTGTATGAGTGGGGGGCGCACGAAGCGCGCCTGTCGGAGGTCGCGGCGGCAATTGCCGATGCGATCAATACGGGTGGCAAGAGCTCCTGGGAAAAGCAGGTCGAGTTCGGCAGCGGTTTCGGCCGCAAGGTACTCTTGCTGCGCGGCTCCACATTGCAGGCCGGCGCCGAGTCTGGTGTCGTGCTGGTATTCGATGACATCACGCGTCTGCTGCAGGCGCAACGCTACGCGGCGTGGGGCGAGGTGGCGCGGCGTCTGGCTCACGAAATCAAAAATCCGCTCACACCGATCCAACTCTCCGCGGAACGACTGACACACCGGCTTGCAGACAAGCTGGCAAAACCGGACGCCGACATATTGAGCCGTGCCACGCATACTATTGTTGCTCAGGTGGCGCAGCTCAAAGGCATGGTGGACGCATTCAGCCAGTACGCCCGCTCGCCGGAAGTGCACCTGGAAGCGCTGGACCTCAACCACGTAGTGCGCGACGTCCTGACGCTGTATGAGTCACATGCAACCGGCATTGTGCTCGAACTGGACCCGCGTCTGCCGCAGGTTGAGGGTGACGCGGCACGTTTGCGCCAGGTCATTCACAATCTTCTGCAAAATGCCGAGCAGGCTGTGGCCGAAGTGAGCAGTCCGCGCATCGTCGTATCGACGCATGGGGAAGGCGGCTACGCGCGCCTGTGCGTACGGGATAACGGCCCTGGCTTTCCGCCCGATATTCTGGCACGCGCTTTCGAGCCGTACGTTACCACCAAAACCAGGGGCACGGGTCTGGGCCTGGCGATCGTGAAGAAGATCGTCGAGGAGCACAACGGCAGCATCGAGGTTCGCAATCGCGAGTCCTCCGGTGCGGAAGTTTCAATTCAATTGCCAATCATCGGGGAGACGCTTCGCGCTGGGGAAGCGGCGGCCAATGCAAAGGCAGGATGAGAACATGAGCCAGATACTTGTCGTGGACGATGAGATCGGAATCCGCGAACTGCTTTCCGAAATCTTGCGCGAGGAGGGCCACCAGGTGCGACTCGCGGAGAACGCGGGCGAGGCCCGCCTGGTCCGCAGCCGCGCGCGGCCGGACCTGGTCCTCCTCGACATCTGGATGCCAGATACCGATGGCATTACCCTGCTGCGCGAATGGGCCACCAGCGGGCAACTGACGATGCCGGTGGTGATGATGTCGGGACATGGGACCATCGACACCGCGGTGGAGGCAACGCGTATCGGTGCAGTCGGATTTCTGGAGAAGCCGATCGCCTTGCAGAAGCTCTTGACCACGGTAGGCCAGGCGTTACGAACCCCGCCACCCAATTCGCAGCCGGCGTTGAGTATGGCATATTTGGGCAAGTCGCCGCTGATCTCACAACTGCGTGAGCGCCTCGAATCGATCAAGAACTTGAAGACGCCGGTCCTGGTCACCGGGGAGCCTGGATGCGGGAAAACGCTGTGCGCGCGCTTTCTGCACGCGCCCAACGCGCCCTGGGTCGAACCGGAGAGCTTTGCGGTTCTCGACGATCCCGCGAACAATCTCGTCGGGCAGGCCGCTGAGGGCACGTTGTTCCTGCATGGCATCAGCGATCTCACACCGATGCAGCAGCGCAATCTGCTTGCGCAGATGGGCAAGCTGGAGCGCTATCATACTCGCCTGGTCTGCTCGTGTTCCAAGCCGCTGGCACGGCTGGTGGCCGAAGGGCTGTTCGACGCACGCTTGTATTCGGCGATCAGCGTGGTCCAATTGCGCGTGCCGAGCCTGCGTGAGCATCCTGAGGACGTCCCGGAACTTGCCAAGCTGATACTGGAACGTTCCATCGAGGCGAAGGAGGTGCCGGCGCGGCAGTTCAGCACCGCCGCGCTCAACGCGCTGCGCGTCTATGACTGGCCGGGCAATCTGGCTGAGCTGGAAAATGTGGTGAAATCCACGGCGCTGCTTGGCCTGGGCAGCGAGATTGGAGTAGCGGAGGTCAGCAACGCCTTGTCTCGGCAGGAAGCGCCGATCGGACGCGCCCTGGGCGCACTCCCGCTCGACCGTACCCTGCGTGATGCACGCGACGCGTTCGAGCGCCTGTATTTCGAATATCACATCGGGCGAGAAAGCGGCAACATGAGCCGCGTCGCCGATCGCGTCGGCCTCGAACGTACCCACCTTTACCGCAAGCTCAAGCAGCTTGGAGTCAAGCTGCCGCGCAAGGAGTAGAGCGTGTCTGCGGCGGCTATAATTGCAAATGCCCGCTTTTAGCGTGCAATCGATAACCCATCCCCAATCTCTCAATGGCAACCCGCAAAGATCTCGCCAATGCGATACGCGCATTGGCCATGGACGCCGTGCAGAAAGCTAATTCTGGACATCCCGGTATGCCCATGGGGATGGCAGAGATAGCCGAAGTGCTGTGGAATCATCACCTGCGCTTCAACCCCGCCAACCCGGCGTGGCCGGAGCGTGACCGTTTCGTGCTCTCCAACGGGCATGGCTCCATGCTGCTGTATGCGGTATTACATTTGACCGGCTATGACCTGCCGATGACCGAGATCCAAAATTTTCGGCAGCTGCATTCAAAGACTCCCGGGCATCCCGAGCGTGGCATGACACCGGGAGTCGAGACCACCACCGGTCCACTCGGGCAGGGCTTCGCCAACGCGGTTGGCATGGCCATCGCCGAGCGCATGCTGGCTGTGCAGTTCAATCGTCCCGGGCTCGACGTGGTCGATCATCGTACTTACGTGTTCATGGGTGATGGCTGCATGATGGAGGGCATATCCCATGAGGCAGCAGCGCTGGCGGGCACGCTCAAGCTGAGCAAGCTGATCGCGTTTTACGATGACAACGGGATCTCGATCGACTCGGAAAAGTCCACCATGGAGCACTGGTTCACCGACGACACGCCGAAGCGCTTCGAGGGCTATCACTGGCACGTGATTCGCGCCGTGGATGGCCACGACTTCGAAGCTATAGAGCGCGCGGTGCGTGAAGCCCAGCAGGTTACCGATCGGCCAGTCTTGATCTGCTGTAAGACTATCATCGGCAAAGGCGCACCGAACAAGGCCAACACCGGCGCGGCCCACGGGGCAGCCCTCGGCGAGAAAGAAGTGGCGGCGACGCGTGCCAACATCGGCTGGAAATATCCCCCGTTCGAGATCCCTGAGGACATCTACGCCGGCTGGGATGCGCGGGCGCGCGGCAAGGCGCTGGAAGAAGCTTGGCAACGAACCTTCCAGCAATATGCGCGACAGTATCCCGAGCTCGCGGCTGAATACAGTCGGCGGGTCGCGGGTACGTTGCCGGGCAACTGGGCTGCGCATGTGAAAGGATTCCTCGCCGCCGTTACGGGCAAGCGCGAGACGATCGCGACGCGCAAAGCATCCCAGAACGCAATCGAAGCACTCGCACCGGCGCTGCCTGAGCTCGTTGGCGGGTCGGCCGACCTGGCTGCATCCAACCTGACATTGTGGTCGGGGTCGAAGCCATTCTCGCCCGATAGCGGTGGCAACTACATCTTTTACGGTGTGCGCGAGTTTGGGATGGTGGCGATCATCAACGGCCTGGTCGCGCACGGTGGCATCGTACCTTATGGCGGGACATTCCTGACATTCTCGGACTACGCACGCAATGCTCTGCGCATGGCAGCGCTGATGCAGATCGGCAGCATCTTTGTATTCACACATGACTCGATTGGACTCGGTGAGGACGGTCCCACCCATCAACCCATCGAGCATCCAGCCACGCTTCGCTACATTCCACACATGGACGTATGGCGTCCCTGCGACACCACTGAGACCGCGGTCGCTTGGATCGCCGCGGTCGAGCGCCGCAACGGGCCGACGTCGCTGCTGCTTTCCCGGCAGAACCTGCCCTTTTTCGAGCGCACGGCCGAACAGATCGACGGTATTCGCCGCGGCGGCTATGTCCTTGCGGAGGCTGCGGGTGGGCCCGCGCGTGTGATCTTGATCGCAACCGGGTCGGAAGTTGCGGTTGCGATCGAAGCGCAGAAGCTGCTCCATGCCAAAGGTATACCGGTACGCGTCGTCTCCATGCCTGCGACCACGGTGTTCGACCGCCAGGAGCAGAGCTACCGGGACACTGTCCTGCTCCCCCATGTCCGCCGTGTGGCGGTAGAGGCCGGAGTGACTGATTTCTGGCGCAAGTACGTCGGTCTCGAGGGCGGTGTGCTGGGAATCGATCGCTTCGGCGAGTCCGCGCCCGGCGGCGAGCTCTTCAAGTTCTTCGGCTTCACGGCGGACCATCTCGCTGATGTCGTGACTGGTGTGCTGAATGGGGAAGGCTGATATCCAACGCGGTATGTCATATGCGTCTCGTTGCTGACATCGGGGGCACGAATATCCGCTTCGCGCTGGTTCCGGAGGGCAGCTCCGAGCCGCAGCAGGAGGCCAATATGCTGTGCGCCGATTTCCGCGGCTTGGAAGAAGCGGCACGGCGCTACTTGAGTGATGTGGGTGTCACATCGGTAACGGAGGCCGCATTGGACGTCGCGACCGCCGTCACCGGCGATTTCATCAAGCTTACCAACAGCCCCTGGGCATTTTCCATTGAGCAGACGCGCCGCGCCCTGGCTCTGCAACGTCTGCTGGTGATCAACGACTTCACCGCGCTGGCTCTCGCAGTGCCCTCGCTGCGGCCTGCAGAGTTGCGCCAGGTGGGCGGTGGCGCCGGCGTCGCCGGCGCACCGCTCGCGCTGCTCGGGGCTGGCACTGGACTGGGTGTTTCTGGCTTGATCGCCTGTGGAAGCGCCTGGATTCCCATTCAGGGGGAAGGCGGGCACACCGCTTTCAGCCCGATGGATGAGCGCGAAGATCGGGTGCTAGGCCTGCTGCGCGAGCGCTATGGCCACGTATCTACGGAGCGTGTTGCGAGCGGTCCGGGGCTGGTCAACCTTTATGAGTCGCTGTGTGCGGTGAACCACGTGGTGGCGAAGGCGCTCAAGCCCGAGCACGTAACCGAGGCGGGCCTGGCTGGCAGCGACCCGCAATGCGTCGAGGCATTGCATATGTTCTGTGGGATTCTCGGTACAGCCGCTGCGAACCTCGTCGTGACACTCGGTGCCCGCGGCGGAGTTTATATCGGCGGCGGTGTTGTCCCCCGCCTGGGTGACTTTTTTCTCAGCTCACCATTTCGCGCCCGATTCGAGCATAAGGGGCGCTTTTCCAAATACGTCGCCGAGGTGCCCGTCTGGGTGATCCTGGCGGAAAATCCCGCTTTAGTGGGGCTGGCGGCTGCATTGAACAGCGGTTTCGCCGCGACGGCGACCTGAGAAATGGAGCCGACGAGGGAGCGATTTACCCCGCTAACCCGGTGCTGGAGTAAAATGCAATCGTCCGTCGTCCTTCCCCCCATCATCCCTCCGGAGCCGCATTCATGACTATCCGCGTTGCTATCAACGGCTATGGCCGCATCGGCCGCAATATCTTGCGTGCCCTGTACGAATCAGGACGTACCAAAGACATTCAGATCGTCGCAGTGAACGATCTGGGCAGCCCCGAAACCAACGCTCACCTCACCCGTTACGATACCGTGCACGGGAAGTTCAAGGGCACCGTGGCGGTCGAGGGCGATGCGATGGTAGTCAATGGCGATCGTATCAAGGTGCTCGCGCAACGCGACCCCGCGCAGCTGCCGTGGAAGGATTTGGCGGTCGACGTCGTGCTCGAATGCACCGGCTTTTTCACCAGCAAAGAGAAGGCTTCGGGACATCTCAAGGGCGGCGCGAAAAAAGTGATCATCTCAGCGCCAGGTGGCAAGGACGTGGACGCCACCGTCGTCTATGGCGTTAATCACCATGTCTTGAAGAGCAGCCACACTGTTATCTCGAACGCCTCGTGCACCACCAATTGCCTCGCGCCGCTGGTCAAGCCGCTGCATGACAAGATCGGTCTGGTCTGCGGCCTGATGACCACGATTCACGCGTACACCAACGATCAGGTGTTGATCGATGTGTACCACGAAGACTTGCGGCGCGCACGCTCGGCGACACAGTCGCAGATTCCCACGAAAACAGGTGCTGCCGCGGCGGTTGGACTGGTTCTGCCCGAACTGGCTGGGAAGCTGGACGGGTACGCCATCCGTGTGCCGACGGTCAATGTGTCGCTGGTGGATCTCAGCTTCGTCGCCAAGCGTGCGACCACCGTGGAAGAGGTGAACAGTGTGCTCAAGTCGGCTGCCGAAGGCGAGCTGAAGGGCATTCTGGCGTACAACAAGGATCCACTAGTTTCCATCGACTTCAATCACGACGCGCATTCCAGCATCTTCGATTCGACGCTCACCAAAGTAGCCGAAGGCACGCTGGTAAAAGTCTCCGCGTGGTATGACAACGAATGGGGCTTCAGTAACCGTATGCTGGATACGACTGTCGCATTGATGAATGCGAAGTGAAGCGATCGAGCCACGGCCCCATTCGTTGCGGCGCAGGCTAACATCGCTTGCGATGTTAAGGGCAGAGCCCGGCCGGAGCCACAACGACCACACTTCAGCAATCGCATGCTGGATACAACTGTCGCATTGATGAACGCAAAGTGATCGATCAGACCACGGCCCCATTCGTTGCGGCGCAGGCTAACATCGCTTGCGATGTTAAGGGCGGAGCCCGGCCGGAGCCACAATGAGTGCGGCGATGGTCGGTATCCCACTCATCTAAACACGCCGCTTACACCATGCCCATCCTCAAAATGAGCGAGCTCGAGCTCGCGAACAAACGTGTTCTGATTCGCGAGGACTTCAATGTCCCGCTGCAGGACGGAGTGATCAGCGACGACACCCGCATCCGGGCTTCCCTGCCTGGAATCAAAGCTGCATTGGCGAAGAAGGCGCGCCTGATGCTGGTGTCGCATCTGGGGCGTCCAACCGAAGGACAGTTCGACGAGAAGGAATCGCTTGCACCAGTGGCCAGGCGCCTGTCCGAGTTGCTGCAGATCGAAGTACCGCTCCAGCGCGATTGGCTCGATGGAGTGAACGTGGAACCCGGGAAGGTGGTTCTCTTGGAGAATTGCCGTTTCAACAAGGGCGAGAAGAAGGACGACGAAGCGCTGGCGAAGAAGATGGCCGCCTTGTGCGATATCTATGTCAATGATGCGTTCGCTACAGCACATCGCGCCGAGGCCAGCACACACGCCATTGCGAAATTTGCCCCAATCGCCTGCGCCGGGCCGCTCCTGTCCGCGGAGTTGGAGGCACTGGGCCGAGCCTTGAGCCATCCGCGCCGGCCGCTGATCGCGATCGTCGGCGGCTCCAAAGTCTCCACCAAGCTCACCATCCTGGCGGAGTTGGCGAAAAAGGTCGATCAATTGATCGTGGGAGGTGGCATCGCCAACACATTCATGCTCGCGGCTGGCATGAACATCGGCAAGTCTTTGAGCGAGCCGGAGCTCCTAGACGAGGCCCGCAAAGTTGTGGCCGAGCTCAAGAGCAAAGGCGGCGAGGTGCCTCTGCCGATCGATGTGGTTTGTGCCAAAGAGCTCTCACCCGCCGCAGCGGCTACCACGAAGATGTCATCTGCTGTTGCATCCGACGATCTGATCCTTGATGTCGGACCGAAAACTGCAGCACGCTTCGCCGATCTGTTGCAGCACGCAGGCACGATCGTGTGGAACGGCCCGGTCGGCGTATTCGAATACGAACCCTTCGCGGGTGGGACTCGCGCGGTAGCACAGGCGGTGGCGTCCTCTTCGGCGTTTTCGGTGGCAGGGGGCGGAGAAACCGTTGCAGCGCTCGCGAAGTTTGGCGTCACCGACAAGGTCGGTTATGTATCCACTGCGGGCGGTGCTTTCCTCGAGTTCCTCGAGGGCAAGAAGCTGCCTGCGGTAGCCATTCTCGAGGAACGGGCTGCCGCGAAGTAACATCGGCTGCGGCATCTCATCTTGCCCATCCTCATAGCGATCAACTGGAGCCTCATGCAGCGAAGCACGAAGATCGTAGCCACACTCGGCCCCGCCAGCAGCGAGCTCGACGTGCTGCGCAAGATGATCGCCGCCGGTGTGGACGTGGTGCGGATGAACTTCTCGCATGGCAAGCATGAGGATCACTTGCATCGTGCAGAGCTCGTGCGCCAGGCGGCGCGGGAGCTGGAGCGCACGGTAGGTATCATGGTGGATCTGCAAGGCCCCAAGATCCGCATCGGCAAGTTCGAGAGCGGCAAGATCGTGCTCAACAAGGGCGACCGTTTCGTCCTCGACGCGGAATGCGAGCTCGGCGGCCAGGAGCGCGTAGGGCTCGACTACAAGGAGCTGCCGCGCGATGTCTCGGCAGGCTCTGTGCTGCTGCTCGATGACGGACGCCTGGTGCTCGACGTCAAGGAAGTGCGTGGCAGCCAGGTGTTCACGGTGGTGCGGCATGGTGGCGAGCTCTCGAATAACAAAGGCATCAACCGCCAGGGTGGGGGCCTGACGGCACCGGCTCTAACCGCGAAGGACATGGACGACATCAAGGTCGCCGCTCAGCTCAAGTCCGATTTTCTGGCCGTGTCCTTCCCGCGCAGCGGTGCGGACATGTACATGGCGCGCGAGCTGATGCGCGCCGCGGGTGGACAGGCGTTGCTGATCGCCAAGGTTGAGCGTGCCGAAGCGATCGGCGCGATGGACGAGATCCTCGCTGCTTCGGATGCGATCATGGTGGCGCGGGGTGATCTTGCCGTCGAGGTTGGCGACGCCGCTGTACCGGCGCTGCAGAAACGCATGATTCGCCTCGCGCGCGAGAAGAACAAGCTCACCATCACCGCCACGCAGATGATGGAGTCGATGATCACCAATCCGGTGCCTACCCGCGCTGAGGTGTCCGACGTCGCCAATGCGGTGCTCGACGGCACCGATGCCGTAATGCTCTCTGCCGAGACGGCGAGCGGGAAGTACCCTGTCGAGACCGTCGAAGCGATGGCGCGGGTATGCCTGGAAGCGGAAAAGTCGAGCGAAGTCACGCTGGATCGCGAATTTCTCGACCGCGTGTTTACGCGGGTGGATCAGTCGATCGCTATGGCGGCGCTGTTTACTGCTTATCATCTCAAGGTGAAAGCGATCGCGGCGCTCACGCAATCGGGCTCAACCGCGCTATGGATGTCGCGGCTCAACTGCGGGGTGCCGATCTACGCGCTCACGCCCGAGGTCTCGACACGTTACAAGCTGTCGCTGTTTCGCGATGTCTATCCGCTCATGCTGCAATATGTGGGAGATAACCGCGAGACCCTGTTGCGCCTTGCGGAGGAGAAGCTGATGAGCGCAGGCGCGGTGAAGCCCGGCGATCTGATCGTGCTCACGGTGGGTGACCCGATCGGGCAGCCGGGAGGAACCAATACCATGAAGATCATCAAGATCGGAGAGACCTGACCCACACATGGAAAAACCGCTGGTGGGGATCGTCATGGGCAGCGACAGCGACTGGGACGTCCTGCAGCACGCTGCGCGCAATCTGCAGCAGTTCGGTGTTGCGCACGAGTGCCGGGTCGTCTCCGCGCACCGAACCCCCGACGTGATGTTCCGCTATGCCGAGGAGGCGGCCGCACGAGGGCTCCGTTGCATCATTGCTGGTGCAGGAGGTTCGGCACACCTGCCCGGCATGCTCGCGGCCAAGACGACGATACCCGTGCTCGGCGTTCCGGTCCCCAGCCGCCATCTGCAGGGACTGGACTCGCTGCTGTCCATCGTGCAGATGCCCAGAGGCGTGCCGGTGGCCACCTTCGCCATCGGCGAAGCGGGTGCGGTCAATGCGGCGCTGTTTGCCGTGTCCATGCTCGCCAATGAGGACGGTGTACTCGCGCGAAAACTCGCCGACTATCGGCGTGAACAGGAGGCTGCGGTCGCCGCAATGCAGCTTCCCCCTGTCAAGTAATCCCGTGCCAATCGCGCCAGGTGCATGGCTTGGCCTGCTGGGCGGCGGGCAACTCGGTCGCATGTTCACCATGGCCGCGCAGAGCATGGGCTACAAGGTTCTCGTGCTTGATCCCGGCGCCGACAGCCCGGCGGGGAGCGTAGCCGATGCGCATATCGCAGCCGATTACATCGATGCCGCCGCACTCGATACGCTGGCGCGTCGCTGTGCGGCCGCGACCACCGAATTCGAGAACGTGCCGGCCGAAGCGCTGCGCTTTCTAGCCGAACACTGCATCGTGAGCCCGGGGGCGGACAGCGTCGCGGTGGCTCAGGATCGGATCGAAGAGAAGCGTTTCCTCGCGTCCGTCGGGCTCGCGGTCGCGCCGCATAAACCGATCTATCTGAGCGCAGACATCGACGCCGCCGCGGCCGCGCTGCTGCCTGGGATATTGAAGCGCAGCCGCCTGGGCTACGATGGCAAGGGCCAGGCGCGCGTCTTCAGCCTCGAAGAAGCCCGCATCGCATTCGAGCAGCTCGGGTCACAACCTTGTGTACTCGAGAAGCTGCTGTCCCTCAAGCTCGAGGTCTCTGTTGTCGTGGCGCGGGATTTCGATGATGAAGTGGTGACGTGGCCGGTCGCAGAGAATCGCCATGCGCACGGCATCCTCGACATCACGATCGTACCGGCGCGCGTGACCAGCGCGCTCGCCAGACAGGCGCGGCGGGCAGCTGTGTCCGTAGCCTCGGCCCTGGACTATCGAGGCGTGTTGTGTGTGGAGTTCTTCGTCGATGAGGACGGACGTCTGCTCGCCAATGAGATTGCACCGCGCCCGCACAACAGTGGTCACTATACGATCGATGCCTGCGTGACCTCGCAATTCGAGCAACAGTTGCGAGTGCTGTGCGGGCTGCCGCTGGGAGGGACTGATTTGCACAGCCCTGCCGCAATGGTCAATTTGCTCGGCGATCTCTGGGACGGCGGGGAACCCCTCTGGGCGAAAGTCTTGCAGAACCCCCGGGCGAAGCTGCATCTGTACGGCAAGTCGCAGCCGCGCCCGGGACGCAAGATGGGTCACTACACCGTGCTGGCTGACAGTGCGGAAGAGGCCTTGGAGCTGGCGCTTGCGATCAAGGCCGGTCTGGCACGCGATACGCTGGCGCCGCACCGCCAAAGCGCGTGAGCGCATTCGAGGCCAGCTGAGCAACCGATGTCCGCCCCACTTTTCGAATCGAATCTGCGCTCCCTGCAGCTTATGCATCGCGGCAAGGTGCGCGACATCTATGGCATCGACGAGCAGCGTCTGCTGATCGTACAGACTGATCGCTTGTCCGCGTTCGATGTGGTCCTGCCCACACCGGTGCCGGGTAAAGGCGAAGTGCTGACCGCATTGTCGAACTTCTGGTTCCACCGCCTCGCGCATGTCATCGTCAATCATCTCCTCGATGACGACCCGGCTGCGCTCGTCGCTCCTCGAGAACGCGAGCAAGTGTCTGGTCGGGCGTTTGTCGTACGGCGGCTGAAGCCGCTGCCTATCGAGGCGATCGCGCGCGGTTACATCGCCGGCTCCGGCTGGAAGGAGTATCAGCGCACGGGCGCGATCTGCGGTGTGGCGCTCCCAGAGGGCATGCAGGAAGCGCAGCAGTTGCCGCAGCCGATTTTTACGCCATCCACCAAAGCGCCCGCGGGCACGCACGACGAGAACATCGGGTTCGCCGCGGCCGAGAAGCTCCTGGGTACAAGCTACGCTCAGCAGGTGCGCGACAAAGCGATTGAGCTCTATACCGAGGCAGCGCACTATGCTCGTTCGCGCGGCATTATCATCGCCGATACCAAATTCGAGTTCGGCACCGATACCGCAGGGCGTCTCTATTTGATCGACGAGGCGCTGACGCCCGATTCATCGCGCTTCTGGCCGGTTTCCGAATATCACGTGGGTAGCAACCCGCCGAGCTTCGATAAGCAATATGTCCGCGACTGGCTCGACGCCCAACGCTGGGACAAGAAGCCTCCGGCGCCCGCGCTCCCGGCCGATGTGCTGGCGCGCACCGCCGAGAAGTATCGTGAGGCCTTGCGCCTGCTCACGGAGGCGTAACGGTTGCAGGATTCGGCCGCAATCCGGCGTGCTGCGCGGATTCTTCAAGCGGGCGGGCTGGTCGCTTTCCCGACCGAAACGGTATACGGGCTCGGCGCCGATGCCAGCAATGCTCGAGCTGTTCGCAGAATCTTCGAAGCCAAGCATCGTCCGGCCGATCACCCCGTCATCGTGCATCTGCGTGATGCTGATGAGGTCGCCCAGTGGGCGCGCGAGATACCGCCTGCGGCTGAGCTGCTCATGCAGCGCTTCTGGCCAGGACCGCTGACTCTGATTCTCAAGCGCGCGCCGGGCGTGCTCGATGAGGTGACCGGTGGCCAGGACACTGTGGGTCTGCGTGTTCCCTCGCATCCGATCGCGCAGCAGCTCCTGCGAGCATTCGCGGGCGCGATTGCTGCGCCTTCGGCCAACCGTTTCGGCCGCATCAGTCCAACAACAGCCGCGCATGTACAAGAAGAGCTAGGCGATACCGTCGACATGGTGCTCGATGGAGGCGCGTGCACTGTAGGTATCGAATCCACGATCATCGATCTGTCTGCGGGTACGCCGCGGCTGCTGCGTCCCGGTGGCATCGCGCGCGCTGAGCTGGAAGCTTTGTTGCACGCAACCGTCGATCTTGCCGATGACGGATCGCCACGTGCGTCCGGCACCTTGGTGGCGCACTACGCGCCCACCGCGCGCGTGTTGCTGGTCGAGCCCGACCAGCTCGAAGGTGCCGTGCGCCAACACGCAGCTGACAACGGCCTGGCCGTACTGGCACGTCGGCCGCTGCCCTCCGGCATCGCGGTTCCAATATGGCGACGCGCCGCGGACGATGCACGCTCATACGCTCACGATCTCTATGCGACACTGCACGAGCTCGATCGTTCGGGCTGCACGTTGCTTATCGTGGAAGCGCCGCCTCCGGGTCCGGAGTGGGAAGCCGTGCGCGATCGACTGCAAAGGGCAGCGACCGGAAGCGGACGCGCACAATCGAGCGGCGCCGCCGCCGCTGATGCGCCGTAATCGGCGGACTGAAAGGTTCGGGACTACGCAGCCGCTCGCGAAGATGTTTCGGCTGTCGCGCGTGCGCAAAGGCTATCGAGTGCCGCCTGCACGCCAGCTTGCCGGATCGGCACTCCAGCCAGGTGCAAGCCCATCTCGACGCCGCACAACGTCCCGGCCAGCATGAGATCGTTGAAGTGACCGAGATGGCCGATACGAAACACCTTGCCTTGCACCTTCCCCAGCCCAGTACCGAGCGACATGTCGAAGCGCTCGAGAATCACTTGACGCAGGCGGTCCGCATCGTGGCCCTGCGGCAGCATCACAGCGGTGAGCGAATTGCTGTACTCGGAGGGATTGACGCATAGAATCTCCAAGCCCCACGCTTGCACGGCACGACGGGTAGCCTCACCATGTCGCGCGTGCCGCGCGAACACGTTTTCGAGTCCTTCCTCCTGCAGCATCGACAGCGCCTCGCGTAACCCATACAACAGATTCGTCGCGGGCGTGTACGGAAAATATCCGGACTGGTTGGCGGCGAGCATCTCTTCCCAGTTCCAGTAGGAGCGTGGCAGCTGCGCCGACTTGGAAGCGCTGCGTGCTTTGTCGCTCACGGCGTTGAAGCTCAAACCCGGCGGCAGCATGAGCCCCTTCTGCGAACCGCCCACCGTCACGTCCACACCCCACTCATCCATTCGATACTCGATCGACGCAAGCGAGGAAATGGTATCGACCAGGAGCAAGGCCGGATGCGCGGTGCGGTCGAGCGCTTTGCGGATCTCGGGCACGCGCGTCACAGCACCCGTAGATGTTTCGTTATGGACCACACAGACCGCTTTGATTGCGTGCGCACGATCGGCTGCCAGCGTCGCCTCGATCGCGGCGGGATCAGCGCCGCGGCGCCAGTCGCCGGCGAGGATCTCGACGTCGAGGCCCAGCTTGTCAGCCATGCGCCGCCACAGCGTGGCGAAGTGTCCGGTCTCGTACATCAACACCCGGTCGCCTGGTGAAAGCGTATTGACCAATGCCGCTTCCCACGCACCGGTGCCCGATGCAGGATAGATCAGCACTGGATGTCGCGTCTGAAATACGTGCTGCATTCCACGCAGCACCTCGATACCGAGCGGAGCGAACTCCGGCCCGCGATGATCGATGGTTGCTGCGTCGATCGCGCGCAGCACGCGGTCCGGGACGTTTGTGGGCCCCGGGATCTGCAGAAAGTGTCGACCGGTATGCAGCGTCATGGCGATGGACTCGAGGTGGGCACTGAAGAGGTGAGACTACCGAATCTGCTGCGCAATCACAACTGTAATGCAACAGCCAACTGTACTGCCACAGCCAACGCGGAGGCGCAGAGGAGCGCAGAGCACGCAGAGGGAAACAAGAGATATCTCGTGGCAAAGGCGAGACAAGAGGTGGACCAAGGACCGTGCAGCACTTCGATGACATATCAATGGGTTTCTCTGCGCCCTCCGCGCTCCTCTGCGCCTCTGCGTTGGCTTTGAAGCTTCAAATCCAAAACAGAGGCACCGGTCGAATGTCAGCCGGTGAGCCGGTGAGGTAAGATGCAATTCTCTTGAGGCACCCTCTCACGTATGAACGCACCGGCTACTCCGACCGCGATCCAATCGCACATTGCCGCCAGTCCTTCTACACTCGAATCGAGGCTGCGGCGCAATGTCGACGGTGAGATCTTATTCGACCGCTTCTCGCGCGGGCGCTACAGCACCGATGCGTCCATCTATCAGATCGAGCCGGTCGGTGTCGTCGTTCCGCGCACCGAAGACGCGGCGCATATCGCGCTGCAGATCGCTCTCGACGAGAAGGTTCCCATCCTGCCGCGCGGTGCGGGTACCTCGCAATGCGGACAAACCGTCGGCGCTGCTTTGGTGATCGACAACTCGAAATACCTCAATCGTGTGCTCGCTATCGATGCGCAGTCGCAGGAGGCGATCGTGCAGCCGGGCGTCGTGTTGGATCAGCTCAACGCTCAGCTCAAATCGCACGGCCTGTGGTATCCGGTTGATGTGTCCACCTCGGCGCAGGCGACGCTGGGCGGCATGGCCGGAAACAACTCCTGCGGGTCGCGCTCGATCCGCTACGGCAACATGGTGCATAACGTGCTCGGCATCGAAGCGTGGCTGCCGGGCGATCGCGAATTCTGGTTCGGGCCCTCTGAACAACTCGAGCATGGCGACCCCGCGTACCGTTCGCTGATCGCAAGCGTTCACGCTATCGCTGCCGGCGAAGCCGCCGAAATCGAAGCGCGCTGGCCGAAGGTCCTGCGCCGCGTGCAGGGGTACAACCTCGATATGGTGATGCCCGGCACGTCGCACAATCTCGCGCATCTGCTGGTGGGCTCGGAAGGCACGCTCGCCTACTTCAAGCGGCTGCGGCTCAAGCTCTCGCCTATCCCACGATGCAAGGTTCTCGGGGTGTGTCACTTCCCCACGTTCTACCGGGCGATGGAGCTTGCGCAGCACATCGTCAAGCTGGATCCAGATGCGGTGGAGCTGGTGGACCGCACCATGATCGATCTGGCGCGCACCAACGCGGCGTTTCGCCCCATCGTCGATCGCTTTTTGCAAGGCGAACCGGACGCGATATTGCTCGTGGAATTTGCCGGCGAGGACCACAGCGCGCAGCTTGCCAAGCTGCAGCGGCTGGTGGAGCTGATGGCCGACCTCGGCCTGCCCGGCTCGGTGGCGCAGATCACTGAGGCTGCCCTGCAGAAAGATATCTGGGAAGTACGCAAAGCGGGCCTCAACATCATGATGTCGATGAAGGGCGACGGCAAGCCGGTGTCGTTCATCGAAGATTGCGCGGTGCCGCTGGAGCATCTGGCCGAATACACCGACCGACTCACCCGCGTGTTCGAGAAGCACGGCACGCGTGGCACCTGGTATGCACATGCCTCGGTTGGGACTTTGCACGTGCGTCCGGTGCTCAACATGAAGACCGATGGTGCGCAGAAAATGCGCGCCATCGCGGAAGAAGCATGCGAGCTGGTGAAACAGTTCAAAGGTGCGTACTCGGGCGAGCATGGCGATGGTCTGGTCCGCTCGGAGTGGATCGAGCCGATCCTCGGTGGACGCCTCGCACGCGCGCTGGCGCAGTTGAAGCAGCTGTTCGATCCGAACGGTCTCATGAACCCAGGCAAGATCGTGCGGCCCACGCGCATGGATGACCGCTCGTTGTTTCGCTTCGCGCCCGGTTACGCTGCCCAAAGTTTCGCTACCGCGTTCGATTGGAGCGAGTGGGGTGGTTTCGCCGGCGCCGTGGAGATGTGCAACAACAACGGGCACTGCCGCAAGTTCGACGCCGGCACCATGTGTCCGTCATTTCGCGCGACCGGGGACGAGCAGCATTTGACCCGCGGCCGCGCCAATACGTTGCGGCTCGCTATGTCCGGGCGGCTCGGCCCGGAGGCGTTCACATCCTCAGGGATGTACGACACGCTCGCGCTGTGCGTGAGTTGCAAGGGTTGTCGCCGCGAATGTCCGACCGGTGTCGACATGGCGAAGATGAAGATCGAGTTTTTGCATCACTACACACGCACACACGGATTGAGCTGGCGGCAGCGGACGATTGCTTACCTGCCGCGCTACGCGCCGTGGGCCGCGCGCGCGTCCTGGCTCCTGAATCTGCGCGACACGATACCGGGCGTGCCACGTCTGACTGAAAAGTGGCTGGGACTGTCGGCCAGCCGCTCGCTGCCGCGCTGGCAGTCGCGTCCCTTTCTCTCTTTGCGCCGTGGCGCAGCGCCAGTCGACGCGGGTCGGGAAGTGGTCGTCCTCGCCGATACCTTCAACAACTATTTCGAGCCGGAGAACCTGCAGGCCGCGTGCGAAGTTCTGGAAGCGGCCGGGTACTGGGTACATATCGCGCGGCCCGGCGCGGGCGCTCGGCCGCTCTGTTGCGGCCGTACCTTCCTCGCGGCCGGGCAGGTGGATGAAGCACGCATCGAGGCCAAACGCATGATCGATGCGCTGGCGCCATTCGTTCATCGCGACGTGCCCGTCATCGGGCTGGAACCTTCGTGTCTGTTGACCCTGCGCGATGAGTGGCAATCCATGTTTCCGGCCGATGTGGTCGCGCCGTTTGCCAAGCAGGGGCTGCTGTTCGAGGAGTTTCTGGTGGCTGAGAGCGAGCGTGGGGCGTTACGCCTGAACTTCACCGATTCCGCCGGCAAGCGTGCCCTGCTGCACGGGCACTGCCATCAAAAAGCCTTCGATGCGATGCCCGCCATCGAGGGGGCGCTGCGACTGATACCGGGTCTCGTGGTCGAGACTGTGGCATCGAGCTGCTGTGGAATGGCGGGCGCATTCGGCTACGAGCCGGAGCACTTCGCAGTCTCCATGCGTATGGCCGAGGCGAGCCTGTTGCCAGCCGTGCGCAAAGCGGCTGCCGATACGATCATCGTCGCCGACGGCACCAGCTGCCGACACCAGATCCACGACGGAGCCGGCCGTGCGGCCGTACACGTTGCGCAGGTCTTGCGCTCAGCGCTGCAGCGCCGAGCGGCATCGGGTTGAGGCGGCGCATGGTCCAGCGTTTCTTCGGATTTCTCCTGCCTGGTTTGTTGAACTCGGGCCTGGCGCTGTGGATTGTATGGCATCTCGCAACGACCGCGAGCTATGCTCGCGGCATGGGGTTTGGCGCGTTCGTGTGGCTGTACGCTATCGGTGGCTTGGCGATCGTGCTGTCTTGTGCCAGTGCCTTTATGTTGCTGGCGACCGGCGGATCAGGCGGCACGGACGCCGCCCAGCGCCGCCCGTGGTTGATGACGGCGCTCATCAATACTACGATCCCGAGTGTGCTGATGTTGCTTTTGCTGGTGCTCAGATGACGAGGTGAACCATGACCGATCTAAAGTGGAAGCTTCACGGCGTACGCGTGGTGAAGAGCACTGAGCTCGACACCAACACGCCGCAGACGCAGGGAATGAATCGCGCCGCGGCGATCACGCATGCGCGCGCGGGCGCGGAAAAGCTATGGGCCGGGACGGTCACGATCCATCCCAAGGCAAAAACCGGCGCGCACCACCACGGTTCGTTGGAAAGCGTGATCTATGTCGTGTCCGGGAAAGCGCGCATGCGCTGGGGCGACGCGCTCGAGTTCATGGCGGAAGCCGGGCCGGGCGACTTTATCTATGTCCCGCCTTATGTTCCACACCAGGAGATCAACGCCAGCGACGAGGAGCCACTGGCGTGCGTCCTGGTGCGTTCAGGCCAGGAGCCGGTGGTGGTGAATCTCGACATCCCGGTGGTGGAGAAACCCGAACAGGTGCATTGGGTGGACAACATTCATCCTGCACCCGGCTCCGGCTGACTCGTCAGCGCTCAGTGTGAGCGTCGATCGGCCGCCGAAAGCTCGCGGCGTTCCAGCCGCTCCTCCAACTCCCCGATGTAGGCAGCGAGCGTGTTGCCCGCGGTGTGGATTTCTTCGCGCAGATCGCGCTGCACTTGATCGAGCTTGAGCTGAAGCTCGTTACCAGGCTGGGTTCCGGTGCGCAAACTGGAGAGCTCGCGTGCGAGGTACTCCCGCAACTCAGTGAACCGGGAGGCCTCGGCGCTATCGGCGAGCTCTCGCTGTGCCTCCAGTGCCCGAGCCTGACGACGCAACTCCAACACTACGCCGGCCTGCATGTACACGATGAAGATCAGAAAGGCAGTCGCGATTGCGACGGTGAAGCCGAGCATGATGACGCCCAATGGAGCCTGGACCTGTGTGACGACGAGCGAGAGCGGGGTTGGCGCCACGAATGCCTGCCAGTTGATCGCTGCGAACAGAGCCAGCGCTGCCAGCAACACAACCAGAATCAAAGTGCGCGCACGCATAGCTTGAATCCTTGTAGGGGGAACGGAACGGTGAGCGAGCGCTGCGCGCAGCCAAGGTTTGCGTGCAGACCTCAGTGGTTCGCGATGAGAATTTCCTCCGCCGTGATGGCACGGCGGATTGCAGCCAGGGGCGCTTCATCATTCAAAACCGCGCGGCGGCCTTGCTGTTCCACGCCCAGGTCTCGCCACAGCGCCGGCAGATCGACCTGCACCGGCGCAGCCCGCCACTGCTCATACAGCTCGCTCAGCACCGTTACGCCAGTGGCCCGATCGCCGGTGCGCAGTGCCTCGCGAATCGGCCAACGATGATCGAGGGTGCCGCCGTGCTCGAGGATGGCACGCAGGGCATCTTGCAGACCGGCCTGGTTGTCTGTTCGTTTGCGGATCTGGACATCGGCGACCAGGCAAAACAACGCGCCGCCCCAATACGTACGCGCCCAAGTCGGCGTGTGGTCAAGGCCGCGATCCTTGGGGCCGGGTAGTCCTTTGGGCATTTCTAGCGCGAACTCCGCCCACACGCGCTCTGGAGAAAGTTGCCCGGCGCGAGCGCGAGCTACCGGCTCTACATAAGTGGCAGCACCCTCCTGCAGCCAATCGTGCTCGTCAGCGAGCTGCGGCAGAGCGAGATGCACGAATTCGTGCGTCAGCATCCAGTCGGATTCGAATTGGTCCGCGCTGGTTTGGTATCCCACGCCAATGCGGACATGAGCGCCGGCATAGGCGAAGGTGCGCGCCCACTGCACGCCGCTGCCAGAGACGCGCTCCACGGTAACCTGTGCACGGGGCGCGGGGAAGCGGCCGTAATACGCGCGAATGGCGCTGGCCGCGCGGTCTACCCAGGCTCGCAGCTCAACGGAGCTGTGCTCCTGCGCAAGCGCCACAACGCCGTCGTCGAGCTGCAGCTCGATGCGGCGTTGATCGGCGAACCAGGATGGATTCGGGGCGGCGCCGGGATGAGGTGCGTTCAAACCGACACTGTTGCAGCCTGCCAGCAGGCAGGGAGCAAGCAATGCAGCGTGACGTAGTCTTAACATGGCCCACCCATGAAGGGTCTTGCTTGTCCGTCAGTATGCGCCTGCCGCAGGCCTATTTGCCAGTGTCAATGAATTTCGGGTTCAGGCGTCGGTGCCGTGCCTTCGAGGACACGGAAATCGCAGCCTTCGTGTGCCTGCGTGATGTTGTCCTGGAAGAGGGCGCCGAACCCGCGCTGGTACTTCGGCTGCGGCCTGCGCCATTGGCTGCGGCGTCTGAGCAGCTCCGCTTCGCTTACCTTCAATTCCAGTCGGCGGCCAGCAACGTCGAGCTCGATCAGATCGCCATCGTGGACCAATGCAAGCGGGCCGCCGGCGAATGATTCAGGCGCGACGTGGAGAACGCAGCAACCGTAGCTGGTGCCGCTCATGCGTGCATCCGATATCCGCACCATATCGCGCAGGCCCACCTTGAGCAGCTTTTGGGGAATCGGCAGCATGCCCCACTCCGGCATGCCCGGTCCGCCCAGCGGTCCTGCATTGCGCAGCACAAGAACGGAGCTGGCATCGACTGGAAGGTTCTCGTCGTCGATCCGTGCGGCCATGTCGTTGTAGTCGTCGAATACCACCGCTTTGCCGATGTGCTGCAGCAATTTCGGATCGGCGGCGGTCGGTTTGATGACCGCCCCGTCGGGTGCGAGATTTCCGCGCAGCACGGCGAGTCCTCCCACCGCCTGTACCGGCTGCTCGAACGCAGCGATCACATCCCGGTTGTAGCTCGCAGCAGAGCCGATGTTCGTGCCGAGTGTGTGGCCGTTCACTGTGCGCTCATCCAAGTGCAGCAGGGCCTTCAACTCCGCGAGCAGGGCACGCAACCCGCCCGCGTAGTAGAAGTCCTCCATCAGGTATTTGCCAGAGGGGCGAAGATTGGCGAGCAGCGGCACCTTGCGCGATATCGCATCGAAGCGATCCAGATTGAGGGCGATGCCGGCGCGACCGGCCATCGCGAGCAGATGAACGATCGCATTGGTCGAGCCGCCCAGCGCCATGAGCACGACGATGCCGTTGTCGAACGACGCCGGCGTCAAAATATCGCTCGGCTTGAGCTCGTCCCAGACCATATCTACGATGCGACGACCGCAGGCCTCCGCCATGCGCGAGTGATTGGCATCGACGGCGGGAATCGATGCAGCCCCCGGCAGCGTCAGGCCGAGTGTCTCTGCAATGCTCGTCATGGTGGAAGCCGTGCCCATAGTCATGCAGTGACCCGGCGAGCGCGCAATACCTTCTTCGATCTCACGCCAGTCGTCTTGGGTGATGTTGCCCGCGCGCAGCTCGGCCCAATACTTCCACGAGTCGCTGCCACTGCCGAGCGTATGACCGTGCCAGTTTCCGCGTAGCATGGCTCCGCCCGGCATGAAGATCGACGGCAGGTTCATCGACACAGCGCCCATGATCAATGCCGGGGTCGTCTTGTCACAGCCGCCCATGAGCACGCATCCGTCCACCGGGTATGACCGCAGCAGCTCTTCCGTCTCCATTGCGAGGAAGTTCCGGTACAGCATGGTGGTCGGCTTCTGGAACGGCTCCGAGAGCGAGATCGCCGGCATTTCCACTGGAAAGCCGCCCGCCTGCCAGATGCCACGCTTCACCTCCTCGGCACGGGTGCGGAAGTGGCTATGGCAGGGATTGATATCGCTCCAGGTGTTGATCACAGCGATGATCGGCTTGCCTTCATAGTCCTGGCGCGAGTAGCCCATCTGCAGGGTGCGCGAACGATGGCCGAAAGAGCGCAGATCCTTGGCGCCGAACCAGCGGAAGCTGCGTAGTTGTTCAGGGGATTTCCTGGGCATGGAGGGCGAGCTCGGGTTCAGTCGGAGTTGGCCACTACGTTACCACTAGGAGAAAAGAATGAGCCGAAAAGAAACCCGGCGGGACTGAAGCCCGCCAGGCAGTACTTGTCCCAGCGTGTCATGCGGTCAGCGCCCACTTCGATGCTTATGCCCGCGAAGCCAGGCTTGTAAATCAGAAATCGGGTTTGAATTGAGCACCTGTGCGGGCTCGATCCCTGCGCGTCGAGCAAAGCCAACTGAAAAGCGTAACGCGTCTAGCTCGGCTGCGCTCCCCGCTTCGGAGCTGATCACGAAGCGCGCGCCTTCGCGTTTGGCGATTTCCAGGAACGTCTCTGGAGGCGCGATCCGGCGCGGATGCAACGAGACTGCGAGGGCAATTCCCCGCTCCGTTGCCTTATGTGCCACTGCGGCGAAGTCGAAATCACCTGTAGACTCGCCATCGCTCCAGGGCTGGGCCAGTATGGCGACGCGATCCGAGTCCAGAGCAGTGAGCACACGCTGCGTCTGCTCACTATAAGGCATGTCGAGTCCCCCGTGGACGGATGCGACGGTCAGGTCGAACAAGTCGAGTACCGAATCGGCAACATCCAGCTTCCCGGTGGCGTCGATCCCCGCCTCGATGCCGACCAGCACTGTTGGCGCGGAAGGAGCGAGCTTGACGCTACGGAGCTGCGCGACCTCTCGCATGGCGCGCGCGATGCCGAGTGTTGCACGGTGCGGGATATCGACTACAATCGCGACGTACGCCAGGCCGCGCCCGCCCGCCTCTTGGATGATCACTTCCGGGGCTTCGCCAGGCTTGAGCCGCAGTTGCAGATCACCCCGCACGTCTGAGGTCTGTATGAGATGCGGCAGCCCTCTGTGCTGCGCTGCGTCGATCTCACCCTTGTCTTCCCGCAGCTCCGGTGGGATCCACGGAAGATCGATTGCGCTGTACACCGATTCTTCGGTATCGCCAGCGATGCACAGCGCCTCGCGGAACACGCCGTACTCGTTGATCTTCAGCCCGCGCTCCTGCCCCATGCGTCGAATGGCGATGTTGTGTGCTTTGGATCCGGTGAAGTAGACCATCGCGGCGCCGAAGCTCGGTTCCGGCAGGCTGCGCAGATCCACCTGCAAGCCGGGCTCGAGCAGTATACTCGAGCGTGTCGGCCCCTTCGACAGCACCTGCGTCACCGCTGGGTAAGCCACGAAGCGCTCCATGATCGAAGACCCCGGAGCGGCGATAGCCACCATATCGATGTCGCCCACGCTGGCGCGCATGCGCCGATAGCTGCCGGCGATTTCGACTCTGCTCACGCCCGGGACGGCGCGCAGATAGTCGGCGAGCGGCTCCGCATAGCCTGCCGCCAGCACCAGCGGGTGGCGCCGAGCCATTGCGATGCGGCCCTGCACCGTCTCCAGAATTCTTTGCTCGGTCTTCTCGCCGAACCCAGGCAGCTCGCGGATCTGACCCGCCTGCGCTGCTGCGAGCAACTGCTCCAGATTCTCGATGTGCAGATCCTGATACAGCGCCTTCACGCGACGCGGTCCAAGCGCAGGAATCTTCAGGAGCTGCGTGATCGCAGCCGGAAGCTCGGTGTGCAGTCGTTGGAGAAACTCGCAGGTGCCGGTGTGGAGGATCTCCACGATCTTCCTGGACAGATCTTCGCCGACACCCGGAATGTCCGTGAGTGGAGTGCCGCGCTCCATGAGTACGTCAACCTCTGTGCCCAGGTCACCGATGCTGCGCGCGGCATTTCGGTAAGCGCGCACCCGAAAGGCGTTGGCGCCCTGGATGTCGAGCAGATCGGCGATCTCATTCAACACAGAAGCGATGCTGACGTTGCGTTCGGGCATTGGCGGTCAGGCAGAGCCTACATCTTCGGGCTATCGGGTGCGAGCAACTGCCGTGTCGCCTTTTCGGCTATCGTGCGTTCGTCATCGCGCTCCGTATCCAATATCAGAGTCGAACGCAGCTCCTCTGCGTCGAGTGGGTCCTGCGTTCGTAACTGATGCTCGAGGACTTCGATGGTTGCTTCTGATGCATCCCCCGCTGCGGCTGCACGCCGTGCAATGCGGCTGCGCAGCGTCCCGGGAGTGGCTTGTGCGTGCACGATAGCGAATCGCAGCCCGAGTTCCTGGGCCAGACTCCGCAGCCGATTGCGTTGCGCATGACGCAGAAATGCAGCATCCACGAGCGCCGAGAAGCCTCCTATCAGAACCATCCGCGCCAGCAAGCGCAGCCGCTCATATGTCGCTTCGCTGGCGCTTGCGCTGTAGAGGCCTGTCTCGAGCGTCGATCCAGTGCGCGCATCGGCACTCAGGCCCTGCAGGCGTTTGCGTTCCACATCGGAACGGATGCGGATGGCAGGGATGGTTTCGAGCAGCACTTGCGAGGCACTGGTCTTTCCGGACCCGGAAAGACCATGCATGATCACCAGAAGCGGCGGCTGCGCACTGATGAGCGATGCTGCGAGCTCGACATGTGCGCGGCAACGCGCCGCCAGTGAGCGCCGGGTTGCAGGGGCGACATCCTCTTGTTGTGCGCGCAGTACCGCGACCTTGGCGCGAACCAGGGCGCGATAGACCATGTAGTAGCGCAGCAGCGGCACGCCCTCGTAATCACCCGTAAGCTGCAGGTAGCGATCCAGAAAGCGGTAGGCAAAATGGGCATGAGCGCGCTGCGTGAGATCCATCGCTACGAAGGCGATTTCATTCATCACATCGATCCAGCGCAGCTCAGGATTGAACTCGATACAGTCGAAAATGCGCACGCGGTCCCCGATCAGCACCATGTTTGCCAGGTGCAGATCGCCGTGGCATTCGCGCACGAAACCACTTTCGCGGCGCTGTGCGAAGGTCGGTTGCAGGCTCCGATGCTGATCCGATGTCCACTGTTGCAGCTGGTCTAGGCGTGTGCGGTCGGTGTCGTCTTCGAGCAGCGGACGCAGCTGGTCGAAGTTCTGCAGCGCCGGGGCCATGATGGCCGCGGGTGTGCCGTACTTGCTTTGTGTAGTTGCGCGCGGCAATGCTGCGTGAAATTGCGCGACGAGCCGTGCCAGCTCATCGATGTGGCGATCGTATAGCTCACCTCGTGCGAGCACTCGTTCCAGCAGTCCGCTCTGATCGAACTGGCGCATCTGCAAGGCGTACTCGAAAGCCACGCCGGTGCCGCCGACACGGGGATGCTCCGCGTCGCCCGTGATGGGAACCACGCTCAGATACAAGTCCGGAGCCGTACGGCGGTTGAGACGTAACTCTTCCTCACAGAAGTGACGGCGCTTCTCGAGCGTAGAGAAATCGAGGAAACCGAGCGCGAGCGGCTTTTTCAGCTTGTATGCATACGCGCCAGTCAGAATCACATCCGAGATGTGTGTCTGCAGATGTTCGATCCGGTCTACCGGATGCGGATAGCAGTCCGCCTCGAGCAGTGTGCGCAAGAGCCGATCTCTGCTTGCGCCGATGGCGCCCGGTGAGGAGCTCATGTGAGGGAACGCGGTCCGTTCGGTAGGTCTGGCCACGGGATTTCGTGTCGCTGCGTAATCAAGTTACGCTGGCCTGTGCACGGTCCACCTGATCGGCGAGCTTGCGCAACGCATCGCTCACCTGTACCGGATAGGGCTCTGCGGGCTCCAGTCCGCGCAAAGCCTTTGGCAGGCGCGCCAGCTCATCGCTTGCGCGGCGACGCGCCTGCGCCAGATTTTCCAAACCATCCAGCCGCCGGCCGGCGCGCATAACAGGTAGCAGCAGCGCGCTGCCGGGTTGCACATCGCTCTCCAGCGTCAGCAGATCTGCGCGCATCTCGCCGCTGTCTCGATAAGTCCGATAGACCTGCTTGCGCCCCGGCCACGTCGCCTTGCCTTCGGAGCGCTTGCGACGCGCGCGCCCGCCGTACTCCTGCAGTTTGTACGCGCAATCGAGGGTGGGCACATCGTGCGAGGTATCCATGCCGCTGCCGATGCCAAAGCCATCGATGGGTGCGTGCTTCGCCGACAGCAGCTCGCGGATCGCGAGCTCATCGATGCCACCGCTCACGAAGATCTTCACATCGTGCAACCCGCCATCGTCCAGGATCCCGCGCACGCGGCGTGCATGCTCGCTCAGGTCGCCACTGTCGATGCGCACCGCACGAATCTTGATGCCGTCGCGAGCCAGAACCGGCGCCAGCTGGACCACCTTGCGAGCTCCTGCCTCGGTGTCGTAGGTATCGATCAGGAAAGTGATGTTGCCGGGATGGCTGCGCGCAAAGCGCTCGAACGCCTGCAGCTCACTGTCGTGCGCTTGAATGAACGAGTGCGCCATCGTGCCGAATATGGGGACTGCGTACTGCGCTCCGGCGAGCACGGTGGCGGTACCGGACATGCCGGCGAGGTACGTTGCGCGCGCTGCGAGCAGTCCGGCCTCTGCGCCATGCGCACGGCGCAGTCCGAAATCGACCAACATCTTGCCCGGCGCCTGCAACACCGCGCGCGCGGCCTTGGTCGCGATCATGGTTTGAAAATGCACCAGGTTCATCAGACGCGTTTCCACGAGCTGCGCCTGCGGCAGCGGCGCCACGATGCGCACCACCGGCTCATTGGCGAAGAATACGGTGCCTTCCGGCAGCGCATCCACGTCGCCGGTGAAGCGCAGGCGCGCGAGCTGATCGATGAACTGAGTGGTGCAGCCGTTCTGCCGCGACAGCCATTCGAGCTCGTCGGCGCGAAAGCACAGCGCTTCGAGAAAATCCATGACCTGCTCCAACCCCGCGGCGAGAAAAAAATTCCGCTGTTGCGGCGGCAGGCGTCGGAAGAAGAGCTCGAACACCGCCCTATCGGTCATCCCATGCTCGTAATACGTCTGCAGCATGGTGAGCTGATACAGGTCGGTGAGCAATGCGCTGGCGCCGGGGTCGCGCTGCGCGAGCGTCGTGTCCATGGGCAGTAGTGGGGAGCGGTTCTACACGAAGCGATCGATCATAGCACGCAGGTGCAGCCAGGCCTGCCCGTGCCTAAAGTCAGGATTGGGTGCGCGTCTGGCGGCGGATTTCCAATGCGACGACGATTTCCGGGAGCGGCTCAGCCAGCAACCAGGACAGATCGAGAGTCACCGACTGCATGATCTTTTCGAAGCCGTCCTCGGATTGCGAAACCGTGGTGTGCGGCTGCCCGACGACGTGCGCCGGCGGGCTGCACAACAGCTCGACCGAGCCGCCGAGCAACCCATCTTCCAGCGCAAGCGTGGTGAGCGAATCGAGCTCGATGCGCTGTCCGAAGCCGCCCGGGATACGCCCCTCATGTACGTAGCGTCCCAGTACACCGTCGCAACTCGGCATCGCCAGGTCGATGCGCGTGGCAAAGCGACCGGTCGCAGCCGGTTCGAAACGGAAGGTGGCAGTGATCCGGTTATCGGCGATGCCGATACGCTTATGTACCACGCCGGCGCCGAGTGGTGCGCGAAATTGAGCCCCACCGTCGGTGTTGCGCTCCCGCTCGTATGCAAGCGACGCGATGCTGCCGTTGCGATCCGCAGTCCAGCCGTCTACAAACAGCCCGCGCGGTCGTGTGTCGGGCTCGATATCCTCGGCGGAGATTGCGTGCTTTACGCGCACACGATCATGCGCAGAGGCGATGCCGTCATGCTGAGCGGCCGCGTGCTGGTCACCCGTCAGCTTGCTGTAGTAGTGTTCGGCCCGCCGGCTCAAGGTGTCCGCGAAGTTGTGCGCAAGCGAGTAGGAATCGAGCTCGAGGATCGCGGCGTGCTGATCGTCGCGTACCACCGTTTGCAGGATGCCGTTCTGGAGAAAGATCTCGACGTGTCCATCGAGATCTTGATCACGTTCCTCATGGCGCTCACGCGGTTGCAGCCGATCCAGCCGCGTTTCGAGTTTGACGATTGCGTTGTACACGGCGCGGCGCAGATGCGGCAGATAGAGACCGCCGAACAGTCCATGCCAGTAGGCATCGTTCGCCTGCGCCTGGTAGAGCAGCGCGGTGAGCTCGGCATCGCACTGCTGTGGCGGGAGCGCAGCCACCCGTGCGGACAGCGCCAGCATGCGCTTGTGCATCCAGTTGGACTCTGAGTAGCGCGACAGGAAATTCTTCCAGATGCCGCCGCGGAGGAACGCCTTGTCGCGCTCGTAGCGTCCGTGTGCTTTTTCCTGTTTGATGAGCGCACTGTAGGCTTCGGCGCGGGCGGCGGGCAGGGTCCACTCGTTCATCTCGATGTACGAAGTGGTCGGCAGATACACGATGCCGCGCGTGTCGACGGCGTTGCGATAGTCGCTGAAGTGCGCGGTGGCGATGCTCGGCGAGCGCAATACGCCTTCGATGAACTGCTCGAGCCACTTGCGCTCATACACCCAGTTGTAGGTCTCCGGCCAGATGCCGAATTTCTCGATGTCGTCGAAGTAGATCGCCGCCGCACGCGCATGCTGCGTGCCGAGATCCTCGATGAACCGGACCGTTTCGTGCGCCTGCGCGAACGGAATCCGGTAGCGTAATCCCTCGGAGATCGGGAACAGATCGAGACGTCTGCCGTCCTCTTCGGTGGTGTAGTATCCGGTGAGCTCCTCGACACTCTTGCCGGCGCACAGGAAGTGATAGTCATCTACTGCCACATACTCGATGCTGGCGTCGGCGAGTCCGGGCACCAGCGTGGCCTCCCATACGCGTTCGGTAAGCCAGGCGCCATGCGGGCGGCGCTCGGTCCAGCGTGCGAGACGGTCGGACATTGCATTGACCTGACCGATGCGATCGCGCGCAGGAATCACCGCGAGCACCGGTTCCATGTCGCCGCCGCCGAACAGCTCGACCTGACCGCGCTCCACCATGTCGTGCAGCAGGTGCATGTCTTCGGGATAGCGCGTGAGCAGTCGCTCGAGCAGCCAGCCGCTGAAGTGCACGGCGAAGCGAAACGACGGATAACGCGACAGCGTCTGCAGGAACGGGCGATAGCAACGCTGGTGCGCGTCGTCGACGACACTGCCGAAGTTGCCCACCGGCTGGTGTGCGTGCACGCCGAGCAGCAGAGTGACTTTGTCAGCCATGAATGTCGCGGTGCTGCGATGCGTACGGGGTCATGCGGAATTGTCGCCGGTGCGTTGAAAACGGGCTCACGCTGCCCGGCGCATTGCTCCGCCAAGATCGGGGTGACCACCACCGCGGCTGATCGGTTCCGACAACTGCGCGGGCGGCGGTAGCTGCAGCAAGCGATAGAGATTGGTCAGGTTGGCGCGGAACAGGCGATCGAACACGCTCACCGCCTCCGCAGGGTTGTAGTCACCGAACCACCAAAACCAATCGGAGCCCTCGCAGATCGCCAGCTGTGTCGCGGCGGCTTGCGTGTCGGCCTCGCTCAGACGGCCGCTCGCCATCACCAGGTTATAGCTCTGCTTGGCCGACGCGAGCAGATCCCAGGCACGGTTCTTCGGCTCCGAGCCGATCCAGGTCTGCAGGTTCCCATAGACCCAGCTGCCCGCCACCAGCGGCGGCAAGGCACGCACGAAATCGGTTGGACGCGCTACACCCGGTGTCGGATCGGATAAGACCTCTGCGAAAGTCACGGTGCGGATGGTGGCATGGTCCTCGAGCAGCCGATACAAGTCGTCGAGGAAATAGTAGGCGTTATACGGGTAGTACTCCCAGGCGTTTTCACCGTCGAGAATCACACTGACCACCGGCGGATGGCCAGCGTCGGCGCGCGTCTGGATCTCTTCGAGCTGCGCGATGAAATGCGCAGCCGCGTCTTTTCCGTGCCAGCTCTTGTATTCGAACCCGATCAGATCCGACAGGCGGTCGTCGCGGAAAAAGCAATGTAAGCGATGAGCTTCGGCTTCCACGATGTAGGGCCGGTAGAGAAACGTGCCGCGATCGCTCGTAGGAATGCCCGCACGCTGCAGCGTGTTCTTCAGGATCGCCTCGCCACTGGCTGTCCAACCCACCTTGTGCTCGGCGAGGAGCTTGACAAAAGGCGAGGACAGCGCGCCTTCGGCCGGCCACATGCCCAGTGCGTCGGCTTCGAAGCGGCGGCGATGGCTGTGCTGAGCGCTGGTGAGATGCCATGTGAGCCGCGAGCGCCCGCCGGGGTAGTGGTCGGCCGCCGGCAGCGGCGCATCGGGCACGGCGTCGCGCGCGGCGGCGAAATCGAGCAGCAATGGTCCGATAGGATGGTAATGCGGTGTGGTGGAAAGCTCGATGCGGCCCGACTCGGCGAGCCGCCGGTAGCGCGGGACGACGTCCTGCAGCACACGGCCGATGAGATCGAACACGCGCATGCGGTCGGCGTGTGTGAAGCACTCGCCGCGTGTCATGAGCTGCACCACGCACTCTTCCTTGCGCCGTACCGTCTCCCCCATCCAGGCGAGGTGATACCAGGTGAGCAGATCGGACAGATACCCTCCCGACAGATAGCGCGCCGGGTCGCCGCCCAGGCTGACCACCGACTCATACAGATCGCGCAGCCGTTTATAAGGCGTGTACGGCTCGATCATCTTCGCGTGGTTGGCGCGAAAACACTGGTTGAGGATCAGCTCACGCTCGGCCTCGGTGGCGTGCTCGAGGTCCTCACGCGCGAGCAGTCGCAGAAGCGGATCGCGCAGGTTTCCGCTCGCGAACTGGTCGCCGTAATCTTCGAGCTGATCGAGCAGAATCGGAACCAGATTCACCACCGCGTGCACCCGCGGATGATTCTCGAGGTGCGCGGCCATGTCCGCGTAATCCTTGATGGCGTGCAGGTAAACCCAGGGGTGCGCGAATTCGCCGGTGATCGGCGCGCGAAAATCGGGCTGGTGCATGTGCCACAGCAGCACCAGCCGCAACGGATGCTTGGCTGCCATCAACGCGTAATGTAGACCTTCTGGCCGAGCATCTCGGGCGTGATCAAAGTCACGCCGCGCTCGCTCACGTAGAACCGCTTGCGATCCTGCTCCGGGTCGAAACCCGCGCTGAATCCCTCGGGCAGGATGCACTGTCGATCCACTACGCAACGGCGCAGGCGGGTGTGACGGTTAATCTGCACGTCGGGCAGGATGACCGAGTCCTGAATGTCGCAGAAGCTGTGCACGTGTACCTTGGAGAACAGCAGCGAGCGCCGCACCGTCGATCCGCTGATGATGCAGCCGCCGGACACCGTCGAATCGACCGCCATCCCGCGCCGGCCATCGTCGTCGAATACGAACTTGGCCGGCGGCAGCTGCTCCTGATAGGTCCAGATCGGCCAGACGTCGTCATACAGATTGAGCTCCGGCGTCACGTGTATCAGGTCGATATTGGCTTCCCAGTACGCGTCTACGGTGCCGACGTCGCGCCAATACGGCACGTCGTCGTTCATGCCGACGCAACTGTCTTGAAAGCGGTGCGCGAACACGCGATACCGCGGCACCAGATAAGGAATGATGTCCTTGCCGAAGTCATGCGCGGATTTGGGATCGTCGGTGTCGCGCGCCACCTGCTCGTAGAGGAACTTCGCGTTGAAGGCGTAGATGCCCATGCTGGCGAGGGCAAATCCAGGGCGACCTGGAACCGCCTTGGGATCCTGGGGCTTCTCGTCGAACGTGCGCACGCGTGCCTCCTGATCCACGCCCATCACACCGAAGGCCGTCGCTTCCTCCCGGGGGACTTCGATACAGCCCACGGTCATGTCGGCTTTGCGTGCTACGTGGTAGGCGAGCATCCGGCCGTAATCCATCTTGTAGATATGGTCGCCGGCCAGGATCAGGACGTAGTCGGGATCGTTGGCTTTGAGAATATCCAGATTCTGGAATACCGCGTCTGCCGTTCCCTGATACCAGTGCTCCTGCACCCGCTGCTGGGCGGGCATGAGGTCGATAAACTCCTTCATGCGCCCGTCCAGGAAGCTCCAGCCGCGCTGGATGTGACGGATCAGGCTGTGCGACTTGTACTGCGTGGCGACGCCGATGCGCCGGATTCCGGAATTGAAGCAGTTGGACAGCGGGAAGTCGATGATGCGGAACTTGCCGCCGAACGGAACCGCCGGCTTGGCGCGCCAGTCGGTCAGGTTCTTGAGCCTGCTGCCGCGTCCTCCCGCCAGGATCAGCGCATAGGTGTTCTTGGTGATGACGCTGACGAAGCGGACATCGGCGTCATCTGGCGGCACGGTTGCCACCGGTTTCGATTCGGTTGACATGGTCGATGCTCGAACGTTGATCCTCACGGGCCTCGGAGACGATGCCGGAAAACGCCTTAGGCTTCCGGGCAAGGTGTTCTTATAATAGGGCTCTTGCTGGCCTCGTGCCACTACTACGAAGAACAATCATGCCAACCGCTCGCATCTGCCGGCTTCACCTTCGATCATGAATGCCTCCGTCGCGCATGCCGCGCCAGCCGATCTGGAAGCCCTGCTGCATGGGCGTTTGCACGACCCGTTCCGCTACCTTGGGTTGCATCGCGACGCCGGGGGCTGGGTGCTGCGCGTGTTTCAACCGCATGCGGAGGCGGTGTGGCTGCGGCTGCCCGCTGGTTTGAAGCCGCTCCAGCGCATACACCCGGCGGGACTGTTCGAGTGGCGCGGCGCGGAGCAGCCGCCCGCGCCCTATGCGCTCGGTGTGAGCGAAGGCGGCCATGTGCGCGAGTGGCACGACCCTTATGGCTTCGCGCCTGCATTGAGCGGTCACGATCTTTACCTGTTCAACGAAGGGCGGCTGCATCAGGCCTGGCGCACGTTGGGTGCTCACCTGGAAGAGCGCAATGGCGTGCGTGGCGTGCGCTTTGCGGTGTGGGCGCCGAACGCGGAGCGCGTGAGCGTGGTCGGCGATTTCAATCGCTGGGACGGGCGCATGCATCCCATGGCGGTGCACGGCTCCAGCGGAGTGTGGGAGCTGTTCATCCCGGGATTGGCCAGCGGACAGCTGTATAAATACGAAATTCGCGCACGCGATGGCGGGCACGTGGCGGTCAAAACGGATCCGTACGGGCGCGAGTTCGAGCGCCGGCCCGGGACGGCGGCGCGCGTGCCCGCGGAGGCACGCTATCAGTGGCGCGATCAAGAATGGGTCGACCGTCGCGAGCGATGGGACTGGCTGCATGCGCCAGTGTCCATGTACGAGGTGCACCTGGGATCGTGGAAGCGCCATCCCGACGGCCGCTTCTACAGTTACACGGAGCTTGCGGAGCAGCTCGTTCCCTACGTGCAGGAGCTGGGCTTCACGCACGTGGAGCTGCTGCCGGTGACCGAGCATCCGCTCGATGAGTCGTGGGGTTATCAGACCACCGGCTATTTCGCGGCAACCTCGCGCTTCGGCACACCGGACGAGCTGCGCGCACTGATCGATGCGTTTCATCGCGCCGGCATCGGTGTCATCATCGACTGGGTGCCCGGCCACTTCCCGACCGACGCGTTCTCGCTCGCGCGCTTCGACGGCACTGCGCTGTACGAGCACGCCGATCCGCGCCTCGGTCTGCATCAGGACTGGGGTACGCACGTATTCAACTATGCGCGCAATGAAGTGCGCTCCTTTCTTCTGTCGAGCGCGCACTACTGGCTGTCCGAGTTTCATGCCGACGGGCTGCGCGTCGACGCCGTGGCCTCGATGCTGTATCTGGACTATTCACGCAAGGCTGGGGAGTGGGTGCCCAACAAATACGGCGGGCGGGAAAATCTGGAGGCGATCGATTTCCTGCGCGCGCTCAATGTCATGGTGCACGAGCAGTTCCCGGGTGCGCTCACCTGTGCGGAAGAGTCGACCGCATGGCCGATGGTATCGCGACCGACTTATCTCGGCGGGCTCGGTTTCTCCATGAAATGGAGCATGGGCTGGATGAATGACACCCTGTCCTACATGCACATGGATTCCGTCTTCCGGCGCTACCATCACAATCAGCTCACCTTTGGCCAGCTCTACGCGTACACGGAAAACTTCATCCTGCCGCTGTCCCACGACGAGGTGGTACACGGCAAAGGCGCCTTGCTCGACAAGATGCCAGGCGACACCTGGCAGGAGTTTGCCAACCTGCGGCTGTTGTTCGTCTATCAGTATGCATCGCCGGGCAAGAAGCTCAACTTCATGGGCAACGAGCTCGCGCAGGGCCGTGAGTGGCGCGCACGCTGGGAGCTCGACTGGGGCCTGCTGGCGAGCGACTGGCATACCGGTGTACAGCGCATGGTGCGCGACTTGAATCGCTTGCATGCGCACTACCCGGCGCTGCATGAGCTCGATTTCGCGCAGGACGGGTTTGCCTGGATCGACTGTCACGACGCCGATCACTCGACTTTGAGTTTCCTGCGGCGCGCACGCGATGGATCGCAGGTGCTGGTGGCGCTCAACTTCACGCCCGTGCCACGACACGACTATCGCATCGGCTTACCGCAAGGAGGAACCTGGCGCGAGATCTTCAACAGCGACTCCGGCTACTACCAGGGCTCGAACGTCGGCAACGGCGCCGTATACGCTGAGCCGTTGCCATGGATGGGGCTTCCGTACTCGGCGGCGATTACTCTGCCGCCGCTGGCGGGCATCATTCTGGAGCCGGTCGCGGGATGAGCGCTGCACCCAGGCTGCCGGTTCTGTTTGCCACTTCCGAGGTTGCCCCGCTGGTCAAGACCGGCGGGCTGGCAGACGTGGCTGGGTCATTGCCGGCAGCATTGATGCATGCGGGTCTCGATGTTCGCGTGCTGGTGCCGGGTTATCGCCAGCTTCTCGATGCGGTGAAGTCTCGCGGTAAGCTCACCAGCTTTCCGGCTCTCGGCGAAATGCCCGCCAGCCAGCTGCTGGCCGCCAAGCTGGGCAATGGCGTGCCGCTGCTCATCATCGATTGTCCGCTACTGTACGACCGTGCCGGCGGACCGTATCAGGACATGTCGGGCAACGACTGGCCCGACAATGCCCTGCGCTTTGGCCTGTTGTCGTATCTGGCGGCGGTGCTCGCCAGCGCAGGCTCACCGCTGTCATGGCGGCCGCGCATCCTGCATTGCAACGACTGGCAGACCGGGCTCGCCCCGGCTTACATACGCTTCGTGAGCGGCGATAAGGCGCGCACGGTGTTCACCATCCATAATTTGGCCTATCAGGGCGTATTCCCGCCGCAGACGGCGAGCCGCCTGGGTTTGCCGTCGTCCTCGTTCACTCCGGATGGCGTCGAGTACTACGGCAACATGTCGTTTCTCAAAGCCGGCCTGCACTATGCGGATCACCTCAGCACCGTGAGCCCGCATTACGCACAGCAGATCCAGAGCGAGCCGTTGGGAATGGGTATGCAGGGTCTGCTTGCGCATCGGGCAGGGTCGCTGACCGGCATCTTGAACGGCATCGACACCGACGCCTGGGATCCCGAGACCGATCCTTACATCGCGCGCTACTACAACGCGTCGCGGCTGCCCGCGAAGCTCGAGAACAAGCGCGCGCTGCAAGCGCGCCTGGGCCTCACCCCCAGCGATGAAATCCCGTTGCTTGGGGCGATCGGCCGGCTGGTGGAGCAGAAAGGATTTGACCTCATCGCCGAGATTGCGCCCGCGCTGCTCGCGCTTCCGGCCCAGCTCGCCATCCTCGGATCGGGCGACCCTGCCTTGCAGGATGCTCTGCAGGCGGTGAGCAAAGCGAATCCGGGCAAGACCGGGATCTTCATCGGCTATGATGAAAGCATGGCACATCTCATCGAGGCCGGCGCCGACATCTTCCTCATGCCGTCGCGCTTCGAGCCGTGCGGGCTCAATCAAATGTACAGCCAGCGCTACGGCACACCGCCGATCGTGCACGACACCGGCGGCCTGCACGACTCGGTGGTGGATTGCGACACCAGCACTTTGAACGATAAGACCGCGACCGGCT
>Ga0335082_10000248_pt1 | contig 54691 bp, 48 predicted proteins | sample Lox_Sample_41_FD_206718 | JGI IMG/M metagenome (GOLD analysis project Ga0335082, IMG submission 206718) | Soil microbial communities from Loxahatchee National Wildlife Refuge, Florida, United States - Lox_Sample_4.1 | ecosystem: Environmental > Terrestrial > Soil > Wetlands | place: USA... | reverse complement strand
ATCGTCACGATCTGGCACGCCACGCTCCTCGAGGCGCTGGCGTTCGCGACCATGTGGAAGCCCTTCGGACGCGATTGGGTGGTGCTCACCACCCCGAGCCTCGACGGCCGCCTGGCGGCCAGAATGATCGAGCTGTTCGGGACCGGCCAGGCTCCGCTCGCACGCGCCGGCCGCGGCGTCGACGCCGCCGCGGAGTTCATCCGCCGCGTCGAGCGCGGCGACGTCGGCGCCATCCTGGTCGACGGCCCGCGCGGTCCGCGCGGGATCGTGAAGCCGGGCGTTGCACGCACGATTGCCGCCGCCCGCGCGCGCGTCGTCGTGGCCGGCCTGGGGGCCTCGCGCGCGTTTCATTTCAACTCATGGGATCGGACCTGCCTGCCCGCACCGTTCGCCAGCGTCGAGACCTGCTGGCGGCTGTTGCCCCCGGCGACGTCGGGGGACGAGGAATACGCCGCCCTGATTCAATCGGAGCTCGACGCCGTGGCCGAGGAGGCGAGGCGTGCGGCGGCTTCCACCGCTGCTCGCGACGACACCGGCCGCGATGCGGCGGCGCGCACGTCCGGCGCGGCCGACGGTCCGGCCGCGGACCGCGGCGCTCACGGCGCGTAGCCGGGGACGACCAGGTCGGGGGCGAGGGCCTCTGGACGCGGCGGGCGCGTCCGCGGCCCGTGCAGCACCGCGCCGATCGCGGTGTAGCGCGCACAGCGCTCGTAGGACCACAGGCAGACCGCGGTCGTCACCGCGACCACCACCGCGAACTTCAGCAGGCCGGGCAAGGGGAGGGGCACCAGAGCGATCTGGAGCCCGGCGACGATCGGCAGATGCACCAGGTAGACCCAGTACGCGGCGTCGGAGAGGTAGCGCAGCCGCGCGTGCGGACGGGTGAAGACGGAGAGGAAGAGGCCGAGGAAGCCGAACACCGACAGCCAGGCGAACAGGGCGAGTGCGACCGGCAGCAGCAGGCGCGCGAACGGCGCCAGCGTGGCGCCTTGGCGCTGCTGCTGGAGCAGCGGCTCCGCGTAGACGAACAGCAGCAGGGAAGCGGCCAGGTAGATCCCGCTGCGCGGCGCGAAGCGGTCGAGGTCGTCGCGGAAGCGATAGAGGCGCACCCCGACGGCGAAGAAGACGCCGTAGTACAGAAATTGGAACGGCGAGGGCACGAAGGCGTTCCGATGGGTGGCGACGGCCCCGATGTCGGCAACCAGCACCGCCGCGGTCGGCATTGCGCACCACAGCGGGCGCCACGCGGAAGCCATCAGCCGGTCCCAGCGCGACGCGTCGAGGTCGGCGGCGCAGGCCGGCGCGTCCGGCCAACGCCGGCAGGCGGCCCACAGGAGGAGGCAGTACAGGAACAGGTATTCGAGGAACCACAGGTGCACGGGGCCGAACAACTCGGCCTGGATCGACGGACCGAACTTGACCCGGCGGATCTCGTCCCACGTACACAGCCCGCTCACCCACCAGCCGGCCGCGAAGACGTAGAAGATCAGCGGCAGCAGCACCACCCCGCCGACCAGGAACGGCACCAGGATGCGCTTCACCCGGTGAACGAGGAACCCGGTCGGTCCGCGCGTCGCGTGGACCTGGGCGGCGAAGAAGCCGGCGATGCAGAAGAAGAGCGGCAGACGGAACGGATGAAACCACCAGAAGGCGACGCTGAGGACGCGGCTGGAGGGATGATCGTAGATGGCCCACACGGGCGGGCCGTAGGGATGATCCATGTAGCTGAGCTGGGCGTGCATCAGCACCACGCCGAACATCGCCAGGGCGCGCAAGGCGTCCAACGCGTGCACGCGATCGCGCGAGGGGACCGTCGACCGGGGACGCGATGCCCACCACCCAGCGGCGGCCTCGGATGTGGGCGGTGCGGCCGCGCGCCAGCCGCCCGCGCGGCCGCGAGCGCGCACGCGGGTCATGGACGGAGTCGGGCGGTCCATTTCGAGCGGAGGCAGGTTGCCCAGCCGAGACCCATCGTGTCAATCTGCGCCCGCGTACGTCATCGGGGGCGCGCCACTCATGAACCGCTCGATCCTCGCGGATGCGTTCCAGAGCCCGTGTCCAGCCGCGGGGCCCGTCCCGATGCCGCTCGTGTTCGGCACCGCCCTACGGCATCTGCTGATCATCAAGCTGTCGTCGCTCGGCGACATCACCCAGGCGTTGCCGGTGGCCACGGCGCTGCGGCGCCAGTTCCCGGAGCTGCGGATCACGTGGGCGGTCGAAGACCGGTTCGCTGCTTTGTTGCACCGCCATCCCGCGGTCAATCGCGTGGTGACGTTCCCGCGCCTGACCTGGAGCACCCCCGACCGCGGCTGGCTCTCCGCCCTGCGCCGCGCGCTGCGGGTGCTGCGCGAGGAGCCCTACGAGGTCGCCCTCGACCTGCAGGGCCTGTTGAAGAGCTCGATCGTCGCGCTGTGGTCGCGCGCCCCGGTGCGGCTCGGCCTGTCGCCCCAGCGCGAGGGCGCGGCGCTGGTGTCGCGCGCGCTCCCGTCCGCGCCTGGGCGCCACCACGCGGTCGATCACTACCTCGGCTGTGCGGCGGCGCTGGGGGCGGGGCCGGCGCCGGTGGATTTCGGCCTGCGGGTGCAGCCGGCCGCCGTCGCGTCGGTTGCGCGCCGGCTCGCCGACCGCGGCGTCCGGTTCGATGCGCCGCTGATCGCCGTCAACCCGTCCGCCGCGCGTCGTTCGAAAGCGTGGCTGGACCACGGCTGGGCGGCGGTGATCGACGGCCTCGACGATGCCGGCACCATCGTGTTGGTGGGAGGCCGGGAACAGCGGCGGCGGCACCGGCGGGTGGGGGACCTGGCGCGGCATCGTCCCATCGACGTGACCGGCGCCACGACGCTGGCCGAGCTCGTCGCGCTGCTCGATCGCTCCGCCCTGCACCTCGCCCCCGATACCGGCACGTTGCACATCGCCGCCGCCCTCGGCCGGCCGGCCATCGGCGTGTATGGTCCGACACTGCCGTGGCGGCTGGGGCCGTACGGTCAGTCCTCGTTCGCCGTGCATGGCGCGCAGACGTGCGCGATCGGCTGCCCGGTCGTCTGCGTGCGGGGGCGCCCGTGCATGCGCGCGATCACGCCGGATCAGGTGCTGGCCCGAGCGCGCGTCGCGTTGTCCGGGCGCGAGCGGCGGTGAGTCCCGTGTCGGCTGAGCCGATCGCCCTGACCGCGGCCGACCGACTGTACGCCACGGCCGCGCCCGTCGTGTTTCGCCTGCTGCGCCTCGGCGCGCGCGTGCGCGGAGCCGATCCGGAACGCTTGCAGCAGCGCGCCGGCCTGGTGCCCGAGTGCGCCCGGCCGTGCCTGTGGCTGCACGGTGCCTCGGCGGGGGAAATGGGCGCCGCGGCGAACCTGGTGGCGTTGCTGCGCGCCCGCGGGTTTCACTTCCACGCCGCGTACACGACGACGAACGCCGCCGGTCTGCAGCTGATCGCCCGCCGTCTCGCGCCCGGCGACGTCAGCTCGTTGACGCCCTGGGACGCGCCGCGTTGGGTCGCGCGGGCGCTGGATCGATGGCGTCCGGCGGCGTTGGTGCTGGTCGAGACCGAGCTGTGGCCGGCGCTCATCCTCGCCGCGGCGCGGCGCGGCATTCCCGTCGTCTGCGCCAGCGCGCGCATCTACCCGGGCGACGTCCCCCGCTATCGCCTCGTCCGCCGGTTGATTCAGCCGACCGTGCGGCGCGTGGCGGTCGTGCTGGCGCAGAGCGATCGCGAGCGCCAGCGCTTCGTCGCCCTCGGTGCGCCACCCGAGCGCTGTCAGACCGCGGGCAACCTCAAGCACGTGGTGCCCGTGCCCAGCGCGCGCGACGGCGAGGCGTTTCGCCGCGCCGTTGCGCTGGGCCCGGACGAGCGCGTGTGGGTGGTCGGCAGCCTGCACCACGACGAGGCGGCGTTGGTGTGCGCCGCGTACGAGCGTCTGCCCGCGGCGCTGCGGCGGGTGGTCGTCGCGCCGCGCCACCCGGCGGCGCTGCGCGCCATCGAGACGGCGGCCGCCGAGCGCGGCTGGGCGGTGGCGCGGCGCAGCGCCGTGCCGCGCCCCGGCTGGCGCCTGCTCCTGCTCGACAGCGTGGGCGAGCTGCGGGCGGCGTACGCGAGCGCGACGGTCGCCGTCGTCGGCGGCGGCTTCGCATCGCACGGCGGACACGATCTGGTCGAGCCGCTGCGCTGCGGCGCCCCGGTGCTGTTCGGTCCCCACACGGCCCACACGGAACCGGAGGCCAGCGCGCTGCGGGCTGCCGAGCCGTCGGCGGTGGTCGATACCCCCGCCGCGCTCGCCGACCGCGTGGCCGCGTGGATGAGCGACGAACATCTGCGGCGCACGGTGTTGCGGCGCCAGCACGCGGCGCTGCCCGATCCCGAGGCGGTCGCCGAGCGCTACGCCGCGGCCTTCGAGCCATGGATGCGGGCATGTCGAGCGGTGGCGAGGCCTTCACGGTCTTCCTGATCGCGGGCGACGTCTCGGGCGACCGCCAGGCCGGCGTGCTGGCGCGCGCCATTCGCGCGCTTGCCCCCGACGTGCGCCTGATCGGCGCCGGCGGCGCCGCGCTGCGCGCCGCCGGCGTCGAGGTGTGCGTCGAGACGACGCCGACCTCCGTGCTCGGCGCGGTCGAGGCCGTGCGCCGCTTGCGCGGCGTGGTGAGCCGCTATCTCGCGGTGCGGCGCGCGATTCGGGCCACGCGGCCCCAGCTCGCGGTGCTGGTCGACACCGAGGCGCTGTTGCTCCCCATCGGCCTGTGGCTGCGGCGGGCGCGAGTCCCCCTGGCGCTCTACTTTCCGCCGCAGGTGTGGATGTGGGGACGCTGGCGCCTGCGCTGGGTGCAGCTCACCGCGCGCCGGGTCATCTCGGCCTTTGCCCCGGAGGCGGCGCTGTACCGCGCTGCCGGGGTCGACACGGTGTGGGTCGGCCACCCGCTGCGCGACCTGGTGCGCGCCGACGGGGACGGCGCCGCGGCGGTCCGCGCCTTGGGGCTCGACCCCACCCGCCCGATCGTCGCCTTGATGCCGGGCAGCCGCCAGCGCGAGTTCGATACCGTCATGCCGATCGTGCTGGAGACCGCGCACAACCTGCAGCAGCGCGACCCCCGGCTGCAGTTTGTGTTGCCGCTCGCCAGCGAGCGCTATCGCGCCATGGTCGACGCCGCGGTGCGGGCGCACGCGCTGCGCGACGTCGCCGTCTACCAGCCCGCATCCTACGCGGTGCTCGGCCAGGCGCGTGTGGTCGTGCAGTGCTCGGGCACCGCGACCCTGGAGACCGCGCTGCTCGGGATCCCGTCGGTGATCGTCTACTGCTGTCGCGCGATCGAGTATCTCGTGGTGCGCCACCTCTACCTGCGCGTGCCGTTCATCGGCCTGCCGAACATCCTGCTCGGCGACATGGTGCAGCCGGAGTTCTTCTACCGGGGCGCCGATGCAGCGCATCTCACCGAGGCGGCGTGGGCGCTGTTGACCGACGAGCGGCGACGCGACGACATCCGCCGCCGCCTCGCCGTGCTGCGCGATCTACTCGGTCCGCCGGGCGCCAGCGAGCGCGCGGCGCGGGCGATCGTCGAGCTACTGCCCGTGGACGCCGGCGCTGGCGCGGCTCGTGTCGGTTAGCCGGATCATTCAATGGGTTCGCGATGGGCCAGGGACACGAACCATCAATGATCCGGGCTAGTGTTCAGCGGCGGTTTGCAGTAGGAGACGCCATCTTTTCGGCGAGGTGGGATGGTGTTGTCGCCGGGGGCGGCCAGAGCGTGGGAGCAGAGCGACGCGGGCACGATGGATCCCGCGCCGGCGTTCGTCCTCGACCCGCCGCGCAGTATCTGCCTGATCGCCTGTGAGGTCTCCGGCGATCGGAACGCCGCCCATCTGGCGAGGGCCATCCGCCGCGTTGCCCCGCACACCCGTCTGATCGGGATCGGCGGCCCGGCCATGGAGGCCGCTGGCATCGACGTACGCGTCCATACGACCGATCTCGGGTTCATGGGGGTGGCCGAGGGGCTGCGCATCGTACCGGAGCTGGCGCGGCTCTTTCGTCGCTCCCAACGGCTGGTCCGCGACGAGCGGCCCGATCTGGTCGTGCTGATCGACAGCGAGTTCGTCACCACGCCGTTCGCCGTCTGGTTGCGCCGCCGCCGTGTTCCCGCGGCCTTCTTCTTTCCGCCCCAGATCTGGTTGTGGGGGCGCTGGCGGATGCCGGCGATCCGCCCGCTCGCGCGCCGCTTCGTCTCGGCGTTCGCCGCCGAGGCGGCGCTCTACCAGGCCGGCGGCGCCGACACCGTCTTCGTCGGGCACCCGCTGCGCGATCTGGTCCGCGTCGACGACGATCCGGCGGCGGCGCTGCGCGCGGCCGGATTGGATCCGGAGCGCCCGGTGGTCGCGCTCATGCCGGGCAGTCGCAGCGCGGAGATCCGCGCCCTGCTGCCGGCGATGCTCGGCGCGGCCCGGTTGCTGCAGCAGCGCGATCCACGCCTGCAGTTCGCCGTACCGCTGGCCGCCGAGGCGTTGCGCGCGTGCGTGGAGGACGGCGTGCGGCAGAGCGGGGTGCGCGACATCGCGGTCTACCCGCACGAATCGTACGCGATCCTCAGCCGCGCCCGCGTCGTCCTCCAGTGTTCGGGCACCGCCACGCTCGAAGCGGCGCTGCTCGGTCTGCCGGCGGTCATCGTCTACCGCTGTCGGCAGCTCGAGTACCTGCTGGGCCGCTACGTGCTGGTCGATGCGCGCTTCCTCGGCATGGTCAACATCCTGCTCGACGAGTGCGTGCAGCCGGAGCTCCTGCAAGGCGACGTCAACCCGGCGCGCCTGGCCGCGGAGGCGTGGAGTCTGCTCACCGACGACGCGCGGCGGCGCGCCATCCAGCGCCGTCTCGGCGACCTCCCGCCGATCCTCGGGACGCCGGGCGCGTTCGGCCGCGCCACGGCCGCGGTGCTCGACCTGCTGCCCAACGGCTGCGAAGGCGAGATGACCGCACGCCGCGTCGCCAGCGGCGGATAGAGCGTGGGCCACCATCGCTGTTTCATCCCGGTCCGTCGCGAGACGGCGGCCGGGCGGCGGTGAACAGCTGGAGATCGACCCAGCCGCCGCTGGTGTAGTTCACGCCGCGCTCCGACCACAGGTTGCGAAGGACGACGCCGCGCGCCGCCGTCGCGGCGACGAAGGCTCCGAGCTGGTCGGCGGTGACCAGCACGAGGCCGTGCTCGTGGAGGGCCAGGAAGTCCGCGGCCGCTCCGGCGTCGAGCAGCGCGACGTCCGAGCCGGCCAGGAAGACGAGGCTCGGCTCGGCATAGCCGACCACGGCGAGCGGCTGTTCCCGTGCGCGGGCGGCGACGCGCGCGGCGGCCGCACGGCTGATCCACAACGGATCGAGATGGGGCAGGGTCCACTGCAGCAGCGGTGCGTAGACGGTCACCGCGGCGAGCGCGCTCGTCCACGCCGCGGCGGCGAGCTTCCGGTGCCAGCACTGGTAGAGGCATGCGGCGGCCAACGCGATCGCGGCGAGCGCGGGCAGCGCCGCGCCGGCCGCGACGCGGTGCAAGCCGAGCCAGGACGCTGCCACGGCGGGCGCCAGCCCGAGCACCGCGGTGAGCCCGGCCCAGCCGACCCAGAGCGCGCGCATCGCCGCATGCTCGATTCTGGGACGCATCTTCTCCGGCGTGCTCAGCGCGGCGCGCGCCGCCAGCAGGGCGAGGGCTGGGAAGGCCGGCAGGACGTAGTTCGGCAGCTTGGTCGGCACGCATTCGAACACCAGCCAGGTCGGCACCAGCCAGGCGAGCAGAAAGCGCTCGCCCGGTCGGCGGCGACGGCGCCAGGCCGTGGCGACGGCGACGACCATCGCCAGCGAGCCGGGCCAGAAGGTCGCCGGCGCGATGAGCAGGTAGAGTCCGGGCGGTCCGCCGTGCGACTCGTGCACGCCCGCGAGCTTGGGCGCGATGTCGGCGGCCATCGCGCTGGGCAGCGCGCGCCAGCCGGCGGTCGCGGCCAACGCGATGACCCACGGCGCGACGCACGCCGCGACCAGCGGAATCCCCCACCACGGTCGGAGCGCGCGCACCAGCCTCCCGGCCACGACGCGATCGGCGAGCGCCAGAGCGCCGAGGGTCAGGGCGCTGACCAGCGGGCTGACGGGGCCCTTGATGAGGATGCCCGCCGCCTGGGCGAGCCAGAACGCCGCGGTGACGCGCGCGCTGCCCATGCGGCCGCGCCGGGCCGCCGCACGGAGCGCGGCGAGACTGCCCTGCGCGGCCACGATCGCGGCCAGCAGCACGGCGTCGGTGGTGGCCAGGTGCGCCTCGACGACCAGCAGGGCGGAGGCCGCCAACCAGGCGGCCCCGAGCCACGCCACCCGGGCGACGAACCAGCGGCGGCCGATCCAGTAGGTGCCGAGCACGGCGGCGAGCGCGCCGAGCGCCGACGGTACGCGATGCGCCCCGATGACCCCGCGCGCCTGCGCGCCGCCGGCGCGCAGCGCGGCGGCCTGCAGCCAGTAGATGCCCACCGGCTTGATCAGGCGCTCGGCCGCTTGGACGCGCGGGACCGTCCAATCGCCCGACTCGAGCATCTGGCGTGCCGCCTGCGCGTAGCGCGGCTCGTCGCGGTCGATCGGGGGCAGCGCAAACAGACCGGGCCCATAGAGCGCCGCGCACAGCGGCACGAGCAACGCCGCCGGCCACCAGACGGCACGGCGAGACGACAGCACGGCGCCGAAGTTGACACTATGCTTCGACCTCGGCAACGATCGCGCGCACCGATCTGATCGAAGGCGACGATGCGACGCGCGAATGTGCAATCCCCCGTCGACGGGGATGCCGGATGACCGGCCCGTTGAGCGGCAAGACCGCTTTCGTGACCGGCGGCGCGCGTGGAATCGGCGCCGCGATCACGCGCCGGCTGGCCGCGGCGGGGTGCGATGTCGCCATCGTCTACTACAGCAGCCACGGTGCGGCGGAGGCCGTCAGCGCCGACCTGCGCGCTGCCGGCCGCCGCGCCCTGGCGCTACAGGCCAACGTCGCCGATCCGGAGAGCGTTGCCCGCGCCGCCGAGCAGATACACGGCGCATTCGGGCAGGTCGATGTGGTGGTGAGCAACGCCGCCAGCGGCGTGCTGCGTCCGCCGTCCGAGCTGACGGTGAAGCACTGGCGCTGGTGCCTGGAGACCAACGCGCTGGCGCTGAACCTGCTCGCGACGGCGCTCGCGCCGCGCATGCCGCGCGGCGGCCGCGTCATCGCGCTCTCCAGCCTGGGGGCGGAGCGCGCACTGCCCGACTACGCCTTCGTCGGCGCATCGAAGGCCGCGCTCGAAGCGTTGGTCCGCAGCTGGGCGCTGGAGCTGGGTGGGCGGGGCATCACCGTCAACGCCGTGCGCGCCGGTGCGGTTGACACCGACGCCCTGCGTGCGTTCCCGCGCGGACAGGCGTTGCTCGACGGCTTCGCCGAGCGCGCCCCGCTCGGCCCGGCGCTGACCGCCGATGACGTGGCGGGCGCGGTGTACCTGCTCTGTCTGCCCGAGGCGGCGATGATCACCGGCCACACGCTGGTGGTTGACGGCGGCTACTCGATTGCGGGGTGAGCCGTGACCGAGCCGCTCTTCCGTGACGCCGGGTTGGCCGGCAAGGTGGCGCTGGTCACCGGGGGCAGCCGAGGGATCGGCCGCGCCGTGGTGGAGCAGCTGGCGGCCGAGGGCGCGGACGTCACCTTCTTCTATCGCGCGCGCCACGACGCCGCGTCGGAGGTCGTCGCGGCGATGCGCGCGCGCGACGCGCGCGTGACCGCCGAGCCGGTCGACGTGCGCGACGCGGCCGCCTGCGACGCGGCGGTGGCCCGGCTCGCCGAGCGCTGCGGGCGCATCGATGTGCTGGTGAACAACAGCGGCATCGTGCGCGACGGGCTGCTCGGGATGTTGACCGACCGGGACGTGACCGACGTGCTGGCCACCAACGTGGGCGGTGCGTTCAACGTCACCCGCGCCGTCGTCCCGCACCTGATCGCCCGCCGCGCCGGCAAGATCATCACCGTGAGCTCGGTCGCGGCCGCGAAGGGCGGCCGCGGCCAGACCAACTACGCGGCCAGCAAGGGCGCCCTCGATGCCTTTACCCGAGCGCTGGCGGTCGAGCTGGCGCCGCGCGGGATCACGGTCAACGCCGTCGCACCCGGGATCATCGACACCGAGCTCTCGGAAGGCGTACGGACGCGCGCGGGGAGCGCGGTCACCGACCGCATCCTGCTGCGCCGGGTGGGCACGGCGGCCGAGGTCGCGCACGCCGTGGTGTTCCTCGCCTCCCGCCACGCCGACTACATCACCGGGCAGATCCTGACCGTCGACGGCGGCTTCAAGATGGAGTGACGCGCATGGCCGTCCGCCCCGTGACCCAGACCGAGATCGATGCCGTGTTCGGCGGCGTCGCCGACATCATCGCCGACGCCCTGGCGCGCGAGCCGGCGGAGGTGCGTCCGCAGAGCCGCCTGATCGCCGACCTCGGGGCCGAGTCGATCGATTTTCTCGACATCGTCTTCCGCCTGGAGCAGGCGTTTCGCGTCCGCATCGCGCGCGGCCAGATCCTCGAGGACGCGCGCGGCGAGCTGAGCGAGGACGAGTTCCACCGCGACGGCGTGCTCACCGCGGCCGGGTTGGCGCGCCTACGCGAGGTGCTCGACGAGGTGCCGGCGGAGGCGTTCGCGCCCGGCCTGCGGATCGACGACGTGCCCCTGCTGTTCACGGTCGAGACCTTCTGCAAGGTGGTCGTACGCGCCGCGCCGGCGCGGGCGGGTGCGCCGTGATCGGCGCATTCGGGGGAGCGCCAACGGAGCCGAGGTGGTGAGCGGCGATCGGTCTCCGCCCGCTCGCCGGCGCGTCCTGATCACCGGCATCGGCTTGGTCACGCCGCTCGGCCTCGACGCGCCCGCCACCTGGGGCGCACTGTTGGCGGGGACGAGCGGCATCGACGTCGTCCGGAGCTTCGATGCGAGCGGGTTCCCAGTGCGCATCGGCGCCGAGGTGAAAGGCTTCGACGACACGCGCGTCGAGCGGGGACTGCGCCGCTACGCGACGCGGCAACACCGCTTTGCGCTCGCCGCCGCCGCCGAGGCGCTGCGCGATGCCGGGGTCGCGCCGACGCCGGAGACAGCCGCGCACTGGGCGTGCATCGTCGGCGCCGGCATGATGGGGGTCGAGTTCGCCGACCTCGCCGCCTTTCAGCGTCGCGCCGCCCCGGAAGGGGTGCTGCGCCCCGACCGCGTCGCGGAGCCGGCCAGCGCGGTCGCCTTCGCGCGCAACCAGCCGACGGCCGGTCTCGCGCTGCTGGTGCGCCGCTTCGGCATTCAGGGTCGCGCCGCCGCGATGCACACCGCGTGCGCGTCGGGCGGCCAGGCGCTGGGCGCGGCGATGCGGCTGATTCGGCACGGCACCGCCGACTGCGCGCTGGCCGGGGGCTTCGATGCGATGCTCAACCCGATCGGTCTGGCGGGCTTCTGCCTGCTCGGCGCGTTGTCGGCCGACAACCACGACCCGCCGCGGGCCAGCCGGCCGTTCGACCGCAGCCGCAACGGCTTCGTCCTCGGCGAAGGCGCCGGATTTCTCGTGCTGGAAGCGGCGGACGTGGCGCGCCGGCGCGGTGCCCGCGCCTACGCCGAGCTCGCCGGCGACGGCAACGCGTTGAGCAGCTATCGCATCACCGATTCGCACCCCTCCGGCCGCGGCCCGATCGAAGCCATGCGGCACGCGCTGGCCGACGCGAACGAGCCGCCCGAGGCGGTGGACTATCTGAACGCACACGGCACCTCGACGCCGATGAACGACCGCAGCGAGTGCGCCGCCGTGCGCGCCGTGCTCGGGGCGCAGGCCGCGCGGCTGGCGGTGAGCTCGACCAAGAGCCTGATGGGACACCTGATCGCTGCCGCCGGCGCGGTCGAGGCGGCGATCTGTGCGCTCGCCATCCGCGACGGCGTCGCGCCGGCGAGCGCGAATCTGCGGCAGCCCGATCCCGACTGCCACTTGCCGTTCGTCACCGGCGCGCCGCAGCGCCGGCCGATTCGCGTCGCGCTCTCCAACGCGTTCGGCTTCGGCGGCTCCAACAACTGCCTGGTGCTGCGCGCCGCGCCGGCGGCCTGACGAGCGAGATGGCCAGCCGCATCGTCATCACCGGGACGGGCATCATCTGCGGCCTCGGCCGCGATGCCGCCACCGTTGGCCGCGCGCTTCGCGCCGGCCATTCCGCCATCGCGCCGATCCGGCACTGGGAAGCGGCCGGCTGGCCGCACCGCTACGCCGCCGAGATCGCCGACCTCGATCCGCGCGCGCTGGTGGCCGATCGCAAGTCGCTCAAGCTGCTGCGGCGCTCGCACGTCCTCGGCTTGTACGCCGCCGCGCAGGCGGTCGAGCAGGCCGGCTTCCTCGGGCAGCGCGCCGCGCTGCCGGCCGCTGCCGCGGCCGCGTTCAACGACCGCAGCGGGATCTACGTGGGGTCGTCGGGGACCACCTATCAGGATCAGTACGATTTTCTGCCGCTGCTGGCGCGCAGCGAGGGCGATCTGGTCCGCTTCGGCCGCGATCTGACCGCGGCCGTCCCGCCGATGTGGTTGCTGCAATCGCTGCCGAACAACGTCCTCTGCCACTTCGGCATTCAGACCGGCTTCACCGGTCCGCACGCGTGCGTCGTGACCCACAGCACCGGCGGCGTGCTGGCGGTCGCCGAGGCGGCGGCGGCGCTGCGCGACGGGCTCGCCGACCGCGCCGTCGCGGTGGCACACGAGGCGCCGCTGGAGCCGCAAACCATGCGAGGCTACGCCGACCTCGGTGTGCTGGCGCGCGAGACCGTGCGGCCGTTCGACCAAGGGCGGGACGGAACGTTGCTCGGCGAGGGCGCCGCGGCGCTGGCGCTGGAGATGGCCGGAACGCGTGGTGGCGCCGAGCTCGGCGAGTTGCTCGGCAGCGCCGAGGTGAGCGAGGGCGGCGCGCTGCTCGGCGTCCGCGCTGACGGCGACGGCCTCGCACGGGCGATGCAGCTGGCGCTGGCCGATGCGGGCTGCGGGCCAGCCGACATCGGCATGATCGTGGCGCACGGCAATGGCACGCGCGCCTCCGATGCCTCCGAGGCGATCGCGATCCGGCGAGTGTTCGGCGCCGCCGCGCCCCCGGTGACCAGCTTCAAGTGGGCCCTCGGGCATACCCTGGCGGCGGCGGCCGTGCTCGACACCGTGCTCGCCCTGGACGCGCTGGCAGCCGGCGAGGTGCCGGGCATCGCCACCTTGCGCGAGACGGATCGCTCCTGCCAGCCGCTGCCGGTGTCGCGGCGCCCGCAGCGGCCGCGCGGCCGCATCGCGTTGATTCTCAGTCGCGGCTTCGCGGGCACGAACGCCGCCCTCGTCGTGCGCGCGGCGTGAGGAGCCGGCGGTGACAACGAGCATCGAGCCGGCCGTGTCGGCATGGATCCGCGCCGACGCGCACGTGCCGCTGGCCGGCCGCCTCGTCTACCACCTCCTGCCGATCCGCCGCCGCACCATCCTCGCCAACCTCCGGCGCGTCTTCGGCGCCGAGCTGCCCGAGGCCGCCATCCGCCGGCTGGCCATGGCGCACTACGCGCACCTGGCGCGCTCGCTGGTCGAGATCGCGCAAGACGGCTGGCGCTCTCCGGCGGCGCGCGCGGCGCGGGTGCGGGTCGAGAATGTGGACGCGTGTCTGCGCGCACATCAGCGCGGCAAGGGCGTCCTGATCGTCGCCGCGCACCTCGGCAACTGGGAGATCGCCACCACCGGCGGCCTGGCCCAGTTCGCGCAGTATCGCGGCCAGTTCCACGTGCTGCGCCGACCGCTGGTCCCGTCGGCGCTCGATCGGTTCGTCACCCGGCGCTTCCGGCGCGCCGGTCTCGGCGTGCTGCCGAAGAAAGGGGCGCTGGAGCACCTGCTGGTGCGGCTGGCAGCCGGCGACGCGGTGATCTTCCTGCTCGATCAGTACGCCGCCGGGCGCGACGGCGTCGAGGTCGAGTTTCTCGGCACCCCGACCGGAACCTTCCGCAGCCTGGCCATCATCGCCCGGACCACCGGCGCGCCCGTCGTTCCCGTCGCCACCTGGCGCGCGGCCGACGGTGCGCACGTCCTCCGTTTCGAGGAGGCCTTGCCGTTCCTCGAATGTCCCGATCCGAACGAAGCGATCCGGTGCAACACGCGCGCCTACAACGCGGCGCTCGAGCGCGCGATCCTCGCGCACCCCGAGCAGTGGTTCTGGGCCCACCGGCGGTGGAAGGACGCGCGCTGACGGCGTCGCCGCGAACCACACGGCTCTGTCCGCCGCGCCGCTTGCACGGAGCGCGGCGAACGGGAATGCTTCGGCGCAGTCGATGAGCCCGTTCGACATCTTCAATCCGTCCAACACGCTCGATCCGACCGCCTTCATGGGCGAGGCGGGCGCCAGCCGCCTCATGCAGGCCGCGGCGCACTTTCCCGGCGGCCCTCTGGCGTTGGTGTTTCTGCTTTTCTGGGCACCGGTCGGCCCCGGCATCCCAGCTGGGGTGCTCCTGGCGCACTCGCTGCGCATCGCCCCGGCGGTGACCTTCGGTCTCTACGCGCTCTCCGACGCGCTGGCCGCGCTCTTCCTCAACCCGGTGTACTCGTGGCTTCGCACCCGCGGGCGGGAGATTCCGGCCGTCCGCAAGGTCGGGCGGAAGCTCCTGGCGTTCGCGATGATCGGCGCTGGTCGCGTGCGGGCGGACGAGCTGCACGGGGAGCGTCTGGCGCCGGCGCTGTTTCGCATCGGTACGGTCGGCTTCGGAGTCGATATCTACACCGCCGGTGCGCTCGCGAGCGGTCTGCCGATCCCGCGGGTGCGGGGCTGGTTGGCGGCGATCGCGGGGGATCTGATGTGGTTCTCCGTGTTGCTCGGGTCAAGCATCGCCGCGGCGAAGATCTTCGACGACGACCGCTGGGTCATGGTCGTCGTCGTCGTGGTCATGCTGGTCGTCCCGCCGGTCGCCCGCCGCATCTTCCCGGCCCTGCGCCCCTGAGTCGCCTCACACCAGGGCGGCGACGAAGGGTCGCAGGGCGGCGATCAGGCCGGCCGGGTTGTCGCCCTGGACGGTGTGCCCCGCGCCCTCGATACGCAGCCACCGGCCGCGCGGCAGGGCGCGGGCAAGCGCCTCGGCGGCGTCATCGGTGAAGACATCGCTGAGCGCCCCGCGCACGACCAGTGTCGGACAGGTGACCGCGTTCACGTCCCGCCAATAGTCCTCGAGCCGGCGCGCGATGTCCGCCACCGCCGCCGAGCCGAACGCGCGGTTGTCGTGCTTGCGCACCCACTTGCCGTTGGGGAGCTGGCGCACGTTGTGGCGCACGCTCCAGCGCAGCAGCCGGCGGTCGCGGAGCGGGTTGAAGGCCAGAGCCTGCTCGACGAGGGCGTCGATCGAGTCGAGCTCGGCCGTCTGCGAGACGAACGACCCGATGCGCTCGGCGCCCGCGGTGCGGATCCGCGGGCCGACGTCGATCAGCGCGAGTCCGGCGACGCGTTGGGGGTGTCGGGTGGTGTAGACGAAGGCGTTGAGACCGCCCATCGACTGGCCCACCAGCACCGCCCGCTCGAACCCCAGGGCGTCGAGCAGCCCGTCGATGTCGCGCGCATGCGCGTCGGGAGCGTAGTCCATGGTCGGCGACCATTCGCTGTCGCCGTGGCCGCGCTGATCGAGCGCGATGCAGTGGTGGTCGCGGCGGAGGCCGAGACAGACGAGGTCCCAGGTGTGCGCGGTGAGCGCGCCGCCGTGCAGAAAGAGGATTGGCGGCCGGCCGGCCGTCCCCCAGTCGAGATAGTGCAGCCGGTTGCCGGCGACGACCAGGTGCCGCGCATCGGGCAGCACGACCTCGGGGGCGTCCACGCCGGACAGCGCGATCGCCTCCCGCAGGTGCTGCAGCGATTCGGATGGCGTCAACGTCATTGTACGCCTCCCTTCGCTCCCCACTGAGCACGGAGCGCGCGCCGGAGCAACTCGGGGCTTGCACGCGATGCGAGGGGTGTGCGAGAGCCGGTGGCGCGGGACGCCCGGGGGAGACCATGCAGACGGGGCGGCAATGAGCGCCGATGCGTCACACGTCCTGCCGGATCGCGCGCGCGCGGCGGCGCCGGCGGACGGGCAGCCGGGCCTGTGCACCGAGCGCGAGATCACGGCGCCGGTCGACCTGTGCCGCGCTGACGGCCGCCTCGAGCCCAGCGCGGTTGGCTGGTCGCGCCGGCCGCTGCATCGCTGCAACCTGCACGGCGCGCCGGGACGCAAGAAGCGGTGGGACTACTGGTGCGTCACCACCGACACGCACCTGTTTTCGATGACGTATGCCGACCTCGACTACGTCGGCCTCGCCGACGCTCGCCTGCTCGAGTACGCCTCGCAACGGGTGGTCGAGACAGCGGTCATGGTGCCGCTCGCGCGCGGCTTCGCCCAGCCGGAGACGGTGGGCGGCGGCCGCATCGTCCTCGAACACCGGCGGCTGCACCTCGAGCTGGGCGAGGAGCCCGGCGGGACCCGCCTGCGGGCGCGCTGCGCGACGCCGCGCGGAGCGCTCGACGCCGATCTGTTCGTCGCCTTGCCACCTGCCCACGAGACGCTCTCGGTGGTGGTGCCGTGGAACGAGCGGCGCTTCCAGTACACCTCGAAGCACAACACCCGCCCGGCGACCGGCTGCGTGCGCATCGGGGGGGAGGAGCACCGCTTCGGTCCGCACAACGGGGCGTTCGGCTGCCTCGACTTCGGCCGCGGAGTGTGGCCGTGGCGGAGCGCTTGGAACTGGGCATCGGCGTCGGGCCTGCAAGGCGGGCATACGGTGGGGCTGAACCTCGGAGGCAAGTGGACGGACGGCACCGGCTCGACCGAGAACGGCATCTGCCTCGACGGGCGCCTGCACAAGCTGTCCGAGGACCTCGTCTGGGAGTACGACCGGACCAACTGGACGGCGCCGTGGCGCATTCGCACGCCGCGATCGCAACGCCTGGCGCTGCGCTTCACGCCCTTCTTTCACAAGGCGGCGGCGCTCAACCTCGGGCTGCTCGCCACCGACCTGAACGTGCTCTTCGGCCACTTCGACGGTGTCCTGATCGGCGACGGCGGCGAGCGCATCGAGGTCGGCGGCCTGGTCGGCTGGGCCGAGGAGCACCTCGCGCGCTGGTGACCCGCATGCGCCGCAGCGGCGATCCCCGGGAGGGCGAGGCTTCGGCGGAGCCGCGGTTCGAATCGAGGCGTGGATGGAAGGAGAAGCCGCTCGCCGTGAGGCTCGCCCTCCCAAGGTAAGCGTCGCGTCTAGGCGTCGTGTAGGCGGACGATGAGCGACTGGCTGCCGGTGGCCATGAGGCGGCCGTCCTCGCTCCACAGGTGGATGCGGCCGTGGCCGAAGCCGTTGGCGATGCCGTGCACCTGGATGTCGCACAGGACCCAGTCGGTGGGCGCGAGGTCGAGGATGCGGATCGTGTTGTCGAGGCTGTTGCCCCCGGCCCAGCGGCCGAGCGCCTGGCCGATTCCGGATGGGACCCAGTCGGCGACGATGGCGAGGCCAGCGGCGGAGCGATCGAGCTCGCGCGGCAGGCGGATCCACAGCGCGGAACGGCCGTCGGGGCTGGGGGTGCCGTCGCGCTGCGTGCCGTAGCGGCCGCGCGCGACGCGGATCTCGACCTGATCGTGTATCGTCCCCTCGCTGTTCGGGAACGCTGCCAGGCGCGGGCACTCGTCCGGCGCGGGCACGTCGGGCCGTCGCGCCCACTGCCCGGTGATCTCCAGCGTGCGGCTGCCGAGCGCGGCGTTGACCGTGAAGATCTCCTGGTCGCCGACGTGGCCGATGGCGCGCGCCTGGGTGGAGTGGCGCCCGGCAACCGGCACGACGACGTCGAGGTCGAGCACCGACGGCATGCGCGCGTACGACAGATACTGCGCCGTTGCCCAGACGAGGGGGCGGCCGGTGGTGGCTTCGAGCGCGGTGACGGCGGCGGCCAGGCCGCACCCGCCGAACAGGAACCCCTGACGGACGCACAGCTTGCGCTCCACCGGCAGATACCAGCGGTGCGGATTGTGCGTCGCCTGGAGGCCGAGGAACTCGCGCGCGTGCATCTGCCGGCGCCATATCGGCGCGCGGCGACCGGAAACGCAAGCCCGCCGGCGGGTCGATCGCGGTTGTCGCTGCCGCACCCGATCGCTATCGTGTCGGGTGTTGGCTTCGAGCAGAGCAGAGCAGCGTATGTGGGCGCGGGGGGTGGCGATCATCGGAGTGGCAGCGCTGCTCGCCGCGCCGGCATGGGCGGCGCGCAACCAGGCGGGCGACGGGCGCTGGGACTACCTGGTCGACAAGCTGGTCGCCGACGGCGTCGACCGCGGGCGCGTCATCGCCGTGTTCGGCGACCCGCGCGTCGGGGCGTTCGAAGGCCTGGAGTTCTCGCTCGAGCGGCACGGCGAGGCACGGGCGATGTACCGCGGCTTCCTGCGGCCGGCCAGCGTCGCGCAGGCCCAGCGCTGCCGCGCCCAGTACGATCAGGCCTTCCGCGCCGCCGAGGAGCGCTTCCAGGTGCCGGCGAGCGTGGTGAGCGCCCTGTTGCACGTCGAGACGCATTGCGGGCACAACACCGGCACCTATCTGGTCTTCCCGCGGCTGGCGCGGCTGGCGATGGCGAATGATCCGGTCAACGTCCAGCGCAACATCGCCCGCCAGACCAAGGGTCTGCCGCGGGCGCTGACGCCCGACATCGAGCGGCGCGTGCACCTGCGCGCGCGCGAGCTCGAAGGGATCTTCTACCCCGAGGTCCTGGCGATGTTCGGCCTCGAAGATCGCGCCGGCATCGACCCGCTCACCCTGCGCGGATCCGGCTCGGGCGCCTTCGGTCTGCCGCAGTTCCTGCCCTCGAGCTATCTGCGCTTTGCGGTCGACGGCAACGGCGACGGCCGCGTCAGCCTCTACGATCCGCCCGACGCGATTGCCTCGGCCGCCAACTACCTGGCCCGCCACGGCTGGCGGCCCGGCATCACGCGCGCCCAGGAGCGCCAGGTCATCTGGGCGTACAACCACTCCGATCCGTACATCGACACCGTGCTGACGCTGGCCGGCCGCATCGAGCAAGCGCAGCCGTCCCGGCGATCTCTAGCGGAGCGCTGAGCGCCACGCGCGCCGCCGCCGGTGAACGGCCCGGCGTCTCAGTCGAACCGCGGGATCACCCGCCCGCCGTAGCACTCGATCTGGTCGACGAGCTCCTCGGGCGATGCGAGGGGGAACAGGACGTACTTGGTGCAGCCGGCGTCGACGAACGTCTGGATGCGCTCGACGCACGTCTCGACGCTGCCGATCGCGCAGCGCGGCGCCATCGATTCGGGCGACTGCTTGAACGTCGCGGCGGCGAGCTGCAGCAGGTTGTCGGCGCGGCTCCGGTCCTCGGTCACGTAGGTGAGGAGCACGGTGCCGGCCTCGCGTGCGTCGATGGGGCGACCGCGCTCTGCGCCGTAGGCGACCAGGCGCTGCATACCGGCGCGAAACTCGTCCGGCGAGATGAACGACGGGAACCAGCCGTCGCCGTAGCGGGCGACGCGACGCAGCGCGACGTCGGTGCGGCCGCCGATCCAGACATCGAGGGGACCACGTGCCGGCCGCGGCTCGATGGTCACGTCGTCGAACTGGTAGAAGCGGCCGTGGTGGGTGACGTGCGGCTCGGCCCACAGCTTGCGCAGGACCGCCACGCCTTCTTCCATGCGCGCGCCGCGCTGCTCGGCCGGGATCCCGCAGGCGAGGCAATCGCGCGGATCGGTGCCGAGGCCCACCGCCATGATCACGCGGCCGCAGCCGCCGGTGAGATAGTCGAGCGTGGCGTACGTTCGCGCCACCTCGACCGGGTTGCGCGCGGGCAGGGTGAGCACGCTGGGACCCATCTTGATGCGCGTCGTGCGCGCCGCGAACAGCGCCATCACGCAGCCGATGTCGAGATGGGGGTATGACGCGGTGATGCGGTCGGACAGCCAGATCGAGTCGATGCCGAGGTCCTCGGCGCGCTCGGCGTAGGCGCACAGCGTGTCCGGGCTCGGCAGCCCGAGCCGTCCGCCGCCGAAGCCGATGCCGATCTTGATGCCGCTCATGGCTGCCTCCGGGCGCGATCATGCGCGACCGGGCAGCGAAAGGAAACCGATGGCGCGGCCGATCGAAATCGGAGAAGATTTCACCACAGAGGCGCGGAGAGCACGGAGGCTAGAGAGAACAAGAGCGATTACCCACCATGGAGGTACCCGCTCCAATCGAGAGCGTTGTCTCCGTGCCCTCCGCGCCTCCGCGGTGAATTCTCTTTCCCCGTGAACACCTACGTATCGCCGCCTTCGCTCCAGCCGAACTGGCGCAGGAAGCGGTGCAGCTCGGGATCGTCGCGCGAGACGGGGCGCAGATACTGACCGGCGTACTTGCGGTGCCACCAATCGGGGCTGCTGTCGCCGGGGTGGGTGAACTCGTAGCGATAGAGATCGGCGCGGATGTAGTGCGGAGGGGCGGTGGGGAACGGATCGACGGCGAGGAGCGGCTTGACGGTCGGATCGCCGATCAGCAGCTTGTCGATCAGGTGCACGAGCCACGGCTCGCGGTCGATCGACGACATCGCGGCGAACCAGAGCTGCCAATCGAGCCGGTAGTGATAGGGCGAGACCACGCACGGCCGGCGCGAGACGTCACCCGGCTTACAGGGGAACTGATACTCGCGCCATTCGGTATCGGGGCCGAGCTGCGCGTCGCTGGTGCCCGACAGGATGACCTCGAAGCGCTCGCGGCCGACGGCGCCGAACGCCCCGTACGTGTTCACCAGATGCAGGGGATCGTACGAGCGATTCATGGCCTGGTGGCGCGACAGCAGGTTGAGCACCGGGTTGATGCTCAACACCGCCACCAGCGCGGCAAGGCCCCAGGCGATGCCACGATGCAGGGGCGCGGTGGGGATCTCGGCGGCCCGCGCGGCGCGCTGGCGCAGCCGCCGCGGGAACAGCCAGGCCAGGGAGCGATCGTCGAAGCAGGCCAGCGCTGGCACGATGGTCAGCCAGTTCAGGAACGACAGGTTGCCGCTCAGGATGAGGACGACCTGGAACGCGACGAAGAGCACGCCGGCGGTGAGGCGCAGCCGGCGCGGCCCGAGGACGAGGAACGGCGCCACCAGCTCGACGAGGTGATTGAAGCCGACGCCGGCGACATGCCACCAGCGCGGTCGCGCGTGGAGCCACCAGCTCAGCGGGTTGGGGATGGGCTGCGTCTCGTAGTGGTAGACGAGGCAGGTGAAGTCGCGCCAACAGGGATCGCCGCGCAGCTTGATCGCGGCGGCGCCGAGCATGATCCGCATGATGAGCCAGCGGAACAGCCAGATCACCACCACCGGCGGCGCCGCGCCGGGGATCGGCCGCAGGCTGAACAGCGGACAGAGGAAGACGGCGAGGAAGCCCGTTTCGAGCAGCTGCGTCTCCCAGCCGTAGCCGTAGAAGAGCTGGCCGATCTGGACGAACGACAGGTAGATCGCCCACAGCGCGAGCTGCACGACCGCGTTGGTCACGCCGAGCAGGGCCGCCACGGACAGCCCGAGCCCCAGCCAGGCCGCCGCGTGCAGGGTCTGGTTCGAGCAATCCAGCCAGAACAGGGTCGGCAGGGTGACGAAGGCGTCGAGGCGGGAATCGGACGCGCGCCGCACCTGGTCGAGGAACGACGCCGCGGGCAGCAGGCCGTCGCGCCCGATGAGCGCGTCGAGCTGCAGGATGAGGATCAGGAACGCGACCAGGTAAACCAGCGCGAGCAGGCGCAGGATGAGGAAGGCGGTGAGCGCGTAGCTCGACGGGGTGCGCGGGCTCACGGCCGAATCGCCATCACCGCCGCGCCGCGCCGCGGCTCGCGTTCGTCGGGTGCGCCGGCCCACGCATCTCGAACCGGCCCGATGGGCTCGAGGTCGAGGCGGCGGTCAGGTACGGCGCGGGGGCGGTGCACGGCCTGCCGACCTGCATCGCTGCCCGGTAGCAGACCGACCCGATACGAGACAACGGCCGCCTCCGTGAGGGTGTCGCGGAGGCGGCCCGTCTGCCCGGGGTGCCCCGAATCGAGCTGGGTAGAGGCGGCCGAACCTTCCCCCCAGGGGACCCGGGATGTGGCGGGCGTTCGCGCGGAGGCGGCGCGGCGCCCGCTCAGAGCGGTGCGATCTCGGTGTAGATGGTCGCCACCGACACGCTCTTCGGACCGCTCGGCTCGTTCCAGCTGACCTGCGCGTTGACCGTCTTGAGCCCGCTCGACGGCGTATCGGGCTGGACGTCGGTGCTGACCGTGAACGTCACGCCGCCCTCGTCGACCGTTCGGCTGTCGGCGGCCATGTCGGCGTAGTGCAGCCCGCGCATCGACTCCAGCGAGTAGACCGCCAGGTCGTATGCCACGGTGTCGAGATAGCTGCTGCTCGACTGCTGCGCCTGGGAGACCAGGAAGTCGCCCATCGTGGCAGCGGTGAGGGCGAAGAGACCGAGCGCGACGACGGTCTCGACGAGCGACATGCCGCGCTGGTTCCTGAGGGTGCGGCGGGACTGGGTGCGAGCGGTGAGGGTGGCGTTCATGGGTTCTCCACTTTGGATGTCGTTACGGAGCGCGGTCTGAGTGGCTGTCATCTGCGATCATCCTGCGCCCAGGGGGGCCTTTGGAACATCGCGGGAACGGGTGATTCAGGGCAGACCGCCTCTGAGACCTACGACTTTAGTCGTAGCATCTGCGGTTTTGCCAGGCCCTTGTGGCCGACCCGGCCGGCGCCACCGGGCGCCATCGGCGGTGGCCGATTGTCAGGTGACGGCCCAGGAACGGCGAGAACCCGACGGTCAGACCCCGAGGGCGTCCAACTGCCCGAGGGGCATGCGGTTTGCTGCGCAGCCAGGCCATGCGCTCCGAGGCGACCTCCGCCGACTCACTCTCGCTGGAGGCGGCGTATAGCGTCAAAGAGCGCGAGCAGTGCGAGCGCGCCGCGCGCACGGTCTGCCTGGTCGGGATCCCGTTGATCCTGTCTTTCGCCCTGTTCGACTACGTCCGGTACCCCGCGGTCTTCGGCCTCTCCCTCGCACTGCGCGTCGGCGTGGGGGTCCTCTTCGGGGTGATCCTGGCGGTGCTGCGGACTCCCCTCGGACGGCGCTGGGCGCGGCCGCTGACGCTGGCCTGCGTGAGCGTGGCGGCGATGCTCATGCTGGTGATGCAGCTGCACTCGGGCAAGAGCGTGAGCCAGTACTCGGCCGGGCTGAGCATGGTGCCGCTCACCGCGGCGCTGATGGTGCCGTGGCGGGCGGCGTGGTCGGCGGCGATGTGCGCCCTGGTCCTGGCGATCTACGCGGTCGGCGCTCTCGGCAGCGGGGTGGTCGGCCAACCATTCTACGACAACCTGTTCACCATCACCGCTGCCTGCGGCATTGCGATCGTCACGACGGCGATGCGCGAGCGCCTGCAGTGGAAGGAATTTCAGACCCGTTGGAACCTCGGCCGGGCGCACGACGCGCTGCTCGAGAGCGAGGCGCGCTACCGCCAGGCCCTCACCGCCGCCGAGGAGGCCAATCGCGCCAAGAGCGAGTTCGTCGCCAACATGAGCCACGAGATTCGCACGCCGATGAACGGCATCATCGGGATGACCGAGCTCGCCCTGCAGACCGATCTGACCTCGGCGCAGCGCGAGTACCTCGACATGGTGAAGGACTCGGCCGACACGCTGCTGCGGGTGATCAACGACATCCTCGACTTCTCCAAGATCGAGGCGCGCAAGCTCGAGCTCGCGTCGGCGGATTTCGATCTGCGCGACTCGCTGGTCGATGCCCTGCGGCCGCTCGCTGTCCGCGCCCACGACAAGGGGCTCGAGCTGAGCTGCCGCATTCCCCCCCATCTCCCGGGGGCTCTTGTGGGCGATCCGCTGCGCCTGCGCCAGGTGATCGTCAACCTGGTCGGCAACGCGGTGAAGTTCACCGACCACGGCGAGGTGGTGGTGACGGCGGAGGGGGAGGAGGAGACGCCGGGCGCCGTGACGCTGCACTTTGCCGTGGCCGACACCGGCATCGGCATCCCGGCCGATCGGCATGCCGCGATCTTCGAGGCGTTTGCCCAGATCGACGGCTCGAGCACCCGGCGCTACGGCGGAACGGGTCTCGGGCTGGCCATTTCCGCGCAGCTGGTCGAGCTGATGGGCGGACGGATCTGGCTCGACAGCGAGGTGGGACGCGGCAGCACCTTCCACTTCACCGCCCGCTTCGGCATCGGCCAGGCGACGGCGTCGGCGGTGCCCGTGCGACCGTTGCGGCTGCGCGGTCTGCGCGTCCTGGTGGTCGACGACAACGGGACCAATCGCCGCATCCTGCAGGACATCCTCACCTATTGGCAGATGCAGCCGACCATCGCGACCGGCGGTGAACCGGCACTGGCCGCCCTGCAAAACGCCACGATGGCCGAGACGCCGTTCGACCTCGTACTGCTCGATGCGATGATGCCCGAGCTCGACGGGTTCGCCGTCGCGGCCCGCATCCGCGCCAACCCGGAGACCGCGCGCATGCCGGTGCTCATGCTCACGTCGAGCTGCCAGCTCGGCGAGATCGCACGCTGCCAGGCGCTGGGTATCGACGGACATCTGATCAAGCCGATCAAGCAGTCGGACCTCCTCGACGCCATCCTCAAGGTATTCGGCGCCCGCGCCGCCGCGGCCGAGCCGGCGCTGGAGCGATCGGACTCGGCGCCGACCTGCCGCTCGCTGCGCCTGCTGCTGGTGGAGGACAACGTGGTCAACCAGAAGCTCGTCTCGCGCATGCTCGAGCCGCAAGGGCATTCGGTCACGGTGGCGGGCAACGGCCGCCTGGCGCTGGCGGCGCTCGAGCGCGAGTCCTTCGATCTGGTGCTGATGGACGTCCAGATGCCGGAGATGGACGGGTTCGAGGCCACCGCGGCGATCCGCGCCGGCGAGAGCGCGACCGGGGCACACATCGCCATCATTGCGATGACCGCGCACGCCATGAAAGGCGACCGCGAGCGCTGCCTGGCGTCGGGAATGGACGCGTACGTCGCCAAGCCTGTGGACCGGCGCGAGCTGCTCGAGGTGATGGCGCGGTTTGCGCCGGCGGAGCCGCAGGCCGCGAGCGTCGCCGTGGCCGGAGGATAGGGCGAGTTCGCTTCGAAGCGATTCGCGGTGACGTGCGCAGTCGCACACGCCGCGATGGCGCCCGTTGTCCTTCCCCGACACCGTCTCGACGCCGCCCGCCTGGGGTTCGGAGCGCGGATCGGACGCCGGAGGTGGCGCGTCGCTTGCTCCACTACTCGGGTGATGCGGCAGAGCTGCCGCACTTCAGGTGATGCAGCAAACACGAACAGCCGCGCACCACAAGCAGTGAGGCGGAGGACGGATGCGGTTCAGGGTCCTGCACGGCGCGCTCGCGGTGGCTCTCGCCCTCGTGGCGGCGCGTTCGGCTGCCGCCGACATCGCCGTCTACGGCGACAGCCTGGCAGCCGGCTGGCAGGACTGGTCGTGGGGCGGCGTCACGCGCGACTTCGCCCACGCCTCGCCGGCGCACAGCGGCACGGCGGCGATCGCGGTGACCTTCACCGATGGATGGAGCGGCCTGCAACTCGGGCGCAACGATCCGGTCGACACCACCGGCTTCGACGTCCTGCGCTGCTGGGTACACGGCGGCAGCGCCGGAGGGCAGCCGATCCAGATCCTGGTCGGCAACCATCTGACCGGCGTCTCGACCGTGCTGTCGGTGACGCCGGCGGCGGGCGCCTGGACGAAGGTCGACGTGCCGCTCGCCCCCCTCGGCACGACGCAGGTCACGTATATGTACTGGTTCAACAACAGCGCCGGCGCACAGCCGGTGTTCTACGTCGACGACGTGACCTTCGCCGCCAGCGGCAACCCGACCCCCACGCCGCCAGGTCCGGTGATGGGCCCCGCACTACACGTGGAGGTCGGGAGTGGCCGGCACGCGATCAGCCCGTACATCTACGGGATGAACTTCGCCGACGAGTCGCTGGCCGGCGAGCTGCGGCTGCCGGTGCGCCGGTGGGGAGGCAATTCGACCACGCGGTACAACTGGCAGACCGACACCTCCAACCACGCCTCCGACTGGTACTTCGAGAACATCCCGAACGACAACGCCAACCCGGGCGCGCTGCCGAACGGCTCGAGCAGCGATCAGTTCGTCGAGCAGGATCTCCGCACCGGCACCGATACGCTGATGACCATCCCGCTGATTGGCTGGACGCCGCATGGCCGCGCCTACGCGTGCGGCTTCAGCGTCGCCAAGTACGGGGCGCAGCAGTCCACCGATCCGTATCGCCCCGACTGCGGCAACGGGGTGAACACGAGTGGCGCCGACGTGACCGGCAACGATCCGCTCGACACCAGCGACGCCATCACGCCGGCATTCGTGCAGAGCTGGATCCTTCACTTCATCAGCCGCTACGGCAGCGCCGGCGCCGGGGGCGTACGCTTCTACGATCTCGACAACGAGCCCATGCTGTGGAACGACACGCACCGCGACGTGCACCCCGCGCCGCTCGGCTACGACGAGCTCCGCGACCGCACGGTCGCCTATGCCGCCGCAGTGAAGGCGGCCGACCCGAACGCGTTGACGCTCGGCCCGGCCGAGTGGGGCTGGACCGGATACTTCTGGTCGGCGCTCGATGCCGCGCCCGGCGGCGCCTGGTGGAACAACCCGCAGGACCGCCTCGCGCACGGGAACGTGCCGTTGACCGAGTGGTACCTGCAGCAGCTCTCCGCGTACGACCAGCAGCACGGCGTGCGCATCCTCGACTACCTCGACCTGCACTACTACCCGCAGGCGTCGGGCGTGTCGCTCTCCCCCGCCGGTTCGGCGGCGACCCAGGCGCTGCGCCTGCGCACGACCCGCTCGCTCTGGGACCCGACCTACATCGACGAGAGCTGGATCGGTGATGCGGTCGAGTTGCTCCCCCGCATGCACGACTGGGTCACCCGCGACTATCCGGGGACCAAGCTCGCCGTCAGCGAGTACAACTGGGGTGCGCTCGACCACATCAACGGCGCGCTCGCACAGGCCGACGTGCTCGGCATCTTCGGCCGCGAAGGACTCGATCTGGCCGCCCTGTGGGGGCCGCCGACCTCCGCTCAGCCCGGCGCCTTCGCCTTCCGCATGTACCGCAACTACGACGGCAGCGGCTCCGCCTTCGGCGACGTGGGCGTCAGCGCCGCCTCCGCCGATCAGGCGACGCTCGCCGTCTATGCCGCGCAGCGCAGCGCCGACGGGGCGTTGACGATGATGGTGGTGAACAAGAGCGCCAACCCGCAGACCAGCACGCTGACGCTCGGCGGCCTCGCCCCCGCCGCCAGCGCGGCGGTCTACCGCTACGACGCGACCAACCTCGCTGCGATTGTTCGCCAACCCGACCAACCGGTGACCGCGACTGGTTTCACTGCAACGTTCGCCCCGACCTCGATCACACTGCTCGTGCTGGCATCGTCGGGCAGTGCCCCGACGCAGACCCCCACCGCGACGCCGCTTCCGCCCAGCGTGACGGCGACGGCGACCGCGACGCCCTCGCAGACGCGGGCCGCCAGCGCGACGCCGACCAGAACCGCGACCGCCACCCGCACACCGACCGCGACGCCTACGCGCACGCCGAGCGCTACTCCTTCCGCCACGCCCACGCTCACCGCCACCTCGCCACGCACCTCCACGGCGACGCCGTCGCCCCCCGCCACGCCGACACCGGCGCCGACCCACCAGGTGGGTGGCACCATCCGGTACTATCGCAGCGGCCAGGCCGTCGCCGGTGTCACCGTTTCCGCGCAGGGCGGAACCGGAGGGACCGCCGTCAGCGGTGTCGATGGACACTATGCAGTCACCGCCGGCGGGGGAAGTCTGCAAATCGCGCCGCGCATGACCGGCGGCCGACAAAACGGGATCAGCGCGCTCGATGCCGCGTACGTCCTGCAAGCCGTCGCCGGCCTGCGCCAGCTCGATGCTCAACAGACGCTCGCCGCCGACGTGACCGGCGACGGAACGGTCAGTGCGCTCGATGCGACGCGGATTCTCCAGTACGCCGTCGGCCTGCTCCCGCAGCTCCCGGCCGCGCAGACCTGCGGCTCGGACTGGTTGTTCGTGCCGGCGCCGACGGCTGCGCCACCGGCCTCATCGATCGCACCCGCCCTCTCTGCGAGCACCTGCCAGAGCGGGGCGATCGGATTCTCGGCGTTGAGCAGCGACGCATCGGGCGAGGACTTCCAAGCGGTGCTGATCGGCGACGTGACAGGCAACTGGCCCGGGGCAGGGCAGTAGTGGCTCTGCCGGGCGACGCCGCCTGACGGTCTGATCGGGGTCGGGCAGCCGCGAGATACGCGCAGCGCGAGCGCCGCCTCCGGCTGCTTCAGCTAGGTGCTGCCCCCTGCACGGACACCCCAGGGTTGTGATGGCCGGAGCCCCCTGGTACGGTACAGAAAACTGGTTGTCCTGGCGCGAGAGCTTCCCCCGGTCATCGCCCGGTGCGTCTCCCGTACCTAGCAGTCAGGGGACAGTCGTGTGGCCGACGATCCGTCCACACAGGCGTGGTGCGCCGAAGAGAAGAAGGAGTGCGGGAACGATGGGGAACGAGCTCGATGTCGGTAACTCGGACCGCTAGGCAGCCAGGCAACACCAGCATGCCCGCCTCTGACACCGAAACCGCACTGCGATTGCACCTGCGGCGCGAGTTGGAGGCGCACCTGGACGGGCTGGGCTATACCTTCGTCCGCCACATCAATCGCGTCGGCGCACCCGCCGCCGAGGTCGCTCGGGTCAGCCCGGTACGCGGCCGCCTCGTGTACGGCGAAACGGTGTTGCGCACCGATATGCGGCGCCGGCGCTGCCATGACCGGCTGCGCTTCTTCGCCCAGCGGCGGACGCGCCGCCGGAGCCAGATTCTCTTCTTCGTCGCCGTCGAGGAGGAGTGCAGGGACGACCTCGAGGCCCTGCTGATCGAGCTCGGCATACGCGGCGCGGCGCGCGGGGGCAACGTGCACGTGCTGCCGGTCAACATGCCGCCGCGTCCGCCGCGGCGCCGCCAGCAGAGCTCGGGCTGACGTTCCCGCTCGGATTCCGCGCCGCGGACGCCGCGCTGCAACGGCCGGTCGGTCAGCCGATCTCGTCGTAGACCGCGAGCAGCCGGGGTAGGGCGGTGTCCCATAGGTGCTGGCGTCGAGCGGTGGTGGCCGCGGCGCGGCCGAAGCGCTGCGCCAGGGTGGGATCGGCGGCCAGCGCGGCGGCGTGATCGACCAGTGCCGCAACGTCGCCCGGGGGCGAGAGGAGGCCGGTTTCGCCGTGGGCGATGAGCTCGGGGAGGCCACCGGCCGCCGTGGCCACGACCGGCAATCCGTGCAGCATGGCTTCGAGCGCTGCCAGCCCGAAAGTCTCGTCGCGACTCGAGACGACCAGCGCGACGGCCTGCTGGTAGCGGGCGGAGAGGCCGGCGGCGTCGAGCCAGCCGGTGAAGCACACGCGCGGCTGGATGGCCGTCGGCGCGGTGGCGTGCCAGCGCTGCAGCCAGCGCGCCTCGGCGCGCGGGTTGGCCGGGACGCCACCGGCGACGATGAACTCTGCACTGGGCACCCGTGCGAGCACGCGGCCGATTACCTCGAAGAGATCGGGCGTGCCCTTCACGTCCGAGAAGCGGCCGACGGTGAGCAACGGGCCCGTACTGGGCACTGCGTCGTGGTGCGCGGCCGCCACGCGGGCGGCCGCGCAAACGTCGATCCCGTGCCCCGCGCTGCGCCGGCGCGAGGCCAGATCCGGGATGACCCTCAGCAGCGCGCCGGCGGCGGCGCGCGACGGCGCGACCACGCGGTCGGCGGCAGCCAGGGCGGCTTCCTGTCCGGCCAGGCTGAGCGTGCGCTCACCCGTGCCGCGCAGCTCGTTCATCCGCTGCTGCACCACGTGCACGCTCTTCACCGCCGGCACGCCGAGGTCGTCGCGCAGCGTCGCGGCGAGATCCCAGAGCATGCCGTGATGGACGTGGAGAAGCGTCGGCCGCTCGGCGCGCGCGAAGGCGCGCACCGCATCGGGTAACGCTGCCGCGACGCGCAAGACGGCGACGCCGTCGGGCGGTTCCGCGCTCGTCGGAGGGTTGGCGCCAGCGCGGGGGCGCCAGGTGTCGAACGACACCACGGCGACGCCGAGCCCGGCGCGCCGTTGGGCGCGGACCAGGCCGCCGACCGCACTGGAGATCCCGCCGCAGTGCCAGGGTGGGAAGTCGCGAGTGAGATGTAGGACGCGCATCACAAGCCGGCGAACGGGTCGGCGGCGCCACGCGGCAGCGCCGGTCCGCTGGCGACGAGGTACCATTCCTCGTCCAACAACGGTGCGATCAATCCCGGACGCAGGAACGTCAGTGGGTCACCGCCGATGAGCTGCGAGCGGTGCGCGGCGATGGCAGCGAGCTTGCGCTGGCGCAACGGGCGAATGTCGAGGCGCAGGTCGACATCCGCCGGATCGACGCCGAGGCGCCGGGGCGCCGACGGGTCGAGCGCGCTGGTTCCGCTGCGGTACAGGCCGCGCCGCACGGGAGCGAACAGGTCGCGCGGGAAGACGGCGTGCAGGATGCGTCGCTCGCCGCCGACCTGAGCAACCGCTCGAGCGACGACGCCCGTCCAGGTGATGTGATCGCGGCTTCCGTAGACGCCGTCGTGCCCGAGGGTGACGACGACGTGTGGGTTGGCGCGATGCAGATGTGCGGCGACCAGCGCCACTGCCGTCGGGCCATCGGTGTCGGCGAGACCGCCGTCGGGCAGGTCGAGGCACACCGGTGGTGTGACGCCGAGGGCGCGGCACGAGGTCTCCAGCTCAGCTGTGCGCAGCGCCCCCAGCGCGGCGCCAGGGCCGGCGGCGCCGCCGCGGTCCTGGCCGCGCTCGCCGCGCGTGGCGCAGAGCAGCTGCACGTCCGCGCCACCGTCCGCGCAGAGTGCGAGCAGACCGGCGGCGGCGTAGGCCTCGTCGTCGGGATGCGGGAACAGCCCGAGCACGCGGCGGCCGGTGAACGCGGCGGGCATGTTCACGCGCAGGCGGGCGAGCATGCGCCGCCTGGTGTCGATCGCTGCCGCGGCGTGCGAAATGGACGCACGGCGTGCTCCGATTCGGCCTAATGCAGCGCGGCGCGCACCGGCAGCCGCGCGACGATCGTGGCCTCCGCGTCGAGCACCTCGCCGAGGCGCGTCGAGACGGCGCGGCAGCTCGCGTAGCGATGGGCGAGGCGCAGGAACAGACCGTGGTGGCGCGCCTCGACCCGCGCCAGGCCGCGATAGAACTCGCGCAGGTCGGCGTCGGGCAGCGTCCGCCCGAGCAGGGCAAAGCGCTCGCAGGCGCGCGCTTCGACGACCCCGTACACGATCAAGCGGTCGACGAGGTACTCCTCCACGTCGCGCTTGCGCACCAACCGCCGCACGGCGCGCATGTACGCGTCCGGCGCGTCCTGCCCGAGGGTGTGTCCGCGCGCCACGAGCAGGGCGTAGACCCGGGCGAAGTGCGAGAGCTCTTCGCGCGCCAGCTCGATCATCGCGTCGACCAGCGGGCGGCGATCCGGATAGTGCACGGCGAGGGTCAGCGCGCTGGTCGACACCTTGCGCTCATTGGCGGCGTGGTCCTTGAGAAAGGACGTCAGATCGCCGGCGACGACCTCGGCCCAGGCGTCGGACGTGGGGGTGCGCAGGCGCAGCATGCCGTCGCTCAGCCCTACCCGGCGACGCGCCTGAAGTCCATCGTGCGCGGGGAGTTGCGCGATGCCGTGCTCCATGCACTAGTCGACCCATGGCCTCGGCGAGCGCCGCCCTCTCCCGCACCGCGCGCGCCTCGGGCAACACCGACCTGAGCGCGGCGATCGATCGCCTGCGCTACCGTGCCCGCCACTATGGGTTGACGCTGTCGCTGGCCATTCCCGGGCGGCTCTGGAGCCTGTTGCTGTCGCCCCGCCAGCAGCCGGTCGACGGCTCGCTGCGGGCGATCTTGCAGCGGCGCTACGTCGCGTTGCTCGAGCGCGACCTGGAGAACGTCGCGCGCGGGGTCTATCCCCGCCAGCTCCTCCACCAGCTGCCCCTGCTCGGCTACCTGTGCCTGCTGCCGGAGGCGCTGGCCGACGTGCCCCGCCTCCTCTGGCGCAGCTACCGCGGCCGCCACGACGACCTGCCGCGCGGGATCGACCGCAGCCGCTACCCGCGTTACTACCTGCGCACCTTTCACTGGCAGACCGACGGCTGGCTGAGCACGCGCTCGGCGCGCCTCTACGACGCGAGCGTCGAGTTCCTCTTCGGCGGGACCGCCGACATCATGCGCCGCATGGCGATTCCGCCGGTCGTCGCGGCGGTGCGCGCGCGGACACGCCCACGCGTCCTCGACATCGCCTGCGGGACCGGGCGCTTTCTGTGGCAGCTGCACCAGACGCTACCGGGCGCCAAGCTGGTCGGGCTGGACATGAGCGCGCCGTACCTGCAGCAGGCCGGCGCGCTCCTCGCCGCGACCGGTACCAGCCTGATCGCCGACAACGCCGAGGCGATGCCGTTCGGCGATGCGGAGTTCGATGCCGCCACCACGGTGTTTCTGTTTCACGAGCTTCCCGCCGCGGCGCGCCGGCGCGTCATGCGCGAAGCGTGGCGCGTGCTGGCCCCGGGCGGCCGCTTCGTGGTGTGCGACTCCGCGCAGCTCGCCGATAGCCGCGATCTCGATCCCGTCCTGCGGAGATTCGCGGCCGCCTACCACGAGCCGTACTACCGGAGCTATCTCCGCGACGATCTGGCGCGCGTCATGGCCGAGTGCGGCTTCGAGGTCGAGCACGCGGCGCCGCACCTGGTCTCGAAGGTCGTGGTCGGACGGAAGCCGCACCCCATGCGCCCGCGGCGCGGCGCAGTCAGAAGGAGGACGACATGAACATCGGTCGACAGACAGCCGCCGCGCTGCTGCTTGCGGCGCTGCTCGGCACCACCGCCGCCGCCCAGGAGCCGACGCCCGTGGTGCGCACGCACAATCCGGGGTACGCCGCCACCGCGGCCCTGCTCAACATCGGGTTTATCCCGCTCCGCTTTGCCGTCACCGCGGTCGGCGGCGTGCTCGGCGGCTTCACCGGCTTCATCACCATGGGAGACCACACCGCGGCCGACGGGATCTGGGCCTTCTTCGACGGGTCACAGGTGATCACGCCGGAGATGCTGCAGGGGACCGAGGAGTTCCGCTGGACCGGTCTGCGCTGAGCGCTCCGCGCGGAACGCGTTCGGCGTTTTGCGTTTGGCGAACGCTGACGCCTAGCGGCGCCCGGGACGCAGTGCCCCCCGGCCGGCGAACAGGGGGAGGTCGAGCCAGGTCTTGAGCCCCGGCGACGCCTGGCAGACGACGGGGATCGCGTTGACCACGCGCATGGCGCTGGCCACGCAACCGTCGATGTTGTGGTCGGGGCTGCGGAAGCCGATCTGCAGGTCGCAGCGCATCGACGGCATGCCCTCGATCGTCACCCGGTAGGTGCCGGGGCCCACGCCCTGCGGCCAGTGCGGCGCCAAGTCGTCGCGCAGCCGCGTGACGTGCTCGACCGTGATCACGGGCTTGCCGCCAGCGATGCCGGTCACCTCGAAGCGCAGCGCCGCGGCGGTGCCGCGCTCGATCCGCCCACAGGAGATGCTGAACGGCTCGGGCGCGACCTCCTGCTCGTAGTGCTGGCGGATCTCCTCCAACTCCACCCCGAGGGCGTCGGCGACCATACGGACCGACGGGCCCCAGGCCATGGTCAACGCCCCGGGGATCAGCAACGGCACCATCGCGCCGGGCGGCTTGCCGAACCCCATCACCTCGAAGAGCGTCTGCGGCTGGTCGTAGGTGGCGTAGTTGAAGATCTCCTGCGCGCGCACCGATTCGATGCGCTCGGACAGGCTGGACAGCACGATCGGCAGCGCCTCGGGGGAGAAGCCGGGATCGATGCCGGAGCAGAAGAACGACGACTTCCCCTGCTGGCAGGCCGCCTCGATCTGGCGGGCGAACTCGGGGACCGTCTGCCACGGGTAGATCAACGGGACGAACGACGTCGTGACCAGGTTCTTCCCCGAGGCGAGGATTCGACACATATCGTCGATCGCGTCGCTCGGGCGATAGTCGGTCGCCGCCATGTACGACACGCAGTCGGCTTTCATCGCCAACAGCGCGTCGGCGTCGCGCGTCGCGACGACCCCGGTCTTCGCGATGCCGCACAGGTCGCCGGCGTCACGCCCCGCCTTCGCCTCGCTGCTCACCCAGAGCCCAGCCAGTTGCAGGTCGGGATGCTGCGCGATCCCGCGCAGCGCGTGGATTCCGACATGGCCGGTCGCCCACTGAATGACTTTGTATGGCACGGTTTGCCCCCCCTTCGCGGGCGGCAGTGGTATCATGCTGGGAGTGGTGGGAGAAGAAGAGGAAAGAGAAAGGAGGAAGGAGAAAGGTCCGCCTCCTTCCTCCCTTCTCCTTCCTCCTTCCTCTCTTGCCCCGATCTCGCTCCGCTTCGCGTCTCAAATCCGCCGCCCGGCGAGATGGCCTTCGAAGATTGCGCGGTCGGCGGGGCGGACGGCGACGGCGTCGCCGACGCGGAAGAGCTCGGGGACCCGGCCCTCCAGCGCGAAGTAGAGCGCGACGTCGGCGACACCGTGAGTCCGAATGACCACGGTGTCGACCTCGCCGATGGTCTCCGTTTGGCGCGAGAAGACGTCGACGAGTGTGACGGTGTGCGCGCCGATCGCGGCGATGGCGGTGTTCGGCCGCCAGCGCATGCCCGCCCGCACGGCGCGCGGTAGCGCGTAGCCGAGCGTCTCGCGGTCGAGGCACACCGGCAGCGGGAACGGGGTGACCACCGTCACCTCGACCTGCTGCGTCGCCAGGAGCTCGCCGAGCCCGATGGCCTCGATGTGCCCGACGACGTCGAGGATGACGACGCGCCGTCCGAGCGCGTCGGCGCGCCGCAGCGCGGCTTCGTGGTCGATGACGAACTCCTGCTGCGAGCCGGGCACCGGCATCGGCGGGCCCTTGGCCGCCGCCGTCGTGGTGGCATGGCCGCCGGTCGCAACCACGACCGCGTCGGGGGCGAGGGCGAGCACGCCGTCGGCCGTCCCCTCGCTGTGCAGACGGATTTCGACGCCGCGCCGCTCGCACTCGCCGATGCGCCAGTCGGCGAAATCGGCGAGCTCGGCGCGTCCCGGCAACCGCTGCGCGAGGCGGATCTTGCCGCCCAGCTCGGGGCCGCGTTCGAGCAGGATGACGCGGTGCCCGCGCGCGGCCGCCACCCACGCGGCCTCGAGGCCGGCCGGTCCGCCGCCGACCACGACGACGCGCTTCGCCCGGGCCGCCGGCACCAGCGTGCCGAACCCCAGCTCGGCGTCACGCCCCACTGCGGGGTTGGTGACACATGTCACGGGCACGCCCTGCGTCAGGTTGCCGTAACAGCCCTGGTTGCAGCCGGTGCACTTGCGGATGGTCGCCGCGGCGCCGCGCGCCGCCTTGTCCGCCCACTCAGGGTCGGCGATCAGCGCCCGCACCAGCGTGATCGCGTCGGCGTCGCCGCGCGCCAGGATGTCCTCCGCCTCCGCGGGCGTCACGATGCGGTGCACCGCGAACACCGGCACGTGCCGCACCGCCCCCTTCACCGCGCGGGCTGCGTACACGCCGCAGCCGTGGGGGACGTACAGCGGCCGCACCATCCCGATGCCGGAGACGCCGATGCTCACGTCGAGAAAATCGACCAACCCGCGCGCCTCCAGTCGCGCACCGATCTCGGCGGCATCGGTGGCGGTGAGGCCGCCGGCGCCGAGTTCCTCGTCGCCGACCAGGCGCAGGCCCACGGCGGCCGACGCACCGACCGCGGCGCGCACCGCCTCCAGCACCTCGATCGCGAACCGCATCCGGTTCTCGAGGCTGCCGCCGTACGCGTCCGTCCGCCGGTTGTGGCGCGGCGACAGGAACTCGTGGATGAGGTAGCCGTGCGCGCCGTGGATCTCGACGCCGTCGAAGCCGCCGGCCGCGGCGTGGCGCGCGGAGCGCGCGAAGTGCTCGATTACCTCGGCGATCTCGCCACACTCCAGCGGCTTCGGCGGCTCGAGGGAGTTGGCGACGTCGGACGGGGCCCATGCCGGCTGTTTCGACCACGGCCCCATGTTGACCCCGCCGTTGTGGGCGAGCTGCAGGAAGGCGAGCGCGCCGTGCGCGTGCACCTGGTCGGTGACGCGGCGAAAGTGGGGGATCGCGGCCGCGTCCCACGCGGCGGCGTTGTTGGGCATCTGGTACGCCGTAGTCGGATGGACCTGGGCTTGGCCGGCGATGATCAGGCCGGCGCCGCCGCGGGCGCGGTCGGCCAGGTAGCGGCCGAGCCGCTCGCCGAACCAGCCCGGCTCGCCGAATACCGGCGCGGGCTCCGAGAACATGGTGAAGTGCGCCCCGAAGACCACGCGGTTGCGCGCCTCGACCGGGCCGATGCGCAGAGGGGAGAACAGGCGATCGAACGGCATGGCACTCAGAGCGGCAGCCCGAGTCGCTCGCGCCAATGCGCGACGAAGCGCGCCGCGTCGACCGCGGTCGCACAGCGGATCCGGGGGGCGTCCGGGCCCGGCGCGGCGTGCTCGACGGTGCGGAACACGCCGTCGTCGATACGCGGCTCGAGCGCCAGGTCTTCGAAGGTGCAGAACGACTCGTCGTACGCGCAGGCCAGCGCGAGGGGGTCGTGGAGGAACGCGACGGTGTCGAGCGCCCGCGCCCCGGAGCCGGCGAGGAAGGCCGTGATGATCGGCCGCCAATGCCCGACGGCGCGGGCGAGGGCGCGGTTGAGCGGGGAGGGCGACGCTTCGAGCGCGCGCACGTCGCGCGACTCGATCCACACCTGCAGGGTGACGTCGATGGGAATGATGCGGGTGGAGATGCCCGCCAGCAGCACGCGCCGCGAGGCCGTGGGGTCGGCGCAGAGGTTGTAGTCCATCCCGGGAGGGAACGCCGCGCCGCCGTACGTCGCGCCGCGCACGAACCCGCCCATGAGGGTGAGCCGGCCGATACGGCGCGCCAGCGTCGGGTCGACGGCGAGGGCGGCGGCGATGTTGGTGAGCGGGCCGATGGCGACCAGCTCGAGGTCGTTGCCGGCGCCGAAGAGCCGGCACAGGGCCTCGACCGCGTCGTCGTCGGGCACCGGCGTGGGCGCGCCGTCGTCGAGGATGCCGCGTCCCTCGGTGCCGAACCACACGAAGCGGTCGTTGCCATCGAGCGGAACGCGGCGGCCGGCGTACACCGGCACGACGGCGCGGCCGGCGAGATCGAGGAGCCGGCGGCTGATCCGCGCCCGCAGCCGCGTGTCGCCGCTGACGTGGGTCACCGCCACGAGCGAGACCTCGGGGGCCGCCAACGCCAACGCCAGACAGAGCGCGTCGTCGACGTCGGAGCCGATGTCGGTGTCGAGCACGATGCGGTGGGGCACGCCGACCTTCTAGGGGCTGCACGCAGCGGTGGCAACCGCGCCGGACGGATCGCCTCGCTCGCGGCCGTTCGTGGCGCTGCCGCCGATCGTGTAGAAGCGACCGCATGGATTACATCCGACTCGGTCACAGCGGCCTCAAGGTCTCTCGCCTCTGCCTCGGCACGATGATGTTCGGGCGCTGGGGCAACCCCGACGCGGACGATTGCGTCCGCATCACCCAGCGCGCCCTCGACGAGGGGATCAACTTCATCGACACCGCCAACCGCTACAACTGGGGCGAGTCGGAGGAGATCGTCGGCAAGGCGCTGCGCGGGAAGCGCGACGGCGTCGTGCTCGCGACCAAGGTGTTCATGCCGGGTGCGAACGGCGTGCTCGACCGCGGCACCTCGCGCCGCCACATCTTCCTGCAGGTCGAGGAGAGCCTGCGCCGGCTGGGAACGGACTGGATCGATCTGTACCAGCTGCACCGCAACGACAAGGACACCCCGATCGAGGAGACACTCGGCGCGCTCACCGATCTCGTCCGCCAAGGCAAGGTGCGCTACCTCGGGGTGTCCACCGGCCATGCGTCCGATCCGGTCGATCTGCAGTGGAGCGGCTGGCGGATGGTCGAGTCGCTCTGGGTGGGCGAGCGCAAGGGCTACGAGCGCTTCGTCTCGACGCAGCCGCCCTACTCGATCCTGGCGCGCGACGTCGAGCGCGACGTGTTCCCGGTGTGCGAGCGCTTCGGCTTCGGCTCGATCGTATGGAGCCCGCTCGAGGGTGGTTGGCTGGCCGGTCGCTACCGCCAAGGCCAGGCGCCGCCGCCCGACTCGCGGGCCGCGAACCAGACCGAGTTCGGCATGTTCGTGCGCGACAACTTCACGCTCGACAGTCCGCGCGGCCAGCAGCGCCTCGCGGTGGTCGAGGAGCTGGTGCGGATGGCGGCGGAGCTGCAGGTGTCGCTCGCCGCGTACGCGACGGCTTGGGTGTTGCGCCACAAAGCGGTGAGCGCCGCCATCGTCGGCCCGCGCGTCGACCGCCACCTCGACGCCAGCTTCGAAGCGCTCGGCGTGCGCATCCCCGACGAGCATCTGGCGCGGATCGACCAGCTGGTCGCACCGGGCACGCGCCTCTGAGTGCCCGGTCGGCTCGGTGGATCACTTGCCCAACAGGCTGTCGAGCACGCCGCCGAGCCCCTTCTGGATCGCCTCCGTGCCGCCCTTCTTGAGCAGGTCGCTGGCCTTTCCGCCCAGCTCACGGCCGACGTAGCGCTCGAGCTGCGTGGCCGCGACGGCGACCGCGACGTCGCGCGCCAGGGCGGTGACGACGATGCGGCCGACCTCGTCGGGGGTGGCGCCGCCCTCTTTGACGCCGATGTTGGTGAGCTCGAAGCCGGGGAGGGTCTCGCTCTGCTCGGGACCGCCGATGGCGCGCGCGTCGACCCGCACCTCGCCGTCGCGCAGTGTCAATAGATTGATGATCAAGCGCCGCTCGGCGCCGCTGCCTTCGCTTCCGCCTGAGCGCGTCGAGCCCGGCGTCGCGCCGCCCGCGTTCTCGACGGCGTGCCGGATCGCATCGATGTTCGATTGGCCCGCCGCGTTCAGCTCGTAGGTGACGTGCGGCGAGGCGACGCGGATTTCGTCGATCACCAGCGGATCCGACAGCAGCGTGTCGACGGTGACGCGCACCGTGATCTCCCCCAGCGTGAACGCGTTCGGCGTCGTGAAGCCGGGCGGGTTGGCGATGGTGAGGCCGTGCAGGGTTGCCGTACCGTCCCGCAGCGACACGCTGACGGAGTCCACCCGGACGGCGGTCTGTGTGATCGACGAGCCGCGCTGCTCGATGACCCGCCGCACGATCCCGTTCAGCGTGGCGAAGACGATGACGATGGCGAGGACCGCGAGCCCGGTGACCGCCGCGGCGATGAGCAGGATCGTTCTGCGCGTCGGCACGATCGGCTCACTGCAGCGCCGCGTAGCGCACGCCGGTGAGCTCCTCCGAGATGTCCCAGAGCCGCCGCTGCGCCTCCGCATCATGCGAGCGCGCGTTCGACTGCACCTTCGTCGGATGGCCCCACTGCTCGGCGAGTCCGTCCGGCCCGATGTAGTCGCCGCCCTGCACCTCGGGCGCGGTGGCCGCGAAGAGCGTCGGCAGCGCGCCCATCGAGGCGCTCTGCGAGAAGAGACGGTTGCCCAGCTCCATGAACGCCTCGGCGATCCATGCACCCTGCATGCGGGGACCGGCGGCCTGGAGGTTGGTCGCGGCATAGCCGGGGTGACACGCGACGCTGATCGCCGTCGCGCGCGCCGCGGAGAGGCGGCGCTGCAGCTCGTAGGTGAACAGCAGGTTGGCGAGCTTGCTCTGGCCGTACGCGGACCACTTGCGGTAGCCCTGCTGCCACTGCAGGTCGTCCCAGCGCATGGCGCCGAACTTGTGCGCGTTGCTGCTGACGTTGACCACCCGTGCGCCGGGCTTGGCGAGCAGGGGCTCCAGCAGGAGGCCGGTGAGGGCGAAGTGGCCCAGGTGGTTGGTGCCGAGCTGCATCTCGAAGCCGTCCGCCGTGGTGCGGTACGGGATGGCCATGATGCCGGCGTTGTTGCACAGGCCGTTCAGCACCGCGTACTCGCTGCGCACCGCGTCGGCGCAGCGCCGGATCGATTTCAGGTCGGAGAGGTCGAGCTCCATGAGCCGCACCGCCGCCGAAGGGTAAACGGCCTTGATCGCTTTGACGGCGTTGCGCCCCTTCGCCTGGTCGCGGCACGCCAGTACCACCTGCGCGCCTTTGGCGGCGAGCTGCAGCGCGGCCTCGTAGCCGATGCCGCTGTTCGCGCCGGTGATTATGATCGTCTTGCTGACCTGCGAGGGAATGTCGCTGGCGGTCCAGGGCATCGGCGTCCTCCGCTCCGCTGAGGCGGTTGTAGCCCGACGGCGCCGAGGCGCCAAGCGAGCGGGGCGGCGCGGCTAGATCTTCACGAACACGCCGCGGCGATAGAGGGCGGCCATCACCCCGAGCCAGAGCAGCGTGTAGGTGAGCGCGTAGAGCAGCGATGCCATCGGCGCGCTGGCGAGCGGCGCGAAGATGCGGCTGAAGATCCAGAGTTGCAGCGTGATCGGCTGCCCGCTGGCGCCCGGCACGTGCACCAGCGCCAGCAGCTTGGTGAGCAAGCTGGAGAGGCCGTAGGCGAGGATCGGGTTGGTGCCGTAGATGACGAACGGTTTGGCCCAGCGCCGATAGCCGCCGATGTCGATCACGCCGTAGCACGCGGCGAGACCGATGACCGCCGCGCCGGCGGTCAACACCGCGTAGGAGCTGGTCCACAGGCTCTTGTTGACCGGCAGCCACACGCTCCAGAGCTCGCCGACGACGAGGCCGCCGAGGCCGCCGAGCGCGAGCCCGACCAGGCAGCGCCGGGCGCTCGGCGCCGTGCGCAGCCAGTGCCCGACGAGCACGCCGACGAGCGTGGTGGCGACGGCGGGCAGCGTGCTGAGCAGCCCTTCCGGATCCCAGTCCCCGTGCAGCAGGTGGTCGCCCATCAGCAGGCGGTCGAGGTACGCGCCGAGATCGGCGCCGGGCAGCAGCACGCCGGCGCCGTGGCCGGGCACCGGCACCAGCGTCAGCAGGGCCCAGTAGACGAGGAGGAGTGTGGCGGCGGTGAGCGCCTGGCTGCGGATGCGGGTGTAGAGCGCCAGCAGGCCAGCGGCGCCGTAGCAGAGCGCGATGCGCTGCAGCACGCCGGGGATGCGCAACACCGCCCAGTCGAAGTACGGCAGCGCGTTGAGCAGCAGGCCGAGCCCGAAAATGATGCGCGCGCGGGTGACGATCTTGGCGCGCAGGGTGCGCCGATCGGCGCCGAGCTCTGCCTGCCGTGCAAACGACAGCGGGATCGCGATACCGGCGATGACCAGGAAGGCGGGGAAGATGAGGTCGGCCGGCCGCCACCCGTTCCACTTGGCGTGCTGCAGGAACGGGTAGGCGTGGTGGCCGCCGCCCGGACTGTTGACCATGATCATGGCGGCGATGGTGATGCCGCGGAAGGTGTCGAGCGCGACCAGCCGCCCGCGCGGCTGGCCGTCCGGACGAACATCCGGCCGCACCGCCGGAGCCGACGCGGGTGGGCGCGAGGTGGGAAGCCCGCGCCCCGTCCCACCGGGGCGGTGCGCAGTCGCCCGCGCGCGCGGCGTGCCGACGTCAGCGGGGTCCATACCCGTGCCGTGACACCGGCCGTGGCCGCGGCGTCGGCTCGACGCCCTTCTCGATCATCTGCGCGACGAGCTCCATCTCGGCTGGTTCGAGCACCGTGTACGGTTCGGTGCGGCGCACGAAGGCGGTGAGGAACGGCCCCATGACGTCGAGCTGGGTCGCGTACTTGCCCAGCGCCGCGTGTTTGTTCGCCAGCTCCTGGTCGGTGAGGACGAGGGTGACCCGCTTGCCGTTGCGATGCGTATCACCGGGCGGCAGCTCGAGCGCCACGTCGCTGCGCGCTTGCGGGGTCGGCGCGTCCCAGCCGGGCGGCCAATCCGGCCAGTGCACGAGGTAGGCGAGGAGGTCGGGCATCTCCTTCTTCGGCCGATGCTCGGCCCAGTCCTTCAGCGCCAGGAGCGTGAACAGTCCGGCCGCGCGGTGGTCGGGGTGGCGGTCGAGCGGATCGGGGAAGGCGACGATGGTCGGACGGAAGGCGCGGATGATGTGCTCGAGCTCGCGGCGCAGATCGTCGCCGTCGTACGGCACGTCCGGCTCCAGGGCTTGATCGTCGTAGGGCGGATCGGTGGCCTGGGTGGTCAGCGATCGCTCCGGGCGGCTGCGCCACCAGTGCGCCTGCAGCAGACCGTCCAGCCCGCCGTCGGGGAAACCGAGGATCTGCAGACGGGAGTGGTCGGGCGCCAGCACGCGCAGCGCCGCGCGCGCTTCCCGCAGACGCTCCTGGCCGTAGGCGACGTAGGCTGCGGGCCGCGGGCGCGGCGTCCCTGTCTCGTGCACGACCGCCTCGACGAAGCCGTCGCCGGCGGTGATCAGCACGACGCGGACCTCGCCGCCGTTCTCGCGCACCCGTTGGATCAGCCCCCCGACGGCGATGGTCTCATCATCCGGATGCGGGGCGATGACGAGCAGCCGCTCACCGGGGTCGACCTGGGGGGTCGGCGGCGGGGCCGGCACCGTGATCGCGCCTGCCGGCGTCAGCCAGACGGCCAGGACCAGTGCGAGCGCGGCGCGAATCTCAGGCTCCCGTATCGTACACGCCGAGCGTACCGTCGCCCCGGCGGGCGATCAAGGAAATCACAGCGCGCGCTGCAGAAAGCCGGCCACGGCCGCGGTGAACACGTCGTTGCGGTCGCCGGCGACCATATGCCCGGCGCCGGAGACGTCGGCGAACTGGGCATGTGGCACCATCGTGAGGAACTCGCGTGCCGCCTCCGGCGTGACCAGCTCGCTCATCCGGCCGCGCACCAGCAGGGTCGGAATGCGCAGGGCGCGGGCGCAGGCGAAGAGGCGGTCGGCGTTGTCCAGTGTCGACGGCGGGCGCTTGCCACTGACGAAGCGCGGATCCCAGTGCCAGCGATAGCGGCCGTCCGGATGCTGGCGCAGGTTCTTGGCCAACCCGCTCAGGTCCTTGGGGCGCGTGCGGTGCGGCACGTAGGCGGCGATGGTGTCGGCCGCCTCCTCGAGCGAGGCGAACCCCTCCTCCATGCGCGCGCTCATGAAGTCGACGATGTGCCGCGCCCCGTCCGGGTCGAGCCGCGGGGTGACGTCGACCAGGACCAGCGCCGCAAACAGGGTCGCCTCCGCCTCGCCCTGCGCGAGCAGGCCGGCCAGTCCGCTCAGCGAGGCGCCGACCAGCACCGGCGCCGCCGCGAACGTGCGCGCGACGCCGACGAGATCGCGCGCGAAGGCCTCGATGGCGTAGTCGGCGTCGGATGACCAATCGCTGTCGCCGTGGCCGCGCAGGTCGCATGCGACCGCGTACCATCCCTGCGCCGCCAGCGCGCGTGCCGTCCCGCCCCACGCGTGGCGCGTCTGCCCGCCGCCGTGCATGAGCAGGACGGCGCGGTGGTGCGGATCGCCCCACGCGTCCGCGACCAAGCTGAGGCCGTCGGCGGTGGCGAAGCTGAGACGCGTCGGGGTCGGTGACGTCGACATGGTCCTCCAGCGTAGCACATCGACCGCCCCGAGCGAGCTGGCGTTCGGCCGCGCCGGGTACACGACGGTTGGCATCTGCGCCACGAGCGGTTAGACAGCACCACCATGTCGTTCGAGGCCAGCATCGCGCGCTACTTCTCGGCGCGCCTGCACGACGCGCACGACGTCGAGGTGACGCGGGTCGACCGCATCCCCGGCGGCGCGTCGCGCGAGACCTGGACGGTCGACCTGCGCTGGCTCGAGGGCAACGGCAAGCAACGGCAGCAGGGCTTCATCATTCGGCGCGATCCGGAGGCCAGCCTGGTCGACTCGGACCGGCGCATCGAGTTCGACTTCTATCGCTCGTTCGCCGACTCGAGCGTCCCGGTGCCGCGCCCGCTCTTCCTCGAGACCGAGGCGACCTGGCTGGAGCGGCCGTTCTTCGTCATGGAGCGGATCGACGGGTGCGAGTCGCAATTCCAGGCCCTGCTCGACCCCGGCTTCGCCCCGCACCGCGACGGCCTGGCGCGGCGGATGTACGAGATTCTGGCCGACATCGCGGCGACGCCGATCGACGCGCTCCCCGCCGCCGAGAGCAGCGACGTCCCGGCGCCGGACGCGTGTTGGCGGCGCGAGCTCGACTACTGGGAGGGCGTGATCGACGCCAACGAGCTGGAGCCGCAGCCGATCGTGCGCGCTGGCATCCGCTGGCTGCGCCGACACCCGCCGCTGCCGGCCGAGCGCGTCGCGGTCGTGCACGGCGACTACCGCACCGGCAACTTTCTCTATCGCGGCGATGAGATCCTCGGCATCCTCGACTGGGAGATGGCGCACTTCGGCGATCCGCTCGAGGATCTCGCCTGGTCGTTCATGCCCGCGTGGCAGTGGGCGCGCGACGGCAAAGCGGGCGGCATCGTCGACCCCGACGACGCGATTCGCATCTGGGAGGCGCGCAGCGGCCTGCGCGTCGCCCGTCCGGCGTTGCACTGGTGGCAGGTGTTCAGCTGCGTGAAGGCGCAGGGCATCTGGCTCACCGGCGCGCGCGAGTTCGCCGAGGGCCGCGCCACCGACACGCTGCTCGCGTTCACCTCGTACTGGCTGATCAACGCGCAGGACCGCTTTCTCCTGCAAGCGCTCGGGAGGCTCGGATGATTCCGTCGGTACCGCTGGTGCTCAACGGCCTCGCCCGCACGTTGTTGATGGACCTGTTGCCGCGCACGGCGCACCCGTACAGCGCCCAGACGCTGCAGCTCGACGCCGCCCTGGCGATGATGTGCGCCCAGGAGTTCGATCGCGCCGCGGCCCGCTTGGCGGAGGAGAACGCCGCGCTGACCGCGCTGCTCGGCGATGCCGCGTCGGTGGTTGCCGATACGTCGCTGCGCGACGCGCTGCACGCCGCCACCGGCGCGGCGACGCCCAGCCTGCTGGTCAGCGCCCTGCACGAGCGCAACCGTGCGCTGCGGGGTCTGCTCGTGCGCCTGCACGCGCACGTCGAAACGCTCGAGGGCGAGTCGGCCCGCGGCCTCGAAGCCCGCATCTGGGCCGAGCTGGCCGAGTCGACGCGCCGCCGCCAGCTCGACCTGGCGATGCCATCCTAGCGTAGGGCCCGCTGCGCCGGCCGAAACGCGCGTCCGATCTCCAAGAACTCTTCACCACGGAGCCGCGGAGGTCTCGGAGGCAAGATCTCTTCCACAACACATCCTCTCCGCGTCTCCGCGCCTCCGCGGTGAAATCCTTGTCCCCGTCACTTCGCCATGTCGAGCAGCTCGCTGAACCCGGAGGGCGCGTGCGGCCCGAGGATGAGCTGCTCGAGCACGCCGATGCCGCGCCGGTGTCCGAGCGTCGCTTCGCATACGGCCTGGATGTGGAGGTGGAGCGGCACGGTCTGATCGACGGCCGCGAGCTCAAAGGACTCGCCGTCGGCGACGTCGTCGCCGACCCGCATGCCGTGCCCCCACAGCGGATGCTGGTAGCCCAGCCCGACCATGTAGAAGTTGTAGAGGGGCGTGAGCGCGATGCGCAGCTCCTCGCCGGAGGCGCGCCGCAGGATGATTTCGCCGCGGCGCGCGTGGCGGGTGCCCGCTTGGAAGTCGAGATGGTAAGCGACCGCCGATGTCGTCTCCGGCGCGCCGCCCACCGGCGCGATCATGCCGGCCTCGTGCCAGCGCCTTCCGTCCGCCCCTTCGTTGACGTCGAAATGCGTGCACAGGTCGTCGAAGTTCACCGGTGCCCAGAGCCAGAAGAACTGCGGCGGCGGGCTCGGCGCCTCGGCATCGCGCTCCCCGATCGGACGGATCCCCCACGAGCGATCGCGCGAGCCCCAGGTGCGCTCGGGCGTCAGCTCGATCGTCTCGCCGCCGATGCGGATCCGGCCGCGCACGTCGACGTGCTGGGTGAGGCGGGTCGAGTCCATGAACACGTGCCCGTCGAACTCGCGGTGGAAGCGCGGCTCCTCGATCACGCCGGCGCGGGCCGTGAAGACGAGATCGGCGGTGACGTCCCATGGGTTCGGCTGCACGGTGACGCGCAGGGTGCGCAGCGGCTCGAGGACCTCGACGGCGATCGGGCCGACGCGCGAGTCCATGCGCTCGGGGCCGGTCCGCCGGGAGGCGCGGACGACATACTGCCGGCCGCGGTGGACGACGTTGAACGCCGCGTCGGCCACCTGGCGGTTCGGGTACTGCCCCATGGCCACGGCGAAGAACACGCCGCCGTCGCGCGTGTAGCCGTTGAAGAAGTAGCGATCGTAGAAATTGCGGTTGCCGTTGCCCGCCACGGCCGCGGGGTCGGCGGTTTGATGGATGGGAAAGTCGTCCGCCCGTGTGATCATCGCAGCCCTCCTCGCCGCCGGCGCCGCCGCCGGCGGCGATCCTCATCGCACACGCGGCGCGCCGCCGCCACCATCGGCGCCGTGCCGCGGCTTGCCCCGCGCCGGCCAATCGCGCTAGCCAACGGCACCCGCTGAGCTGAAGGCACTATGACCTCCCTGATCAAGGACCGCACCGCGATCGTCGGCATCGGCCTCACCCCGTTTGCGAAGAAGCGTGACCGCTCCGAGCTCTCCGCCGGCTGCGAAGCCATCAAGATGGCGCTCGACGACGCGGGGCTGTCGCCGCGCGACGTCGACGGCATGGTGCGCTACGAGATCGAGACCAACACGCAGGAGAAGTACGCGCGCGCCCTCGGGATCGAGAACCTGGGCTTCTACGGCTCGGTGGAGTACGGCGGTGGCGCCGGCTGCGGGACGATCCTGCACGCGGCCACGGCGGTCGCCGCGGGGGTCGCCAACGTGGTCGTCTGCCTGCGCAGCCGCAACCGCGGCTCCGGTGGACGGCCGTGGGCCAGGACCGCCAACTGGGTCGAGGGGGACTGGCAGTTCAGCTCGCCGTACGGCCTGGTGCGCCCGGTCGATCAGATCGGCCTGATCGCCCGGCGCATGATGATCGAGGGCGGGGTGACGCGCGAGCATTTCGGCGCCGCCGCCATCGCCTGCCGCACGCACGCGCAGCGCAACCCGATGGCGCTCATGCAGAAGCCGCTGACGATGGACGAGTACCTGAACGCGCGCATGATCGCCGACCCGATGTGTCTGTTCGACTGCTGTCTGGAGTCGGACGGCTCGCTGGCGTGCGTGATCACCACCGCCGAGCGGGCCCGCGACCTGCGCCAGCGCCCGGCATACATCCATTCCGCCTCGCAGGGCATGGGCCCGAACGCGTCGATCATGACCAACTACTACAAGCGCGATTTCCTCTCGACGGCGAACGTCTACGCCGCGCGCGATCTGTGGCAGCGCTCCGACATCCAGGCGCGCGACGTGCGCTGCGCGCAGCTCTACGATGCCTTCACCCCGCTCATCCTCGTCTCGTTGGAGGAGTTCGGCTTCGTCGGGCGCGGCGAGGCGGGCCCATTCGCGCTGGCGGGCAACCTGCAGTGGCCGAACGGCCGCCTGCCGTGCAACACCTCTGGCGGCTCGCTGTCGGAAGCGTACGTGCACGGATTCAACCTGATCTGCGAAGGCGTTCGCCAGATCCGCGGGACGGCGATCTGTCAGGTCCCCGACTGCGAATCCGTGCTGGTCACCAGCGGCGCCGGCGTCCCCAACGGCGCGCTGCTCCTGCGCCAGTGATTTGGCGTAGAACGGACAACGGATAACGGACAACGGACGACGAGCACACCCATGCCCGAGTACACCAAACCCCTCCCCTACGCCGACGCCGAGACCAAACCCTACTGGGAGTGGGCGAAGAAGCACGAGCTGCGCATGCAGCGCTGTGCTGACTGCGGCGTGACGCGCTTCCCGCCCGGGCCCATGTGCCCCGCGTGCAACTCGATGCGCGACGAGTGGGTGCCGACCCGGGGCAGCGGGACGATCTACAGCTGGATCGTCGTCCACCCACCCGTGTTGCCGGCGTTCGCCGACGACACGCCGTACGCCGTCGTCCTGGTCCAGCTCGACGACGATCCCACGCTGCGGCTGGTCGGCCAGGTGCTGGACATCGCCCCCGCCGACCTCGCCGCCGGCATCCCGGTCGAGGTGGTGTTCGACGACGTGACGCCGGAGGTCACGCTGCCGAAGTGGCGGCGGAAGAAGCTGAGCGCGTGAGCGGGTGGGCGGGTGTGCGCGTCTGCGCGTGGGCGCGTGTGTGCGTATGACTCGTCCACGCGTACACACTCGTACTCGTGCACTCGCGCACGCGCGCACTCGCCCACGCGCAAAGCCGTGCCCCCGCACCCCTACATGACGTTCGCGCCGACCATCGCTGCCGAGCTGCGTCGCACCGCGGCGCGCCACCCCACGGTTCCCGCGTTTCACTTTCACGGCCGCGACTACACGTACGCGGACTGGGACGCCCAGGCCGACCGGTTCGCGCGCGCGCTGCTGGCGGCAGGGCTGCGCAAGGGGGATCGGTTGGTGCTGCTGCTGCCCCCGGTTCCCGACTACCATTTCTGCTACCTCGGTGCGGCGCGGATCGGCGTCATCACGGCCGGTATCAGCACGCGCTACCGCCGTCAGGAGATCGGCGAGATCCTCGCCAACGCCGACCCGCGCCTGGTCGTCACCGTGGACGCCGCCGAGGACGCGCAGTTCGTGCCGTTGCTCGACGCGGCGCGCGCCGGCGCGCCGAGCCTCGAGCGCATCGTGCGCTTCGCCGACGCCGGCCGCGGCACCCTGGCGGAGCTGTGCGAGGCGGGCGCGGCGGCGGACGTCGATCTGGCGGCGGCCGAGGCGGCGGTGACGGCGACCGATCCGATCGCGATCGTCTACACCAGCGGCACGACCGGCACGCCGAAGGGCGCCGTGTACGACTCGGCGGCGATGATCGCGCTGACCCGTTTGTTCTCCACCCGCCTGCCGGCCCCGCCGCCGCCGGGTGAGGCCAACCTCTGGCCCGGCATGTCGCTCACCCACGTCGGCGCGATGGTGCGCGTGCACCTGCAGATCGCCTTTGCCGGCACCATGGTCCTGCACGAGCGCTTCGATGCCCCCTGGTGCCTGGCGCAGCTCCAGCGCGTGCGACCGGCGCGACTGGGCGGCTTTCCGCCGGTTCTGGTGGCGATCATGCGTCATCCGGATTTCGCCTCGTACGATTGGTCGTTCGTCAAGTCGGTCACCTTCGGGGGGGCGCCGTTGGCGCAGCATCTGGTCGAGGAGATCCGTGAGAAGCTCGGCGTCGAGGTCTTCACCGGCTACTCCTGCACGGAGACCTCGATCATCAGCGCTACCTTGGCCAGCGATCCGCCCGAGCGGAGGGCGGGAACGGTTGGTCGGCCGACGGCGGGGATCGAGCTGCGCATCGTCGACGATGCGCGTCGGCCGGTGTCGCCGGGCACTCCCGGCGGCATCGCCGTGCGCTCGCCGGCCACCATGCGCGGCTACTGGCGCCGCCCCGCCGAGACCTTGCGCGCGCTCGACGGCGACGGGTGGCTCTACACCGAGGACCTCGGTTACCTCGACGAGCACGGCTACCTGCATCTGATCGGGCGCGAGCAGGACATGTACTTCCGCGCCGCGTTCAACGTGTATCCCGGCGAGGTGGAGCAGATCCTGCAGACCCATCCGAAGGTCGCCCAGGCGGCGGTGCTCGGCGTGCCCGACGACGCGCTCGGCCACAAGGGCTGGGCGTTCGTCGTCCCGACCGACCCGGCCGCGCCGCCGACGCTCGCCGAGCTGCGCGCCCACGTCGGCACCGAGCTGGCGAGCTATAAGCGCCCCGACGGGCTGACCATCGTCACCGCCCTGCCGACCAACGCGATGTACAAGGTCGACAAGCGGGCCCTGCGCGCGCAGTGGAAGGCGGAGCACACGGCGTGACGTTGTCGCGGCTCGGGTGCGGGAACGCTCGAGCCGCGATCCTTCAGACGCCACCGCGGGGTCGAATGAGCAGCCAGCGCGGGACGCGTCGCGTATAGCGCACGTAATCCTCGCCGCAGCGCCCGCGCAGCCCCGGTTCTTCCAAGCGGACGATCGTGACGTGGATCAACGCCGCGATGGCCGCGGTGTAGAGCAGCAGCGCTACGGCTCCGGAGCGCCGGAACCAGCCGAGGAGGAATGCCACGTGCGCGACGTAGATCGGGTTCCGCGAGTAGCGATACAGCCCAGCGGTCACCAGGTGTCGCGGCGGCTCGGTGACGAAGGGCGTTCCCTTGCCGACGCGGGCGAACAGGCGCGAGCAGTACAGCCAGGCCGCCACGGCGCCGAGCATGAGCCCGCCACCGATGAACCTGCCGGCCGGAATCGGCCAGAGCGGCCAGCTCCAGGCAGCATTCAGCCTGATCATTTCCACCGGCCCCAGCACCAGCACGATCAACAGGATGAAGAGGGCCGCAAGCCTCCCGAGCGCCCTCTCCAACGGGCTCAGCGTACGTTCAGGCTGCCAGCGCATGGTCCGGACGGACTACCCCGCAGGACACTGCGAACCGCGGAGTGGTAGAGCAATAGCGCGATCGTCACGTTGCAACTCGGCCCTCGTACGCCCGGAGCGGCGACGATTCAACGCCTCGTCGCGCGGTGTCCGACGGAGAATCTCCGATCACTTGGCGCGTACCGGCGCGTGTTCCCGCTGGCGTGATGACTCGGCTGTTCCCGGTTGGCTGGGAGGCTTTCGGAAGTGGAAGACCGCTTGCCAGGATCGCGTGCGCACGCCGGGCGTCCGGGCCAACACGCGGTCCACGTGGAGGAGGAGGCGGGCGATGGCCATTCGGCCAGGAAGGTGACGCATGAGTGGAACGGCGTCGGGAAATCCAATCAACGGGAAGGCGACGTATCCGAGATGGAACCAGCGCTCGGTGCGCAGGCCGGCGACATGTGCCGCCGCGATCCACTCATGGACGGTGAGGTAGCGCAGCCGCTGCCCCGGGAACGGGTGCATGCCGGCGGCGAATGCGGCGTCGCGCAGGACACTCACCGCGCGCGAGTCGCCGATCGGCTCCGAGATCACCAGGTCGCCGCCGGGTTTCAGCGCGGCGCAGAGCTCTCGGAGGCCGGGCGCGACGTCGGCGAGGCGGTGGAGGACGCCCCGGCAGACGATCTGGTTGAAGGACGCCGGGGCGACCGGGAGCCGCGCGACGTCGGCGACGACGAGCGGGCCCGCACCGTGCCCGACCCGTGCCTCACGGAGGTTCTCCCAGCAGAGGTCGAGGCCGACCGTCTTGCCGGAGCGCTGCCGCAACGGCGGCAGGAGCACCCCGGTTCCGCAGCCGCAGTCCAGCACCGTGTACGAGCGGTCGCTGGGGAGCAGCCCGAGCAGAACGTTGCTGTACCAGCGATGATAGTATTGCGCGAAATCGAGGCTGTAGCGCAGCTGCTTCGCGCCGACGAGCCCGCGTTCTCTGGCGATGTGCTCAGCGATCGAGGTCATCGCGCATGTCCACGAGCTCGATCGCATAGCGGGGCCGGTGCGGCCAGCCGGCAACGCCCATGAGCCAGCGGTCCAACGCCGAATATGGCGCGAACCCGGTCCGGTGCATCGCGAAGCGCCTGGCAAACGCGGCCGTGACCAGCGCGTTGTAGCGTTCCGGCGAGACGTCGTGCGTGCTGTGTACGAACCAGACCCGGTGGATTCCCGGTTCGTCGGCGACCGCTGCGGCGCGCGCCGCGCTGACGGGATCGGCGACGTAGAGGATGCGCGCCTCGCGCGGCAGGCGGGCGGCGACGGCGGAGAAGTCGCTGCTGTGGGCGTCGAGGATGACGGTGGCCGGCCCGCGCATCGAACCGGCCTGGATCGCGTCCGCGATCGTGCCGGTCGGCAGGACATAGGCCTTGTTGAGAAAGCCGGTCTGCTCGAAGTAGGCGGCGATCCCTGCGAGCGAGAACAGCGCCAGAGCGGCACACAGGGCGGTGCCGAGACGCGTCGGCACGCGCGCGCCCCGCACGATGAGCAGCAGGTAGAACGGCAACAGGAAGAGCAGGCGGGCGGCGACGAACGCGTACGACACCCATTGCCGGGCGCCCAGGAAGGCGACGGCGGCGGCCGGGGCGACCGCCGCGAGCCAGGCCGGGCGTTCACGCACGCCGCGCAGCAGGGCGGCGGCGAGTAGCAGGGCGATCACGGGCAGCGCGGCGACCGTCCACGGCCAGAGCGCTTCGCCGACCGAGAAGGAAACCGCCGTGAAGGTGAGCGCCACCACCGCGTCGCCGACGTTCCCGAACACCCGGTAGTGGGTCTGTTGCGCTACGTGCTCCCCCGCGCGCGTCAGCGCGGGCAGCCAGGGAGCGAAGGCGACAGCGACCGCCAACGGCGCCGCCGCTGCCCACCACAGCGTGTCGCGCCGCCGGCGCACCACTGCGTCGTATCCCATCGCGACGCCGACGCCGGCGACCACGGCGATCGCCGGCAGGTAGTGGGTGTGGAGCAGCACCGTGCTCGCCGCCGCGTACGCCAGCAGCGCGACGAGCGTTGGCTGCCGTGCGTAACGGCTCCCGGCGTACAGTGACACAACGGCGAGCAGGAGCTGCAAGCTGTAACTGCGGGCCATCCGGCCGTAGAGCAGCAGCGCCGGTGAGAGTGCCCACAGGATCAGAAACCAGGCGCGCTCGCGGCGATCGAGGGCGCGCAGCCAGCAACGGTCGACCGCGACGGTGGCCGCCAGGGTGAAGAGCGCCGAGAGTGTACGAGCGCCGGCGACACAGGACCCGCCGCCGCACACAGCCGACAGCCAGCCGCCGAGCACCGAGAAGTAGAGTCCCGGGTGAACGGTGTCGTGTGGGACCAAGCCGAGGACGGCCCGGTCGAAGCTCGACTGCTCGTCGCCCCACACCGGCAGGCGGCCGAGGTCGGCGAACAGCAACAGCGTCTGCACCGACAGGCAGATGACGAGCGCGTGCTGCTCGACCCATGGCACGATGCGCGCCTGGCGTCCGGCCGCCGCGCCGGTCAGATCGCTTTGAACCGCGTCGAGTTCCGCCACCGCTGTTCCCGTCCGCCGCGCGCTATTCTACCGAGCTGTGATCGTCACGACACGGCCGCCGCCGTGCCGTCAGCGGGTCGGAGGTCCCGGCTGGTCGCATGCGGCCCCCGTATTGTTCGCTGCAACCCGCGCAGGCGCCGCCGCCTAGTCACGCACGTCGCTCAGGGCGATGCGCAACGCGTCAGCCTCGAGGCGCTTGTTAGACCTCGTCCGCGAGAAGGTATGGAGTAAGGTCAACTGGCTTCGCTCCCTTCTTCCTTCGCAGCGTGTACTGGTTGCCCTCACGGTAAATCACTATGTGCCAGTACATCCTGTCGTCGCTGCTCGTCGTCCACATGTCCTCCAACCAAGGTTCGAAGTCCACGTAGGGCATTAGAATGAGACGCGTGCTGGTTCCGCAGCCGAATGCGACAAACGCTTTTGGATGCTGCCACAAGAACTCTTGTTGATGTGGGTGGAACGCGGACCAGTAGTTCGGGTGCTATCGTCGAGAAGTTTCCCGGCGCCAGCGAATGCGATGAGCTGCTGGACTTGTTTGTCCCCTAGCTGCTCGGGTGACTTCGTCCAAAGGTCCAGAAGGGGCATGTGGTTACTTTCGCCTGAGAGACCTAACGCCGGCGGTCAGCCGCGCGGGCCGCGACGCGCGGCTTCCCGTCGTCTGAATGCTGACGTGGACCGCGTCGGCTGCTGCGGCTGGTTAGACATCCGAATTCTCACTCGGGCCATCGCGACCCGCAGACATTCCCTTCTTGTGGAGATTCCATGCGGTGCAGCTCACGCGTCCGCGCCTGGGTGAGCTGCGCTTTCACCTCCGCGATACACATCGGAAGCACGCTGCCGTACGAACCTTGTTCCGGGAAGGGCCACAACGCCGCCACCTGAGCGTCGCGGTAGCGTTCCCATGCTGACTGTGCAGCGCGAAGCAACTCGTCTGCGGCTTCGTTGCCCTTCGTCTTCGCGCGTAGCCCATCGAATGCACGCGCCATTTCTGCCTCTGCAGTTTTGAGGGTGTGGTTGCCGCTTCGTTCATTCCGGCCTGCGTTTGCTGGTGTGGAACCTCCTGAGCAGCGGCTCCCGATGCAACCAGCGACACACCGATCAAGAGAGAATAAACCGCGCGCATGTCTAACGCCGATTATGCCAAAGAGAGAGTCGGCGCTATGTCGCTGAAATCACTGGTCGATCGTCGTTCGACGACTCGGCTCCTCGTACTCCCGAACTTCTGACGATTCAATGCCTTGTGGCGGGGTGTCGGAAGAGGAACCTCCGGTTTGTTGGGCAGGTGGGTGGGGACGAACGATCTCGCGACGTCCGGGGCTCAGACGCGCAGCAGCACGGCGCGGGCGGGGGCGCCGGTGGCGGCGGCGATGGCGTCGGCGTAGAGGGCGACCTGTCGGCGGTAGACGTCGAGGTTCCGGGCGAGCTCGGCGTCGGTCTTGAAGTCGATGACGGTCCACGCGCCGGCGTCCAGGAAGGCGACGTCGACGGTGCCTTCGACCAGCGTGCCGTCGGGGGCGCGGAGGGTGAGCGGCGTCTCGCGGCGGCAGTGCGCGGCGGCGTGGGCGCGCCGCAGGAGCGGGTGGGCGAGGGCGGCGACGACGGCCGGCGCGGCGGCGGCGACTTCGTCGTCGGCGGCGCCGAGGAGGCGGCCCTGGAGCGCGGCGGCGCGCTCGATGCCGGCTGCCGAGCCGTCGAGCGGCGCGGTGGCGAGGACGGCGTGCACCAGGGCGCCGAAGCGCGGCCCGGCGGGGCGGCCGGCGGCGCGCGGCAGCTCGACGATCTCCACCTGGCGTCCGA
>Ga0335082_10000247_pt1 | contig 54931 bp, 46 predicted proteins | sample Lox_Sample_41_FD_206718 | JGI IMG/M metagenome (GOLD analysis project Ga0335082, IMG submission 206718) | Soil microbial communities from Loxahatchee National Wildlife Refuge, Florida, United States - Lox_Sample_4.1 | ecosystem: Environmental > Terrestrial > Soil > Wetlands | place: USA... | reverse complement strand
GGAAAGTAATCCTCCAACTTCCAGATATCGGTGATCGAGTCCCCATAGAAGACGACGCGGTTTTCGCTGGCAGACGGCGGGCCGAGGGCGGCATCGGCATCGCGGTACCGCGCCAACTGCCCAAAATCATCCGTGAACATCGCAATTCGCGATGCACGGTACTGATCGAGTCCAGCGAAACCGGTAGTGGGGATAGACGGAGCAGAGGTAGTGCTCTGCTGCGCAGAAGCGAGACAAGACAAGAGGAAGAAAAGTGAAATCAATCTCGGTGCGTTGGGGAAGTGCATAAGACCTCGCTTGCAGTTCGATCCGCGTGACCCGCGTAAGTCCGCGGCAAAAATGAAGTTAACAAAAGATCCTTCGCTCCGCTCAGGATGAGCGCAGTGGGCTCAGACGCCCGCTAGACGCCCTCACATCCCGTCGTAATTCGGCCCACCTCCGCCTTCTGGCGGCACCCACGTGATGATCTGATAGGGATCTTGAATGTCGCACGTCTTACAGTGCACGCAATTCGACGGATTCAAGCTGATGCGCTTGCCATTCGGCTGGCTGGAATCGTCGACCATCTCATAAACGTTGGCCGGACAGAAATTCTGACAGGGGCTGCCGTACTCGTTGACGCAGCGTTCGTTGCAGACCTTCGTGTCGTGAATCACGAGATGCGCCGGCTGATCTTCTTCGTGCTTCGTGCCGGAGTGATACAGGTCTGTCAGCTTGTCGAACGTGAGTTTGCCATCGCCCTTGGCTGGGCCGATCAGATGCGCTTCCGCCCCACCATTCGCTGGCAGTTGCGATAGCTTCTCCATACGCTCGTAACCTGCAACTCCGGGATAGCGGTCGCGGAGCCCGCGTCCACCGGTCATCATCTGTAACCCCGTGTGGAACATGCCGGCGAACATCCCGTGTTCGAATCCCTGATGGATGTTGCGGTATTTCCAAAGTTCTTCTTTGATCCAGCTCGAATCGACTTTCTTCTGGAACTCGCCCAATGACGCCGCAGACGAGTCATCCTTCTTAAGAGATTCGAAAGCTGTCTCTGCAGCCAACATTCCGCTCTTAATACCTAGATGAATTCCCTTCAGTCGCGCAGAGTTTACCAGACCAGCGGAATCGCCGACGATCATCCACCCATTGCCCGCCATGGGAGGAACCGCCCACCATCCACCATAGGGCATCGACTTCGCGCCATAGCGGATCATCTTGCCGCCCTGAAGCAAACGCGCGACAAATCGATGCTGCTTGAATTGCTGCAGCACGCGCTGTGGATCGAGTCGAGGATCGGCATAGTCGAGCCCAGTCACGAACCCGAGGGAAACGATGTTATCTTTCGATCCGTAAATCCAAGCGCCGCCATATTCGCGCGTGGTTAACGGCCAGCCCATGGTGTAGATGACCTCGCCCGGGGCGATGCGGCCCGAAGGCACTTCCCACAACTCCTTCACACCGACACCATAGGTCTGAGGATTGCGGCCTTTCGCGAGATCGAACTTTCCAATCAGTTGTTTGGTCAGCGAGCCGCGGGGGCCCTCCGCCAGAATCACGACTTTTGCCTGCAGATCGTAGCCAGGTTCGAAATTCGATTTCTGATGCCCTTCTTTATCTACGCCCTTGTCATCGGTCCGCACTCCAGTGACACGATCGCCCTCGTAAAGAAGTTCCGAACCCGCAAACCCGGTAAAGACCGTAATTCCAGTTTCCTCGACCTTGCTGCCCAGCCATTTCACGAAACGGTTCAGGGAAATGACGTAATTACCGTGATCCCGCAGGAATGGAGGAGTGATGGGGAACTTAAAACGCGAGGATTTGGTCAGGAAGTAAACGGATTCTTTCGTGACTGCGGCATCGAGCGGAGCTTCCTTTTCAAACTCGGGCAGCAACTCGCGCATCGAGCGCGGATCAAGCAACGCACCCGAAAGACAATGCTGCCCAACCTCTCGCGCTTTTTCGAGCACGTAGATATTTTCTTTACTGAGTTGGGCGTCGGGATGCGCGGCGTTATGTGCATCGATCAACTGCGACAGACGCAAGGCACAGGCCATACCTGCAGGCCCGCCGCCGACGATGACCACATCGGCCGGCATCTGCGGCCGCTCAACGCCTTCAATCGGTTTGCGGAATACGAGCATTGAAAACCTCAGCCACGGATCATCAGGGATTTTCACGGATCGGTAATCTTTCTTTTGTGTTATCCGTGAAGATCCGTGAAATCCGTGGCGCTGCTAAGATCCTGCTTTCGCCTTCTTTACTTCTTCAATCAGTGGCGGAACGATGTCGAAGAGGTTGCCGACTACAGCATAATCAGCAATCTCGAAGATCGGCGCCTCGGAGTCTTTGTTTACTGCGATGATCGCCCGCGACCCTTTCATGCCAACAATATGCTGAATCGCGCCGCTGATGCCGAGTGCCAAATAGAGCTTCGGAGCGACAGTCTGCCCTGAAGATCCGATCTGACGGTCCATCGGTAGCCATCCTGAATCGCAGATCGGACGCGAGGCAGCCAGGTCTCCTCCGAGTGCGTCGGCCAACTGCTTGGCAATCTCGATGTTCTTCTGTTCTTTGATGCCCCGCCCCACAGCAACAATCACTTCCGCTTGGGTCAGATCGACAGCCTGCTTTGCTTCTTTGAAAACTTCCTGCGGCCTGTTGCGGACGACGCCGTCTGCAACATCGACATTCATGGTTTCGATCGCCGCCGCGCCCGCGCCATCATCAGCTTTGTCTCCGCGGAACGCTCCATTCTGGAAAGTCGCAAACCAGGGCGCATCGCTCGTAAAGCTCACATCGGCGGCCAGCTTGCCCTGGAACATTTGGCGTGTAAAGATCAACTTCCCGCCTTCGTGCTTGAATCCGACGCAGTCGCTGATGACTGTACGTCCCATGCTCGTAGCCAGTTTTGGGACGAAGTCGCGCACTTGATACGTATGCGGCATCAGTACCAACTTGACCGGGTGGTTCGCAAGAAACTGTTTCAACGTTGCCGCATATGCATCGGGGGTGTAGGGCGCGAGTTTCGGCGATTCGATCGCGTACACCTTGGCCAGTTTCTTGACAGCAATTTCAGACGCAATGGAAGCGGCTCCAACTACTACTGCTTCGAGCGTCCAACCAGTGGCCGCAGCGATGGCTTGCCCTGCCGTAATGGTCTCAAATGAAACGCGATTCAGTTTGCCTTCGCGTTGCTCAACAACAACTAGAATCGTATCCGCCATATCAGCCGCCTTGCTCCTTACTCTGAGTCCAACCAGGAGAACTGCCTCGCTCCAAAACTCTTTGTCATTACGAGCGGCAAAGCCGCGAGGAATCTGCTCTCTGCCTGTAGGGGCCTCAAAAGCTGACCCCCACACCCAAAGCTACAGCACCCGCAACTCATTCCTCATCTTGTCGACAAGCTTCTTCGCAATCTCGCCCGGGCCTCCTTCAATACGCTCGGTCTTCTTCGTCTTCTGCGGAATGTAGAGCTTCTCGATCTTCTGAAGATTCTCGCCGATCGCAGATTGCACTTCCGCTAGCGGCACTTTGCGCAGCGGCTTGTTCTTCGCCTGTTTGATGCCAATCAGCGTAGCGTAGCGCAGCTTATTGATACCCGATTGAATCGTCAGCACGGCAGGAGTGGGCATATCGACAAACTGGAAGTATCCGGCCTCGAGTTCGCGTTTGACGCGAATGCCAGAGTCGGTCTTTTCAATTTGCATAATGATTGTCGCGTGCGGCCAGCCCATCAACTCCGCCAGGATCACGCCTGTCTGTGCGTATCCATAATCGTCTGACTGCAACCCGGTAAAGATCAGATCAAATTGTTCATCCTTGATCGCCGCGGCAAAGGCTTTGGCGGTGTTGAAGGCATCAAGCCCAACGAATTTGTCATCCTCAAGATGGATCGCCCGATCCGCGCCCTTAGCCAACGCCTCGCGCAGCACCTGCTGGGCCCGAGCAGGACCGCTCGTGATCACGACGACCTCGCCCTTGTGCTTCTCGCGCTGTCGCAACGCCTCTTCCAACGCGTACGCGTCGGGTTCGTTGACCTCGTAAGAAACGTCTTCTCGGATCCACGTGCCGCTTTCGTTGAGCTTGAGTGGCGCGTCCTTCTGTGGGACCTGCTTCATGCAAACCAGTATTTTCACGGATTTCTCCAGAGCGCCTGTGATTTCAGGCAGTCACGGCAAAACTTGTCAGTATAAATGAGCGATCCACACCCATAGCAATGCATGAAATGGTTGATTTTTGGACCCGCAATACCCATGAACTCCATGGCGGCCAAGTTCCCGAGCACGCCGGATCTTTTCTAAGCGCATGTCATCTTGAAGCAAAATGTGTCGTGTAAGTATGAAAACTCAAACCTGGCTCGTGGACCACTGGCGAGTCCGCTTTTTGGCAATTGACAAGCGGTGAATGCGGGATCAGGAACCCTTGTAAACCTATCGGCTGTGATAAAGCAAGTCGGGGCGGTGTGATTTCAATCACAGACTCCGCCGCGCCTCCACGTCAGCATGAGCGAGAGACGCTTATGCTCAACGACACGCTTTCCGCCATGCGGCAGAGCATTATCGACGGCGCGCCCGACACCGCTTCCGGCCTTGCCCAGCAGGCCTTAGCCAAGGGCATGGCCCCAATCGACGCGATTAACAACGGATTCGTTCCCGGGATGCACGACGTAGGTGAGCAGTTTGCCCGCGCTCAGATGTTCCTTCCCGACATGATGGCCTCTGCTGAGGCGATGCGGGCCGCTATGGCCATACTCGACCGTGAGTTGCGCAAGCTCGGCACCGAGCGCCCAATGGCTGGCGTAATCATCCTCGGAACCACGAAGGGCGACATTCACGAGATCGGAAAGATCCTGGTCGGCACCATGCTCACCGCCCACGGATTTCAGGTGCACGACCTCGGAGTCGACGTGCCGGGAGACAAGTTCGCGACTAAGGCTCGGGAGCTGAAGGCCGACATCGTTGGAGTATCCGCGCTTCTGACCACGACCATGCGCAACCAAAAAACCGTGGTCGACGCCCTGCAAAAGGAAGGATTGCGCTCGCAGGTAAAAGTCATGGTCGGAGGCGCCCCAGTAACTAAACGCTGGGCAGAAGAAATCGGTGCAGACGGCTACGCAAAAGACGCCATGAGCGCTGTGGCGTTGGCGCAGGAACTGATACAGCAGAAATTGCAGACTGTCTCGGGTCAACTTTGATTTGTCATTCTGAGCGTCGATGGTCGTGCATAAATGCGCAGGGCAATCGAAGTCGAAGAATCTCTATGCTCAGAATCGCGTAAAGGGGCAGGGATTCCTCGCTGCCCTACGAAAGATATAGAAACGATGCGACCCAAGCTAGAACTCCTCGACAAACCGCTCATCGAACGCATCCTCGATGAAGCCTTCCAACTGATCGAAGACCCCGGCGTTCGCGTCGCGCCCTATGTGGAAGACCTGCTCCGCGCCGCCGGAATTGTCGTCAGAGAAGGCGTTGCACATATTCCAGAGGCATTGGCACGCAACCTCATCGATCTGGTGCCGCGTGGATTCTGCCTCTATGACCGACTCGACAATCCGGCCGTCCATTACGCCGGAGACAATGTCCACTTCGACCCGGGCTCTTCCTGCCTCAATATCCTCGACCCGGAAACGCAGCTTGCCCGTCCGGCAATGGCAGCCGATCTCGCCCGACTCGTGCAGGTGACAGAGATGCTTCCGCAGTTCGCCGCGCAATCCACGGCGATGGTGTGTAATGACGTCCCCGCAGAAATCGGGGACTGGTACCGACTATTGGTCGTGCTCTGGTATTCAGAAAAGCCGGTCGTGACCGGAGCATTTTCGGCTAGCAGCCTTCACACATTGATTGATCTGCTCGCAATCGAGAGCGGAGGCCGCGAGAATCTGCGAGAGCATCCACGCGCGGTGTTTGATGTCTGCCCATCTCCGCCCCTGAACTGGTCCGAGTTCGCCTCGCAGAACCTGGTCGATCTTGCGCGCGCGGGCATACCAGCCGAAATCGTCAGCATGCCTTTGGCCGGTGCTACAGCTCCCGTTACGCTCGCCGGTTCAGTAGTGCAGCATGCGGCGGAGTGCATCAGCGGCATCACGATCCATCAATTGGCACAACCCGGAGCACCCATTGTCTGGGGAGGTGCGCCCGCGATCTTCGATATGAGAAGCGGCAAAACTCCGATGGGCGCCATCGAGACCGCCATGATCGATCTCGCCTGCTCGCAGGTGGGGAAATATCTTGGCATGCCTACGCATGCTTATCTCGTCGCCGGGGATGGGCGCCTAATTGACGCTCAGGTCGAGATGGAGAGCGGGATGTCGACGGTACTAGGTGCCCTCGCAGGAATCAACATGATCTCAGGCGCGGGCATGCTCGATTTTCTGGCCTGCCACAGCATTGAGAAACTGGTGATCGACGCAGAAGCGATCGCTTCGGCGCAGCGTCTGATCGAGGGCATTGAGCCACGTGGCATCTCCCTGGCCGTCGATATGTTCGCGCAAATCGGGCTGCATGGAGATTTCCTCAAGCTGAAAGAAACGCGGGCGCTCTTCCGGAAAGAGCAGCACTTTCCTTCCTCCGTGATCGACCGCGGCTTGCCCTCGATGGACGGCAGTCCCGACATCCTCCAGCGCGCCAGAGAGCGCGTGGATGAGTTGCTGGCCAGCTATCAGCACCACTCTCTGCAACCAGAAATTGAGCAGGAACTGATTGCCTTCGCGCATCGCGAAGGAAAGCTAGCCGGACTTGAAGGATTGCCGGGCATACTCTGCGAATTCTCCCACGAACCGAACTTGATGAAATAGTTCCGCGCTCAAGATAAAGTGTCATCCTGAGCGAAGCGAAGCACCTATGTAGTTTTTCGTTCGCGCTCGTGATTGTGCGTGGAAGAGCGGCGCTTTGACGCCGCGTCAGCGATAACGAGAATAGGGGCTTTAGCTCCGGTGGCAGGCTAGTCCGTAATCACCGTCGACTGCCCGGAGATCTCAAAGCGCTTGCGGCAGCGCATGTTCTTGCACGCCATCATGTCGTCTTTGCGGACCATATACGAACGGAATTTCGCAAAACGCGCGCGGTCGCGCTCATCGGCCCGTCCGGAAAGCTGGCGCTTCTTGGTCCGGACAACCCAGGTCACTTCATAATCTCCGGATTGATGACAATGAGGACAGTTCAGTGCGGCAGGTTTCTTTTCCAACTTCTCGTCAAAAAAATCGCGTTCTTCCATAAGATCGAGCGCCGAATTGCGGCGCGAACGTAGATTATTGCACATTTGAAAGACGCGGGTTAAACAGCAGAAAGCAAGCCCGCACGTTACACTCAGAGCAGAGCAACACAGTCCAAAATGGCGAAGAAGAAAAAACTGAAGCCGTTTCGCGCCGTTATAGCCGTGAAGGAGCTAGCGCGCGAGCGCATCGGCCGCCCGCGGTCCGAGAAAGTTGTTGTTGAGAAAAAGAAAAAGCCGGAGAAGCACAAAGCAACCTTGACCAAGCTTCTAGGCGAGGCTGATTGATCTTACCGGCTCTTACTGGGGACAAATCGGATTAGTTGAGTCCGCTACCGTCGCGGTCGCCGAGCCCACGATCACGTTGCCGTTCGGCCCGCCCGGGTTCGATAGCGTGGCAGTAACGGTGGTCACCCCGCAATGCCCTGATCCGGAACTGCTAAGGACACCGGCAGAGGTCACCTGAACCAAATCCGTGGATTGAGAGGCCCATGCAACTTGATTTGTAATATCTTTTGTCTCGGGCGGATGGATATAGGTTCCGTACGCTTTCAGCTGAAAAGTTATCGTCGTTCCGGGTGAGAGAAAAGTGACCGAGGTCGGGGTAACATTAATCGACTCTAGCTGTTGATCGCGAGCACACCCCGATGTGTTGAGCAGAAAAAGCGCTATCGCCGTAAGTGACGCGATGCCAAACCACTTCCGAATCATGCTAGCTCCTGGGACCGAGCGGCTGGGGACGCGCACTCCGGCTGGAATGGGCAAATGTAGCCAAATGAAGGTCAAAATGCAATAGCACCGCTGGGGCGGTGGAACTCAGTCCTTCACCGCCTCCGCCACCACTTTCACAAACTCCCTAACGTCTTCCTCCGTGGTATCGAATGAGCACATCCAGCGTACGATGCACTCTTCCTCGATCCATGGATAGAAGAAGTATTGCTCCTTGATCTTCCCGATCGCGTGCTGCGGAATCTGGGCGAAAACTCCATTCGCTTCGACCTTCCACACGATCCGCACCTGCGGAATCTTTCGAACCTCGGATTCGAGCACCTTCGCCATGCGGTTCGCGTGCTCGGCGCTGCGCTTCCATAAATCGTCGGTCAGCAGCGCCTCAAATTGCACGGCGACGAAGCGCATCTTCGAATTCAACTGCATTCCCTGCTTTCGTAGGTAAAGGAAGTCGGAAGCAAGTTTCGGATCGAAGAACACGACCGCCTCGCCGCCCATGATGCCATTCTTTGTCCCGCCGAATGAAAGCACATCAACTCCCAGATCGCGTGTCGCCTGGCGCAGCGATTGACCGAGAGTCACAGCTGCGTTTGCAATGCGCGCCCCGTCCATGTGCAAAAACATGTCGTGCTCATGCGCAAACTGGGCCAGAGCGCGAATTTCATCCGGGCGATAGACAGTGCCCATTTCAGTCGACTGCGTAATCGAGATGACTCTCGCCTGCACGTGATGCTGATCGCCGATTCCGTGATAGGCATGCCGCACCTGCTCGACCGTGATTTTGCCATCCTGATGCGGCAGAGGAATCAGCTTGCAGCCAGTGTGCTTTTCCGGTGCGCCGCATTCGTCGGTATAGATGTGTGCATAATCACTGCAAAGGACGGCATGATAAGAACGGTTTAGCGCTTGCAGTCCAAGCACGTTCGCGCCAGTTCCGTTGAAGGTGAAGAACACCGCAATATCAGAGCCGAAAGGCTCCTCGAACTTCGCAACCGCGGATCGCGTGTAAGGATCGTCGCCATAGGCGATCACATGCCCGAGGTTGGCGCGGGAAATGGCCTCGAGCACTTCTCGATGTACCCCGGCATTGTTATCGCTGGCAAAACTGCGAGACGTCTTCGCAAGACCTTGTGGCATAAGCCAACAGGGTAGCAGACCCAGAAAAGCATTCACCACAGAGGACGCAGGGGCCACAGGGTTTTCTCTGTGTTCCTCATGTCGTGTTCCTCATGTCCCCTGTGGTGAGCGATTTTTAGGGATTAGAATTCCACTGCCAATCGGAGGCTCTCAATCAATGCGCCTTGCTAGCCGCTGTCTGCTCACAATAGCAATTTTATCGACCTTGCTCTACTCCCAGACTCCCGAGCAAAAGACCTCGCGTTACCTCGACTCCATCCGTAATCAACGATCGCTCTTGCTCGCCTTCCTCCACGACGTGCCCAAGGGCGGAGACCTCCACAACCATCTCACCGGCGCCATCTACGCCGAGGACTACATCGACTTCGCCGCCTCCGATAATCTTTGCGTCGACCGCACTACATCTCGCCTACTCGCTCCGCCTTGCGATGACTGTCAGCACTACACACCCAAGCCCGCCATCCGCTGCGCCTATGACGACCACATCCTGTACAACCAGATCGTCGATGCCTGGTCGATGCGCAACTGGCGCAATTCAGAAGAATCCGGCCACGACCACTTCTTCGCCACGTTCGACAAATTCTCGCTGGCAGCCCACAGCCACGTCGCCGATGGGATTACCTCTGTAGTCAATCGCGCTGCGAAAGAGCGCGTGCAATATGTTGAGTTCATGCACACCGCGGACGGAAGTGCCGCCTCCAATCTCGGCACGAAGGTGGGCTGGGACGATGATTACGGCAAGATGCGCGAAAGATTGCTCTCAGGAGGCTTGAAAGAAATTGCTGTTGCGACGAGCCAGACACTTGGGGAAGACGACGCCAAGGTTCGAAAGATTTTGAAGTGTGACACGAGCAATCCCGAACCTGGTTGCAATGTCCAGGTGCGCTATCTGTATCAGGTGCTGCGCGGCCTGTCGCATGAATCGGTCTTCGCGCAAATCCTGCTGGGATTCGAACTGGCTTCTTCCGATCCGCACTTTGTAGGACTGAATCTCGTGATGCCCGAGGATTGGTACGTTCCCATCCACGACTTCAACGAACACATGGCGATGCTCGACTACCTGCATGGTGTTTATCCCAAAGTCCACATCGCGCTGCATGCAGGAGAGATCGCAGAGGGACTAGTGAAACCGGAAGACCTCTCGTATCACATCCGCAACTCTGTCGAGCGCGGCCATGCCGAGCGCATCGGACATGGGGTCGACATCATGCTGGAAAGAGACCCCCTTGGGTTGATGAAGGAGATGGCCGCACGCAATGTGATGATCGAAATCAACCTGACATCGAACGATCAGATCCTCAGCATCAGCGGTGACGAGCACCCGCTGCCGATCTATATGAAATACGGTGTACCTGTCGCGATTTCCACCGACGATGAAGGTGTCGCTCGCTCCGACATGACGCACGAATACCTGCGGGCTGTCGAGGGATACCGATTGCCCTACACTGAACTCAAGCGCATGACACGGCAGAGCCTCGAGCACAGCTTCCTGCCGGGACAGAGCCTTTGGGCAGAGACGAAGGGATCGTTCAAACCGACCTCTGCTTGCGTGACTGACGCCTTGGGAAAAGACAAGCCGTCTGCAGGTTGTGCAAAATTCCTTGAGGCGAGCGAGCACGCCCGCGAACAATGGAAGCTCGAAGCTTCATTCGCAGAGTTCGAAAACAAGTTCTAGGTGGAAAAACGGCGATTGCGTGCCGCGTTAAGATTGGAGACATGGGGCTCCACCCCCATCATTCGCCTTATGCCGCGCAAACGAACCCTCATCCCGGCCCCTCTCGCGTGGAGCGCCGCGTGGTCAAAGACGGCTCCGGTCCCGGCACCACCCCTTCCAGTCATACCCGAACGCGGAGGCACTCAGCTCCGCACTCCTCTTCCAGTAGCAATTGTCGATACGCGTGAGCAGAACCCGCTCTCGTTCCGCCGCTTCAGAGGGTGGTTTGCAAAGATCGAACATCGCGCTCTGCGTCTGGGAGACTATTCGGTAAAAGGCATGGAAGACAGCTGCGTGGTCGAGCGAAAAGATCTTGCGGACCTGATCTGCTCGTTCACGACAAACCGCTCTGTATTCGTGAATCGGCTTCGCCGCATGGCTGAACTGCCAAACAGTCTGCTTGTCGTTACATCATCGCTGACGGAAATCAAATCGGAATATCCGTATCGAGGCGCTAATCCGAATCGCATTACCCAATCCCTACTTGCCGTACTCACTGGACTGCGCCTGCCGTTCATCTGTACCGACACCCACGAACTCGGCGAGGAAATCGTCGCGTCGTATCTCTATCAGACGTTTCTGTATGATTGGCTGGACCGTAACGGCCTCGGTCGCTATTTAGCCGACAACGATCTGTAGCGCCGTTACGTTTGGCGTCCAAAGTAACGCGGCTCCATCCACTGAAAAACCGAACGCAAGTATGACCGACCAATTCACTCGCGCCGACAACGCTGCCCAACTGGTCTTCCAACGCACTTCGCACCGTCCTAAGATTGGCCTGGTCCTAGGCTCCGGCCTCGGCGCGTTCGCCGACTCCCTCAGTGAAGCAACTCGAGTCCCGTACTCAGACATTCCGTCATTCCCACAATCCACGGCGATCGGTCATGCCGGACGCATGGTCCTCGGTAAAGCTGGAGATGTCCCAGTCGCGGCCATGCAGGGCCGCGTCCATAAATACGAGGGGTATTCTGCGCAGGAAGTCGCCTTTCCCATCCGCGTCTTCGCACGAATGGGCATCAAGTCGGTGATCCTTACCAACGCCGCCGGGGGAATCAATCTCAGCTACTCGCAAGGCGCCCTGGTGCTGATCCGCGACCACATTAACCTCCAGGGAGCGAATCCTCTAGTTGGATCAAACGACGAACGCTTCGGCGTGCGCTTCCCCGACATGACGCACACCTACTCGCGGGAATATCGCCAGATCGCTCGAGACGAAGCGGCAAAGCTGAACATCACTCTGCATGAAGGAGTTTACGCAGCTCTACTCGGCCCAAGCTATGAGACTCCTGCAGAAATCGAATACCTGCGCCGCATTGGCGCCGACCTCGTTGGAATGTCGACGGTAGCCGAAGTGATTGCCGCGCGTCATATGGGACTGAATGTACTGGCCATGTCGTGTGTTACGAACATGGCTGCAGGGATTCTGGATCAGCCGCTCTCACATGCGGAAGTTATGGAAACCGGCGAGCGCGTAAAATCGACATTCGAGGCGCTACTAATGGCTATTCTCCCCCATATCGTTGTGGACCGTGCTTAGTGGACCTCTGCGGATATCATAATGCTTTCCATTTTTCGATCGGCTACACCTTGTGAATCACTGCCCAGCTTTCGGCACAAACAGCGAAACCGGCGGCTTAACGTCATAGGTCACCGCGAAGCTGTTCTGATTCACCGCCAGACCGAGCCGACCCCGCGAGTCGATGTACAACAGCGGTTGATTCAATGGGACATCGCTGAACGTTTTTACGAACTTGATTTTCAATTCTTTGTCCCCGACCTTCACTGGGACTTCCTGCCCGCGCTCGTATCCAAGCTTCAGGAACTCGTTCGCGTCAACATTCGTTACAAGATTCCCGAATGGGCCGTCGGTCGCAATAACCGTCCCGTTCAAACCATGCTCGTCTATTTTCGCGAGCTTCAAATCCAAGTGGACGAGATCCTTCACAGGCATTTCGGGGCCGACTGTCTTCCAGTCGTCGCCACGCGCCAAATGCGCCCCCACTGGCGAAAAAATATCGCGTCCGTGGAATGTTGAAGACAGCTTGCTTCCAATCATCCACTCGGGATTCATGATCTCTCGCGCCGCATCGATCCCATCCCTCTGCTCGACGAGCGTGATTACGCCATTGTCGGGGAGCACGAAAAACTGCCCGCGCTTCGAATGAGCCACGATGGCTTTGCGGGTGCTCCCTACTGTCGGATCCACCACGACTACGAAGACCGTCCCCGAGGGATAGTACGGGGTGGCTCCGTAGAGAAATCGAGCTCCATCGAGAATCGAGAAAGGCGTGACCTGATGCGTGAGATCTACAATCCGCACATCCGGCATGATTCCGTACATCACACCGCGGCAGATCGCGACGGAATCGTCCACAACACCAAAATCAGTCATAAATACGATGGTCGGCGGATACTTCTGCGGCGAATCAGCTGCCCATAGTTGCAAGGGAGCGAGGGCAAGCAGCACGTACACGACTGCAAGCAAAATCACGGTTCTGGATTGAAGCCTATGGCCACACGACGACGAAAGAGTCATTCGTTCCTTCCTGCGCTCGGAGTAATTCAAAGAAGTAGGGTTTCGAAGAAATCTCGACCTTTGTCCAAAGCGTATGCGTACCTCAACCTCAGCTTGCGGAGCAAACCCGTAATTCTAAATAGTGTTTAACAAAACAAGAAAACGTCTCCGCGCACTCGGCGAGTCTCGGCGTTCCCAGCGGTTAAAAGCTTTTACCTGAAGGGCGTTAACGCAAGCAGCCAGTTATAATCGATGCTGATCCTGCAGCACGAATTTCCGGAGGCCTCATGCCGCACGCCATCCCCGAGAAATACAAAGATCTTTTCCAGAAGCGAGCCTTCGCCAGCCTTGGCACTCTTATGCCCGATGGTCGTCCCCAGGTCACTCCCGTTTGGTGCGACTTCGACGGCGAGCACGTTATTTTTAATTCGGCCCGCGGCCGGCAGAAGGACAAGAATGTCCGACGTGATCCCCGCGTTTCGCTCGCAGTCATCGATCCGGAGAATCCCTACCGATATCTCGAAATTCGCGGACGAGTCGTCGAAATCACCGAAGAAGGCGCGGCCGAACACATCCACAAGATGGCCAAAAAGTATCTAGGAGTCGACAAGTACCCCTACGCCCAGCCCGGTGAAGTTCGCGTGCTGTACAAGATCAAGCCCGAACACACGACGGTGATGGGCTAGAGTAGCGCGGGCGTCCCACCTACGCATCTTGATGGCAGAAGATTTATTGCATATGCCTGAAGTACCGTGGAAGAGCGGCGCTTCAGTGCCGCGTAAGTGCCAATCGGTATTTCGGGGCTTTAGCCCCTGTGAGGCTCTAATCCGCTCCTTCAATCTCTGCTTCCTCGGCTTCGGCAACGTGAATCGCACGCTCGCTCAGTTGCTGGCGAAGCGCGCGCAAGAACTCCGCGAGCAGCACGACATCGCCTATCGCATCACCGGCATTGCAACGCGACGCGTAGGCTGGATCGCTGACCCAAAAGGGTTGGACTGGGAAGGCCTACGTGGCGCGGGCGCCCCCGCCCGCGAACTGCCGAAGCCTTCTGCAGCTACCGATGTCAACTCATGGCTAGCTGCTGCCAAAGCCGACATCCTCTTCGAAGCCACGTCCCTCAACGTAGAAACGGGCCAACCCGCCGTCGATCACATCCGAGCCGCCCTCAATCACGGCGCTCACGCCATTACCGCTAACAAAGGTCCGGTCGTCCACGCCTACCGCGAGCTCCGCGATCTGGCATCAAGCAAAGGCAAACGCTTCCTCTTCGAGTCAACAGTGATGGACGGCGTACCAATCTTCTCCTTCTTCGATCAACTTCCTGCGATCCATCTTCAGGCTTTCTACGGAATCCTGAACTCGACGACGAATGTAGTGCTTAGCCAGATGGAAGAAGGGCTAACTTTCGACGAAGCGCTTAAGAAAGCACAGGAACTCGGTATCGCGGAAACCGACGCGACGCACGACATCGACGGCTGGGACGCTGCGGTAAAGACCGCCGCACTAATCACGGTCCTGATGGATACCCGTCTAAAGTTGGATGAGATTCAGCGAGAGGGTATCCGCGAATTAACGCCACAAGCTGTGAGGAATGCAAAGCGAGATGGATGGCCTTTCAAGCTTGTCTGCCGTGCGCGCCGTACCCCCGATGGAGTAGAGGCGAGTGTGAGGCCAGAAAAGGTCCTCGGCACCCAACCGATGGCCAAAATTAGCAGCAGCTCCTCGTACGTCTATTTTGAAACAGATATTTTCCCCGGCTTGGCGATTACCGAAGAAAATCCGGGACTATACGCTACGGCTTACGGAATGTTGGCGGATTTTGTCAGAGCAGCGAAAGGCTAAGATGGATGAAGGAACGCTAGCATGATTGTGAGAGTTTCCTGCTTTCTTCTCTGCCTCGTGGGTCTGCCCCAGGGAGAAACGAAACAAGCCATTCCCCAGCAGATTGCGGGCAGTTGGACAGTCCTTCGTGAACTGCCGACAAAGGCGATTTCTTGTTGGAGCAAAGAAGATGTCAAAAAACTATTAGGAACCAAGATTCTGTACTCCGACAAAATTTTCCGTTGGGACAAAACAACGATCGAAAATCCGTCCGTCGGCGTCAGAACGGTAACGGCTGAGCAGTTCCATGACGAGAATTCCGGTATCGGGCGGCGTGGAGTGGAGATTACCTTGCAGGACCTTGGAATTCATGCTGACTCGATCGTGGAAATCGAAATCAAACACACTCCCGCACATCTGTTCGACGAGACGTCCGAGATTCCTGGCGACGATGTTATCGTGAAGGACGCGACGACGATCATATTTCCGGTTTGCAATACATATTTTGAAGCGAAACGAGTTCGCAACGACTAATAGACCACGATGCCGACGACAACCGAGACTGCTTCCAGGCTAGACCTCACATATGTCCGCTCACAGTTCCCATCGCTTTCACAAACCGTGAACGGAGATCCCGCCGCCTTCCTCGATGGCCCCGGCGGAACTCAGGTCCCACAACGCGTCATTGACGCCATATCTGCCTACCTGAGTCATGACAATGCCAATACCGGCGGAGCCTATGCCACCAGCCGCAGTACCGACGCGATGATCGCCCGCGCTCGTGGCGCCATGGCCGACTTCCTGAATTGTGGCCCCGACGAAGTTGCCTTCGGGCCTAACATGACAAGCTTGACCTTTGCGATTTCCCGTGCCATAGGCCGGGAGCTCCGACCCGGAGACGAAATCGTTGTCACTCGCCTCGATCACGACGCCAACGTCTCCCCTTGGACCTCCATGGCAGAAGATCGTGGCGTCACTGTCCGCTGGGCGGAGATCCATGATGCCGACTGCACGCTCGATATGGCGGACCTCGCGGCGAAGATCAATGCCAAAACGAAACTGGTCGCGATCGGATACGCCTCCAACGCAGTCGGCACGATCAACCCTGTGAAGCAGGTTGTGCAGCATGCGCATAAAGTTGGAGCGCTCTGCTACGTTGACGCGGTCCACTACGGCCCCCACGGCCTGATCGATGTCGCTACCCTCGATTGTGACTTCCTAGCCTGCTCGACTTACAAGTTCTTCGGACCGCACATGGGAGTGCTCTATGGCAAGCGCGAGCACCTGAAGCATTTTCGGCCATACAAGGTACGCCCGAACACAAATGCAATTCCCAACTGCTGGGAATGGGGCACGCTGAATCACGAATGCATCGCGGGGATCGAAGCCTGTGTGGAGTACATCGCCGACCTCGGACGACGCTCTCAACTGGGAATTACCACGCGGCGCGCAGCCATCGAAGCGTCCTACTCGACGATCCACGAGCACGAGCGCGGCCTGCTAGAAAAAATGATGAGTGGATTGAAAGCGATTCCTGGACTAAAGATCTATGGCATCACGAACCCGGCACGATTCAATGAGCGCTGCACGACGTTCGCAATTCGAATCGAAGGCCATACTCCCCTCGAGCTCGCCACCAAGCTAGGCGACCGAGGCTTTTTCACCTGGGACGGGAACTACTACGCCTTGAATCTGACCGAGCACTTGGATGTCGAGAAGTCCGGCGGTTTCCTGCGCATCGGACTGGTCCACTACAACACGGCCGATGAGGTCGATCGGCTGTTGGCCTCGTTACGTGCCATCGTGGGTGGGTAGAAATCGTCTCCATCGTCACTGTTTCACCGATCTTGCATCATGACATTGTTTGACTGAAGAGACTGGAAACACATCAGCCCGGGACTGATCCCGGGCTTCGTAGAGACGAGCTTCCCAATCTTTGGCTGCGTCCGAACTCTTTAGGGCCAGCGCTTTGCGGTGTCATCCCATCCGGCGGCGCGCACCGGCTGTGGTGCCGGAATGGCCGGAGCCGACGGAGCAGGAATCCGAGATGTCTGTGGTGCGTTAACCGCTGTCGGCAAAGGCTTCGACATTTCGGTCACGCCCTCTTTTTCCTCTGACAACAACGGAGCAACCAGCCGCAGCGCCTCTACTTCCTTTTCCAGGCGCGTCAACTCCATCTCTTTCTGCCGCAGTACTTCGTAAACATTTTTCATAGTTTTGGGTACCCGCACAGAGTTACTTGGTTCGAAAACCTTCCCCCCGAACTGTAGCAGAGTTGCCCTTGTTGTCAAGGTTTCCAAGGTTGTTGAAGGTGTACTTCTGAGTATCGGTCAGGGAATAAAACGCCCAAAAAGACGGAAGGAGATGCGGAACCGCGCGGTCAAAGAAAGGGATTCCGTGGAAGGTTCTTCGGCTTCTGTAGCTATCTAGAAAATGGTCGCACACTTCAGATCGCTTACCGCAGGAAGAAGACCGCCGAGGCAATCGTGACAATGACCAGCAGTACGATGATGATGTATTTGTTTGCCGCCAGCCAAGACTGGGACCCACCGATCCCGGGACTGATAATCTGCCTCGGAACCGGCGCGACCGTGCGAGATTCAGGTGATTCGACCGGTATGGCCTTTGGGTCGCCTGACACTGTGCTTTCCCGAGCGCTGGCTACATCATTTTTCGTGAGCATCACGAGTGATGAACTGGGCGCAGCCGAAGACGACGCGGAGATCACGGGAATCGATTCAGCTGGAGCTTTGGCCAATGCTGGAGCCGCGCCAACCCCGTTCGGATGTTGGCGACCAGTGCCCGCCCCTGATACGCCAGACGAGCGACTCTGCGACCGCAACTGTCCCCGCCATTTCTTCTCTTCGCACTCAACGCAGAGCAGGCGCCCGGCTGAAATGGGAAACCCGCATGCGACGCACTTGCGTAAATCGCGCAACACGGGAGGCACGTGGCTCTGATTGCTCGGTTGCCCTGTAACTTCCAAATCAGAACTCAATGGCGCCGACCAAAACAAAGGCTTTTGAGGGGAAGCAGGTGCAGAGGATGTCAGAAGGCTCGCAAGCGCTGCCTTTTCGACTTTCGAACTCGGCGCTGATTGCGCGTGGACGACTGCACGTTCAAACGTCTTCGCGGGTTTCTTGGTACCCGCGGCGCCCGCATCCACCACAAGGTCTGCGACGAACTGGCTTTGCTTGACTGCAGAATCCCCGACTCCGGCCGCCGCAGCTTTGAACTTCCTTGGCGTCGCCAAAGACTCAGGAGCCTGCACCAACTGGACGGCCGTCTGCACCATCGCGCTCAACCGCTGGATGGCAAACAAGTCGCCCTCTCCGAAAGCATTCGTCTCTTCCGAAAAGAGCTCGAAGACCCCAAGTACCTGATCGTCGTTCACTACCGGCAGAACGAGGACCGATGCAATCCCCAGTTGCTTGCAGATTTCTCGATTCACCCGCGCATCCCGCGCTGTGTCGTCACAGCGCAGTGCTTGTTTCGTACGGAAGCTCTCGCCTGATAGCCCAAACTCAATCGATAGCAATGCTCCCAACTCCGGAGCGTTCGACCCTGCACTCGCGCGGCAAAGCATGTCTTGTGTTCCATCTTGCCGCAGCGCTATGGCTACGCCACTTGCGCCCGTAATGTATTGAGCGCGGTTCGCGAGCAGTTGCAGCGCCGCGTCGAGATTGCATTGTGCAGGATCGGTCAAAGGGCTTCCGATTTTCACGGAACGAATTGGAGCGGGACGGTTTGTAATGCTCTGTTCCACGGGTCTGGTAAAGGGTGAAATCAGTCCTAAATAGAAGAAAAGATGGTTACAACTGGAGTCTCACCCGCTCAAATCACTGGTGTCAAGATTCCCTCTGCGCGAAAGTGCTACTCCAAAGGTGCGGAGGGAGGTGGACCTTCACGGCTGGGGCGAATTGCGGGGGCGGAGTTGAAGCCTCGAGTCGGGCCACATTAGCGGTCACAATCCTAGCCGCGAATGGCTAACTGCCGTCGTCCACGGAGAGCGGCTTGCGCCAGGCGGTTGGCTTCCGCATTGAACTCGCGGCGCACATGCGAGATCGAAAAAGCCAGCGAACGTGCCAGTTTGCGGCAGGTCCAATGAAGAGAGTAGAGGCGAGGGCTCCGGCATTCGTATTCGCCGGTCATCTGCCGCACGACTACCTGGGAATCTGAATAGACATGCAACTTCCGCGCCTTGCGCGCGACGGCGTACTGCAGCGCCTCCATCAGCGCCGCATACTCCGCAACATTATTGTCCTGGTTTCCAATCCACTTGGCGATTCGGACGGGGCCGTCCGCGCCACCACTAATTACTACCCCAATTCCCGACGGCCCGGGATTTCCCAGGCAGCCGCCATCCACATAGGCTACAAATTCTGGCATCACTTGGCTTTGGTGGTACTTCTGCAGGATCCTTTTCTCTTTCATCTGAACGATGCGCCGATCTCTTTCCGCCGTCAAGACGATTATTTGATTCTCTTTCATGACTTTGCGGTTTGCTACATCGCTGTGCATCTTATTGTGCAAAACCCGGAACAATTCGTAAGCGCTGTGCATAACTTTCAGGATTGCAGCAATTTGCAATTGTCGATATTCACAGCTTCGGCGCTTTGGACTGCACCAATAGTTTGCGTTGACTTTTATCGTTACTCTGGTAACTTTGCTTGCGTCGACGGTCGAAAGGGTTGGCACAATAAAATGAGCCGATCCAAAAGACTGAGTGATCAGCCGGGCGGGGCGACCTGCAAGGCGACCGGACCTGAAAAAACCGACGGATCTGCGAGGTTCAGTCGGGGTTCGGAACTGCGAAAGCAGTGATCGCATCAAGGGGTCGTGACGGTACATGGTTCCACGTTGTTAACTCCCTCGCAGGAGTTGGCGGCTAGGCCATAACCAATGTCACGGCCCTTTCAATTTTTCCCGCCTGTTTTTTCTCCCATGAAGAGTTTGATTGAGATTATTGCGTTCGCGCTTTGCGCAATCGGCGCCTGCGGACAGTCTCTCTCGCCAATCCGAAATGCGGATGGGCTGCGGCTTGTCGTTGCTGACCAGAAAGCTCCTACGCTGAGAGTGATTCTTCCCGGCTCTCCGGACAACGACAACTCCATCGAAGTCATTTTCCCGGAGCATGTCACCGCTCGCCTTCATGGCAGCAATGAAGCTGAACATCTATACCTCTTCACTTCTCCGGCGAATCCACCCACATGGCATCAGACCCCGAGTTCAGTCGAGTACGAGATGGACGTAAAGAGTGGGATTCATTTCCTCGCCCGCGCGATTCTGCAAGAAGATGGCGTGCTTTTTCACTATGAATTCACCAACAGCTCGCAAAAAGACTACGACATGATTTATGCGGTCACCGATCCCAGGCTCACAGGGATCTTTCACGACGTACGCCTCGAGCGTACGTTTGTGCATCACAAGAATGGTTTCGAACTTCTCGCATCCGAAACACCAGGACGGCTCACAATGCCACTGAATCAGTGGTTGCCCTCGCGATACCTGGATTCATACACCTGGCCAATTCCGAAGCAGCGCGTGGAGCGCCGAGATGACGGCATCACTTACTACAACAAGTCACAGCTCGTGGATGAGCCGATGGTGGCCACGCTGTCGACCGACCGTAAATGGGTGATCGCCAGTTTTTCGCGGACGACCGGCAACGTCTGGAGCAATCCGGAACTGACCTGCCAGCACGTCGACTCGGTCACCCCTCTGCCGGCCGGCGCAAAGGCGCCGTTGGAAGTAAAGATTCTGGTGTTCAGAGGGACGCTCGATGACGCGCTCGCGAAAGTTAGGTCGCAGCGAGAGAGGCTGAAATAAAATCCTTTGCTTCCCTGCCGGTAGCCAACCAGCCTTTACTTCTCCGGGTCCATCGTCTGATCAAGATAAATCCAAAGCACGCGCGATAGAAATGTCAGCATCGGAGTGAACGGCAGGAACAACAGAACGGCCCAGATTGCGACCTTGTCCAAGCGCCAATGCGTGAGCACCCATAGGATCGCGCCAAAGGCAAAGACAACGGCGAGGCCCAAACCGTAGCTGATGTACATCGCTCCGAGAAAATATCCCGCCTCGCGGTTAAAATGCAGCCCGCAAACCGAACAGCGATCATTCATTTTCGGAATGCCCCAGTAAAGGTTCGAGCGGAAAATCTTTCCCGACCGGCATCGTGGACACAACTGGCGGAGGATGCTACTCAACGCGGATGGCCGAGAACCTGGCAAGAACTCATGATAGCGAATGAAATCAGGGCCGACGCTCTCCCTGTCAGGCGCACTTGCGTAGGTTGGAAAGAACCAATCCGGCGGCGTCGGCGAGCACTCCAACGCTCTGCAGTTCTTCCGGCATCGGAGAACGTTGCTCCCGGAAATAGGTCCCAAGCGTTCCCAGCACTTTTCCGTCGCCTCCTTTAATCGGCATGCTCCATGCGCCGACAAAACCAAGGGACAGGGGCAAATGACGCAGCTCGGCCCATTTGTCATCCGAACGGAAATCACACGTGACTACCACCGATCCGGTCGCCGCAGCCGCAGAACAAGTCCCAACCTGAGGATTCGGTTTGAGCCGATCAATCGCTTGAAGGTAATCAGCTGGAAGGTTGGGCGAAGCACCATTGCGCAACAGACCGTCGCCATCCAGTACGAGGATCGAACAGACTGCGCCCCTGCCCGACACGTTTTCTGCCGCATTGGCGAGCATTGCAAGGATCTTTTCTCGTGACTCGCCCGCATCCAACATCTGCCGAGCGCCGCGCGCAGCGCGCGTGGCCAGGTCAGTCATTGCGCCGCCGTCAGGCTGTGTTTCAGGTTTTTGCGATTCTTGCTGCATGAACCCCTTCTACCCGATCTAACGAGTTCTTCGATTATAGGGTTTTCCATGCTCTCCTCGGCGCAATCTTCTTCCAACCGTTGCCCTGAGTTAGGAATCTTTACAGGCCGGATTCCAACGATCTACAGTCGTTACCTGCTATATCGAGGCTGAACGTCATGGACCATGCCGGGACATATCTGACCCGAAGAAAATTCTTGAGGAATGCGGCGGGGACCGCAGGAACCGTTGCTCTGAGCCTGGACTTCCTGGAAGAAACTCTTTTCTCGGCACCCGCCGGGGCCAGGCCCAATCTCGTTTTCTTTCTCGGCGAAGGCGTCCGCTGGGACGAATCATCGCTGGCCGGCAATTCCCTGTTGCGTACGCCCAATATCGACCGCATCGGCCGCGAGGGGGTTGTGTTCAAGAATGCCTTCGTCGTGAATGCTCTCTGCCTGCCTTCTCGTGCGACGATTCTGAGCGGGATGTACTCGCACACGACCGGCGCAGTCGACAACCAACACAGCAAGGTCCCGGAATCCTTTCCGCTGGTGACGGATCTCATCCGCGACGCAGGATACGAAATCGGATTTATCGGCAAATCCCACGTGGAGGGCGCGCTAACCGATCGCTACTGGGATTACTATTTCGGCTTTCGCGGGCAGGCCGATTATCTCAATCCGGTCATCACGGAAGGCGTGAAAGGAAAGTTTAGTGAGCCGCAAAGATACACGGAATACGTCGACGATCTACTGACGAAGAAAGCTGTAGCGTGGCTGCAGCAGCCTCACGAAAAACCATTCTGCCTCTTTCTGTGGTTTTATGCTCCGCACGCTCCGTTTGATCGTCCACTCAGGATGGTGAACGACTACAACGGCGTTCCTATTCCCAAGCCTGCCAGCTTCGACGAATATCTTGCCGGATATCCCGGGAAGCCTAAGGGAGTCGTGGATGCTTTGAATAAAATCGGCGAGCAGTTCGTGACGTCCGATCAGCCGCGATCGCTCGAAGAACTGGTCAAAGATCATTACTGCGGCGTTCAATCGAACGACGAGGACATCGGCCAGATCTTTGCCGTGCTCGAACAGAGAGGCGTCATAAATGACACTGCCATTCTGTGGAGTTCGGATCACGGCTTCTTCCTTGGAGAACACCGGTTTTATGACAAGCGGCTGATGTATGAACCTTCCATTCGCGTACCGCTGATGATGCGTTATCCACCTCGCGTTCGGGCGGGTACGGTTTCCGACAAGATGGTGCTCGATCTCGATATTCCACCGACGCTGCTCGATCTGGCGAAAGTGCCGATCCCGAACGCGTTTCAAGGCAAGAGTCTGATGCCTCTGCTGGAGCGCCCCGGGGTGGAATGGCGGAAGGATTGGCTCTACGAATACTACGAATATCCGGCCTATGAGAACATTCCGCCGTGCCGCGGCGTACGCACCGAGCGTTACAAGTACATCGAGTACTTCACCCAGAATGCCTACGAGCTGTATGACCTGGAAACGGATCCCGACGAGGTTCACAACCTCTACGCAAACCCGAAGTATGCCGATCTAACGAATCAACTGCGTTTGCGGCTGGAGGAACTGCGACGCGAGACTAACGATCATTACGTTTACGTCCCGACCAAACTTGCTAGCGGACAGTAGGTAATCAATGAACGGCGAAATCACACATCCGGCGGAGAAAAGCGTCAGGCCTTTTCAAGTGATGGCCAAGCCGACGGGCTCTCTGTGCAACCTGGATTGCACTTATTGCTTTTATCTTGAAAAGGAGAAGCTGTACCCAGGCACAAAGAACTGGCAGATGTCACCTGACGTGCTCGAAGCTTACATTCGGCAGTACATCGAGTCACAGCCTCAAGAGGTAGTCACCTTCGCTTGGCAAGGTGGAGAGCCGACGTTGCTGGGTATTCCCTGGTTCGAAAACGTCGTGGGCCTTCAAAAGGAATATTCGCACCGGAAGCGCATCGAGAACGTGCTTCAGACCAACGGTGTAACTCTAAACACAGATTGGGCACATTTTTTCGCAGACAACAATTTCCTGATCGGAATTTCGATTGATGGCCCTCGGGAACTCCACGACGTTTACCGAGTTGATAAGGGACAGCAACCTACGTTTGATCATGTCATGCGCGGTATCGAACATCTGAAGGAGGCGCAAGTTCGCTTCAACACTCTTACCGTGGTGAATCGGAAAAACTCTTCCCACCCTTTCGAGGTCTATCAATTCCTCAGGCAGATCGGCAGCGAATTCATGCAGTTCATTCCTGTCGTCGAACGCAGAGCAAGACGGGCCGATCCCAACGGATTGGTCCTGCTAAGTCCCAATGACACCACCGATTCGCAGGTGACGGAATGGTCCGTCGAACCGAATAGCTATGGCGATTTCTTGTGTACGATTTTCGACGAATGGGTTCGAAAGGACGTAGGTAGATACTTTGTCCAGCTGTTCGATGTGACTCTGGAGCTTTGGCTGGGCATGCCACCGAGTCTTTGCGTGTTCTCCGAAACCTGCGGCGAGGCGCTGGTCCTCGAGCATCAGGGCGATGTTTACTCCTGCGACCATTATGTTTATCCCGAGAACAAGCTTGGAAATATCCTCGACGATTCGTTGGCGTGGCTGGCTGGAATGGAGAAGCAGCGCTCGTTCGGAAGCGCCAAGCGAGATTCCCTGCCAGGTTTTTGCCGCAATTGTGACGTTCGCTTCGCGTGCAATGGAGAATGCCCCAAACATCGTTTTATGACGACACCGGACGGCGAGCCCGGCCTGAACTATCTCTGCGCCGCCTACAAGAAATTCTTTCATCATGTCGCGCCGTATATGGAATTCATGGGACGCGAACTGCTCAACCGTCGTCCGCCCGCGAGAGTCATGGAATACGCACACTGGGTCGACGAGCAACTGGGAATGAGAACTTCCTCACCTGCTGCAGCTTCGAAGTGACCATTCCGGCACCCCCCAATTCCTCTGTCCGGTTTCCTTTCATGTGCTCTACAAAATCGATTCACTAAATCATGGCCCGTTGTGCAATAATTTCTGACCGTAGCTGACTTTCGAGATGAATTCACGTTTGTCCGGAAGATCACTTCAGCAATTGTGAGGGCGAAACATAATGTCCAAGAATCCCGTGTCACGCCGCCAGTTCATGCAGATCGGTTCCGGCGCTCTCGTTGCCACTTCGGTCGCCAAGTCCGTTTTGCAGCCTCGCACTCTATACGCTTCTGCTCGTCCGGTAGCCCCTAGCGACACCGTTCGCTTCGCCTCAATCGGCACCGGCATTCGCGGATGCGAACACCTCGAAGCTTCACTGCACGTCCCGGGGATCCAGTGCGTAGCCGTCTGCGATCTCTATGACAGCCGCCACACAGCAGCGCAGGAATCCGTCAATAATCCCAACGTCCCAGCCACCCGCGACTATCGCTCGATCCTCGACCGAAAGGATGTCGACTCCGTTCTGATCGCGACGATGGATCACAACCACCGGCAGATTTTTGAGGATGCCTGCGCCGCTGGCAAAGACATCTATTGCGAAAAGCCAATGTCGCACACCGTCGAAGATGGGTTCGCCATGATGGAAGCCGCGCATAAACACAATCGCATGGTCGCCGTCGGAAGCCAGCGTGTCAGTTCCGTGCTTTATGCCAAAGCCAAGGAGATTTTCGATTCCGGCAAGCTCGGCGAAGTTTTCTCCATCAACGCATATTGGGACCGCAACTCGCCATCAGGCGCCTGGGTCTATCCGATTCCTCCCGACGCCAGCGAAAAGACGATCGACTGGAACGCCTTCCTCGGCAAGGCTCCGAAGCACGCGTTTGACCCCGTCCGCTTCTTCCGTTGGCGCTGCTTCACCGACTACGGCGAGGGACTTGGCGGCGATCTCTTCGTGCACCTGCTCTCTGGAATCCAATTCATCACTGGCATCAACGAGCCTGCTCAGCGTGCCCAATCCTCAGGAGGTTTGTTCCACTTCAAGGACGGACGCGAGTTCCCTGACCTCATCGAGACTTTGTACGACTATCCGAATTGTCGAGTAACTCTGCGCTGCAATCTCAACAACAACGGCGGAGAGTTCATCGGCTTCTACGGCACCAAGGGCACGATGATCATCAAAGACGCCGGCCTCACGTACAAACCTGAGGACACGCGTCCCGAGCCCGAAAGCTATTCGATTTACGGCTGGCCAAAAGCGCTGCGTGACCAGTATCTGCAGAAGTGGCATGAAGATCATCCGGAGCCGGAAGCTCTGAAGTGGAAGGTGGATGAAGTCGGCGAATCGTACTCCAACCCTCCGGGCTACAGCGACACGGTTGATCACCAGGCCAACTTCTACAATGCAGTCCGCACTCGCAAACCCGTTGTCGAAAACGAAATCTTCGGCAACAACGCCGCCATCGGGTGCCACTTGGCGAATTTCTCGTATTTCAACAAGACAGTAGCGGTATGGGACGCATCGGCAAAGAAGATCGTAAAAGGCTGACACTGCACCATGAAGCGAAAAATCCCCACTTCTCCCGATTCAGGGGATCAAGTGGGGATTTTCTTTGCTGCCAACCCTGGCTAATACGAACTCGTGAAGCTCACCGAGCTCGAAACGTGCTCATCGAACGTGTCCACCACGACGAATGAAGCAGTGTGTGCTCCTCTTGAAAGCGAGGTCGTCAGGCGCAGCTGGTCCTCAAGGTTCTGGCCGACCTTCTTTCCGTCGATCCAGAGTTCCATTCGCTTGGCAACGCCGTTGAAGGCGTTCCCCGCTGCGCGGAACGTGAAAGTCTTCCCCACGACTTGCCCACTGGTTGGAGCGCAAACATTCACGCTCAGGGCGCTTGCCTTTGGCGGAGCGCAGTTCAGAGCCGAACTCGTGTTCCACAAAAGCTCTTCACCGCCAATGCTGTCGAAAATGCTGGTCCACGCCATTCCCACATCATGACGCGAATCCAGATTCATATCACGGATGAAGGGATACCACTGCAGGTCCATGTAGGTCGGAGCACTGAATGGTCCCTGCAGCGTGCCGTCGCCATTCCCGATCATATAACCGGATACGGCGCTGCCCTGAAAATCTCCGCCGGCAAGGAAGAGATCGTCTTTGAAATCGCCGTTCAAATCGCCGGCAATGAGTTGCCAGAAAGGATCGCCGGTACTCGCGGTGATCAACATGTCGTTCGCTATCTGCAGTTGGCCGTTCGAATAACGTAAGGTATACAGATTTTCCTTCCAGTCTCCGGCCCCGTCGTACAGGTTAGTCAGCACAGCCAAGCTCTGGATTCGGTTATTGAAGAAGTCGCCCACAGCCAGGAAGCTCACGTTGTCCACGTTCGCAATGGCCGGAGACGAGTTGAAGGTTCCATCGCCATGGCCGAAATAGAGTGCGACATTGCCGCCGCCTGTCATGGCGAGATCCTGATGCCCATCGGCGTTGAAGTCGCCGGCAACGGCTTGAACTCCGCCATCCTGAATCTCTGCAGTCTGCTTGAAGGTTCCATCGCCTTTTCCGACGAACACATCTGTATTTCCCAGATAGCCTGAGATCGCGAGATCGGGAAGGTGGTCGCCGTTGAAATCGGCTAAAGCAAGATTGACCGCATTGTTGCCGGTAACGCTTATATTCGTTCCCTGCCGGAACGTTCCGTTTCCGTTGCCCAGCAGGACGACTACTCCTCCCGATCCACTGCAACATCCTTGCGCAATCGCCAAGTCGAGCAAACGGTCACGATTGAAATCAGCGGTGACAACTTGTCCCAGATATTGCGGTAGAGATTGATTCACGGGAGTTGCAAAGTGACCTTTGCCAAGCCCTTTGTAAAACGAGAGAGTTTGAGCGTTGACGGTTACCAGATCGAGGACGCCGTCATTATCGAAATCCCCGGCGGTGATCGAACCAGACGCTGTGTCGCCTGAATTGATTGCAGTTTGTTTGAAGGTTACTTGCGCCGCGGAAAAGCCATACAGAAGAACCACGGCCAGGCAGCAGACTGGCACTTTCCAGATGGGCGTCATAGGAAACCTCAGGGCGGAGATTGTTAGTTAAGGTCGGTGGGAAGGGAGAGACTTGCGTCTACTCCCTGGCAGATTCCCACATTCTCAACGAAGCTGAAGTGACTTTCTCTATTTCGGAAGCACGGTTAGGTTGCGCGCGCCCCACGCCCTGTGAGGGGAGCCCGGAGCCGGTGTCGCTCCGGACGCCGTCACAGTAAACACAAACAGTTTCCCGGTAAGGTCGCTGAGCGCATACACGTGATTCGAGTTATCCCACGATATCTGGGAGATCGGAGCGTTGCTTAACAAGCCGGTTAGCTGCGTGATGGGATTCGCGCCGTTAAAGTTGAAAATCTGCAGCCCGGTTGATCCTCCGACTGCAAGAAATTTTCCCGATGGAGACATGGAATAGTCGCTCACAGTCCCGACGAGGACGCTTGGCATATTGGAGAAGGTGCTCGAAGTTGTTAACTTGCCGGAGCTGTCTGCGGAATACGACGCCAACTGCCACGGCCCATCCTGGCCCCAGTTAGAATTTAACGGCTCCATCGCAACGGCAAGATGATTGGTTGGGTCAGCGGCTGCCAGCCAGGGGTAATAGAATCCGCCCGACTTCTCCGCGGGAAACGGCGGATTGAAGTTATTTCGGTACGACAGAGTCCCATTGCTGGCTCGCTGCACGCCGATGATTTCGGGACCGAAGTGATAGCAACTCGACGAATAGGCATAGATGTTATTCCCGATAAAACTCACCGGACTATTATTCGGAGGACCTCCCGGCAGATCTCCGATATTCGTCAACTGTCCGGTCGATTGATTGATGCTGTACTGCAAGTAATCGTTATTCGTGGTGTAGAGATCGGAGTAGAGGGTTGATCCTGTGTGATCGAGATAAAGGCTGATCAGCCCTGAATAGGTGCTCGATTGCGTGTAAACATCCTTCAATGCAAGGGAACCGTTTGAGGCGATCGCGTACGAATCGATAAGACCCTCGTTGAGGTTGTTTTCGATCGCGAAGAGCCAAGCCCCATTCACCGCCATATAGCCGACATTGTCTGGATAGGGCGAACCTGGCAACAGTGACAGCGATCCGTTGGCGGCGGCAGCGGCTCCATAGATCTTCCCGCTGTTGCTGGTGCCAAGGGAAACATACACGTATGCGGCCGGCGCAGAAGGTTGGCTAGCTTCAGTTGTTGACGAATTGACCTGAGCGAATGCCAGAACTGTGCTGGCCCAGATCGCCGCAATCGCGATCGAACACACACTGCGAGACATAGAAGCCTCTTGCTTAAACTCCGATGGAGAAATTAACGATCAGACGAACGCCGATTGAGATGTGAGCAGAGTTTTAGCCGGTTGTTCCCGTCATCTCTGTAGGTACATCGGGATTTTGCTTCATGCGTACCGTAACGCGCGAAGGCCAACAAACTGGCCTGTCCAAGCACGCTTCGTTCGCCTTTTTGGAAAGCGTCTGAAGAAGAAATCTGCGGGAAGGGAGAGACTTGCGTCTACTCCCCTGGGCAGAACTCCCGCATTCTCGTGACGAAACTTAAGGCCGACCGTTGGGCACAAAAAACCCGCTGACTTCGCCTGAAGAGAAGGTCACGCTGAGGCTATCGCGGAACCACAATCAGATTCCTGATTCCGGCGATCACGTGAGGCGAACCCGGTGACTGGGACACTCCCGTTGAGCTTAGGTTGTAAATGTACAGCTTGCCGATGCTCCGGCTGATCGCGTAGATGTGATTCCCGCTGTCCCAGAATATTTGATCAAGCGGAGTGGTTGTGAGGAGCCCAGTAAGCTGGGTAATCGCGTTAGTCCCGTTCATCTGGAACAGTTGCAAACCGCCCGATCCGGCCACAGCAATAATCTTTCCTGACGGAGAGATCTTGTAGTCGGTGATATTGCCCACCTTCACGCTAGGCATGTTCGAGTACGTGCTGGCGGTCGTTAGGTTTCCGGCGGTATCGGCAGTATAAGTGGCGATCTGCCACGGTCCGTCTGAACTCCAATCCATTTTCAGGGGCTGCATCGCAACAGCAATGTGGTTCGTCGAATCCGCTGCCGCGAGCCAAGGACAGTAGAGTCCTCCTGACTTTTCGGCCGGCAGAGTGGGATTGATGTTCAGCAATGACAGAGATCCATCGCTTCCCCGCTCCATTCCGTAAATCTGACCCATGTAGTGATAGCAACCCGACGAATATCCAAACTGATTGCTGCCAACAAAGCTGAGTGGACTGCTTTGCACCGGCCCCTCCTCCAGCATGCCAACGTAGTCGAGGTTCCCGTTCGATGGCGCGATGCTATAGGACAGATAATCATTGTTCGTAATTAGGTAATCGGCATAGAGCGACGACCCGGTGCGGTCGACGTAGAGGCTGATCACGCCGCCGTACGAGTCTGGCACCTTCTGTTCGGTTTGGTAAACCAATGCTCCGTTTGATCCGATAGAAAACGATTGAATCATCTGGCCGGCGTCGACCCCGTAACCGCCGAGGACTCCGAACAGAGACTTCCCGCTTACCGTCATGTAATTGACGGCGTAGGGGAAGGGGGAGCCTGGTATGGCGCTGAGAGTTCCATTGGACGAGACAACAAATCCCTGAATTTGCCCTTTGCCGGTGTTCGATGCCTGCGCCACATAAACGTAGGCAGCAGGAGTTGTGAGTTGCGCGGACTTGGTTTCAATAGTTGACGAGTGGACCTGGCCAGATGACAGAATTGCCCCGGCGCAGATCGCCGCGATTGCGAGCGAACACACACTGCGAGACATAAAAACCTTTTGGAACTCCGTGGAGAATTAACTACCAGACTAGCGAGAATTAGGATGCCCTGCGGATTTCGGCCCGGTAATGCGGCCCTCTCTGTATGTACCTCGGGATTTTGCTTTATCTGCCCGGGTCCTGTTGAGATGCGACCGCGCCTGTGAAACAGATTCTGGATCTCGATCTTGACCTTAGCTGTACTATGTGTAATAGTACGGCTCGATGATCCCCTTCCGCGTCGACTTCCGGCCCGGCATCTCGATCTATGAACAGATCGTCTATGCCGCGAAAAAGGCGATCATCTCAGGCCAGCTCCGTTGTGGAGATCCATTCCCGTCCGTGCGCTTGCTCAGCAGAGAGCTAAAGATCAATCCCAACACAGCGCACAAAGTCGTTGCCGCACTCACTGCCCACGGATTGTTGGAGACGCAGCCCGGCATCGGTACAGTCGTGGCCGCGCCCCCCGAAGCCCGAAATTCCGAGCGTGATCAACTCCTCGGCCCCGAAATTGAGCAACTCGTTGTGGAAGCAAAGAAGCTCGGAATCGAACACGATGCAGTTCTCGCCGCCGTTACAGCACATTGGAAGCGGCTAAGCACAACAGAAGGAGGCCGCGGCAAGAAATGACCTTCGCCATCCAGACCGACACTCTTGTAAAGAAGTTCCGCCGGGTTGAAGCGCTTCAAGGATTGACTATGACTGTGCCGCAAGGGGCCGTCTACGCGCTCGTCGGACCGAATGGCGCCGGCAAAACGACCGCGATCAAGATCCTGATGAACATCATTCATTCCACAAGTGGCCGCGCCGAGGTGCTGGGCATCGACTCCCACCGGGTCCGCGGGCAGTTTTTCGAGTCGATTGGATATGTATCGGAAAACCAGGAATTGCCGGAGTGGATGACCCTCCGCACTCTTCTGAGTTATTTGCGTCCGTTCTATCCAGCGTGGGACACAAAACTTGAAGCTGAGTTGATCCGACAATTCGAACTACCCACCGACCGCAAGCTTCGTAATCTGTCGCGTGGCATGCGTATGAAAGCTTCCCTGGCCAGTTCGCTTGCCTACCACCCGAAGCTGATCGTGCTGGATGAACCATTCACCGGGCTCGATCCGCTTGTGCGGGATGAACTTATTCAGGGCTTACTGGACCGGGCCGAAGAGTCCACCATCTTCATTTCATCCCATGACCTCGGCGAAATCGAGACATTCGCCAGTCACGTCGCTTATCTCGAAGAAGGCAGGCTGCGCTTTTCCGAAGAGATGAACAGCCTCATCGATCGATTCCGTGAAGTCGAACTGACTTTCGACACACCACCCACCATGCCGCAGAAAACACCTCAGACCTGGCTGCAAATGAATGTTTCCGCGACGGTCGTGCGATTTATTGATTCCGGGTTCGACTCCCAGCGCACCCGCGCTGACGTAAAGGAACTCTTCGGAGAGCCTCGCAACATGACATTCTCTCCTATGTCATTGCGTTCGATTTTCCTGGCGATGGCCAAGTCCGCGCGCGGCTTGGCTTAGAGAAAGGCCACGATGAATCAAATCTGGAATATCTTCCGCAAAGACACCCGCCACCTTCGGATAGAGATCGCGGCCTCCCTCGCGTTTTTGGTCGCCTTCGTATGGTTCGACATTCGCAGTTGGAATGGGATCAACTTCGCTACCGGAGCAGCAGCCGCGCTTTCTTTCTTCCTCACCGCAGAAGCGCTGCCAAGCCTCGTCAACGCTCTGCTTCCCATCTCCTGGATCTTTCTAATCGTTCGCGTAATCCAGAGCGAGTCCCTTGTAGGAGATCGACAGTTCTGGGTTACCCGGCCCTACGACTGGAAGCAACTCCTCACCGCAAAAGCGCTGTTTGTACTGGCGTTCATCAATCTGCCGCTATTCTGTGCGGACGCATTTCTTCTCGCCGGCGCCGGCTTTCATCCCACGCATTACGTCGCCGGCTTGCTATGGATGCAACTGCTCTGGATTGTCCTTTTATTTCTGTTGATCGCCACGCTGGCGAGTGTCACAAGAAACATTCCCCAGATGCTCCTGCTGGTGTTGTTCGTTGTTCTTTATATGATCGGCAGTTCAGCACTGTCTTCAATGGTCCGGAAGTCGGACCTCTCGGGTGGCGTTGACTGGTGGGACGGTCTTCTGCTCATAGTCGTCGCTATCACGATAATCCTCATGCAGTATTCTCGTCGAAAGACTGCACTTTCGCGCTGGCTGATGGTAGGAGTTTGCGCGTTCCTTACGGTGGCTGCGGTCGTCACTCAGTTGATCCCTTCCGATCGGTCTCGAATTGCGCGTGAATATCCCTCATCAAGCGGAACTCCGCCCGTAGAACTTGGGCTGATACGCTCTGAGAGTGAGGGCAACTACACCCCCGTCTACGACCATGAGGTCTCTTTCGTCCTTCCGCTGAATGTTTCTGGGGTTCCTAAAGATTCATTCCTGACACTGGACGGAATCATCGTCACTCTTGCGAACGCCAATGGATTGCATTGGGATTCTGAATGGCAAGGGAATGCGCAGTCTTTCTTCCCGGATCAGAAGACTGCTCACGTCGCATTTCGGATCAAGCAGGATATCTTCGACCAACTCAAGTCGGGGCCCGTGAATGCCCGGCTTTTGCTCGCATTCACGCTGTACCGAGAGACCAATCAGCAGACATTCGTTGTGCCGGCTGGCGAATTTCAAATGCCGGAGATGGGACGATGCACTACCGAAACCCAGTACTCGAGAGGAATCCGCTGCCTCACTCCAATGCGCCGTCCAGGTCATCTCCTTGTCACTTCCGAGACCGCATCCAGCACCTGTCCATTAGGAAATGCCGAGACGCCCGCGCAACATGGAGTATTTGCCCGCGCAACTGTGCGAGGAGGCCCCGGGCCTGCTGAGATGGGCATCAGTCCCGTGCATCAGGTAGATATCTCTCTATCGGAGTGGGATTGGTCCATGCAGCGACCGACCAATCCTGGCGTCTGTCCCGGAACCCCGCTCATTCTCAGCAATCCCGAAGTCGCTGGGCGCCGTAGTCTTGAGTTGCAGCTCGATAACTTATCGCTCGAGGATTATCGCGAACGCCTTCAAACTGCCCGCTGATCTTCGCGGACTTGCATCACTTCTTCCTCGGCAAGTACTTCTTCTCGATCGATGCAACTACGACGTAGTTCGGATCGACCATTTCGTTGAAATGCAGCTTCCCCACTTTCGATAGCAACTCGTACGCGTCCATCTCCGATAATCCGTAATCGCGATGAATCCATTTCACCAGTTCGGTCAGAGCGATCCGTGCCGCATCGTCTACTGGGCGATACGCACCAACAGTCATCATTGCGCTGTCGTTTTCAAACTGCGGCCAATCAATCGTCCGTCCCTTGACTACGCTCACCTGCACCCGCGCTTTCAGCGGCACCTCGATCGCCGATCCGGCAGCTTCGCCATCGCCCATCGCCGCATGCCCGTCGCCGAGATACAGCAGGCCTCCTTTCACGTTCACCGGGAAGTAGACTGTATTTCCAACCGAAGCCTCGGGGGAATCCATGTTCCCGCCAAACTCCGCCGGAACAATAGAACTCCGCGCCTCGCCATTCGCAGGAGCCACACCCATACATCCGAAGAATGGATGCATCGGAATTGGGACTGAAAAATCAGAATCCAGCGCCTTGAATGTCGCCGCATTCGCCGCATGATCGATGTGATAGAACCACACCTTCTCCTTCCATGCCTCTTTTTCGAGCACAGGCGTGTACTTTGAGGAATTGATCGATCCAAATCCCGGCGAAAACGCACCCACTCCGTTCTCGCCATCGACCTGCAAGTCAAGGATCTTTACAGCTAGCGTGTCACCCGGTTCCGCGCCATCAACGTAAAACGGCCCAGCTAGCGGATTATCTCCCTTCGCCATATGGAGGGTGTCCCCCGGCTTCTTGAGCCCGTTCCCGAAGCAGTCCAGAGTGTTGGTGTCCAGAATGTCCCCCGCCTTCAGATGCAGGACGGGCTCCGCGGTCGCAAACAGGTATTTCACGTTCGCATTCGTGGTCGTGTAGTGCACGACGTTTTGCGCGCACGCGGATACACTCAACAACACCACCACTTGTAAAGACTTAAGAGATGTCACAAGTCCCTCCCATGTGAACCGCAACCGCAGGATTGTCGCATAGATAGCGGGCGAGATTCTCGTGGCCACAATCACCGTGTATTTCAGGCGGAGAAATAAATGGCGCTAATTGGCCGTCATTCGAGCGAGCCATACTGCGCTCCTTCCCAGGTGGGGGTACCCAGAACGCCCGGTTCACCTGAACGAAATAATTAGGTTCTGGGCTTTGTCGTGGCGAAACGACCAACCAGGCGGAACCACGGTAGTAGCGCTGTACTCAGTGATGATGGCTGGACCTTTGTGGGTTCGGCCGGCGATCAGATCTTCTCTTTCATAGATTCTCGTTTCCCGCTTCTTGCGCTCAAAAACTACCATCGCAAGACGCGGAGCGATCCGGCTCCGCTTCTCTCGGGATGGGTTGCTCGCTCCCATGTCAACGGGTTGTGACTTCAGGATGGCTCGCAGGCGAATTGTAACGAGTTCGACTTCACGACCCGAATGCGTGTATCCGTAGCGTCTCTGATGCTCCCGCTCGAAATCGCGGACGAGGGTCTTCCTGAGGGGAAGATTTAATTCGTAGCCTTGACCTCGATAGCGCACGTCTATGCTGCAAACGTAAACCGGCCTGCCACGCCACAATTCGGCAGCGAAGTCTTGCTTTGCGGCTTCCTGCATCACTGCAAATTCCCGACTGAGCTTTGCATAGGGAACTTCTCCTGCAACTCGCCACAATATCGATCGCGAATAATCCTTCACGACATCGCTGACAAGAATGCCCAAGGCGGAAAGTGCTCCGGGAGATGCAGGGACGATCACGTGCGGGATGCTGAGCGATTCGGCGAGGGCGCATGCGTGAAGGCCTCCCGCACCGCCGAAGGCGACCAGCGCGAATTGTCGCGGGTCACGTCCGCGCTCAATAGAGACAACGCGGATCGCCTTTTCCATGGTCGCGTTCACTACGCGGATCACACCGGCGGCGAACTTCTCAAGCGACAGATCAGAGCCTTGCCGCTTCAGCCATTCTTTGGTGATGCCGCGGGTGCGTTCTTCGTCGAGCGTGAAATCGCCGCCAAGGAAGTTGGCGGAGCGGAGACGGCCGAGGATCAAGTCGGCATCGGTCACAGTAGGCTGAATTCCGCGGCCATAGCAGATAGGGCCGGGATCGGCTCCGGCGGATTCAGGACCTACGCGCAGCACGCCGGCCACATCGAAGCGGGCAAGAGAGCCCCCACCAGCACCGACGGTGTGAATGTCGAGCATGGGGACGCCGATCGGGAACCCGGCAATTTGAGCATCGGCGGCAGTCTTGATTTCGCTCTCGACGAGCGAGACGTCAGTGGACGTGCCTCCCATATCGAAGGCAATAATTTTTTCGAATCCGCTGGCGCGTGCAGTAGTGAGTGCTCCCACAACGCCTCCAGCCGGACCGGAGAGGACGGTGCGAACGGGTTCGCGGGCTGCGGTCGAGAGGGCTGTGATGCCGCCGGAAGATTGCATCACAAAAATGCGGGAACCGGCTTCTGAATCTCGGCTTCCGGCTTCCGCCGCCACGGGGGCTAAAGCCCCCATCTTTAGGCTCCCTTTCGCGGCGCTAAAGCGCCGCTCTTCCACGGTAGAGCCTCCGGCATGGCTCGTGAGACTCCAGGCACGTTGCTCTAGGTTTTCAAGGTACGTCTGCATTACCGGCTGGAGGTAAGCGTTGATAACAACTGTCGAGGTGCGTTCGTATTCGCGGAATTCAGGAAGAATCTGGTGCGAGATGGAGAGCGGGAGCGAAAGTGGTTTTAGAGCATCGGCTATGGCTTGTTCGTGTTTCGCATTGGCGAACGAAAACAGCAGCGAGATTGCAATCGATTGTGGATGCGCGCTCCTGACGGTTTCAGCAAGTTTGCGTAATTCTTCTGCGCCTGGCACCGTGAGGATCTCGCCATTCGCGGCTGTGCGTTCGTTGATTCCAAAACGGAGATCCTTTGCGATGAGTGGTTCGATTCGATCGAAGAAGAAGTCGTAAAGCTTGGGGCGGGCCTGGCGTCCGATCTCGATGGCGTCTTCGAAACCTTTGGTCGTGACCAGCACAGTGCGCGCACCTTTGCGCTCGAGAAGTGTGTTTGTGCCTACCGTGGTGCCATGGAGGAGAACAAAGTCGCCGGTCAGGACAATCTTCTTCAAAGCATCAACGATCGCTTGAGAGGGATCGGACGGCGTGGAGAAGACCTTAAGCATCGCGAGACGGCGAGTCTTCGGGTCGATCCAGATACAGTCGGTGAAGGTACCGCCGGTGTCGATGGCGATGCGGAGGGGTTGGGGCGAGCGAGCCATGTTGAAGAAAGGTAGGTTAACATCTGCGGCTATGAGATACGCATTTTTGGTGGACACGTACGCAACCGAACGGCTGAAGGTGGTTAGCGTCTGGAGTGAATTTTTTGATCAGGATTTGCCGGTGCGGCCGCGAGAAGGTGATCCGCGAGGGCGCAGTGTGCATGAACAGATGGTGCATCAGTGCGTGAGTGAGGACCTGTGGTTCCGCAACATGCTCGGAATCGACGTTAGCGCTCCGCCGTTGCCCGCACTGGAGACGAGGATGGAGTTCATCAAACGATATGCGGAAGACAGCGGAAAACGTCTGGCAGCCTTAGGCGAAAAGCCGGAGGCATGGTGGGAGGCTGATGCGCGATTCTTCGATGTTCCACGTAGCCGAGCCTGGATCGTCGTGCGAAGAATCTCGCATACTTCGCATCACCGAGGACAGTTGATGGCGATGCTTCGAATGCAAGGCCGCGAGATCCATAGCAACTACGGTCCAACAGCCGATACGGGCGGGCTGATGCAGAATCATGCTCCCACGATTTATGCGTACAGCAGCATCGAGAGCCTTCTGGCTGAAGGGGGGAAGATGAGGCTGCCAGGGTCAGGTGGGAAGGCGGTGACTGAAAGGCCTGAGTAAAGGGGCCAGGTTCGCGTCTGGCGTAGAGGACAGCAGGTTCCTCGCCGCTTTCGCGGCTCGGAATGACAACGCTTCATACGGGAAGGCTCGACGGAACCTCGGCGGACGAGGCGTCCGTCGCCCATGCCCTACTTGATCGTGAATGCCAACGTTAGCAGCGTTTTTTGTTCAACCTCGTGTGCTTTGGCGCTACCTGTCGCAGGGCTGGGTCCTGAACTTCTCTTCACGGTGAGGACCGGTCTTTCGCCAGCGATGCGCTTCAGCCGCGGCAGCATGTTGAACATGGCCCCCTGATTGGCCGGTTCCTCTTGTACCCAGACAATGTCGGCATGCTTGCCGTGACGGTCGAACTCTGCGATGACTTCCTGCTCGGGAAACGGATACATCTGTTCCAGAAACACGATCGCGGTGCTCGTGTCTTTCCTCTTTTTTCTTTCAGCCTGGAGTTCGTGGCCGATTTTTCCGGTGCAGATCAGGATGCGCTCGGCTTCGCCTACTGTCGTATCGGGAAGCACGTTGAGAAAGTTCTTGTGCGTGAAATCTTCAATCGGAGAACTCGCGTCGGGATGACGCAGCATGCTCTTCGGGGTGAAGACGATCAGCGGCTTGCGCCAGTGGCGAAGGGCTTGACGGCGCAGTAGATGGAAATATTGCCCGGCGTTCGAAGGTTGTGCAATCTGGATGTTGTGCTTGGCCGCGAGCTGGATGAAGCGCTCGATGCGCGCGCTTGAATGTTCGGGGCCCTGTCCTTCATACCCGTGCGGAAGAAGCATGACCAGGCCTGAAAGTAAGTTCCACTTGGCTTCTCCGGCGCTGATGAACTGATCGATGATGGCCTGTGCGACGTTGACGAAATCGCCGAACTGCGCTTCCCAGAGAACCAGCGATTCGGGATAGTCGCGGCTGTATCCATATTCGAAGCCGAGCACTCCGGCTTCGGAGAGCGTTGAGTTGTAGATCTCGCAGCGGGCCTGATCGGCTGCGATGTTTTCGAGTGGCACGTATTCGTTTTCGTTCTCGATATCGATGAGAACGGAGTGACGCTGGTTGAAGGTGCCGCGGCGGGAGTCCTGCCCGGACATCCGAACGTGCGTTCCGGCCTTCACCAGGCTCGCAAATGCCAGGCCTTCGGCCATGCCGTAGTCGACCGGGCGCTTGCCTTGTCCCATCTCTGCGCGCTGTTCCAGAAGCTTCTTCACTTTCGGATGAATATGGAAGCCATCCGGATAGCTGGTAAGACGAGTGGTAAGTTCTGAGATTTCCTGCGGTGACAGTCCCGTCTCAACCTCATATTCATCTCGATGAATGCCGCCGAAATATTTGCCCCAATACTTTGGAAGCTCACGCAAAAGCGGCTTGTGCTTGATGCTGCGTGCGCCCTTCTGAGCGCTCTCGAACTCGGCCTTAATGGCGTCGGCTTTTGCCTGTGCGTCAGTGGCGCCGATATCGTCGGCGTAAATTTCCCAGAGCGGCGGATGGTCTTTGATTTTCTTGTAGAGCAGCGGCTGCGTGATCGTGGGATCGTCGACCTCGCTGTGCCCATGACGGCGGTAGCCGATCAGATCGATGACAACGTCTGTTCCGAACTCATACCGATATTCCGTTGCCAAGCGCGCCACGCGCACGACCGCGTCTACGTCCTCGGCATTGACATGAAAAATCGGAATCGACTGGCGTCGCGCAATGCAGGCAGCGAAGCGCGTCGAATGCTCTTCTGTATAGCTCGTCGTGAAACCGAGAAGATTGTTGACGACCACATGGATCGTTCCGCCGACGGTGTATCCCGGAAGATCAGCGTAGTTCATGGTCTCGGCGAGAATTCCCTGTCCTGCAAAGGCGGCGTCACCGTGAACGAGGAGCGGGATATATTTTTCGCGGCCGACTTCACCGGTGCGGTCTTGCTTCGCTCGCGTGCGCCCCACTGTGACAGGATCAACGGCTTCGAGGTGGCTCGGATTCGAGACCAGATGAATATGAACCTTGCCGCCACTCCTGGTGACGTATTCGCCGGTGGCACCCATGTGGTACTTGACGTCTCCAGAGCCGAGCACACTGCGCGGATCGACATCCTCAAATCCTGCGAAGATCTCTTCCGGCGGACGCTGGGCTACGTGGGCGATCACGTTAAGGCGTCCGCGATGGCTCATACCCATGACCAACTCGATTGCGCCGAGGCGTGAGGCAGTATCCAGGACTTCATCGACTAGCGGGATCAGCGCGGTCGTGCCTTCGAGGGAGAAGCGCTTGCTCCCAAGATACCGCTGCTGCATGACTTGCTCGAAGACGTCAGAGCGGGTCAGCAAATCGAGGATGCGTTCGCGGTCGATCTCCTCATCATTGGGCTGAAGACCCTGTTCCATGCGGTCGTAAATCCAGCGACGACGCTCGGGAGAATAAATGTGGTTAATCTCAACGCCAATTGTGCTCGAGTAAATGGTGCGAGCTTCACGTGCGTATTCGCCGTCGCGTTCAAGTTCGGGCGTCGCCCGAGGACGCAGGAATCCGAGCGGGTCGAGGTCACCTTCGAGATATCCCCACTGCCGATAAGTGGCAAACACGCGCTCGCGTTCGGGATTGGAGCCGTTTTGACTGGATTTATCGAGCACTGCGCTGGCCGGAGCGCCAGAAATCTTGGTTTTAGGCATAAGAATGCAGTTCTTAGAATAAAGGATGCGGGGGCCTTCGTGGGGGATTCGAGGCTTGTAAGCTCAGTACTTTTGAACCGGCGCCGATGAGGCAATTTGAGCGGAGAGCGTTAGTGGACGGTTCAGAATAATGCTCATCTCGGTTTCGCTGGGTAGAACGACGTCCTGCCCTTTGCGAGTGAGCATGAAAACTGCTGAAACCGCGGCAGCGGCGATCCTTGCAGTGCCAGCGGTAGAGGCATCGGTGGCCGTGGAGACGATGGACTCAATAACGAGTTGAAGCGTATCGTCGGTGACCTTGGCCAGACCGGCGGAGACTCCGCCATTCACCACATACCAGATGGCTCCGGGACGCGAGCCACGGAGGCGCCCTTCGCGATCGAGTTTGGTAGGCGAGGACGAGGTCACTTCGACCGCGGCGACAGATGCGGAGACTTCAACCCGGGCTCGCTGGGGCAAGGTCACTGACTCGAAAGCAACGGTCAAAGATCCAGCCCGCGCCGGAATGCGGGGCGGGATCGATTTCAGGACGCGGCCCTCAAAAAGGCTTCCTGCGGGAAGAAGGACGCGGGAGTCCACCATAACTGGTTCCAAAAGACGGGCCTGAATCGGGTCACCCGCGTGGCTCTTCGCACCGCTCACGCTGTTCAGCAGTAAGACTCGACAGAGGGTGCCTGCCGGAACCGTGCCGGCGGTTGCAATCTGGGTCTGGCTTGCTTCCGAATAGCGAACCGCCTGATCGGCATTGAACTGCGCTTCAAGATACAGGATGGGCGTCTCGCCAGATTTGGATACAGGCTGAGACTGAGGAGTTGCGTCAGGTACAGACCGGGGAGGCGTATTACTACTTGTCTTCGCGGTGGGCGACCAGACCTCTTTCATGCGAGTCGATGAGAGCAGAGTCGTTTCGAGCCTGCTTGCGCTGCCATCGGGCATCGAGATGACCGCTTGTCTGAAAATTGGCGCGTTCTCGTGACGCGGCATGAACAATCTCGCGATGCCGGGCCAGCGAGCACTAGGCGTCCTGCGCTTGCGCTCAACATGATCGACCGTGAGATGAACAACGCTGCCTGCGGCATAGAGTTCCCTGTCCAATGAATACACGTTGCTGGACAGATGCCCTTCGACCGAGTCTCCAGCTTTCAGCTTCGATAATTTCGGGGATCTGTCTAGCTGGACTTTGGCAAAAAGGGGAATCGCGCCAGTGGGATCAGCCGAGGGAGCTTGCCCGAGCGCAGAGATAGCACAAGGTGCTAGCAAAAAAATTGTAAAGATTAGATTTTTCATTGGACTCGGACTACTTTGGTTTCGCGAGACTCGGGACAGAATATCGGATACCTCCGTAAACGTTACATCAATTTTCCGTCAATTTTTGTATACGAATGAGTGCCAGGTATTCAAAATCCGCGCTTCCTGCAGGATCGGAGACAACTGGGGCAGAGTTCCCGAAAGAATTCGTCAGGTAACATCTTCGGAGCTGTTTTCCGAGAAAAAAGTCCTGCAGGAGAGATCAGTGACCAACCAGAAAGCAAACGGCGTTCCGACGCTAGTCGGAGTTCCTTTCGATGGGCAGTCCTCTTATTTGAGAGGAGCAGCCGAGGCTACGGCAAAAATCCGTGCTGCCATGAACTGTGATGCCTCCAACAAGTGGACGGAATTGGGAGTCGATCTCGGTGTTCCGGGAACCTACGAAGATAGTGGCGATTTGGCGTTCAACGAAGCAGAAGCATTCGCCGCGATCGAATCGTCACTGGGATCGCTCCTCGATTCAGGCAGGCGGCCAGTTTCTCTTGGCGGGGATCATTCGATCACCTTTCCAGTTATCAAGGCATTCGCCAGGCGGCATCCGGATCTGACGATCTTTCATTTCGATGCGCATCCCGATCTATATGACGAATTTGAGGGAAACCGGCTCTCCCACGCATGTCCTTTTGCCCGAATCATGGAGGCCGGATTGGCAAAGAGACTGGTCCAGTTGGGCATCCGCACAATGAACGGGCATCAGCGGCAGCAAGCGCGAAGGTTCGGTGTAGAAGTCGTCGAAATGAACGGCCTGCCTGCTTACGCGAAATTGAAAGCGAACGGGCCGGTCTACATTACGTTCGACATGGATGTGCTCGATCCGGCGTTCGCACCCGGAATTTCGCACCGAGAGCCCGGAGGGATGACGGTGCGCGAGGCGATTGCCCACTTGCACGCGATTGAAGGAGAGATTGTCGGAGCGGACCTGGTGGAGTTCAACCCAGTGCAGGACATAGCCGGCATGACGGCAACTGTAGCAGCGAAGATCCTGAAAGAACTCTTGGGAAGAATGATTTCAGGCAACTGAAGAAGGAGCCTGCGGAAGTGGGCACTCCGCTTAGGAACGAGTAGTTTCGATCACAGAGCATCGCGCGGATTCGGTAGTACAATGCGCGCTTATGCAAAATCCCGGTTGGCTCCTAGCCATTCTTCTAGCCGCCTGCGCTGTCGCCTGCGGCGGCGGGTCGCCTTCGACCGGGGAAAACGGCGGTGGTGGAGGGAATGGCGGCGGTTCTGGTCCCTCGACTGCATCAATTACGATATCGAACGCCACGACGGGCCCATTCCTGGAAGCAATGCCAACTTCATTTCAGCCCGCAGAGTGGGACTATCAGTTCTTCCAATTGAACCCGTCAGCAACTACACCGCTTGAAAGTCTCGGAGCGCATCACATCCGGCTCCAGGGAGTCTCCCAAGGCATTCCGCAGACATCACTCTCGGCGTGGGACTTCACAACGCTGGATGCGATCACCCAACCCGTGCTCTCGGTCGGCGATCAAAGCCCGGAATTTCAGATCGCATACGCTCCGGCGTTTATGTACGACGCCAATCAGAATCTCCTTGACCCAACCTATCAGCAGTTCGCCACCTACACCCAGCAACTCGTTCAGTATTACAACGTCGCGGGCGGCTTCAGTGCGCCAGACGGTCAACACGCATCTCCCAGTGGAATACCCATCACATGGTGGGGCATTTATAACGAGCCGAATTTCAATAATCTGACCTCGACACAGTACACCGCGCTGTATAACGCCGTGGTACCCGCGATGCAGGCTGTGGACCCGTCCATCAAGTTCGCGGCAGTTGAACTCGGCGATTATTCCGGGCTCGCGAACGATTTCCTGCCTGCATTTGTGAGCGGCGTGACCGCGCACGTGGATGTCCTCGCAACTCACTTCTATTCGAGCTGCAACCAACTGGATACCGACGCGACGCTGTTCGCGACGGTGCCGGGGTTTGCGTCAGAAGTAGGCGACATCTACGCACAGATGCACACAAATCCCGCTCTGGCAACAGTTCCTGTCTGGGTCACCGAAAACAATGTCAACGCGGATTACGAAGGCGCGAACGGGATGAGCACATGTAATCCCGGACAATTCTTTGTGACTGACACGCGAGGTTCAAGCCCGTTTTTTGCGGCTTGGCGCCCCTACGTCTATTCGCAACTCGGCAAGGCGGGCGTGCAGGCGCTCTATCACTGGGACTTCGATGCCGACCAGCAATACGGCGAAGTCGACTACAATACGGCGGCCCCGCAACTCAGCTATTGGGTGGATTACTGGCTCGGGCAGATGTTTCCGGTAAGTGCCGGTTCACAGTTGCTGAACTATACCTCCAGTGACGATCCAGACCTTGAGACACTGCCTGTCGGGAACGCAGACGGTAGCGTGGTGGTAATGATTGCGAATCATGCGGTGAATACTCCGGCCATGGACAATAACGGCGTCGGCGCCACGTTTAAGGTGACCGTAGATGTCTCAGCCTTGGGAACGTTCTCGACTGGCAGTTTGCTGGTGATCGACAAAGATACGAACGTGACGAGCGGTCCGAGCCCCGCTACCGTGACTCCGGCACCGCAAATCAGCTTTGATCTAAACGGATATTCGGTAGGATTTCTTGTTTTGAAACCTTGAGGACGTATGCTGCGCACACTCAACAAACCTGAATATGGCAGGCTGGCTCTGCTCATCCTCCTGACTTCGGCGATGGTTGCTTGCTCAGGAAACGCGAAGCCAAGCCAGCAAGCGGGTGGCGGACTTCAAGCCATGCCGGTCAAAGTAATGGACGCCAAGCCCGTGCCTGTCAACGACGCCAGCGAATACGTTGCGACCCTTAAGTCGAGAGACTCCGCCGTGATCATGCCGCAGGTCGAAGGACAGATCACACAAATCTTCGTCCACTCCGGCGATCGCGTTTCAGCCGGGAGTGAGTTGATCGAGATCGATCCGCTGAAGCAGCAGGCGACCGTGAAGAGCCAGGAAAGCGCGCGAGCGGCGCAACAGGCGCAACTGAATTGGGCCAAGCAGCAGTACCAGCGCTCCGAAGGTTTAGCTACCGCGGGTGTTGTAAGCAAACAGGAACTCGACCAGGCAAAAGCGACCATGGATGCGGCGCAAGCCCAGATGGACGCGCTGAACGCGCAAGTCCGCGAGCAGGAAGTTCAACTTCACTATTACAAGGTGACCGCACCACGAAGCGGAATCGTCGGCGACATTCCGGTGCGCGTGGGTGATCGCGTTACGACCGCGACGCAGCTTACCACGGTCGATCAACCGGGCAGTCTCGAGGCATATGTGTACGTGCCCGTTGAACGAGCGCCCCAATTGAAGATGAGCTTGCCCGTGCAAATCCTTAATAGCACCGGGAAAGTTCTCGCAGACTCAAAAATCACTTTCATTTCGCCGCAGGTGGACAACACAACTCAGACAGTGCTGGTTAAGGCACGAATCGCGAATGGTAATGATGCCTTGCGGCAATCTCAGTTCATCCGTGCGCGTGTGATCTGGGGAACGCACCAGAATCCCGAAGTACCGATTCTCGCCGTGTCCCGCCTGGCGGGCCAGTATTTTGCCTTCGTTGCCGAGCCGCAAGGGAACGGCTTCGTCGCCAAGCAACATCCCCTGACGATCGGAGAGACTGTCGGCAACAACTACGAAGTAAGGGAGGGAATCAAGCCCGGTGACAAGGTGATTGTTTCGGGAACTCAGTTTTTAATGGACGGAGCGCCTGTGGTTCCGATGAGTTAGCTCCGAATGTAGCAATTAGCAGTTCGCGGTTTCGCAATTCGCATTAGACAGCAATCGATAATACGGCACCAGTTGCCAAGTGCTGATTGCTTAAGGCTTCATCCTTCATGTTTTCTAATTTTTTTATACGGCGTCCCGTATTCGCGTCAGTCTGCGCGATGCTGATCGTTTTGGCGGGAGCAGCGGTAATCCCGTCTCTTCCGATCGCGCAATTTCCCAATCTTGCTCCACCGCAGGTTAGTGTCTCCAGTTTCTACATCGGTGCCAGTGCGCAAACCGTCGAGAGCGCCGTCACCATTCCTCTGGAGCAGCAGATCAACGGCGCTGAGGGAATGAAGTACATCACCTCGAACAGCGGCAACGACGGGTCCAGCAGCATAATCGTGACCTTCGACCTGACCCGCGATCCTGATCTCGCCACGGTCGATATTCAAAACCGGGTCAATACGGCGCAAGGACGCTTGCCGGGAGCAGTCAAATCGGTGGGCATCACTACGCAAAAGAGTTCCCAGAATTTTGTTTTCGGCGCAGCGGTTATTTCCGATAACAACAAATACTCGACGCTCTTCATGAGCAACTACCTCGACGTTTATGTCAGGGACTCGCTCAAGCGTATTCCGGGTGTCGCCGACGTATTGATCTTCGGAGAGCGCAAATACTCCATGCGCTTGTGGCTGGATCCGGTACGAATGGCGGGACGCGGGCTCACCGCGCCGGACGTCGTAAGTGCCCTTGCCGAACAGAACGTGGAAGTTGCTGCCGGACAGGTAGGCCAGCAACCCTCCGTTCCCGGCCAGCAATATCAGGTTAGCGTGCGAGCCGTCGGAAGGCTCAGCGAGGCGTCACAATTTGAAAACATCATCCTGAAGACCAACGCCGACGGAACCCTGGTCCGGTTGAAAGACGTCGGCCGTGCAGAGCTGGGTGCGGAGCAGTACGCATCGGATTTGAAGTTTAACGGCCAGGACGCCGTCGGAATCGGCGTCACCCAACTTTCCACCGCGAATGCTCTGGAAGTCGATCGACGAGCCATTGCAGAGCTTGATCGCTTATCGAAGAGCTTTCCACCGGGAATGCACTACAAGCTCGCTTTCGATACGACTGATGCGGTAAGCGAGTCCATTCGCGATGTGCTCTTTACTGTAGGTACCGCCATCCTGCTTGTGATCCTTGTGATTTTTATCTTCCTCGGCGACTGGCGGACCACGATGATTCATTTCATCGCAACCCCCGTCTCCCTGATCGGCACCTTCGCTTTCGTGAAATTGCTCGGTTTCTCAATCAATACTTTGACGCTTTTTGGCATAACCCTTGCCACCGGACTCGTTGTCGATGACGCCATCGTTGTCATCGAAAACATCGAGCGACATATGGCGGGCGGAGAACACGATTCCCACAAGGCATCCGCGGCCGCTACCGCTGAAATCACCAGCGCCGTCATCGCGACGTCTTTGGTATTGGTGGCCGTATTTGTCCCGGTGGCATTTTTTCCGGGGACAACGGGTATTCTTTTTCGTCAGTTCGCGCTGACAATCGCATTTTCCATTACTATCTCCGCTTTCAATGCACTTACTCTGGCGCCGGCCCTCGCCGCCATCTTCCTAGCAGGTGGCCACCGCAAAAAAATGTGGCTGCTGCAAAAGTTCGATGACGGAGTCACTGTTCTGGTCAGCTGGTATCAGCGCTCCCTCCACCACTTCCTGGAGCACGCGGTAGTGATGGTCATTCTGTTTTTTGTGGGTCTCGGCCTCACCTATTTAGCTTTTACGCGTGTGCCCAGATCGTTTGTACCGGATGAAGATCAAGGATTCCTGATCGTAGTGATGCAGTCTCCGGCGGGCGCTTCGCTGGAGTACACGACAGCGATCGGCAATCAAGTGACGCAGATCATGAAGCGGCAGCCAGAAGTGGATGACGTTTTTTCCGTAGCTGGATTCAGCTTCTCAGGTGCCGCAGCCAACCAGGGTCTGATGTTCATTTCGCTCAAGCCCTATTCCCAGAGAAAGGGCAGTCAACATACGGCATACGCGATCCTGAATCGAATTCGTCCTCAATTGTTCGGAGTTTCCGGGGCGATTGTGTTCGCGACTCTGCCTCCATCGATCCAAGGGCTCGGGGCGTTCGGTGGTTTCCAGTTCGTAGTACAGGATCTGGCCGCGCATCAATTGGACGAACTCTCCGCCGCCACTCAAGGGATAATCCGGTCCGCTTCCCAACGAAAAGATCTGGTCAGCTTGTACACTCCGTTTACTGCAAACGATCCGCAATTTGTGGTGAGCATCGACCGCGAGAAAGCAAAGAGCCTGCACGTGCCCCTCTCGCAGATCACCGACACTCTCGGCGTGTACATGGGATCGGCCTACGTGAATGATTTCGACTTCAACAACCGCTCGTATCGAGTGTATGTTCAGGCTGACAAGCAATTTCGGGCTACGGCCAACAATATGAAAGAGTTCTATGTAAGGTCGGACACCGGAGCCATGGTCCCACTCGAGAATTTGCTGGCGATCACACAAACCACCACACCGCAGGTGATCAGCCATTACAACCTGTTCCGTTCGGCGGAGATCGACGGCGCGGCCGCACCCGGATACAGTTCCGGACAGGCCATTTCGGCCATGGAGGACTTAGCCAAAAAACTCCCTCTGGGATTTTCTTATAGCTGGACCGGGCTGTCCCTCGAAGAGCTACAAGCGGGTGGCACATCTCTGATGTTGTTCGGTCTGGGAACGCTCGTGGTATACCTGACGCTCTCGGCGCAGTACGAAAGCTTTGTTCTGCCATTTATCGTGCTGTTGGCCGTTCCAATGGCTCTATTGGGAGCATTGGGAGCACAGTGGTTTCGAGGACTGAACGATGATGTCTTCTGCCAGGTGGGACTGGTCATGCTCGTGGGACTGGCGAGCAAAAACGCAATTTTGATCGTCGAGTTCTCCGAGCAGCTCCGCGAACGCGGTCTTCCACTCGTCGAGGCGACGATTCAAGCAGCCTCGATCCGGCTGCGGCCAATTCTCATGACGTCTCTGGCATTCATTTTAGGCGTGGTACCTCTGGTCATCGCCACCGGTGCGGGCGAGAATGGCCGCCATTCGGTCGGCACGACGGTCTTCGGCGGGATGATCATGTCGACCGTACTGAACCTGTTTTTCATTCCTGTCTTGTATTTGATTGTGGAGCGTTGGAGAGAGCGCGGGAAAGCACCAGAGCATCGGTAGATTGTTATTCTACCCAGCAGTCAGCCACTAAACCCGACTGCTTCAGGCAGAATAGGATCAGTCCCAGCAGACGTCGTTCCCTTCCGAATCGTGATCGTTCTTGTCCTGGCGGCCTTCGTCTTCTTCTTGAGCCGCGCCTCTTTGCGGCGCATCTTCGCCATCCAATCGCGCGAATACATCGTGCCGCGGCATTTCTTTGAGCCGCAATAACAAGGAGCAGGCTCCTCGTCGTCATACAGGTTGTAGTCCCAAACAAGTTCTTCTCCGGCGGCTATATCCCGTATAGCGAAGATCCAGACACGGCCCTTAATCTCGTCAACCTCGCAGTTGGGATCGCACGAATGATTCAAGAAGGCTCCCAGCCCGTGGCCGTCGATCACGGTCTTGCCGTCTTCTAACCCGTACAAATAGGTGCGAGTCGCACCCTCGTAGCGGCGGTCCGCCTCCTCGGGCGTGATGCGCTCGCCGTCATACTCGACGACGCGGGTTCCCTTGCGAATCGGCGCTGAAGCGTAAACGCCGACCGAATGAATTGGAGAAGGGCGGACGACCAAAGCCATGCATTAATTTCGCATGGATGAAGGTTCTTGGGGAATGGGGAAATTCAGAAAAGTTTTTGACAGCGCCTTGGCCTTATCTCTGAACTAGTCTACGGATCGTAAACCGAACTGCCGAAGCCTTGTTTGCGGGCCTGTTCCTGCATCTCCTCCAGGCGTCGTTGCTGCTCTTCTAATTGCGCCTTCATGGTTTCGACTTGTTCCTGCTTCCGTTGCTGGTGCTCGTTCCACTTCGCACAATTGGCAGCGCAATTCGCTCCCGCGTAGCGGATAGAATTGCTGAGTTCCGTAATCTCGTTCTTCAGCGAAGTGATCGCTGCTTTCTGCGATTGAATCTGCGACTTCCAATGTTCGCCCTGCTCTTCCCGATTGGCAGCGCTTTGTGCCGATCCGTCCCCGCTCGCAGACGGCTCTTTTGAAACAATGGGCGTTCGATCCTGAGTGCTGGGGCTATCGTCGTTGGTGATTACGCGAGATGCCTTGGGCTGAGACTCACCGGTCGAACTGGAGTCTTGGTCCCCCGAATCGGTACTCGGCTTCTTTGCCTGAGCATCCCGTTGCTGTTTTTGGGCCCGAACCTGCCGCGCAAGATCGCCCAGCGATTGAGAATCCTGAGCATGGCAAAGTGACGTCAGGAGAACGACTATGGCAATCGACACTGAAACCCTGCGCATCAGCACTCCTCCGCCATTCTGCCAAGCGAGCAGTTCTGAAGATGCTATCCCTGAAGTCCCGCCGATTGGAGGTTACCTTCGTACACCCGCGAGTGGGGATGCCGATGCGTTTCGTGGGGCAGAGTGGTCCTTATTGTGTCCAGAACGGCGTTTTACAAGGTTTTTCACTGGGTCGTTATTGTTGCGCCTGCGGCACAGGCAAAGCGACCGTGTCTATGGTGGCGGGATCGTCGCGCAGCTTGATATACAACATCTTGCCTTTGGGAGGCGGGATGGCTAGTGCGTCCTCGACGAAGCCCTCTGGAACCGTTATTGAGTTCACGAAGTCAGCGTCGGCGCTGACAGAATCGAGCAGAAACAACTTATCTCCGCTAAGAGTGCACTGCTTCTCTGGCGCGGGTACGCAGCGAACGGCTTTCAACATCGGGATGCGCACCAGATTTACCAGCGGCTGCCAGTCGCCATTGACGCCGTCGGCCATCACCGGGCGAATCTTCAATGGTCCAAACGCAGACGGCCCGAGCAATTTCATGGGATCGAGCACGGCAAGAACCGTTTTCGTATCCTGCATCGTGAGATTCCCATCCTTAAAGCTCAACAGAACTCGGAAGGATTCGTCAGCCGTGGCGACTTCGACTTTCTCCGTCGCCGGAAAAGTCTCGGGAACTTGTGTTTTTAGAAAGAAATTGAGACGTCCATCCTGGGGAAGTTCCTCTTCGCTGCCAAGGTGTACCGCCGGCGGGTTGGACTGATCCAATTGGATGCTCTTCGTGAGGATCGCCACTGCGGGACGCTGCACCTCAATGTCAGTTTTGACATCAAGCGTGCGCCCGTCCTTCAGGGCAACGTGGGCAACGATTGGGTCGCCTGCATGTAGTTTGGTTTTCGCTTCCGTGTCTGCCGTAACCAGCCTGAGTTCGTCCTGCTGGTTCGCGCGGGTCAACGCCCCCGGAGTGAAGTGCAGACCATTCACATCCAGGCTGGCAACCTGATCGAGACGCGTGCCCTTCAGCAGACCATCGACGTCCCCCGCGTGAATACCGAAACTGTCCAGGCGAGCGGCCTCAGCGTATGTGTGCAGCGGAATCTGATCAATCTCGCGGAGACCAAACTTCTTGATCTCCATCGTGACCCATCCGGCCTCCTCGTGTTGCAGAGGGACTTTCACTTCCAGTTCGTCCGCCTTGGAGTTCTTCCATTCCGTCGGAACAGTCTTCCCCTGCTCATTCTTCAAAGTGACTTCGCTCACGCAGCAAGCATCCTGAGATTGAAGATGCAGGGTATCTTCGCGTCCGACGATGAGTGCGCTGGCATCTTTCGACGCCACAATCCATTGTGCCGGGCGAGAAGTGCGAAGCCGGTAGTGCGGACCCTCAAAAGCATGAAATCCCCATTGACCTCGGATAGTACCCGTAACCTCTCCGTCGAGATCGGCAGATTCCAAAGCGTGTGTTTCCACCACGAAGCCACCACGCTCGGCGTCGGGCTTGGCCGGAAGTTCGATCGCTGGCCCCGACTTTGGCTCGATGTGAAGAACGAGATTGCGGGCAAGGTCTGTAGCAAAAACCAGAGGGGCTCCATCAGCAGGCAACAAGAGCGAGGGCTTGCCGGCGCAGAGCACCTGATTAGGCTCAACCGCCCGGAGCGGAGGGGGCGGTGCCGTCCGGACGGGCGGCAGGCCTATCACCAGAACTGATTTTGGATTGCGAAATGACGGCGGATTATTGAGCCGCAGATTCAGTTGATCCTGCTTGGGTAAGGCCAGGGCTGGAATGTATTGATACTGAGCGGTATGAGTGCTGCCAAGGATGCGGACTACATCGACGACCGCACCAATATAAGGACTGTAAAACCCGCTGCGAGCTGTCGGCGTAGAACTGATTTGAGCGAGCAGGTCGGCAGAAGTCGAAGAAGTCAGCGTAGCCACCATCGTCTGGCTGTGAGCATCATCGAGCACCAGATTGTCAGTGTTCTGCGTCAGGCAGGGCACTTGCTGCGCGCTGGGCTTGTCAAAACACTGCTGGTCCAGACGCATGTTCAGACTGCGTGCGAGCAAAGTCGTGTGTGCTTTTAACTGTTCCGGTTCTGTGGTGTAGGCGTCGCGAACAGACTCTAGATATTTCTCCAGACGCTGGCGGTCGAGACTGGCCTGTTGTAAATCCTGCGCCGCGCGGACGAACGCGCCCGGTTTGCCGCGGACAGCCCCTCGAAGAGTGCTAAAAGCACCACCAGTCTCCGGGGCCAGAAATATGAGCGCTTCCTCGGCTTCTTCCGGAACAACGACAAAAACGCCCTCGTCATGAACAGGTCGAGTCCATGTGTCAACGCGAGTAAACCAGGAGTCCGGCGGAGGATTCGTCGCGCCGCGGAGGAAAGCAATAATCATCAGATAACGAACGGACTGGCTTTCAGGAAGGTCGGGATGAACCCATAGGCGGTCCCCTGCCTGAAGGCTAGGAACTTCCGCGATGGGGAGTGTCGTCCCCGCACGTTGCACCCGGACGTCAACTTTGGGGCCGACTAAGTCAAACGCGGCGTTGTCGGCGTTCGCCACAGACGCCAAGATGAAAATGGCAGATAAGAACGAAAAAAACGATACACAACGACGCCGAAAATGACGCACGGGTCCCGTTAGACGCACTGCTCCCCTTTCACGCCTCGATCGTCGCAAGCTCATTGAGTGGGCTCGCTTTAATTTTAACTGATCCTTTTCAGATTAGATGCAAGTTCCGGGCCCTATAGGGCTAAAGCCTTGTGGGCTCGCAAAGTTTGATACAGTCACTCAACGGTTCGTTCGAGAGCCAGACAATCCATGTCAAGTCCCACGCATTCGGTCACAGCAGGTACAAACACGGGGAACGTTCGCTGGCTGATCTGCGCCTTGCTGTTCTTCGCGGCGTCGGTCAACTACATGGACCGGCAAGTGATCGCTTTGCTGAAGCCAACCCTGCAAGTGCAGTTGGGATGGACCGATGAAGGCTACAGCGACATGGTTGTGGGCTTTCAGCTTGCGTATGGAGCAAGTCTCCTCTTCGTCGGAAAGTTGATTGACCGCATTGGGACGCGCAAAGGCTTTTCCCTCGCCGTTTTGTACTGGAGTGCTTCTGCGATGGCGCACGCCGCAGCGACTTCCGTTTCTCAGTTTGTTATCGCGAGATTCAGTCTGGGAATCGGCGAGGCGGGCAGTTTCCCTGCTTCGATCAAAGCGGTTGCCGAGTGGTTCCCGAAGAGAGAACGCGCCCTGGCGACTGGGATATTCAATTCCGGCACGAATGTAGGCGCCATGGTTGCCCCCTTTATAGTGCCGTGGCTCATGTCGCATTTCGGATGGCGTATGGCTTTCATCTACACCGGCGCGTTGGGGCTGATCTGGATTGCGGTATGGATGGCGCTGTACCGGCGGCCCGAAGAAAGCAGGTTTGTTTCGCCTGGCGAGTTGTCCCTGATTCAGAGCGATCCCGATGAGGTGTCGGTCATTGCGGTTCCATGGCGGACAATGCTGCGGCTCCGCCAAGCTTGGGCAGTGGGGCTGGGAAAGTTTTTCACCGATCCCATCTGGTTCGTTTATCTCTTCTGGATGCCGGATTTCCTGAGCCGCAATCTGAAAGTTGATTTGAAAGGCATGTTCTTGCCTTTGTTTGTTATTTACAGCGGCGCGAGCATCGGAAGCATTGGCGGCGGATGGCTTTCTTCTACGCTGATCAAAAGAGGTTGGGCAGTGAATCCCAGCCGCAAGACGGCGATGCTCGTCTGCGCCCTGGCCGTTACGCCCATCGTGCTGGCGGCTCGAACTTCGAACGCGTGGTTTGCGATCTCCTTGCTAGCCGTGGCGGCGGGAGCACATCAAGGATGGTCGGCAAACATCTATACCCTCGCTTCGGATATGTTCCCGCGTGGAGCCGTGGCATCGGTCGTAGGATTTGGAACGCTCTTGGGCACGATCAGCGGAATGTTTATCTCGAAGATGGTGGGTTACATTCTGCAAAAAACTGGATCGTACGTTCCCATCTTCGTTCTGGCCGGCACCGCTTATCTCATTGCTCTGGCATTTGTGCAGGTGCTCGCGCCGAGGTTGGAGCGGGCTGAGCTTTAACTTCACCAAGTAAAAGCGCAGAAATGGTTTCTCTTTGCCCGAGACCGCAGCTCAAGCGCACTCTTCTTTCTCGATAGTTTTCACCCGCTAAAAATCCCGTCGAATCGCGCCTTGTATAATTCGCGCACGCCTGATCCATTGACTGCGCAGATGGCAATCGCGAAAAAGCCGATTTCTTCGCTGCGCTGGTGGATAGGCGGCCTGCTTTTCGCATCCACTGTAATCAATTACATCGACCGGCAAACACTTTCCCTACTCGCTCCATATCTGAGACTTCAATATCACTGGACCTATTCCGATTACGCCAACCTAGCGATCGCGTTTCGTGTGGCGTACACAATCGGGCAGACCGTCTGCGGCAAGCTGATGGATCGCGTCGGCACGCGGCGAGGCCTGACAATCACGGTGATCTGGTATTCCCTCGTATCGATGTGCACGTCGTTGGCAAGAGGTTTGTACAGCCTTGCGACATTTCGATTCCTGCTGGGCGCGGGCGAATCGGCAAACTGGCCAGCCGCAACCAAGGCTGTCTCGGAATGGTTTCCGAAACAAGAGCGGGCGCTGGCGACTGCGCTGTTCGACAGTGGTTCCTCGATCGGTGGCGCCGTCGCTCCTTTTCTCGTGCTGGTTTGGATATATCCCCGTTGGGGATGGAGACCTGCATTCGCTGTACCCAGCGTACTCGGATTTCTTTGGCTGATTGCGTGGCGATGGCTGTACTACCCGCCTGAAAAGCATCCCCGTATCAGCCCGTCGGAACAGGCCATGATTGCCGCCGATAAAGAAGAGCCGGGCCAGTCACATCCGCAGTTGGTAACTATACCGATACGGACGCTTTTGAAACTGCCTCAGACCTGGGGAACAATCATCGCCAAGACCTTCACCGATCCTGTCTTCTTCTTCATCGCGGAATGGCTTCCAACGTACCTGGTGGCGAAAGGGATCGAGCCGAAGCACGATGTAATGGGGCTTTGGATTCCGTTTATTGC
>Ga0335082_10000246_pt1 | contig 55426 bp, 39 predicted proteins | sample Lox_Sample_41_FD_206718 | JGI IMG/M metagenome (GOLD analysis project Ga0335082, IMG submission 206718) | Soil microbial communities from Loxahatchee National Wildlife Refuge, Florida, United States - Lox_Sample_4.1 | ecosystem: Environmental > Terrestrial > Soil > Wetlands | place: USA... | reverse complement strand
CGCATCCGGAGATCAAGCAGCGTGGTGAGCCGGTCGGTGAGCTGGCCGCGCCGATCGGCCAGGTGCGCGGCCGCTGCCTCGTCCATCCAGCGTCGCCGCACGCGCAACGCCGACGCGGCAATCACGCCGAGGGCCACGACACTCCCGAGCCACGTCGTGGTGCGAAACGCCACCGCCGAACCGCGCACACCGACGACGATGAGCGCGGCCGCCAGCAGGACAACGCCGCTCGCACTGACGTATGCGCCATGTTGCACGGTCACGGAATTCAACCGTCGGCGCAGCGCCCGCACCCGCTCCTCGACCTCGGCAAGGCCCAACGTCATCGCCGGCATATGAGAGACGGCCCACGCCGTGGAGGCAGGATAGTGAAGGGTCCCCAACGCGTCAACACGACTCGCGCGCGACTCGTGCGGCCGATTTTCCGGCTTGAAACGGTTCGAGCGTGTGTCAAAGTGTCCGATAGTTTGACGCCGCTCGGCGCTTTCAAGTAAAGGACGATGCATCCGCGTTGGGGACAAGGGGAGGGATGTATGAACGTGCACGCCGGGGAGACGGACGGAAACCGATGGATCGGGCCCGGCCCACGTCGTGGGTTCCCAGCCGCGCACCGGCTGGCGCTGCTCGCCACCCTCGCGATCATCGGTGCGACCCGCGCCGTCGCCACCGAGCTGATCAGCGTCAGCCGATCCGGCACATCGGGAAACGCCCCGAGCAGCCAGGTCGCCAGCAGCGGCGACGGGAGCGTCGTGGCGTTCTCGTCGGATGCCACCAATCTCGTAGTCAACGACACCAATCAGGTCCGCGACGTCTTTGTGCGCGACCGCGCCACCCACCAGACCGAACGGGTCAGTGTCAGCACGGCGGGTGTGCAAGGCGACCGTGCCAGTGACGCGACCGGCGGCGCCCCGGCGGTCAACGGCGACGGCAGCATCGTGGCGTTCCACTCCGACGCCACCAACCTCGTCGCCGATGACACCAACGGGCAGACCGACGTCTTCGTCCGCGTGCGCGGCAACAGCCCCTCGACCGAACGGGTGAGCCTCGGCAACGACGGCGCACAAGGCAACGGAGCCAGTGTCAACCCGAGCGTCAGCTCCGACGGTCGTTTCGTCGCCTTTCAGTCGCAAGCGTCGAACCTCGTCCCCAACGACACCAACGGCGTCGCCGACATCTTCGTCCGCGATCGCGTCGCCGGCACGACCGAGCGGGTGTGCGATGCGACGCAGGCGAACGGCCCGAGCTCCTCGCCTGCCATCAGCGCCGACGGCACCGTGGTGGCCTTCGCCTCGTCGGCTACCAACCTCGTGCCAGGCGACACCAATGACAAGATCGACATCTTCGTCTGCGATCGGCGCACAGGAGCCATCGAACGGGTCAGCGTCAGCTCCGCCGGCGTGCAGGGCGACGACGACAGCATTCTCCCGGCGATCAGCAGCACCGGCTGCTTCGTCGCTTTCAAGTCGCTTGCCGACAACCTGGTGCCCGACGACCACAATGGTGTCGTCGATGTCTTCCTGCGCGATCGCACCGGCAATGCCACGGAGCGCATCAGCGTCAGCTACAGCGGCGGCGACGCCAACGAGGCGTCGTTCCCGCCGAGCATCACCTACGACGGACGCTTTGTGGCCTTCGGGTCGGCGGCGAGCAACCTGGTCGTCACCGACGTGAACCTGGTCTCCAGCGTGTTTGTGCGCGACCGGCAGGCGGCACAAACGCGGTTGGTCGATCTCAACGACAGCGGGATGCAGGCCAACAACGGGACGCTCGATATCCCCCCGTCGATCAGCGGCGACGGCATGCTGATCGGCTTTGTCTCGCTGGCCTCGAACCTGGCGGGAAACGACAACAACGTCACCTCCGACGTGTACGCCGCCGCGAACCCGTTCGCCCCGTTCGGCGGCTCCAGCAGCTGCTGCCAGTGCAACGATGGCGCACCCATGTGCGAGCTACCGGTTCTCGGCCTCTGTCCCACCGATTGCGACCAGATCTGCAATGCCGTCTGCTTCGGCCCCGACGACCCGCAACCCGGGCACTGTGCCACATTCACCCCAACGCCGACGCCACCCACGCCCACACCCACCCCCGGCGTCAACGACTGCTGTCAGTGCGATGGCCGAGTACCGGCCTGCGTGGCACCGCACGCGGGTACCTGCCCGGCCGGCTGTCAACAGGTGAACAGCGCCGCTTGCCTGAGCGCCCCCGACCCGGGCGGGTGCGCAACGTTCACCCCGACACAGACGCCGACCAACACCCCGGGTGTCGATGACTGCTGCCAGTGCAGCGATGCCGTGCTGTTCTGCGCTCGGCCGGTTGCCGGCACCTGCCCGCGCAACTGCCCGCCGGTCTTCCGAGCCGTCTGCCTCGGGGAGCAGACCCCTGGGACCGGACAATGCGCGACATTCACACCCGGCGGCTCGCTCACGCCGACGCCAAGCGCGACACCGACCCGTACCGTACCGACCGCGACCACCACCCCGACGACCACAGGGACGAGCGCCGGGACGGCAACCGCGACCGGCACCGTCACACACACCGCCGCCGGCACAGCGACGAGGACCGCGACACAGACGACCGCCGGCACCTCGACAAGCACCGCGACACAGACGACCGCCGGCACGGCGACCGCGACGCAGACCGCGCAGGCCACGGCTACCAGCACCCCGACGCAACCCCAGGTCTGTGCGCCGGGTACACCCAACGGAACGCAGTGCGACGATGGCAACGCCTGCACGCACAATGACCAGTGTCAGAACGGCCAGTGTGGCGGCACGGTCGTCGACTGCTTCACGCCGGATCAGTGTCGCAACGCCGGCGGCGGCACGTGTGACCCCAATACCGGCCTGTGCAGCAACAACAAGCCAAACGGCAGCACCTGCGATGACGGCAACGCCTGCACGCAGAACGACTCATGTCAGAGCGGCGTCTGCACGGGCACCCCGATCGACTGCAGCGCCCCGAGCCAGTGCCGCAACTCCGGTCCAGGGACGTGCAATCCGGCGACCGGCTTCTGCAGCAATGACAAGCCGGACGGCAGCACCTGCGATGACGGGAACCTCTGCACGCAAGGGGACAGTTGCCAGGGCGGCAACTGCTCCGGCAGCCAGGTGGTGTGCGCCGACCAGTGCCATGAACCCGGAGCGAGCTGCGATCCGAGCACCGGCCAGTGCACCAATCCAAAGCCCGACGGCAGCACCTGCGACGACGGCCTGTTCTGCACCAATCCCGACAGCTGCCGCAGCGGCGTCTGTACCGGGCCGCCGCGCAACTGCGATGACGGCCACTTCTGCGACGGGACAGAGAGCTGCAACGAAGCGACCCGCTCCTGTCAGTCCTCCGGAAGCCCGTGCCCGCCGGGGGTGACCTGCGACGAAGCCGGTCAACGCTGTCTGGTTACGCCCACGGCGACGCCGGTACACTTCGATAACGACGGCGTCGGTGGCTGCGCTGTCGCGCCACCGGCGCGCCGTGCGGAAGAGGGTTGGTTGGTATGGGGGGTTGGGCCCGCGGTGTTGCTGCTGGTGCGGCGACGTTCGAAACGCTGAGGAGAAAGAACCGGCGAGCCGCTCGTGTCGGCGGCTCGCCGTCCTGCCGGGTTATCGCCGTCCGCGTCCGCCGCCGGAACTGCGCATGGGGCGGAAGAAGCTCATTCCTTCAAGACTGTGATGCTCGACCTTGGTGCTGAAGATGTATCCGGTTTCCTCCCACATACGATCGCGGGCGCGCTTGAGCGCGGTGCGCAACCGGTTGCGCTGCATCAGATCGGATTGACTCGCCAGCAGATCGGCTTCGGTGATATCGAGGGTCGCTGTGCGCTTGTCACGTGACAGCCGAACCGTCACCCCCGGGCGCTCCGGGTCCGGGCGCTGCAACACGGTTACCGCCGTCTTCTTGTCGATCCCGCGCATCAGAGTACCGAGCAGATTCTCGACTTCGTGCATCGTCATTGATTCCTCCTCCTCCCTCGAGACGCGTGAGCTTCGTCGGATGGACGACGCCGCGGAGAGTGGATGCTAGGAGGCGACGCGCGCTCGGGGTCGTCTACACTACGGGGGCGGCGCGACCAAGTCAAACCCTCGCACCATCCTGGCGGCCGTCGCTCCTTCCGCCGCCTTGGTGACCTGGGACGCGGTCACGGCGAAGGGCCGGCTGCTGTCTCAACCCTCGCAATCAGGCGAGCCGGTGCTGCGGCGCCGCGCTCAAGTTCAGGAAGTCACGCAGGTACCGCGCCGTGTGTGAGCGTGCACCGTGGGCGATGATGGCCATGGGCGCGCCCATGGCCACGACCTCGCCGCCGCCGTCGCCGCCCTCGGGGCCGAGGTCGATGATCCAATCGGCTTCCTTGATGACATCGAGGTTGTGCTCAATGGTCACGACGGTGTTGCCGCGGTCGACCAGGCGGTGCAGCACGTCGATGAGCTTGTCGATATCCGCGAAGTGCAAGCCGGTCGTCGGCTCATCGAGCACATACAACGTGCGCCCCTGCGACGGCTTGCCGAGCTCGTAGGCGAGCTTGATGCGTTGTGCCTCGCCGCCCGACAGCGTGTTGCTGCCCTGGCCGAGGGTCAGATAGTCGAGACCGATGTCGTGCAGCAGCCGCAGCGGAGGCGCGATCGTCGGCACCGCCGCGAAGAATTCGACCGCTTCCTCGACGGTCATCTCGAGCACCTCGCCCATCGATTTGCCGCCGTAGCGAATCGCCAGCGTCTCGTCCGTGTAGCGTTGCCCGCCGCAGCTTTCGCAGGTCACGTACACGTCAGGGAGGAAGCTCATCTCCATCTTGATCTTGCCCTGCCCGGCGCACGTCTCGCACCGCCCGCCGGTGACGTTGAATGAGAAACGGCCGGCGCTGTAGCCGCGCACGCGCGCCTCCGGCGTCATCGCGTAGAGCTTGCGGACCTCGTCGAAGAAACCGACATAGGACGCCGGAATCGAGCGCGGCGTGCGGCCGATGGGCGTTTGATCGACTTCGACCACGCGGTCGATCTCCTTGACGCCGGTGATCGCCCGGTGCCGTCCGACCCGGCCCGCAGCGAAGCCCAGACGCCGCCGGAGGCCGGCGTACAGCACGTCGCGCACGAGTGTCGACTTGCCCGAGCCCGACACGCCGGTCACACACGTCCACGTGCCGATCGGGATGTCGACGTCGATGTGCTTCAAGTTGTGCTCGGCGGCGGCGTGAATGGTGAGGCGCGGCGCGTTCGCCACGTCGCGCAGCGGCCCAAGCCGCGGGCGCGGCTGACCGAGGTAGCGCCCGGTGACCGATGCCGGATGTTGCCGCAAGCTCTGCGGCGGGCCTAGGGCGACGAGCTCGCCGCCGTGCACCCCGCCACCGGGACCGAGGTCGACGACAAGATCCGCCGCTTCGATGGTCGCCTCGTCGTGTTCGACGACGACCACGGTGTTGCCGTGTGCCTTCAGCTGCGTGAGTGTGCCGAGCAGCATGCCGTTGTCGCGCGGATGCAACCCGATCGTCGGCTCATCGAGAATGTAGCAGACGCCGCGCAGGTTCGAGCCCAGCTGCGCCGCCAGGCGAATGCGCTGCGCCTCACCGCCCGACAGCGTGTCGGCGCGGCGATCGAGCGTCAGATAGCCCAGGCCAACCTGCTCGAGAAACTGCAAGCGCGGTAGGATCTCCTTCATGATGTTGGCCGCGATTTGCGCCGCCCGTCCGCTGAAGCGGCGTCGCGCCAGATCGGTCAGACAGGCGGTGACCGACTGCTGCGTCACCTCCCAGATCGCGGCGCCATCGACCTGCACCGCTTGCGCCCGCTCGTTGAGGCGGCGTCCGTGGCATGTCTCACAGGCCCGCTCGTTCATGAACTCGGCGAGTTGCCCGGCCACCGTCTCGTCCGCGTCGAGCTGCTGCTGCAGGGCGGCAACGACCCCGTCGTCGCCGGCGAACAGCCGCTCACGCTGGCGCGCCGTCAGTCGCGCCAACGGCCGTTGCCACACGGCGGCATGGCGCTCGCCCGCGCTCTTCACCGCTCGCCACAGCGCGCGGCTCACCGGCTTGAGGGTCCGCTCGAGTGCCTCCCCCACCGCCAGGAGCGGATCGCCGACCAGCAGCTCGGGCTCGAAGCTCGGCACACTGCCGATGCCGTCGCACGCCTTGCAGGCACCCTGGCGGCTGTTGAACGAGAAGAGGCGCGGATCGAGCGCTTCGTAGCCGATGCCACAGCCCGGACAGTAGAGACGCTCGCTGAAGATACGCTCGGAGTCGCCAGCCGCGACGATCAAGGCCCCGCCCCCGAAACGCAGCGCCGTCGCCACCAGCTCCGGGAGCTTGGCGGTCTCGCTGCGCACCACGTCGAGCGTGGCGACGACGATGTCGATGTCGTGTTCCTTGTAGCGTGCCAATGCCGGGGCCGGTTGCAGTGGGTGGACCGTCCCATCGATGCGGGCGCGGCTGAAGCCGAGCTTACGGGCGGCGCGGAACAGCTCGGTGTAGATGCCCTTGCGGCCGCGCACCGCCGGTGCGAGCAGCGTGACGCGCTCGCCGCGGCAGTCGCGCCGAATGCGATCGACGATCTGCTGGCGCGTCTGCGCGCTCAACGCCCGGCCGCAGCCCGTGCAATGCTGCACGCCGATCTTGGCGTAGAGCAGTCGCAGGTAATGGTAGACCTCGGTGACGGTGGCGACCGTGGACTTCTTGCTGCCCTGACTCAGGCGTTGCTCGATCGCCACGGTGGGTGGCAGGCCGGCGAGCAGATCGACGTTCGGGCGCGCCAGCACCTTGACGAACTGGCGGGCGTAGGTGGACAGGCTGTCGAGGTAGCGGCGCTGCCCTTCGGTGTAGAGGATGTCGAAGGCCAGTGTCGACTTGCCGGAGCCGCTGAGGCCGGTGACGACGATGAAGCGATCGCGCGGCAGATCGAGGCTCAGGTTCTTTAGGTTATGTTCCTTCGCACCAACGATGCGCATCAGTCCGGTGGCACCGGCCTCTGGCCGGTGCGGCCACCGGCCAGAGGCCGGTGCCACCAGAGTCTTCGGCGTGTAGTGGCTCCCCGCGTCGCGCACCATCTCCGCGCCACCGAGCGCCGCGCGCAAATAGCGGGCCGTGTGCGAGGTCTGGTTCGCCGCGACCTGCTCGGGGGTGCCCGCGGCGACGACCTGGCCGCCGCCGCTGCCGCCTTCCGGGCCGAGGTCGATGACATGGTCGGCCGCCTTCACCACCTCCATGTTGTGCTCGATGACCACCAACGAATGTCCGCGGTCGACCAGGCGCTGCAGCGCCCCGAGCAACTTCTCGATGTCGGTGAAGTGCAGACCGATCGTCGGTTCGTCGAACAGGAAGAGCGTGTGCGCCTTGGTCTCGCGCGCCATTGCCGCGGCCAGCTTGAGCCGTTGCGATTCACCACCCGACAGCGTGTTGAGCGGTTGGCCGAGGTGCAGGTATTCGAGCCCGACCTCGGCGAGCGGCTGCAGCCGGCGCACCAGCTCGGCGTGATCGGCGAAGAACGTCAGCGCCTCGCGTACCGTCAGATTGAGCACGTCGTGGATGGCCTTCTGTTTGTGGAGAACCTCCAATACCTCGGAACGGAAGCGCGTCCCGTTGCACTCCGCGCAGGTGATGTACACGTCGGAGAGGAACTGCATCTCCACCTTCTCGAAGCCTTCGCCGCTGCACGCCTCGCAACGTCCGCCGGCGACGTTGAAGGAGAACGTGGCCGGGGTGTAGCCGCGCAATCGCGCCACCGGCGCCTGCGCAAACACCTCGCGAATCAGCTCGAACGCTTTCACGTACGACACCGGGTTGGCGCGCGGCGTGGTACCGAGCGGCGACTGATCCACGAGAATCACGTCGGCGATGCGCTCGGCGCCGTCGATGGCGTCGTGCGCCCCCGGCACGCCCACGGACTGGCCGAGACGCTTCTTCAAGCCGCGGTACAGGATCTCTTCGACGAGCGTCGATTTGCCCGAGCCCGACACGCCGGTGAGGCAGACGAACCGCGACAACGGGACGCGAACGGTGACGTTCTTGAGGTTGTTGGCGCGCGCGCCGCGTACCGCCACCTCGAGCGTCGGAATGATACGGCGGCGCTTGCGCGGCACCGGGATGCGTTGGCGGCCGGTGAGGTAGCGGCCGGTCAGCGACTTGGGATGCGAGAGCAGATCGTCGTAGCGGCCGGCGAACATCACCGTGCCGCCACGCTCGCCGGCCTCGGGCCCGAGATCGATGACGTAGTCGGCCTCGCGGATGATCTCTTCGTCGTGCTCGACCACCACCACCGTGTTCTCCTTGGCGCGCAGCTCCTGAAGGATGCGCACCAGTCGGTGGCTGTCACGCGGATGCAAGCCGATGGACGGCTCGTCGAGGATGTAGAGCGTGTTGACCAACGACGAGCCGACCGCAGTGGTGAGATCGACACGCGCCAGCTCGCCGCCCGACAAGGTGCGCGACTGGCGATCCAGCGTGAGATAATCGAGCCCGACCTCGAGCAGGTAACGCAGTCGATGGCGCACTTCCGTCAGGATCAACGCCGCGATTTCGGCTTCCGTCGGGCTCAGCTGCAACCCGTCGAAGAAGGCTGCCGCATCGGCAACGCTCATGCGTTGGACGTCGGCGACACTCTGGCCCCCGACCTTGTACAGCAACGCCTCCGCTTTGAGGCGCCCGCCGTCACACGCCGGACAGATGCGGTAGCTGCGGTAGCGCGACAGGAAGACGCGCACGTGCATCCGGTAGGTGCGACCTTCGAGCCAGCGAAACCAGCCGCGGATGCCGTAGTACTTGCCGTCGCCCTCGAGGATCAGCTGGCGCTGTGCCTCGGTGAGCTGGGCGAACGGCACCTCGGTGGGAATCTTCTTCTTGCGGCAGAACGTCATCAGCTCGCCGCGCTCCCACTCGGTGGCTTTGGTGTTCCACGGCTTGATGGCACCTTCCGCCAGGCTCTTGTTGGGATCGGGGATCACCAGCTCGAGGTCGAGATCGATCACGCGACCGAAACCGCGGCAGGTCTCGCAAGCGCCGAGGGGGCTGTTGAACGAGAACAGATTGGACGTCGACGGCCGGTACGCCAGCTGACAGCGCGGGCACTCCAGCCGCGCCACGTGCGGCTCGCGCCGGTTGTCTTGATCGGGAAAGATCAGGGCCAGTGCCCCTTTGCCGAAGCGCAAGGCCTGCTCCAGCGACTCGACGATGCGACCCTTGTGCGCCGCCTGCACGACCACGCGATCGACGACCACCACCAGCGGCGACGGCGGCGGCGCGGTCACGTCGTCGATGGAGCGCACGTCGGTGCCGACGAGCAATCGGCGGAAGCCCGAGCGCTCGAACCCGCCGCGCGCCTCCGCCCACGGCAGGCTATCGGGCAGCGGCACCTCGAAGGTCACCAGCACGCGCGTGCCCGCGGCTTGCTGCGCCAGCTGTGCCCATACCGACTCCGCGGAGTCGGGCTTCACGGGCTGGCCGCAATTGCGACAATGGAGCACGCCGATCTTGGCGAAGAGCAGCTTCAGGTGATCGTGCAGCTCGGTCATCGTCGCCACGGTCGAGCGCGACGTCTTGACGGAGTTGCCCTGGCTGATGGCGATCGCCGGCAGAATGCCGTCGATGCGCTCGACGTGCGGCTTGTCCATGCGATCGAGGAACTGGCGCGTGTACGCCGAGAAGCTCTCGACGTAGCGGCGCTGCCCCTCGGCATACAGCACGTCGAAAGCGAGGCTCGATTTGCCGGAGCCGGACGGGCCGGTGACCACGGTGAGCGCGTTGAGTGGGATGCGAACGTCGACGTTCTTCAGGTTGTTCTGCCGCGCACCGCTGATGGTGATCCACTGTCCGGGCATGCGTGAGGGTCCTCGAAACGTACCCGTATAGCTGAAATCCTCCGCTGCGTGTACAGAGGGGTCAGCGCAGCGGGACAGTGGAGTCTTTGGGGCGCCGGCGCGGACTTGGTGGCGTGGGGCGTCCCCGCCCGCGCGGCGTGCAGGGAGGACGTTTCCTCCCGAGAACCGCGGCGACGAGCCTCGACGGATCTCACCCCGTGACGACGGGGTTCTCCAACACCCCGATGCCGCTGACTTCAACGCGCACCGTGTCGCCGGCCTTGAGGAAGCGCGGCGGGGTGCGCCGCACGCCAACCCCGGCCGGCGTCCCGGTGCTGATGACGTCACCCGGTTCCAGCGTCACCGCGGCGGAGAGGTACTCAATCAGCGTCGGCACGTCGAAGATGAGCCGGTTGGTGTTGGCGTGTTGCAGCTCTTCGCCGCTGACCACCGTCCGCACGTCGAGGCTGAGTGGATCGGCGATGTCGTCGAGCGTGACGATGGCGGGCCCCATCGGCGCGAACGTGTCGAACGACTTTCCCATGCAGTTGCCGCTGCGCTTCTGGTAGTCGCGCGCGGTGACGTCGTTCATGATCGTGTAGCCAGCGACGTGCGCCAGCGCGGCGGCACGGCCCACCCGCTTGGCGCGCCGGCCGATGACCACGGCGAGCTCGCCCTCGTAGTCGACCTGCTGACTGACTGGGGGCAGCTCGATGGCCATCCCCGGACCGATGACCGCGGTCACCGCCTTGGAGAACACGATCGGCACCGCGGGCACGCTGTTGCCGGTTTCGAGCGCGTGGTCGCGATAGTTCAGGCCGATGCCGAAGATCTTCCCCGGCCGCGGCAGCGGCGCCAGCACATGCACCTGCTCGACGGGCACGAGGCCGACGCCGTCATCGAGGGCACGCGCCACCACGGCGCGTGCCGTCTTCAACGCCGCAGCACCGGCCGTCAGAAGGTCGAGCATCGTCTGCGGCAGCGCCGGAGCGGCGACGCGAAAGTCGACGACGCCGCGGCGGCTCTCGGCACCGATGTGTGTGTCGCCATCACGCAGGAAGGTCAGCAAACGCATACCAGCTCCTCATCTGGGCCATCAGGTCCTCGAGTCATTGAAGAAACCTGGCGATGAGTCAATATACCGCCCAGGACGGGTTGACGTGGACACAGCTGAAGTCGTCATCATCGGCGGTGGGTTTGCCGGCGCCGCCACTGCGTATCATCTCGCGACGCGCGGGGTGTGCAACGTGCTGCTGCTCGAGCGTGAAGCGATCGCCGGAATGCATGCCTCGGGACGCAATGCGGCCCTGGCGTTTCAGGTTCTGTCCGATGCCGCCGAGGCTCGCTTGGCCGTGGAGGGCGCGCAGTTCATCGCGCAGCCGCCCGACGGTTTCTGCGAGGCACCGCTGCTGCGGCGCACCGGCTCGCTGCTGATCGCCGGCGAGGCCGGGTTGCCGCAGCTGCGCGAAGCCGAGGCGGCGGGACGTCACGTCGGCATCCACGGCGAGTTGTTGAGTGCCGAGCAGGCGGTGCGGCGCGTCGCGGCGTTGGCGGGAGCACCGTTCGCCGGCGCCTTCTGGAACCCGCACGACGGGGTGGTCGACATCCATGCGCTGCTGCACGGCTATCTGGCGGGAGCGCGTCGCGGTGGTGCGCGCATCGAGTACCGCCGCGCGATTACCGCCGTGCGGGTCAGGGGCGGACGCGTGGTAGCCGTCGAGGCCGATGGCATGGCGGTGGAAGCCGGTTGCGTCGTGAACGCGGCAGGCGCCTGGGCCGGTGAGGTCGGCAGGCTCGCCGGCGTCGGGGCGCGGACGCTGGGGCCGCGACGGCGGCATCTCTTTCAGACGCTGGTCGACGTGCCGATTCCTCGCGATTGGCCGTTCGTCTGGCACAACGATCTCGACGTCTACTTCCGCCCCGAGGGCGATGGCTTGTTGATGAGCCCGTGCGATGCCACGCCGCATCCGCCGCGCGAGCCGCTGGTGGACGCCGCGGTCGAGCGGTTACTGGCACAGAAGATCACGCGCGCCTTCCCGGCGCTGGCGGCGGCGCGGATCACCTCGGCGTGGGCGTGCTTGCGCACCTTCGCCCGCGACGAGCGCTTCGTCATCGGTCGCGATCCGGAGGTCGAGGGACTGGTGTGGGTTGCCGGGCTCGGCGGGCACGGGATGACGACAAGCTGTGCCGTGGGCCGTTTGGGCGCCGCCGCGGTGCTGGGCGAGGCGAGTGAAGCGCTGCACTACTTCTCGCCGGCGCGCCTGACCGCGTGAGCGCCGGGGCACCCCCATTCACACGAACGGCGAACGGCCCTAGCCTCGCGGCGCGGAGCCGCGTATCTACACCACGTCATGGTCATCGAACCGGTCACTCTCGAAGGAACGTTCATCCGCCTCGAACCGCTGTCGCTGCGGCATCACGAGGAACTGTGCGCGGTCGGCTTGGACGAACGCATCTGGCGCTGGAACCCGCGCGCGCCGCTGTGCACGCCGACCGACATGCGGGCCTACATCGACATCGCGCTACAGCAGCAGGCGGACGGCGAAGGGTTGCCGTTTGCCACCATCCACAAGGCTGCCGGGCATGCGGTCGGCAGCACGCGCTTTCTCGAAATCAACTGCCAGGACCGTCGGGTCGAGATCGGCTCCACCTGGATCGCGCCGGCGTGGCAGCGCACCGCCGTGAACACCGAAGCGAAGTATCTGATGCTGCGGCACGCCTTCGAGACGCTGGGCTGCATTCGGGTGGAGCTGAAGACCGACTCGCTGAACGAGCGCTCGCGCAACGCCATCCTGCGCATCGGCGCGACGCAGGAAGGGATCTTCCGCAACCACATGGTGACTCACAGCGGCCGCCTCCGGCACTCGGTGTACTTCAGCATCACCGACGCGGAGTGGCCGGCGGTGAAGGTGCGCTTGCAGGAGATGCTGGCGCCGCGGTGAGGTTCGCCGTCGATCGGGCTACGAGGCTGCGGGTTGTGTCGGCGCCGGTGTCGGGGCGTCGGCCTTCTTCGGCGCAACGATCTCGATCTTGGCGTGCTTCTTGAGCTCGTCCAGGTATGCGTGCTCGGCCTTGTCGCGTTCCTGTTCGTCGAGCTCGTTGACGATGTCGTCCTTCGCGTCGGCAAACGGCATCAGGCCGGCGGCGCGGGTATCGGTGACCTTGATGATGTGGAACCCGTACTGCGTCTCGACGACGCCGCTCAGCTCGCCTTTCTTCAGCGCAAAGGCCGTGTCGGCGAAGGGTCCGACCATGGCGTCGTGCGCGAAGAAGCCGAGGTCGCCGTCGTTTTGCGCCGACCCCGGGTCCTCGGAGAGTTCCTTCGCGAGCTTGCCGAAGTCCTCGCCCTTCTTCAGGCGCGCCAGCGTCTCCTCGGCGCGTCTTTTCGCCACGTCCTTGTCGCTGTCGGGCTTGGTGCGGAACAGAATATGGCTGGCGCGCACCTCTGGGGGTTGTTGGAACTCGTCGGGGTGTTCCTTGTAGTACTTTTCCGCGGCATCGGGCGGCAGCTTGACGGTCACGTGGCTGTCGACCAGCTTCTGCACCGTCAAGCCGGTACTGATCTCCTTGCGCAGCAACTCCTCAGTGGCCTTGTTCGAGGCCAGCGCCTGCTGGAACGCCTCGGCCGTCTGGTACTGGGACTTGATCTGGTCGAACTGTTGATCGAGGTCTTGTTTCGACGCTTCGACCTTCTCGGCCTTCGCTTGCTGCGCCAGGATCTCCATGTCGATCAACGACTGCAGCGCTTGCTCGCGCTGCGCGTCCGCGGTACCGCCCTCGACGCTGGCGATGCGCTCGGACAGCTCGCGGACCTGCGCTTCCGTGATCGTGACGCCGTTGACACGCGCCGCGACGTCTTCGGCGCGCAAGCTGACCGGCGCGCACAACACCGCCAGCACGGTCGCGGCGCTGATGAAAGTTTTCACAAAGCCTCCTTGGGGTCGTTCCGCCCTTCCCTCGGCGAGGGGAATCCGCGCCACCTACCTGAAGGGGCAAGGGCAATCAAGGGCTGGGAGCCACTCGGCACCAGTCCACGGAGCCTGCTTGCGGCACTGCGGGTCGGCCGTTAGTATGCGGGCTTCGCCAATGGGACGGAAGGTTTTTCTCCAGAGTCTCGGCTGCCCAAAGAACCTGGTGGACAGCGAGATGATGCTCGGGCTGATCGCCCGCGACGGCGGCGAGATCGTGCTCGATCCGCAGGGCGCCGATGTGCTCGTCGTCAACACCTGCGGCTTCATCGGCGACGCCAAGAAGGAGTCAATCGACGCCATTCTCGAGTTGGCACGGTTGAAGGAGGCCGACCCGAAGAAGCGCCTGGTGGTCACCGGCTGCCTGGTGCAACGCTACGGCAGCGGTTTGCAGGAGTCACTACCCGAGGTCGATGCGTTCCTCGGAACCGGCGACTTCGTGCGGCTCCCGGAGATCCTCGCGGATGGCGCGCGCAGCGATGCGACGACGTACGGCGGCGCCGCACACTTGCTGCCCGATCTCAGCATTCCGCGCGTCCGCACCGGCCATTTCTTCAGTGCCTATCTCAAGGTGTCGGAGGGGTGCGATCACACCTGCAGCTTCTGCATCATTCCGAAGATTCGCGGCCGACACCAGAGTCGCACGCTGGACTCCGTCGTCCGGGAGGCCGAGTCGCTCGCAGCCGACGGCGTCGTCGAGCTGAATCTTATCGCGCAGGACCTGACGGCGTACGGGCGTGACCGGCGGGACGGCACGTCGCTCAGCAGCCTGTTGCGGCAACTGGTGCAGGTGGAGGGCCTGCGCTGGATTCGGCTGCTGTACAACTACCCGCGGTACGTCACCGACGAGTTGCTGGAGACCATCGCCGCCGAAGAGAAGATCTGCTCGTACATCGACATGCCGCTGCAGCACATCAGCGATCGCATGTTGCGCGCCATGCGTCGTGAACGCGATGGGGCGGCGATCCGCCGCCTGGTCGAACGGATGCGCGAGCGCATCCCGGGCGTGGCCATCCGGACCGCGTTCATCGTCGGCTTCCCGGGAGAGAGTGAGGCCGATTTTGCCGAGCTGCTCGCGTTCGTGACTGAGGCGAGCTTCGAGCGCGTCGGCGTGTTTCGCTACTCGAAGGAAGAGGGAACCGCAGCGGCAAGGTTGGACGGACAGGTTTCCGAAGCGATCAAGAAGCGCCGTTTCGACGCCCTGATGCGGGCGCAGGCCGAGTGTTCCGCCGCGGCGAACCGGCGCCTGGTCGGCACCACCCAACAGCTGCTGGTCTGTGGCGAGGACGACCGCGGGCGGCTGTTCGGCAGGCTGCCGACGCAGGCTCCGGACATCGACGGCGTGGTGTATTTGCGTGGACGGGTCGAGGCAGGGACGATCCACGCGGTGCGCGTCACCGCCGCGGAAACCTACGACCTGCGTGCGGAGGTTGTCCCCGCACAAGAGCCGGTTGACACAGGTGCGGAATCACTCTACAGTCCGCCGCCCTTGTAGGTGTGACTATGCGGAAGGCATTCCTGAAAGCTGCGCGCGAGAAACTCCTCGACATGCGCCGTCAAGTCCTGCGGGAGATGAGCAACGACCTCAAGCAGGGCCGAGAAGGCGCAAAGGACGAGGGGATGGATACCTACGATCTCGCCAGCGAGGAGCGCGACCGCGAGATCAGCTTCATCCTGACGGATCGCGAACGCGAGAAGCTCAACGCCATTCAAGAGGCGCTCGAACGGGTGGACGACGGCACGTACGGCGTGTGCGAAAGCTGCGAGTCGGAGATTGCCGAAGGACGCCTCGAGGCCTTGCCGTTCACCCGACTGTGCGTGAACTGCCAGTCGGAGCGCGAGCGCGAAGCGAAAGCGGCGCGGCGCTTCGACGACGAACGCACCTACCGTAAGCTCGGCGCGACCGACGTCGACGAAGAGAACACGTAGACCGCGTCGCGACGCGAACGCGGGCTGCGCCGGTGCCTCAACGGTCGACGCTCAGCCGTTGGCTCCATCGTCAGCACTACGCGGCGCTGCGGCGGCGATCTTTCGCGCCGCGATCGACGCCGTTGACCCGACGCGCTTGGTTGCCGCGCACCTGACCCGCAGCGGTCGTGACGTGCGTGTGGTAGCGGGCGGCAGTGAGCTGTGCCACTGGCGTGGGCCGACGTTGGTCATCGGTGCGGGGAAAGCGGCGGCGCGCATGGCGGCCGGCTGCGAGCAGGCGCTCGATGGTCACGACCTCGATGGCGAGGTGATCGTCGCCGACGGCTGCGAGGCCGTTGTACAGCACATCATCGTCAGCGCCGCCGGGCACCCGCTCCCCGACGCGCGCGGCGAGGCGGCGACGCGGCGCCTCATCGACCGCGTCGCTCGCCAGGATGCCGGCGGCATCCTCTTCCTCATCGGTGGCGGTGCGTCGAGCCTGCTCGTCTGCCCGCGACCACCGCTGCGGCTCGCCGACAAGATCGCCACGACCCGGCTCCTCCTCGAGTGCGGCGCCAGCATCGATGAACTCAACACGGTGCGCAAGCACCTGTCTGCGGTGAAAGGCGGCGGACTGCTGCGGCAGCTTCGCGTCCCCGCGGCAACGCTCATCATCTCAGACGTGATCGGCGATGATCCAGCCACCATCGGCTCGGGTCCGACCACGCCGGATGTAACGACCTTTGCTCAGACATGGGCGATCTTCGAGCGCTACGGGTTGACCAGCGAGCTGCCGGCCGTCGTGGTAAACCTCGTCGACCAGGGGCGTCGCGGGCAAGGGGCCGAGACCCTGAAGCCCACGGACCCGGAAGCCGCCCGGGCGCGCAACCTCGTCATCGGATCGAACCGCATCGCACTGGAGGGCGCGGCGCACGCGGCGCGCGCGCGGGGTTGGGAGGTTCGTGTCGCTGCCGCGCCGTTGCTGGGCGACACCACCGTGGCGGCGGGGCGCTTCGTGGCCTGGGTGCGTGAAGTGGCGCGGCACTCTGAGCATGGGCCGCCGCGCTGCCTGCTGGCGGGCGGCGAAACTACCGTGCAAGTGAGAGGCACCGGCCGCGGCGGGCGCAATCAGGAATTCGCGCTGGCGATGGCTGAGGATCTTGCGGGTACGGAGGTCAGCGTCTTAAGCGCCGGCACCGACGGCATCGACGGGCCAACCGACGCCGCCGGTGCCTTCGTCGACGGAACCACCCTGACACGGGCGCGCGCCAGGGGGCTCGACGCGGCGGCGGCTCTGGCGGCGAATGACTCGTACAGGTTCTTTTCGCAGCTGGGTGATCTGCTGCAGTGCGGGCCTACCGGCACCAACGTGATGGACCTGAAGATCGCGCTCGTGCCCGCACCTGGTCCGTGCTGAGCCCCTGTGGTAAGCATCGCCACGTGAAGCCGGGATACCTTTCCGAGATATTCGTTTCATTTCAGGGAGAAGGCGCCCACGTCGGCCGGCGGCACTTGTTCGTGCGGCTGGCGGGCTGCAATCTGCGTTGCCGCTATTGTGATACGCCCGACAGCTTGGAGCGGACGGCCCAGTACACGGTCTACCAAGGAAACGCGTCTCAACTGCGCGACAATCCGGTGGCCGTTGATGCCCTTGTCGCAGTGGTGGCGTCCATCCTCGAGCGCGACGCGCCGATAGATGCGATTGCGGTGACCGGCGGGGAGCCGCTGACGCAATCGGAGTTCCTGGCGGCGTTCCTCGGGGCGGGCCAGTTTTCCGTACCGGTATTGCTGGAAACCAATGGGGTGCTGCCGCGCCGTTTGCAGGACGTCCTGGCACTGATCGACATTGTGAGCATGGACATCAAGCCGCCATCGAACAGCGGGGAGGGTGCCTTCTGGGAGGAGCACGCGGCGTTCCTGGAGCTGGCGCGCACCAAGGACCTGTACGTAAAGATCTTGGTCGACCAGAGAACGGAAGACGGCGACATCGAGCGGGCCGCGGCGTTGCTTGCAGGAGTGCAGCCGCTTGTGTCCACCTTCCTGCAGCCGATCGTCGATGAATGTGGGCGAGCGCAGATCGACGCGCAACGTCTCACGCACTTCTATCGGCTGGCGCGTCCGGCGCTGCCGTCGCTGCGTGTCCTGCCGCAGACGCACAAGCTCCTCGGAATCAGGTAGCTCAGGTGGCGAGGGGGCGGACCCACCGTGTGACCTTGATCCCGGGCGATGGGATCGGTCCAGAGGTCACCACCGCCGCGGTAGAGGTCGTGGCCGCCGCCGGGGTTGAGATCGAATGGGATCGGCAGGTCGCTGGGGCGAAGTCGGTCGAAGCGGGTGGTGATCCGCTTCCAGAGGCGCTGATCCGTTCGATCCGCCGCACCCATGTGGCGCTCAAGGGGCCGCTGGCGACCCGCGTCGGGCGCACCGGTTTCCGCAGCGTCAACGTGGCGCTGCGGAAGACCTTCGATCTCTACTCGAACCTGCGCCCGATTCGGAATCTGCGGGGCGTGCGATCGGTCTTCAAGGGCGTCGACCTGGTCGTCGTACGTGAGAATACCGAGGATCTGTACTCCGGCATCGAGCACCAGATTGCTCCCGGCGTAGTGGAAAGCGTCAAGGTGATCACCGCAAAGGCCTCGCGTCGCATCGCCCAATTCGCCTTCGAGTACGCCAAGCGCGAGAAGCGCCGCAAGGTCACCGCCATCCACAAAGCCAACATCATGAAGTTGTCGGACGGCTTGTTCCTCGCCTGCGCCCGACAAGTGGCCAAGCGCTACCCCGGGATCGTCTACGAAGAGTTGATCGTCGACAATGCCTGCATGCAGCTGGTGCTGCATCCGGGACAGTTCGACGTCCTGCTGCTGGAGAATCTGTACGGTGACATCGTCTCCGACCTCTCTGCCGGTCTGGTTGGCGGATTGGGGGTGGTGCCCGGGGCCAATCTCGGTACGCGCTACGCGATCTTCGAGGCCGTGCACGGAACGGCGCCGGACATCGCCGGGACGAACGTGGCCAATCCGATCGCGGCGATCCTCTCCGCCAGCTTGCTGTTGCGACATCTCGGCGAGACCGCGGCTGCGGCACGCGTCCAGGCGGCGGTCGAGAGCGTCGTCGGGCGGGGGCGCCACCGCACGCGCGACCTCGGTGGGCAGTCGTCGACCACGGACGTGACGCAGGCGATCGGGCGGGCGTTACGTGCGTGACATCGTGTGCGTGAATCGTTACGATCGCCCGACGTGAGCGACAACAGGAGTGAGGTCCGGCCTCGCGTACCGCCGGGTCAAACCGTCACCCAGAAGTGGCCGGTGTTGACCTACGGTCCGGTGCCGCGCTTCGATGTGGCGACGTGGGACTTTCGGTTGTTCGGCGAGGTCGAGGGAGCGCGTCGACTTACCTACGGCGAAACTCGGGCGCTGCCGCAAGTTATGGTGATGGCCGATTTCCATTGCGTCACGACGTGGTCGCGGCTAGAGAACCGATGGGAAGGGGTGTCGGCGGCCGCGATCCTGGATTTGGCGCAGCCTACATCGGAGGCGCGGCACCTCCTCATCCACTGCGACGGGGGCTACACCACGAACTTGTCGATGACTGAGTTCCGCAGCGCGGGCGTCCTGTTTGCGCATCGTCACGACGGCAGCGACCTGACACCGGAGCATGGCTGGCCGTTGCGTCTAGTCGTGCCGCATCTGTACGCGTGGAAGAGTGCCAAGTGGGTGCGGGCAGTCGAGTTCTTGCGCCAGGAGCGGCGCGGCTTCTGGGAGGTCCGCGGCTACCACAACCATGGGGACCCATGGTTGGAAGAACGGTACAGCTCTCAAGAGTAATCAGCGGATGAGCGAAGCCCTGTCATCGACACTCGCCAACGGCGAGCGCCAGCGAACCATCGAGAGATTGCGGGAAGGGACGTTTGACGTGCTCATCATCGGCGGCGGCATCAACGGTGCGGGCATCGCGCGGGACGCGGCGATGCGGGGCATGCGGGTGGCGTTGGTAGAGAAGGGGGACTTCGCCAGCGGTACCAGTAGCAAGTCGTCGAAGCTCATTCACGGTGGGGTCCGCTACTTGCAGCAAGGGGACTTCCGTCTGGTATGGGTAGCCTGTCGTGAGCGCGATTTGCTGCGCCGTCGGCTAGCCCCGCACCTGGTGGAGCCTCTCGCCTTCATCTTCCCGGTCTATCGGGGCGATCCGGTTGGCTTCTTCACCTTGGGCGTCGGCATGTGGCTGTACGACGCACTCGCGACCTTCCGCAACATCAAGGCACACAAGATGATGAGCGCCAAGCGTGCTCAACGCGTAGAGCCGCAGTTGCGCAGCACCGGATTGAGAGGTGCGGCGCTGTACTACGACTGCTGGACCGATGACGCGCGGTTGACTTTGGAAACGGTACTCGACGCGCGCGAGGAAGGTGCGGTCGCCGCCAACTACATCGAACTCAAGGCATTCATAAAGGAGAACGGCCGCATCGTCGGCGCTGTGGCACAGGACCGGTTCGGCGGCCCTCCAATCGAGATCAAGGCGCGGTCCGTCGTCAATGCAGCCGGTCCGTGGGTTGATCTGGTGCGTCAACTCGACGATCCAGCAGCCGACGCGTGCCTGCGCCTGACCAAGGGCGTTCACATCGTCGTCCCTCGAGAACGAGTGGGCAACGTTCATGCCGTGGTCATGCATTCGCCGCGTGACAGGCGCGTGCTCTTTGTCATTCCTTGGGGGCAGCACGACATCATTGGAACGACCGACACGGACTTCGAAGGCGCACCCGACACGGTGGCGGCCGACCAAAGCGACGTGGACTATCTGTTGGAGTCGACGAACTGGTTCTTCCCCGCGGCCCGGCTGACCACGGCAGATGTGATTAGCGCCTATGCCGGGCTCCGCCCGCTCGTGGCGTCGACGAATGCGAAGGACCCGTCCGCCGTGTCACGTGAAGAAGCCATCCTCGAGAGCCGATCGGGGCTTCTCACCCTCGCCGGCGGCAAGCTGACGACCTATCGATTCGTCGCGCAGGAAATTGTCGATCGTGTGGCCAAGCGTCTGGGCATGCTTGGGCGCCGGCGAGGACGGCACTTGACCGCAGGTAAACCGTTGCCCGGCGGTCGTGGTACGAAACCGAATCAGATCGTCGACGAGTTGGTCGCCCGCAATGGCTCTGGGCTCAGCCGTCAGCAAGTCGAGCACTTGGTCGGTCGCTACGGGAGCAGAACACCTCAGGTGATCGAGCTGATCGAGGGGCAATCCGATCTTGGTCGTCCGATTGTCCCCTCGCTGCCCGACCTTTGGGCAGAAGCCGCTTACGCGGTGCGCATCGAGATGGCTGTCGATGCCGAGGATGTGCTGATGCGCCGCACCAAGGTCGGGCTCCAGGATCCTGAGGAAGCAGCTCAAGTGGCTGACCTCGTGAGGCAAAGACTCCCCTTCTTCCGAGACGACGCCGACTAGGGGGCTGCACCCTGGCCGCCGGGTACACCCGGTGCGTTGTAACAGCGACTTCGCGCACGCGTCTCTCTCCGAGTCGGTAGTCCACCGCGCCTCGCCGTTATCGGACATTAGGTAATCCTGCGCCGTGGGAACAATTTCCTTGACAATTTTATCGGTCTGGATAATATCTCACGTGATTCTCTGTTTTATAAAGTGACTACCGGGAAGCGACTGAGTCGGAACGCGCGCGTATGGCCGTCTACACGAAGATCTCAAAACGGGAGCTGAACGAGATCGCCGCCGACTACGGCCTTCCGCGCATAACTGCCGCACGCGAGGTTGCGGAAGGATCGGTCAACACACACTATCTAGTTGAAACCGCTAAGGGAAAGTTTCTCATCAAAATCGATGAAGTGAAGAGCGAAATGGAGGTGAAGCGAGAGCTCGATCTCCTTCTCTTCCTGCGCAAGCACGGCTTCCCCTGCCCGGTTCCCCTCACTGACCGACGTGGGCGGCACTACCGGGAATGGGGCGGAAAGTCGCTGTCCGTCTATCGTTACATCGACGGACACTTCGTTGACCCAGAGGAGTTGAGCGCATCGCAGCTCGAGAATGTCGGACGCGTACTGGCGGACCTGCACATCATCGGCAAGGCATACAAGAAGGGCATCGACAATCGCTTTGGGTTTGATCGCGTCGCCGAGATCTATTTCGACGCCCGCGGCCGCTTGCCTCACTACTTCAAGCGCATCATCCGAACTCTCGACGAAGAGGTCGAGTATCTGAACCACTACCTCGAGGGTAAGTTGCCCAAGGGGATCATCCACGGCGACCTGTTCTCTGACAACATCAAGTTCAAGGGCGACAAAGTCACCGCGGTCCTGGACTTCGAGGCGGCATGCCGCGGGAAATTCATCTTCGATCTCGCCACCGCAGTGAATGCCCTCTGCTTCGAGAATGGGGGCTACTCCTTGAAACGCTTCGAGTCGCTGATTTCCGGCTACGAGGCGCTGCGCACCCTGTCGCTGGCCGAGTGGGACGCATTTCCGAACGAGCTGCGCTTCTCCGCTTTTCGCTTCACCGTAACCCGCTTGCGCGATTTCTTCCTCAACCCGATCGACGAACGCCAGCGTATCAACAAGGATTTTCAAGACTTCTACGATCGCTTGCGCATCCTGCGGCGTGAGCGCGCCGGTGGCATGGAGCCGATCCTCATGGCGATGGCCACCGGATACGACTACCGCAAGTACCAGCGCGTGAAGGCGGTCGAGAAGCGCAGCGGTCGCTGACCCGTCTCCGCGCACCGCGGTTCGTCGCCGAACCGCCACGGTTGCAGCCGAAGGCGTTTTCGTTAAGATCGGCCAGCATGGCTGAGTCCCCCATCGAAACATCCGTCGTACAGATTCTGCGTCAACTCGGAGAAGACCCTGAACGCGAAGGCCTGGTGAAAACCCCGGCCCGCGTTGCGCGTGCGCTGCAGTACCTCACCAAAGGCTACGCGGAGGACCCGAAGACGGTCATCAACGATGCCCTCTTCACCGAGGACTATTCGGAGATGATCGTGCTCAAGGACCTCGACTTCTTCTCGATGTGCGAACACCACATCTTACCCTTCTTCGGTAAGGCAAACGTCGCATACATTCCGAAGCACCACATCGTCGGCATCAGCAAGCTGGCGCGGTTGGTCGATGTCTACGCGCGCCGCCTCCAGGTGCAAGAACGCCTCACCACTCAGATCGCCAGTATGCTGATGGACGAGCTGGATCCCCAGGGGGTTGCTGTCGTGCTGCGCGCCGAGCACTTGTGCATGCGGATGCGCGGCGTCGAGAAGCAAAATTCCGTCGTCGTCACCAGCGCTATGCTGGGCATCTTCCGCAGCCATCAGGAGACGCGCCAAGAGTTCATGACGCTGGTCAACAGCGGCAACTCACGTTGATCGGACGATCGCAGAATCGACTCGGTTGACAGCTTCACCCAGATTGGCTACTCGATTCCGGGAAATCGTTGGTCTGCACAACTGGCGCGACGTGGAATCGACCACGAGGAAGTGCTGACCTTCAGCTGGCCGAACGCCTGGGCCTCTGAATTGCAGAGGTTCAGGTTTTTTTTTGCCGCGGAGGACATCGTGATCAAGAACTATCTCATCGCCCCAGGGCCCACCCCTGTGCCATCACGAGTGCTGCTCGCCATGGCCCAGCCGATCATCCACCACCGCACACCCCAATTCAGCAAGATCTTCGCTGACGCCAAGCGCGGCCTGCAGGAGGTGTTTCAGACCAAGCAGGACGTGCTCATGCTCGCCGCCTCCGGCACCGGCGCCATGGAAGGCTCGGTGACCAATCTCTTCTCTCCCGGCGACGAGGTGCTGTTCGTCAACGGCGGCAAGTTCGGCGAGCGCTGGGGGAAGATCGCCTCGGCCTACGGCCTCAAGCCCATCGAGCTCAAGGTGGAGTGGGGCCGCGGCGCCCGCGTCGATGACGTCCGCCGGCTCCTCGATCAACATCCCGGCATCCGCGGCGTCCTGCTGCAAGCCAGCGAAACGTCGACCGCCGCGTTGCACCCCACTGCAGAGATCGCCGCACTCACCCGCCAGCGCGACACGTTGCTCATCGTCGACGGCATCACCGCCGTCGGTGTCTTCGACGTCCCAATGGACTCCTGGGGCATCGATGTCCTGATCACCGGCTCGCAGAAGGCGCTCATGCTCCCACCCGGCCTGGCCTTCGTGGCGCTCAGCGAACGCGCCTGGCAGCGCACCAAGGCCGCAAAGGTCCCACGCTTCTACTTCGACTTCGCCCGCGAACGCGACAATCTCGCCAAGGACACGAGCGCCTGGACCCCGGCAATCTCGCTGGTCACCGGGCTCCGCGAAGCGCTCGCCATGATGCTCGAAGAGGGCTTGCCGGCAATCTTCGCGCGGCATGCCCGCCTCGCCGCCGCCACCCGCGCCGCCGCCAGCGCCCTCGACCTCAAGCTCGTCGCACCCGACGCACCCAGCCCCGCCCTCACCGCCTTTTTCGTGCCGCCCGCTGTCGACGGCGGCAAGCTGGTCGCCTATCTTCGCGATCGTATGGGCGTCACCTTCATGGGCGGACAGGATCAACTCAAGGGAAAGATCGTGCGCATCGGTCACCTCGGATACACCGGCACCTTCGACATCGTCACCGCCATCGCTGCCCTCGAAATGGCCCTGCGCCACTTCGGCCACAACGTCGTGTTCGGCCGCGGGGTCGCCGCCGCACAAGAGGTCTTGATGGCCGGGATGCCGGAGTAGCCGATGCACCGTGTCCTCCTCGCCGATAGACTCGCGCCCCAGGGGATGGAGATCCTGCGGGCCGCCACCGATATCGAATTCGACGAAGCCGTCGGCCTCAAGCCGCCGGAGCTCGCTGCCAAGGTCGCACCCTACCACGGCCTCATCGTCCGCAGCGGCTCCACCGTCACCGCCGAGGTCATCGCCGCCGCCGCCAATCTGAAGGTCATCGGCCGCGCCGGCATCGGCGTCGACAACATCGACGTCGACGCCGCCACCAAGAAGGGCGTCGTCGTCATGAACACGCCCGCCGGCAACAACGTCACCACCGCCGAGCACGCCATCAGCATGATGCTGTCACTCGCCCGCTCCATTCCACAAGCCACCGCCTCGATGAAGGCCGGCAAGTGGGAAAAGGGGCGCTTCATCGGCTCCGAGGTGTTCAACAAGACCCTCGGCGTCGTCGGCATCGGCAACATCGGCAGCCTGGTGGCCGAACGCGCCCTCGGTTTGAAGATGCGCGTCATCGCCTACGATCCGTTCATCTCCAAGGAAGCCGCGCAACGGCTCGGCGTCGAGCTGGTCAGCCTCGACGACCTCTACGCGCGCAGCGACTTCATCACCGTGCACACGCCGCTGCTCCCCGAAACGCGCGGCCTCGTCGGCATTAACGCCTTCGCCAAGATGAAGAAGGGCGTCCGCCTCATCAACTGCGCGCGCGGCGGCATCGTCGACGAAAGCGCCCTGGAAACCGCCATTCGCGACGGCAAAGTCGCCGGCGCCGCCCTCGACGTCTTCAGCAAGGAACCGCCGCCGCCGGAGCACCCGCTGCTCAAGCTCGATCAGGTGATCTGCACGCCCCACCTCGGCGCCGCCACTGACGAAGCGCAAGTCAACGTCGCCATCGCCATCGCCCAACAAGTAGTGAACTTCCTGACCCGCGGCATCATCCAGGACGCCGTCAACGTCCCCTCCATCAGCCCCGAGCTCCTGCAGGTCCTCGGCCCCTACCTCACGCTCTGCGAAAAGCTCGGCAGCCTGCAGGCACAGCTGCTCGCCGACGCGCCACGCGAGCTGGCCATCGAGTATGCCGGCGAAGTCGCCAACTACGACGTCAAGTCGCTCACCCTGGCGGTGCTGCGCGGGTTGCTGAACCGCGTCCTCGACTCGAACGCCGTCAACTACGTCAACGCCCCCGCCATCGCCCGCGAGCGCGGCATCAAGATCGTCGAATCGAAGACCAGCCAATCGAAAGGCTTCCTGAACTTGGTGACGGTCACGATCAACTCCGGCAAAGGCGCCAGCGTCGTCGCCGGCGCCGTCTTCGGGCAGCGGGTCATCCGCCTCGTCCGCATCAACGATTTCTTCCTGGACGCCGACCCCGAGGGCTACATTCTCATGCTGCACAACCGCGACGTGCCCGGCGTCGTCGGCACCGTGGGCTCGCTCCTCGGTGAAGCCAAGATCAACATCGCGCGGCTCGAGCTCGGACGCGAACACATCGGCGGGATGGCCATCTCCTTGATCCACGTGGACGACGTCATTCCCGATCCCATCCTCGCGCAGCTGCGCAAGGGTCCCAACATCGTCTCCGCACAACTGATCAAGCTCTGAGAGCACTGGAAAGCCGAGGGGGTATGCCCGCCGTCGTCGTCATCGGAACGCAATGGGGTGATGAAGGGAAAGGCAAGGTCGTCGACATCCTCGCGGAGCATGCGGACATCGTGGTCCGCTACCAAGGGGGCAACAACGCCGGCCACACGCTCGTCGTCGACGGCCAAAAGACCGTCCTGCACCTGGTCCCGTCCGGGGTCCTGCACGACGGCAAGGTGTGCGTCATCGGCAACGGCGTCGTCGTCGACCCGGGCGTGCTGATCACCGAGATCGACGCGCTGCGCCAGCGCGGTCACCTGCCCAGCGACGAGCTCCTCAAGATCAGCGACCGGGCGCACCTGATCATGCCGTATCACCGCGCCATCGATCAGGCCCGCGAACGTCTGCGCGGCGAGGGCCGCATCGGCACCACCGGCCGCGGCATCGGACCGACGTACGAGGACAAGATGGCCCGCATCGGCATCCGCGTCGCCGACTGGTGCGACGACGAGTCGTTCACCGACGCCCTGCGCCGCACCATCGAGGAGAAGAACGCCTACTTGAAGTCGATGCTCAACGAGCAAGCGCTCGACTTCGACGCCATCCACGCCGAGTACTGCACCTACCGGGCGCGGCTGCGACCGCACGTCATCGACACCGGCGTCTATCTGCACGACGCCCTGCGCCAGTCGAAACGTGTCCTACTCGAAGGCGGCCAGGGCACGCTGCTCGACGTCGACCACGGCACCTACCCGTACGTCACCTCTTCGAACACCGTCGCCGGCGCCGCCTGCACGGGTACCGGCATCGCCCCACACCAGATCTCCAGCGTCGTCGGCATCGTCAAGGCGTACACGACGCGCGTCGGCAGCGGACCGTTTCCCACCGAGCTCCTCGATGCTCTCGGCAAGAAGCTGCAACAGGATGGCGACGAGTTCGGCGCCACCACCGGCCGGCCGCGCCGCTGCGGCTGGTTCGACGCCGTCGTCGTCCGCCACGCCGTCCGCCTCAACGGCATGAGCGGCCTGGCGCTCACCAAGCTCGACGTCCTCACCGGCCTCGATGCCATCCGCATCTGCACCGCGTACGAGTTCGACGGCCGGCGCCTCGAGCACTTCCCAGCCAGCTCGGCGGTGCTGCGCGGCCTGCGCCCGGTGTACGAAGAGCTGCCGGGGTGGCGCGAGCCGTTGAACAAGGCCCGCTCGCTCGCCGACCTGCCGGCCAATGCGCGCGCCTACGTCCGCCGCCTCGAAGAGGTCTCCGGCGCGCCCATGCATATGGTCTCGGTGGGCGCCGGCCGGGATGAAACGATCCTCCTGCGTAACCCGTTCGATGGGCACTGAACCGACGCGCACGGCGCTGCCGGCGCAACTCTCGACCGTCCTCTTCGACGTCGGCAACACGCTGCACCACCTCGATCACGCCTTCATCGCCGCGGCGATCACCCGCCACGCGCACCGCGTCGACGCACATGCCGTCGCCATCGCCGAGCACACCGCCAAAGCCGCGGTCGACGCACAGTTCCGCGCCCGTGCCGCCGGGCAGGACGGCAGCCGCCGCTTGTCGTACTTCGGAACCATCCTCGAAGCCCTGGCGGTATCGCCCGAGGCCATCGAAGCGATCATCGCCGAGCTGCAGGCCGAGGATGTGCGCGCCTCGCTCTGGCGGGTCATGCACCCGCACACACCCGGCGTGCTCGACACCCTGCGCCGCCGCGGCTTCACCCTGGGCGTCGTGTCCAACGCCGACGGCCGCGTCCCCGCAGCGTTGCAGGCGCGCGGCATCGCCGACCACTTCACCATCGTCGTCGACTCACATCTCGTTGGCGTCGAAAAGCCCGACGCGCGCATCTTCGAGATCGCCCTCGAAGCCTGCGGCAGTCCCGCCGCCGCGGCCATCTACGTCGGCGACATCTACGAGATCGACGTCCGCGGCGCCCGCAACGCCGGCCTGACCCCGGTGCTGCTCGATCCCCTCGGCTGTTACCGACAACCGGATTGCGCGCGCATCACCAGCCTCACCGACCTCCTCGACCTGCTGCCGGACCGCGCCGCCTGAAGGAAGCGCGTGAGCCCCAGCATCGGCAAGCTAGCCAATCTCCGGCGTCTGCCGGTCGCCGCGGTATTGTCCGCACTCGTGGCGCTGTGCGTCTATCGTGTCGCCGTCACCATCCACACCGCGCCGCCCCCGACGGTCACCGAGCGACTCGCCGCGCTCGACACCGATACCGTGCTGGCGCTGCGCGACATCGCTCACGCGTTGGTTCCCGCCGAGGATCCACTCTCGCAAGCTTCCGCCGACGACGATGCAGGCATGCTCGCGGCGTTGCCGGTCGCCGACTTGCTTGACGCCAACGGCGCACCGGAACCACCGTCGACGACCGACTTGAGCCCGGCCGACATCGAGCAGGTCGCCGAGCTGATCGGCGCAAGCAGCTGAGGCACATCGCAGATGTTCACGGAGGAGGCATGACCACCAAACGATTGGCACTCATCGCCGCGGCCCTGGTTGTGTTGCCGCGCCTCGCCGCCGCACAGCCGCAGGACAATCAAGCACGCGAACGGGCACGCACGTTTCTGGTCTTGCGCATCACCGATGCCCTCAAGCTGAACGACGAAGATGCGCTCAAGGTAAGCAAGGTGATCCGCGAATCGGATGAGCGCCGCCAGCAGCTCATGAAGCAGCGGCAAGGGTTGGAAGATCAGCTGCGCGCGGCGCTCGCCAAGCCACCGCCGGACACCGCGGCTCTGAGCAAGCTGATCACCGCAGGCAACGACATCGACCAAAGGCTCGCCCTGGTCGCCGAGGACAGCTTCCACGAGCTACAGAAGGTGCTCACCGTCGAGCAGCAGGCCAAGCTGATGCTCTTCCGTCGCGACTTGCAGCAAGAGATTCGTCGCGCCCTGCAAGGCCGGCGTGGTGGCGGTGGCCGCCGCGGCGGACGACCCGGCGGCGCGCCGAACAGTCCGGCTGCAGGTGACGACTAGCCACTGCCGACGTTCGCGCAGCAGCAACCCGGTCCCCAACGACCGTGCCGCTCAAGACGCGCTGCTTGCGCCCGCGGCGAGTGGTTGTTAGCTTCCGCGCGTGCGCGACGTTGGTGATGGCAATCTCGACGGCTATCGCATCCTCGACCTGACCGGTGAGGCCGGCTTCCTCGCCGGCAAGCTGCTCGGCGACCTCGGCGCCGACGTCATCAAGATCGAACCCCCGGCCGGCGATCCGGCGCGACGACGCGGGCCGTTTGTTGGCGGCAGCCCCGATCCGGAAGCCTCGGTGTTGTGGCTGGCGCTCAACACCAGCAAGCGCGGCGTCACCCTCGACCTCGACCACGCGCGCGGGCGCGAGATCTTTCTCACACTCTGCCGCGGCGCCGATGCGGTGATCGAAGCGGCAGCGCCGCGCAGCCCGACATCACTGGCGGCACGCGGGCTCGACTACGAGACGCTGCGGAAGACCAACCCCAAGCTGGTGGTGTGCTGCATCTCACCCTTCGGACAAAGTGGGCCGTACAGCAGCTACCGCGGCTCCGATCTCACCGCCGTCGCCAGCGGCGGCAACATGTACCCAACCGGCAACTCCGATCGCGCCCCGGTGCGCTGCACGCTACCGGTGGCCTACTACCACGGCGGCATCGAAGCGGCCGTTGGCGTCACCTTCGCCTTGTACGGCCGCGAGGTGCGCGGCGAAGGACAGCTCGTCGACGTGTCACTGCAGGAAGTGATGCTCATGCCCAACATGACCAGCCCGACGCAGTTCCCGCTTACCGGCTTCAAGGGCGGCCGCGTCGGCGGCGGCTTCCGCGGCGGCAAGGCGTTCTTCCAGGAGCTGTGGCCGTGCGCCGACGGCTACGTGTCGTTCGCCCTGCGCGGCGGCCCGGCACGCATCCCGGGCATCATCGCGCTGGTGCAGTACATGGACGAGAACGGCATGGCGCCGGCGAGCCTCACGAGCCGCGACTGGTCGACGTACAACCACAACCTCATCACGCAGCCCGAGGTCGACGAGATCGAAGCGGCACTCGCTGCCTTCTTCAAGAGCAAGACGATGTCCGAGCTGTTCGCCGTCGCCTGCGAGCGCAACCTCATGCTCGCACCGGCGAACACCGCACGCGAGATCGTCGGGTCACGCCAGCTGGGGTCACGCGAGTTCTTCGTCGAGATCGACCATCCGCATCTCGGCACGTCCCTCAAGCTCCCCGGGGCGTTTGCCAAGACCAGCCGCGGCGGCGTCGGCATCCGGCGGCGCGCTCCACGACTCGGCGAGCACAACGCCGAGGTGTACGGTCCCCTCGGCCTCGACGTCGAGGCCCTCATGAAGGGTCAGGTGATCTGATGGCGCAGCAGTTGTTCGCCGGCCTGAAGGTTCTCGAGTTCGGCGGCGGCGCCGCCGGTCCGCTCGGCACCCGCTACTTCGCCGACCATGGCGCCACTGTGGTGCGCGTCGAATCGCAGCAACGGCCCGACTTCATCCGCCTGTTGCGCTACACACCGGGGGCCGAGGGCGGCCTCGACGCCAGCCACATGTTCGCCATGGTGAACATCAACAAGTACGGCATCGCGCTCAACATGAGCCATCCCAAGGGCCCCGAGATCGCCCGCCGCCTGGTGCAATGGGCCGACGTCGTCGCCGAGAACTTCGCGCCCAAGGCGATGGCGAAGTGGGGCTTGGATTACGAATCGCTGCGCGCCCTGAAGCCGGATATCATTATGATCAGCACCTGCCTCAACGGGCAGACCGGTCCGGAGCGCAACTATCCTGGGTTCGGCGGGCAAGGCTCTGCGCTGTCCGGCTTCAATCATCTCACCGGCTGGGCCGATCGTGAGCCGCTCGGTCCCTACGGCACGATCACCGATTCCCTGTCGCCGCGCTTCGTCGCGCTGCTGGTGGCCTCGGCATTGATCCACCGGCGGCGCACCGGGCAAGGGCAGTACATCGATCTCGCCCAGGTCGAGGGCGGCGTCGTCTGTCTCAGCGAGAACGTCCTCACCTACACCGGCACCGGCGAGCTGCTCAATCGGATGGGCAACCGGTCGCGTCACGCCGCCCCGCACGGCGCCTTTCCCTGCGCCGCGCAGGATGGTGACGACGATCGCTGGGTCGCCATTGCGGTGCACGACGACGACGACTGGCAACGCTTCCGCCGGGCGCTCGGCGATCCGGCGTGGGCCGCGGACGAGCGTTTCGCAACGACAGCGGGTCGGCTGGCGCACGTCGACGATCTGGAGGATCGTGTCGCCGGGTGGACGCGAACCCGTACCGCCGCAGCGGTCGCAACGCTCCTGCAGGCCGCCGGCGTCGAGGCGGGTGTGGTCGCGAACTTCGAGGATCTGATCAACGATCCGCAGCTGGCGCACCGGCGGCATTTCCGCGAGGTGCACCATCGGGTGATCGGCACGCACCTGTGCGAGACCAACGGCATGCGCTTCTCGCGCACGCCCGAGGAGGTTCGCATGCCGGCGCCGTGTCTCGGCGAGCACAGTCACTTCGTATATCGCGAGCTACTCGGCATGTCGGGTGAGGAATACGCCGCACTGGAGGCCGACGGCGTCTTCAAGTGAGCGGCGGGCGCATGGACGTCACCAACCTCACCTTGAAAACTGTTGTGGTGACCGGCGCCGGCAGCGGCATCGGCAAGGAGACCGCGTTGGCGTTCGCTCGGCGCGGCGCCGACCTGGTGATCTGCGACGTCAACGACGCCGGCCTCGAGTCGACGGCCGCGCAGATCCGCGGCCTCGGGCGCCACGTCCTGGCGCAGCATGTCGACGTGGCGAATCGCGACCAGATGCGCGCGTTCGCCGCAACGGTGCATCAACACGTCGAAGCGGTGGACATCCTGATGAACAATGCCGGCGTCGGGCTGGGCGGCGGCTTCCTCGACACCACGCTCGAGGACTGGGATTGGATCGTCGGGATCAATCTGCTCGGTGTGGTCCACGGCTGCCATTTCTTCGTGCCGCCGATGGTCGCGCGCAAGCGCGGCGGGCACGTCATCAACGTCGCCTCGGCGGCGGCCTTCGTCGCGAGCGAGGAACTGGCGGCGTACAGCACCACCAAGTTCGGCGTCCTCGGCTTGTCGGAAGCCTTGCGCGACGAGCTGACGCCGCACGGCATCGGCGTCACCGCGGTCTGCCCGGGAATCATCAACACGCCGATCACCAGCGCCGCACGCCTGCGCGGGCCGAACGCCACCGACGCGGCGCGCCGGCACATGATCGAGGTCTACCAACGCCGCAACTACGGGCCCGAGCGTGTCGCCGCCAACATCTTGAAGGCGGTGCAGCGCAACCGCACCGTCGCCCCGGTGTCGCCGGAGTCGTGGTTCATCTACTACCTGAAGCGCTTGTCTCCGGGGCTCGTCTTCCGCATCCACCGGGCCACCGCCGCACGCATGCGCCGGCAGCTCGCCAACGCGGCAAGCTGATGGCAGACCTGGTGCTCGACGTCGACTGCGCGGCGCTCTGCATCGTCGAGATGCAGAACGACATGGTGCACGAGTCGAACATCGACAAGCGCGGCATCCGCGGCGTGCTGGCGGCGCAGGTGCAGAAGCGCGGCGTCATCCCGAAGCTGCAAGCGGTCATCGCCGCGGCGCGCGCGCGGAGCGTGCCGATCCTCTACATCAACTTCTGCCTCAAGCCCGGCTTCCCGCGACCCAACACCCTGCTGCATCGCCGCTCGCAACGCGAGCCGACGCTGGTCGAGGGCACCTGGGGCGTGCGGATCCACGACGCGCTGGCGGCGCGGCCGGAGGACTTCATCCTCGAGCGCACCGTCGGCATCGACGGCTCCTACGGCACGCAGCTCTATCCGGTGCTGCGCCAGCTCCAGCGCAGCACCATGATGATGGCCGGCGTCTCCACCAATCTGGCGGTCGAAGGCATCGTGCGCGCCTCGGTGAACCGCGGCTTCGATCTGGTGGTGATCGAAGACTGCTGCGCCAGCTATCCGGATGAATGGCACCGCTTCTCGATCGAGAACATCATGCCGCTGATCGCCACGGTGACGACCTCAGATGCGATCGTCGGTGCGCTGGGGTAAGACGACAAACGGTCAGACGGGGCCTCGGTGGGCGATGCCCACCCTACCCGAACTACTCGGTTACAACCCGAGTGGATGACTGCGGTTTGGCCTGGCCCGCAGCGACCCAACGGGGAGCGGTCCATAGAAGAGACGCCGGCCGCAGGCCCCCTAGCGGGCCGTCCACTTCGGCTTGCGCTTCTCGACGAACGAGCGGGGGCCTTCCTTGTGGTCGTCGGATTGCTCGACGACTTCGAGGTAGTGCGCGGCGATCTCCTCGGCCTGCGGGATCGGCAGTCCGAGGCCCTGCAGGATGCCCATCTTCGTGCCCCACACCGCTAGCGGCGAGTTGGTGAGGATCATCTCCGCGAGCTCGCGGGCCCGCCCCATCAACTTGTCGTGCGGCACGACCTCGGTGACCAAGCCGACCTCGTAGGCGCGTTGTGCGCTCATGCGCTCGCGGCTGCCGAGCAGGGCCATTCGCAAGGCCACGGAGACCGGAACGCGGCGCGCCATGTTGACCATCTCGTGCGACGAGACGTAGCCGATGGAGACGTGCGGATCGACGAAGTAGGCCTGATCCGAAGCGATCGGGATGTCTGACTCGGTCACCAGATCGAGCGAGAAGCCGGCCGCCACGCCATTGACCGCCGCGATCACCGGCTTGTGCACCCGCATGCGGCGCGGCGTGGGCAGCTCGACGATACCCTCGATCAGCGCCAGCTCGCGCCAGCGGTCCGGTTTGGTGAAGCCGCCGCCGGCCAACGACTCGACGTCGGCACCACTCGAAAAGGCCGCGCCGGCGCCGGTGACGATCGCCACCCAGATGTCCGGGTCCGCCTTTACCCGTTGCCAGCAGCTGCGCAGCTCATCTTTGAGCTGCTGATTCATCGCGTTCTTCCGCTCCGGGCGGTTGAGGGTGATGGTAGCAATCCGCCCCTCCACCTCGAAGCGGACTGTTTCAGGCTCGGCCATACCTTCTCCTTGCGCGACAGGCGTCGCACTCGGGCGGTGGCTAACACAGGTGAACGGACCGCTGCAACTACCAGGGGAGCAGTTCCGGCAACGGCGCTACATGATGCAACCGCGCAAGGCGTTGTCAACCGCTCCGACAATCTCGTCGACGGCGATCTCACCGTCGGAGTTCACATCGCCAGGAACGCATTTGTCCAACAACCGAGAGTCTGCGGCGATGTTCACCATTGTGATCAGCTCATCGACCGTCACCTGCCCGTTGTGGTTGCAATCCCCCGGACAACCCGGTGTTTCGATTGGCGTCGAGGATACCGTCGGTGTGGCCGTCGCCGTTGGTGTTTCCGTCGGGGTTGGCGTCGTTGTCGCCGCGGCGATCGTCGCCGTCACGCTCGGTGTTTGCGTTGGTCCGGCCCCGAGCTGGCCGCGGCACGTGCCGCGTTGACATTGGTCGTTGGTGGTGCAGCTCTTGCCGTCGTCGCACGCGGTGCCGTCGTCCTTCGACCCGGTATCCAGACAGTTGCCGGTGTTCGGGTCGCAGGTAGCGTTCTCGCAGGGGCCCAATTCAGCTTCGCAGCGAGGCACGGCCTGACATTGGCGACTGACTGGATCGGCCTGGAGAACCGTGCACGGGTCCGGATTATCGATGGACGTTCCAAAGCAAAATCCTCCGGCGAAGCACTTGTCGTTGGTGGTGCAAGGGTCGCCGTCGTCGCAGGGCGCTCCCTTATTCTGGTCGGTCCCTGGCACCTTCTGGCACCGCCCCTGCTGACAGGTGAATGTGGCGCAGATGTTACCCAGGTTGCAGGGGGTATCATTTGGGGCAGCTGTCCCGACGCAACTCCCGTCGGCTTGGCAGGCGTCCTGCACGGTGCACTCATCGAAGTCATCGCACTCCTGCGCTGACAGCCTCGAAGCATGGACCATCAGCGCGACGGCGATCGACGGCAGGAGCAGCCGCGCAGCGCGATGCAGTTGGACGAGTGCTCCTGGAAGGCGAGGCATGGCGGTTCTCCTGTGACAGCGGGGGTACGGATCCGCTGGCATACGGCCGCACCGCGGCCCAATTAGCCGGGCATAGGATCTGCGTCAACTCATCGCTGCGCGCCGGGCACACGCATCGCACCTTGAACTGGCCGGGCGTGATGGCTTCAATGACCCGGGTAATGGAGTAGACTCTCCGGACAATGCGATCATGTTCCTCCAACCGGTCTTCTTGAGGGAGAAACGCAAGTGTCGGGCGACAGCAAAACGAAAGAGAAACACGGACAGGCCCGTACCGCGGGCCTGATCGCGTTGACGACCCTGGTTGCCCTCGGCGTGGGCGGGTTCGGGTGTGCGGCGCGACCCAAGCCGTTGGAGCTGGTCTGGCCCGAGCCGCCTGAAACGCCACGCATCAAGTTCGTGCGTACGCTCAGCAGCGAGGAGGATTTGAGAAATCCGAGTGCGTGGCAGAAGCTGGGGGACTTGGCGATTGGTCGTGAGCGCCCGGTTGGTCATATCAGCCAGCCGATCGGTCTGGCGGTGTCGGACGATACGCAGCGCCTGTACGTCTCGGATTTTGCCCAGGGCCTGGTGTACGTGTTCGATTTCGGCGAGGGCGAGGTCACGCTCCTTGGCAGACAACAGCCTCTTGGTCGACCGGCGGGGTTGGCTATCGACGCAGCCGACAACCTGTATGTCGTGGACCAAGACAAGAACCGCATTCTCGTCTTCGATCGGACATACAATCTTACCCGCATCATGACGCCGCCGGAGATCGTGCGCGCCACCGGTATCGCATTGGATCGCAAGCGCGGGGTTCTGTACGTCGCGGACACGTCGAAGAACTCCTCTCCCGATCACTTCGTCCGCGCATATGACCTGGAAGGGCACTTCATTCGCAACGTTGGGAAGGGCCGGGGACTGGACCCCGGCTTTCTGATGTTTCCCACGTACGTGTACGTCGACGACAGCGGCCACCTCTATGTCTCCGATACCATCAACGCCCGTATCAGCGAGTTCGACGCCGACGGCAACTTCGTGGGGATCTTCGGGGCCATGGGCGAGCACTACGGCGAAATGTACAAGCCCAAGGGCGTGGCTCTGGACACCTTCGGCAACTTGTACGTCGTCGATTCGGCATGGAGCGTCGTGCAAATATACAACAAGCTCGGCCAACCGCTGCTGTTCTTTGGCGGCCGCAATGCCTATCCCGGCATGCTCCAGAATCCCACCGCCATTGCCATCGATCGCAAGAACCGGATCTACGTTGCCGACACGTACAACTTTCGGGTGAACGTGTACGACCTGATCAATACCTCTGCCGCAGACAGCGTCCCGGAACCAAAGCCTGCAACAGGGAACAACGGCCCCAGCTGAGTCGTTGCGCTGTGCCGCCCCCCGCGGGGTCGATTTTCGCGGATCCACCGTTGCCATAGCCGAGTCGATCCGACGCCCGCCCGGGAATGAATTCCCGGGCAGAGTCGTCGAAAAGTCCCCTCAAGGGGACTCCAGTGACTCGGTGGCAGTCGGTTTCAGCCGACTTTGGGCGACTCCAGCCGGGGAATTGCCCGGCGTCCGCAGCGGTGCGCAGCTTTCCGTTTATCGACACTCCCTGCGGGAGCGGCTCAGGAAGAACAGCCGCACGTCCCGCGCTGAAGGCTGGCCCACGGCAACATACGGAAGCCCCCTGGCTCTGTTGTCCGGAAGTCTCGTCCTGGGGATGCCGGGTAACGATCACGCAACCGCCCGAAGCTTATGAATTCGCAAACATGCAGAAGCGCGGCTACCTCACCTTCGCGGTTCTGCGAAGCCAACCTTCCCGTTCGGTAGGGAACAAATCGATGAGCGCTGCGGCATGCCACTTGCCTTCCAGCGTTGGCGACCGATTTGGATTTAGTATTTCATGTTCACGACTTATGCGAGATATGAGATTCGGAGGCACGGCACGGGTGGACCGGGGGCGTACTTTCGAACGAGTGAAGAGCAGGAGGGAACGATGCGGGCAACGCACAAGCAGGCCATCGTCAGAGTGCAACGACGGAAAAGAGACCGCGGCGCCATGGGACACCCATTGCTCAAGCTATTGCTGGTCGGCTTGCTTGTCGGGGCCACGTTGCCCGGTAAGCTCGCACTGGCTGGGTCCGCACCGGGGACGGGGATCGTTCAAAGCGTCCATGATTTCACCAACCCTGCCGGGTTCGCCTACTACAACGGCGCGCGGCGGGGTGACGCCAGCATTTGCGTCTTCTGCCACGTACCGCATCGCAACTCGGCTTCGCCGACGGCACAGACCCGGTTGCTATGGAACCACACCCTGTCGAGCAGCGGGACATTCAAATGGAGCGACGTCGATCGTACCGTGAACGGCACCCTGCTTCCCGCCATCGCCTCGTCCGTGGGTATGTCGAAGCTCTGTCTAAGCTGTCATGACGGCACCGTCTCCGTAGGCGACGTCTACCGGGCCAACGGCGTCGAGGGCCTGACGTTCACCGACAGTTGGACGGGTGCCGGCGTCGACGCCAGCGGCAAACTCGGCAACCTGCTGCCCGGCAACGTCATCGGCGGCAACGGGGATCTGAAGGGGAACCACCCGGTCGGCATACCCTTTCCGTACGGCAGCGTTCCCAACATCTACAACGGGGTGACCACCGGAGCCGGGATCGACTATGCGGACTACGTCACATCGCCCGTCAACGTGAAGCTCTTCACCGACGTGGGCGGTGACTGGATTCAGGGCGCCACCGACGGCCGCAGCGGTATCGAATGTGCCAGCTGTCACGATCCGCACAACAAGAAGACCCTCGATAATTGGCTGCTGCGCGACTACTACCGCGCGGCGACCGGGGCACCGAGCCAACTCTGCCTCGACTGCCACAACAAGTGACACACGCGGCGACTCGCCGGTAGGGGAACGGACATGGACAGCCCAGTCAATTTCGAAAGGAGCCTTCGCATGTGCACGGACAGCAGGAGAGCGGCAAAGTCTGCGGGCATAGGGAATCGCGCGTTGTGTATGACCGCTCTTGTCGTCGCGCTCATGGGTGGAGTCGCGCGTGGGCAAGACACACCGACCGACACACCGACGAACACACCGACGAACACGCCGACGCTCACGCCGACGCGCACGCTGACGAACACACCGACGACCACCCTGACGAACACGCCGCGCTCCACGTGGACGTCGGTGGCGACTGCGACGGTCACCAACACTGTACGACCGACGCGCACGGCCACGCCGACACCGCCCACGGCTGACACCTGCGGCGCCGTAACCGTCACGCCGGGTACCACGATGGTGGACACCGCGTACGCCAACACCGAAACCACCGCGGCTCCGACGTGCGGCAATCAAAGCAATCGGTACGGCGTGTGGTTCTCGTACACCCCCCTCAGCGGGGTAAACCTCGTCCAGATCGATACGCTGGGAAGCAACTACGACACGATCCTGGCGGTGTTCACTGGGAGCTGCGTCAGTCCGAGTCAAGTCGCTTGTAACGACGACGCGATACCGGCCGTGCAATCCAAGTTGCAGCTACCCGTGACGGCGGGCACAACCTACTACATCCTGGTCACGGCCTATGGCCGTAGTGGGGGATCGTTGAAGCTCAACATCACCGACGTGAGCCCGCCCGCAACAGCGACCGCGACACTGACGAGAACGGCAACCTCCACGTTCACTGCAACCATCACCCGAACACCAGTGAATACCGTCACCGGGACCATCCCGAGCACATCGACGCCGACGAACACGCCGACGGTTACCAACACTCCGACGTCCACGCCCACTGTCGCCAACGGGAATGTGGGGGCATTTCTCTTTTCGGGCACCGGGCAGACTCCGGTTGTCGGTGCCAAAGTGGTGTTCATCAAGGCAACCGACGTGACAGCGACCGCCGACACCGTTCGCGAGCCTCTAGCCGCCCTGGCACCGACGCCGGGGAGGCCGTCGGGAACGACCGACGCCAGCGGCCGGGTCAGCATCCCAGCGCCGGCGGGCACCGACGAGTACTACGTCTACGTCGTGCCCGCCGCGACGCCGACCCCGAACGGCCCCGGCTACATGCCCGGCGGCAGCCTGTCCCGGGCGGCGATGACGCTGCCGGCCGGGACCTTCCTTAGCATCGAGATGTCGTGGCATGCCGACCAAAACGCGTCGTATATCGGCGGCAACTCGTGCCGCCAGTCGGGGTGTCACAGCGGCCCGAGCATGGCGACGAGCCTCTCCACCACCTTGCACACTCTCGCACTCCGGAAGCCCGGGTCGGTGGGTAACTTCCAACTGCTCACCACCGGCACCAGCACGACGTCCACGAAGTACCCGAACAACAACCGGGCGCTGCCATACTTCCAGGACGGCAACCCGAACGATAACACCAACAACGGGACGAACGACATCTACGGCTACATCCTGAGCTCCACGATCACCGGCGCCGGCTATGACATGTGGCTGGGGATCGATCCGAACCACAGCAACGACTACTTCGTCCAATTGGCTCCTGCCGGTACCCCGGGGACGACGCCGCCAACGTCCCAGAAGTACTACGTCAAGCTGACCTACGGCGGAGAGGGCATCTTCGCGCAGATGTTCCTCACCACCATCGATCAAAACGGCGACTACGCCGACGTCACCAATGGCAACCCGCGCACCTGGGTCTTCCTGCCGCTGCAGTTCAACGAGCAGGCTCAGGAAAAGCTCGGGGTCTCGCCGTGGACGGCATACACTCCGACCGACTGGAGCACGGGTGCTCATGGGTTCGTCCTCGGGACAAGCAACGCCAACGTCCTCGACCACTCGTTCGACACGCAGTGCGCCGGCTGCCACATCCTCGGCGCAACCGTCAGCGTTGACACCAACGGGATGCCGCACGCCAACGCGCCAATCAATGACAACACCAACCAGTTCATCGACTTCGATGGCGACGGCGCCAAGGACGAAATCATGGTGGGCTGCGAGGGCTGTCACGGGCCGGCGAGCGAGCACGCAGTGCTGCCGACCCCTGGCGTCTTCGTCTGCAAGGCTGACCCGACGCGACTCTGCACCACCAACAGCGACTGCGTGTCGCCCGACACCTGCAACACCAACGACACCAACGTCGGCACCAATGTCAGGCAAGCGAAGGGTGTGAACATCGTCAATCCCGATCACCTGAGTGCGGAAGCGCTCGATGGCCTCTGCGCGAAGTGTCACTCGGCGGGCGATGGCATGGGCACGCTCAACGGCCACCCCACCGGCTTCCCGTCACAGGGTACCGCAACCAATGGCAGCGGCACCGTCACCGTACCGCGCGCCGGCGTCGTCGGGGTGGGCGAGCTGTTCACCGCCTGGCTGAACGAGAACCCAGACGAATGGGGCGACGCTGACGCCAGCGCCAGAGGTGGCCACCAGCAGTACCAGGACTCGATCCGTGCATCGAAGTTCCGCAACGAACATGAGCTCATCGACTGCGTCGAGTGCCACTCGCCGCATAGCAACCGCGATGGGTTCCAAGCGAACAACTCGCGAGGCTATGTGAAAGACGACAGCTTGTGCACCAACTGCCACGGACCATTCGGCTTCGGCGGGTCCTTCAACCCAGCAGCAGCCTCGCTCAACTACACGAACGACGCGGTTACCGATCACATGCTCCTGGAAACCGGTATGTCATTGCCGACGGATCCGACGAATTCGCAGTACATCATCGACTTCGCGAAACTCGGGCTGGCCATGACGCCGGCGGCCGGTACGGCGACGACACCGGTGTTCGGTCCGACCCAACCCTACCCGCCGGGGACCTTCATCCCCGGTCCGGGAAACTGCGTCGGGTGTCACATGCCGCGGACCGCGAGAACGGTCAACAACCCGCCGTACATTCGCGAAGGCTCCCATGGGACGGGTGCGAACATCATGGGTACGGTTGCGTCCCATACGTTCAAGCCGATCCTACCGGGCGAAAACGTGGCGGGTGAACCCAACTCCTGCGGCTTCTGCCACAACGACCGGGTGGTGCTGCCAGACTTCGTGCAGTAACCATAACCTCTGGCGCTCGGCAGGTGGCGCCAGCGAACTCCGAAGCCCGCGGTGGCATCCACCGCGGGCTTCGTCGTATTGGTGCGGCGAGGATGGGAGACTCTCCAGCTTCGAGTCAGCGTGCGCCGATACAGAGTGGCTCGGGTCACCGTGGCTACCGGTTCGAGTACGTCGCCCTGGCAGCAGTCGTACTCCTCGTTTACTTCCCGGCGCTCTCCGCCACGTTCGTCAATTGGGACGATGATCGGTACGTGCTTGACAACCCGGCGCTGCGATCAACCGACGGCCTTTGGGCGATATGGACGACCGTCGAGTTGCCGAAGGGATTCCCAAATTATCCGCTATCGATGACGTCCCTGTGGCTCGACCACCAGCTATGGGGAGTCGCGCCCAGCGGGTATCACTGGACGAATGTCTTCCTGCACCTCTGCAACACGCTCCTCGTTCTCACCCTCGTCCGCGCCTTGGGCGCCACCGATTGGCCGGCGCGCGCCACCGCGGCGCTGTTCGCCGTTCATCCGATGCAGGTCGAATCCGTGGCGTGGGTCAGCGAGCGCAAGAACTTGTTGTCGGGATGCTTCTTCCTCATCGCCTTCATCCTCTACCTGCGCCAAGATGCGCCGCAGCGGTGGCGATGGGGGGCGCTGTCCCTCGTCAGCTTTGCGGCCGCGTTGTTGAGCAAGACCGCAACCGTCGTCTTGCCAGTGTCGATCTTGCTCGCCCAACGATTCATGACCGGCCGCTGGCGTGGCACCGACCTGCGCCGGGCGGCGCCGATGTTTGCGATCGGCCTCGCACCCGCATGGCTCACGCTCACGGTCGAACCGGAGTCAGGCAGCTTGCCGCTACCTGCGCGGCCGCTCCTTGCCGCAGCGTCGACCGGCTTCTACGCGCTCAAGCTCATTGCGCCGGTGAAACTCTTGCCGCTGTATCCGCGCTGGAACGTCTCGGTCTCCGGGCTCTTCTGGTGGCTCCCGCTCTTGGCCCTCCTTGCTGCCGCCATCATTGTGTACCGTTACGCGACGCACTGGCACCTGCGGTGGGGGCTCGCGCACTTCATCTGCATGCTGCTGCCGACGCTGGGACTGGTGGGCTTCGGTTTTCATACGCACAGCTACGTTGCCGACCGTTTCGTGTATCTCGCGGCCATCGGCTTCTTCCTCGCACTGTCGACCGCCGCGGACCAGTTGCATCGAAGCGTCGGCGCACCGATCACCGCGATCGCCGTGCTGCTCGTTTTTCTATTCGGCGGACTCGCGTGGCGTCAGACGCAGGTCTGGCGCAATTCGATCGCTCTGTGGACGTACACATTGGCCGGCAACCCCGGCAGTCTCGACGCACGGAACAATCTCGCGCGAGCACTCATCGATCAGGGCCGCTTGGATGAAGCCGACGCACACCTGCATGCCGCGCTGGCAATCTCAGCGCTCGACGCAGACGCCCACAACAATCTCTGCGTGCTATTCGCCCGGCGAGCCGATTTCGGTGCGGCGATCGATCACTGTCGGCAAGCGATCGCCAGTGCGCCGGACGACGCGGTGTTGCGAAAGAATCTGGGAGAGGTGCTGGAGGCGCGCGGGCAATTGGCAGCGGCCGAAGCGCAATACCGCCGCGCCGCGGAGCTGTCTCCCGAATACGATTCGTCTCATCGTCTTGGTAGGGTCTTGCTGGCCGAAGGACGCGCCCACGAGGCCATCCCGGAACTCCAGCGAGCGCTGCAGCTCCAGGCAGACATGGTGGAGGCACAGAACGACCTGGGACGGGCCCTCCTGGAAGTGGGACGAGTGCAGGAGGCCATCTCCGTGTTTGCCACCGTCGTACGCCTGCAACCCGATTCGGCCGAAGCCTACTTCAACCTCGGCCTGGCACTCCATCGCGCCGGCCGCAGCGACGACGCGGTCCGACAGTTTGAAGCTGCCCTGCGCATTAGTCCGGAGCTCACGGACGCCGCGCAAGCTTTGACGGAGGTCCGCGCGGGCTTGGCCGCTGGCTCTCAAGACGCGCCGACCCCAACGGCGCCGTGACCGCGATGCATTCCAATCCGTTGCACGACCGGAAAGGCAATTTCCTTTGCCTCAGGCAGAATTCCCGTGCTACCTCCCGCTCTAGGCCATTGTGAGAATGCCCCGACGAACAGCGCAGCGCGCGAGCCGCCGCCGATCTCGGGCACCGGCGGCCACTCTCTTCGTTGGCTTGCTGATCACCTCTATCGCCTGTTCTCCGGAAGCGCGCTATCGCATCGAGAGCAGCGTGTTCGACGGGATGCCGCCGTACGAGGCGTGGCGCAGCGGGGAACCCGAACCGACGCCGCAACCACGGGCGCGGGCCATCCTATACCAGCAGCAAGAAGCGCTGCCGAAGCGTGGCGTACAGCCCAAGCTCCAGCAATTCTTTGCCGGCGAACGGCCGGCGATCGAGCAATTGAGCGACTGGAGTCAGGTGGCGGCCGCTTTGCCGCAGCACCCCAAGGATGGACCGGACTGGTCCGCGGCGCTCGAACAGGGCGTGATCAAGCCGGTCAGCTCCCTCACCCCCGGACACCCCGGGATCGATGACCTGCCACTCAACGTCAGCGTCAAGGGATCGGTCTCAGTGACCTTCTCGCATACCCCCCATACCAAGTGGCTGGCCTGCGAGAACTGTCACACCGCGATCTTCCCGATGGAAGCGGGGAAGACGGAGATGACGATGGCGGACCTCGGGAAGGGAAAACATTGCGGTGCGTGCCATGGCTCGGTGGCGTTCGACCTGACGCGCTGCGCACGCTGCCATACGCCGATCCAGGAACTCGAACTCGACGTGCAGCTGGCCGGCGCGATGAACGTGAAGTTCCCGCATGCGCCGCACGCCGCCTGGTTGCCGTGCGACCGTTGTCACGACACGCTCTTCCCGATGGCGGCCGGCAAGACCCGCATGGACATGGCCGACCTGGCCAAGGGCAAGTACTGCGGAACCTGTCACGGCACTGGCAAGATGGCCTTCGACCTCAGCCAGTGCGAGCGCTGCCACGTCAAGCAGCCGGAAACCGATCTCGATGTCACCTTGAAGGGGCCGCTGCCAGTGACGTTCCCCCACGCCCCCCACACACGCTGGCTGCCGTGTGATCGCTGCCACGACAAGCTGTTCCCCATGGCTGCCGGTCAGACCACCATGGACATGGCCGACCTGGCCAAGGGCAAGTACTGCGGCGCCTGTCACGGCGTCGACAAGGTGGGCTTCGACCTCAGCAAGTGCGAGCGCTGCCACGCCAAGCTCGAGGGGACCGATCTCAATGTCAAGCTCCAGGGCGCGCTACCGGTGACCTTCCCGCACGCGCCGCACACCCGCTGGCTGCCCTGCGATACCTGCCACGACAAGCTCTTCCCGATGGCCGCCGGCCAGACGAAGCTGACGATGGGCGATCTCGCCAAAGGCAAGTACTGCGGGGTCTGCCACGCCCCCGGCAAGGCGGCCTTCGACCTCACCAGGTGCGAGCGCTGTCACGCCAAGCTGCCAGAGACGGATCTCGACGTGAAGCTGCAGGGGCCGCTCGCCGTCACCTTCCCGCACGCACCACACACGCGCTGGCTCCCCTGCGAGAGTTGCCACGACAAGATCTTTCCCATGGTTGCGGGACGGACCAAGATCACGATGGGCGAGATTGCGAAAGGCAAGTACTGCGGTGTCTGTCACGGCCCGGGCAAGGCGGCCTTCGATACCTCGCAGTGCGCACGCTGCCACGTCAAGCTTCCAGAGACGGACTTGAACGTCACCCTGCAAGGGCTGCTGCCGGTGACCTTCCCGCACGCGCCGCACACCCGCTGGCTGCCCTGCGATACCTGCCACGACAAGCTCTTCCCCATGGCCGCCGGGCAGACGAAGCTGAGCATGGGCGACCTGGCGAAGGGGAAGTACTGCGGCGCTTGCCACGGCCCCGGCAAGGCGGCGTTCGACTTGACGAAGTGCGAACGCTGCCACACCAAGCTCCCGGAAACTGATCTCAACGTCACCCTGCAGGGGCTGCTACCGGTCACCTTCCCGCACGCGCCGCACACGCGCTGGGTGCCTTGCGAAAGCTGCCACGATCAACTGTTTCCGATGAGCGCCGGGCAGACGAAGCTGACCATGGCCGACCTCGCCGCGGGGAAATACTGTGGCGTCTGTCACGGCACGGGCAAGGCGGCCTTTGATCTGACCCAGTGCGCCCGCTGCCATGCCAAGCTCGAGGGGACGGATCTGGATGTGCCCCTGCAAGGGCCACCGCCGGTAACCTTCCGCCATGCCCCACATACCCGCTGGGTGCCGTGCGAGGGCTGTCACGAGCAGCTCTTCCCCATGGCCGCCGGGCAAACGAAGATGACCATGGCCGACCTGGCGGCCGGAAAATACTGTGGCGTCTGCCACGGCACCGGCAAGGCCGCCTTCGATCTGACCCAGTGTGGCCGCTGCCACACCAAGCTCGAGGAGACGGACCTCGACGTCATCCTCCAGGGCCCCCTACCAGTGACCTTCCGCCACGCGCCGCACACGCGGTGGGTACCGTGCGACAGTTGCCACGACAAGCTCTTTCCCATGGCGGCTGGCGCAACCGCAATCACGATGGATGACATCTCGAAAGGTCTGTACTGCGGCGCCTGTCACGGCACATTGGCCTTCCCCAGCAGTGAGTGCGGCCGATGCCACTTGGAGATGGCGCAATGAAGTGGTACAGGCCGCCCGTCGTTGTGGCGCTCGCGTTGGCGATCGGAACGATCATTGAGGGGACGACGGTGAATGGCCAAACCGCGCCGGGCGATGTGACGTTGAAACGAACGAGCCCCGAGAGTCCCTCTGAACTCCCCCGCGTCACCTTCCCCCACTGGCGTCACCGGCTCTTCTTCACGTGCAATGTGTGCCACCCTGCCATCTTCCCCATGAAGGCCGATGAGACCACGGTCACCATGGACGACCTCAAGGACGGGAAGCTCTGCAGCGTATGCCACAATGGGAAGATCGCTTGGGGCGTGAGCGTCTCGACGTGCACGCGTTGCCACGCGCAATAGTGCGGAGAGCCGTCAGTGGCGGTCGTGCCTCTCGCCTGGCGGCCTGCGGTCTGCACATGTCGTTGGTCGTGCTCGTCGTCGGCGTGCGTATGCCGGCGGCGGCGCAGACCTTGGCGATCACGGGCATCCGGGGTGATCTCCGGTTTGGGACGAGCTATGAAAATGACGACATATCGGAAACGCCCACGCACCAGAACTTGGAGCGGCTCTACTTCGAGGAACGTTTGGGGCTGCGCACTGACGGCTTCGCCTATGATCCCGGCTTGGCCCGCTTCAGCTTGGGGTTCGAACTCGGTCTGTTTCAGGACAAGGTCAACAATACGGTGAACGGCGCGAAGACCAGTCAGTCGGGTGACGGTGTGCTGACCGGTTACGACCTGCGAACCAGCCTGCTGAACCAAACGTCCTACGCGTTCGACCTGTACGGTCGTCGCAGCGAGAACAACACGCGGCGCGACTTCGCCGGCAACGTGAAGACGGAGGTCAACGACTTCGGCGGCCTCTGGCGCCTGCGCGACCTCCCACTCCCGTCCGTCGTGTCGTTCCAGGAGGTCGAAACAAAGCAACACTTCACGCTGCTGCCGACGGGCGTGCAGCAGGACGAAACCCGCCGCATCGTCACGTACAACGGCGAACGGCGCTGGGATACCAACACGTTCACCGCCGACTACCGGTTCGACGACGTCGACGACCGGGCCCGACCCAACGGCAACTACCAGATTCACAACGCGGGCGGCTACGACATGTGGCGTTTCGGCGCGCCCGACGACTATCTCTCGTCAACCCTGCGAGCCCTCATCCGCGAGGGTAACTTCAACGGGACGACCTTGCTGGAGCACGAAGGGCTGCACCTGCGCCACAGCTCCAGCCTGACGTCCGACTACGCATACAACTTCGCGTATCTCGATCAATCGGGAGCCGGTTCGCAAACCAGTCAGAACGGCTTCGCCAGCCTGCAATATCAGCTGTACCAAAGCCTCACCTCGGCATTGACGGGCAATGTTGGGTATGCGGAGCTGTCCCCCGGACACGATGTCTCCTATGGCACCGCGGGCACCGTCGGCTATCACAAAGAGATCCCCTGGGGTGGCGTTCTCCTGGGTGGGGGCGGCGTCGGCTACCAGATCGACGACCGCAGCGTCCCCGGCGGCATCATCAACGTCGTCGACGAAGCTCACACGTTCAATGCGGTGGACCAGGTGACGCTCAACAATCCCGATGTCGAGGTCTCCACCATCGTGGTCACCGATCAGGCGCACGACGTCTTCGCGGTGGGGATAGACTACACCGTCGAGTCGCTCGGGCGCCGCACTGTCTTGAACCGCGTCGTCTTCGGTGGCATCGCTCCCGGGGAAACCGTGCTCGTCAGCTACACATCCGTCGCCGCGCCGGAGCTGAAGACCGCGAGCTATCCGATCAACTTCAACGGCGGTCTGGACTATACCTGGGTGTATCTCTTCTACGACGGCTATCGGTTTCGCCAGAGCGTCCTGACTGGCAATCCCGCCCAAACCCTTGGACCGATCGACTCCGACACCGCCGGCGTGCAGTTCCGCTACACCTATCCGCTTGGCGAGTTCGTGCTGCGGAACGACTACACGACCTACGATTCCGACGACGTGCGCTACAACGTGTTCAATTTCTCGCAATCAGGTTCGGCCCGGGCGCGTGAGGACCTGACTCTCACATTGAATGCCCTCCAGAGCTTCTACGACTTCAGTCTGCCCTCGGAAAACCGCACGTTCTTGAGCGAGCGCGCCAGCACGACGTGGCGACCGATCCTCAACGTGCTGGTCGACGGATACGTCGGATTCCGATATCAGCGTGAGACCGCGACCCCCCGCAACCAACTGGTCGAGTTTGGTTCGCGTGGGCGGTACACGATCGGTGCCTTCACCCTGACCTTAGCGTACGACCATGCCATACAAGACGTCGGCACGTCGGGACGTATCGGCGACCTGGTACGGCTCGATGTCATCCGCAATTTCTAGAGGCTCCATGCGCCCCACGGCTCACGCGACCCACCGCCGGCTACGCGCCTTGGGCACTCTCGCTGTGCTGGCGCTCGTCGCCTGCAATCAGCGGCCCGGAGCCGGCAAGCCGGTGGAACGCCAGCGCCTCGTCTGGCCGCCTCCCCCGGCCGCAGAACGGATCGAGCTCGTCAGCATGTTTGGGTGCGCCTCCGAGCTGAACATCCAGCGCTCCTGGTGGCGCCGCCTGGGCGACCTGCTGACCGGAAGTAGCGAGGTGCATATGGTGCGGCCGGCGGGCATTGCCGCCCGTGGCGACTACCTGGCGGTGGCCGATGCGGGCGGCGCACTGGTGCATCTCTACGAACTGCGTCAGCACGAACAGCAGGTACTGACCGCCTGTGGCGATGAGGCGTTCCGAGAGCCGGTGGCGGTGGCATTGTGGGGCGACCGTCTGTACGTGTCGGACGCCGGCAGCGGCCGCATTCTCGTTTTCGGTCTGCACGGCGAGTGCGTGGGTGGCTGGACGCTCCCGCAGGGCTCCCGCCCCGCGGGCCTCGCGGTGGATGAAGAGCGCGGACGGCTGTACGTAGCTGACCCGGGGACGCATCACGTCCTGGCGCTTGACGGCAGCGGTCGTGTGTCTTTGCAGATCGGCGGGCGCGGCGCGGGCCCCGGGGAGTTCAATTTCCCGGGCTGGTTGGCGCTTGATCAACAGGGGCGGATCTATGTCACGGACTCGATGAACTTCCGGGTGCAGGTCTTCACCCCCGATGGCGCAGTGGTCGGCACCTTCGGCCAGGAGGGAGACGGCTCCGGAGACTTTGCGCGGCCGAAGGGGATTGGCGTCGACGCCGACGGCCATGTGTACGTGGTCGATGCGCTCTTCGAAACCGTTCAGATCTTCGACAGCCAGGGCCATTACCTGTTGGCGTTCGGCTGGCACGGAACGGGCGCGGGCCAATTCTGGCTGCCGTCGGGCCTCACCATTGTCGGCGATCGCATCTACGTGGCCGATTCGTACAACCGCCGCGTGCAGGTGTTCCGCTATCTGGGAGGCGCGTCATGAGCTGCGCCGGCTCGGCCGTCCGGTACTCGACAAGCGCGCTCACCGTCCTGTGCGCCGTCATCGTGATGCGTCCGCTCGTCGCCCGCGCGGGCATCGAGCGGACGCCACACAACTTGACGGCCACTGGTCCCGGCCAGTTTCACGGCAGCCCGACCGCCAACCTGTGCGCCTTCTGCCACGTGCCACACAACGCCAACGCCACACGCGCGTTGTGGAACCATGAGCTGCCGCCGGAAACATACACCTTGTACCAAAGCACCACGCTGGAGGCGCAGCTCCAACAGCCCACCGGCAGCTCGCGTCTGTGCTTGAGCTGTCACGACGGCACGATCGCGCTGGGCGCCCTGGCGCAACATCCCGAACCGACGCTCGGCAAACTCACCGGCGCTACCGTTCTCGGTACGGACCTGTCCGACGATCATCCGATCTCGTTCGTGTACGACCAAGCCTTGGTGGCGCTTCGCCCCGGACTGGCCGACCCATCGACGTTGCCGCAGCCGGTGAAGCTCGATGAACGGGGAGAGGTGCAGTGTTCGTCGTGTCACGATCCGCATTCCGACCGCTATCCGAAGTTCCTGGTCATGGACACCAGCTATTCGGCGCTGTGCGTCGCCTGTCATCGCATCCCCTTGTGGCAAGAGTCCGTGCACGCGATGGTTCCCGCCACCGCACGCAGCGCCCAGCCGCTGCCGGGCCTGGGCTTCCAAACGATGGCGCAAAATGGGTGCTCGAGCTGCCATCAATCGCACAAGGCGACGCATGCAGTTCGCCTGCTGCGCGGCGCCACCGAAGCGGCGACCTGCCTCGCCTGTCACGGCGGCCAGGTTGCCCAGAAGGATCTGCGCAACGAATTCCTCAAGCCGAGCGCCCACCGCATCGATGCCTACGCCGGCCTGCACGATCCCGCCGAGAATCCGCTCTCGATGGCCCGACATGTCGAGTGCGTCGACTGTCACAACCCGCACCAAAGCAGGGCCGATAGCATCGTCGCGCAACTGCCTGGACCGCTGACCGGGGTGTCGGGACTCGACCTGACCGGCGGATACCGGCCACAGGCAAACTTCGAGTACGAGGTCTGCTTGAAGTGCCACGGAGTCGGCGAGCCGCCCTCGCCGGTGGCGTTTCGGGTCGATGACGTCACCAATGTGCGGCTGACCATCAATCCGATCAACTCGTCGTATCACCCGATCGCGGCCGTCGGCAGGAATCCCATGATCCGCGGCCTGCTGCCGGGACTCACGGCGGCAAGCCTGATCGCGTGCACGAGTTGTCACGACAACAACGCGCTCCTTGCCACGGGATCGAGCGCAGCGGTGAGCGTCAGACCCGGCCTCGTTACGGCCGGCGCGAGTCCAGGAGCACCGCGCGGACCGCATGGGTCGATCTACGAGCCGATCCTCGCACGTGAGTATCGGCTCGACGGCACACCGAGCACGGAGTCGTTCAAGCTGTACAGCCTGTGTTACTTCTGCCACGACCGTACGATTCTCCTCGATGATTCGCTCGGTGGCTTTCCACACCACTTGCATGTCGTCACCGAGGGTGCGGCATGCATCGTCTGCCATGACGCCCATGGATCACGCCTGAACGCCCATCTGATCAACTTCATGACATCGGACCGTTCGGGTGGCTCGGTCGTAACCAACTCGGCTTCTGGTCAAATTGTCTATCAATCGTTTGGCGTGGAAAGCGGGAGCTGCACGCTGGCGTGTCACGGCGACGATCATGAAAACCGGACGTACGGCAATGCCGCGCTCGCGCCCGCGCAACTGAAACGCTCCGGGGTGCGGCCTTCAGCCGCACCTCCAGGTGTGCTAAACGGAGGCCTCGCGCCGGGCTCGAGCAAGGGTGCGCCCGCGGCCGGCGGCACGCAGCCGCGCTAATGTGACTTTGGTGGCAAGAACCGCTGCCTGCAAAATGAAGAAGCGGCAGCGCACAGCAGGAGAGAAGGGAGAAGGAGCGATGAAGAAACACCGGAGGCTCTTGACGAGCGGGGCGCTGTTGGTCGGCGCCGGAGTGATGCTGGCTAGTGTCGGGGTCGGTCGCGCGCAGGCCGAGGACGGCAAGCCGCTCTACGAGAAGAGTTGCGTGGCGTGCCACGGACCGGGCGGCAAAGGCGACGGCCCCGCCGGCAAGATGCTGAAGCCGCCCCCGGGTGACCTGGCCACCGTTCTGAAGGGCATGGGCGACGCTGACATCGCCAAGGTCATCAAGGAGGGGGGTAAGGCGGTCGGCAAGGCCCCCACCATGCCGGCCTATGGCAGCAAGCTGAGCGACGAGCAGATCCAGGCCGTCGTGCAATACATCAAGGGGTTCGGCAAGTAGGACCGCGAGCCGGGGCAGGGTCTCCTGCCCCGGCTTGACACCGCACCTTGAGCCCGCGACGCGGGGCTGGCGTAACGCCTGCCGTTGCGGGTAGTATGCCCCCGAATTCGAACTGCCGCGCTGTCGGCACAGCGCGCCGACCTATTGGGGGGCATCATGGTTCGCAGATGCTTGGCCGTCGTCGGGTTCGTCACCACGCTGTGGGCATCACCGACACTGGCGTTGTGCACCTGCCCAGACCAGTTCCCGCTGCGGCTGGTTGGTTCGACCACCCTACAGATTGCAGTAGCGTGGGACGCCGTGCCGGAGGCGCAGCACTACGTCCTCGAACGCAGCACCACCTGCAGCTTCAGCCCGGCGGCCACGTACGTTCTGCCCAACAGTGTGACCGCCTACGGCGACACGGGCAAACAACCGAGCGACCGCTTTCGCTTCCATGATCCGTCCGGGCTGTCCGCGGGCATCGACTACTACTATCGGGTTCGTGCGCAAGCCGCCGATCACAGCGAGCAGGTGTCGAGCTGCGTGTCGGCGCGCCTCGCCGCCGGCCCGGTACGCGGCGTCGCCGGCGATCTGTGGGCCGACGTCGTCCTCGGCCAGCCGGACTTCGGCCAGAACGAGTTTCGCAAGACCACCGCGGCGGCAACGCAGTGGGCGGGCGGCGTGCGCATCGATCGCGCCCACTCGCCGCAGCGGATGTATGTCGCCGACGCCAACCACAACCGCGTCCTCGGCTACACCCTGTCCGGTCAGTGCACGGGCATCGGCGCCGACTTGGCCCGCGGCAAGGCGTACACCGCGAGCGTTGCCGCCAGCTCGTCGTATCCCGACACGGGCACCCACGAGTTCACCGACGGACAGATCGCGCACCCGTGGGGCACCTCCACCGACTCATTCGGCTTCGCGCACGGCAGCGCGCCGCTGACGGTGGACCTCGACGTCGATCTCGGCAGTGTCTCGACCTTCAACGCCATGACGCTGGACAGCGGCGCCGGCACCGACCGGTACAGCGCCGCGAACGTGGAGCTGTTTGCGTCGCTGGACGCGCAGCAGTGGACACTGCTCGGGCAATTCGACAACCCCAACCGTGTGCAGCTCCTCACCGCGTCGTTTGCCGATGCCAGCGGACGTTACGTGCGCTTCCGCGTCCACGCGCGCACCGGTTGCGTCGATTGCGACTGGCTGTTCCTCGGCGAGGGAGAGCTGGGCTACGCGACCGGCGCCGGTCAGGCGTGCACGTCGGACAGCGAGTGCGACACCGGCTTGGTGTGCGCGCTCGACGCGCCGGTGACGCCGAGCGTTGTGCTCGGCCAACCGAGCTTCGACGATCACGCCGCGTGCAACTTCGACGGCACCGGCCAGCTGTTCCCGCAACGCGCGGTCGCCGGCGCCGACTCGATGTGCCTGATCGAGCCGCTGCAGGTCTCCATCGGCGAGACCATTTTTGGCGCGATGATGGACGTCGACGATCAAGGGGCACTCTATCTGCCCGACAGCTTCAACCATCGCGTCCTCAAGTTCGACGATCCGTTCACCACCGACACGATCGCCGACGATGTGTGGGGACAGGCCGACTTCTCGGGCAACACCTGCAATCGCGGCGGCGCTCCCGCGGCCAACACCCTGTGCCGTGAGGGTCCGCATTCCGGCGTTGCCATCGACGACCAGGGCAACCTGTGGGTCGCCGATCCCGGCAACTCGCGCGTCCTGCGCTTTCCGAACAACGGCTTCGGGATCGCTCACGACGCCGACGTCGCCCTCGGCCAACCGAGCCTGACGACCAACAGCTCCGGCGGCGTCGGGCGGCCGCTGACACAGATGGCCCATCCATACGACGTGGCGTTCGACCGGGTCAGCCGCAGACTCTACGTCGCGGATGCCGGGTACGCTCCGCAGGACGGCAGGGTGCTGGAGTTCGCCGCGCCGTTCTCCACCGGCATGGCGGCCCGGCGCGCGCTGCCGGTCACGTTGTACTGCGACTTCGCGTTCCCGGGCCTGGCGCCGATGTCGTTGGTCCTCGACTCGCAGCGACACGGTTTGTGGGTGGAGAACAGCTGCTACTTCAGCGAGCTGTTCGACCTCGACACGTCACCGCCGGCGCTGCGGGCGCGCGTCAAGGTCGTCGTCAGCGACGGCATCGACGTCGACCGCGACGGCAACCTCTATACCGTCAGCAAGTGGTACGACCTCTACCGCTTTCCGCGCGCCGGGTTGGGCACCGACTATACGGCCAACGAGGCAGGCAGGCAGACCTTGGTCACCGGCGGCCGCAATCCGGCGACCGCCGACGCCTTCTATCATATCGACGGAGTGACGCAGCTGGGCAATCAGCTGATCGTTGCCGACGCGCACCGCTTGCTGATCTGGAACAACTTCGACGTCGACGCGATCAGCAACGGCGCGCCGGCGGACGATCTCCTCGGTGAAGCGCGCTTCGGCGTCGAAACGTTCCAGCAGTACTTTGCCTATCCGCAAGTCTACAACGGGCAGCTGTGGGTACAGCGCAGCCGCGGCGGCGATCTCGACCTGCTGGTCTTCGATGCGCCGCTGACCAACGCGTCGTTGCCCGTCGACGTCATCCCCCTCACCCACAGCGCTGTCTTCGCGGGGTACCCGGTGCTCGGTTGTCCGGGGGATGCGCGCTGCAACTGCGCCGGCGACGACTGCGCCGGCAATCAGGTCTGGGTCCAAGGAGCCGACGGGGTCGATTTCGCGGTGAGCGCCGGCGGCGACGAGATCTGGGTGGCGGACCGGTGGAACAGCCGGGTGCTGCGCATCGCCAACCGTCTCGGACAACGCGACGGCGGACGCGGCATGTTCGTCGACGTCATCCTCGGCCAGGCCGATCTGGCCGGCACCGACTGCAACCGTGGCATCGGTCCGCTGTCGCCGACGGCGGAGAGTCTGTGCCGTGTCTACGACCTGGCGCTCGATGCCCAGGGGAATCTCTACGTCGCCGACAACGGCGGCGAGGCCGGTTCCAACATGCGGCTCTTGGAGTTCGACGCGGGGCTTTTGGCACCACCGGCAACGGTCGCCGCGTTCGCCGTCACGCCGTCGCGCGTCTTCGGCACCGGCGGCGATTACACGCACACCGGTGACAGCGCGCTCAGCGATCCGTTCATCAGCCCGTTCAAACCCGCCCTTCATCCGGCCGGCTATCTGATCGTCGGCAACAATCCCTACGATACGCAACGGTTCCCGGTGGTCTTCACCAATCCGTTGGCCGAGTCGCTGCCGCAGCTGATTCTCGGCGACTTCACCTCGTATCCGTCCGGGTCTTCATACGTCGACAACGCCGGCAATCTCTTCTTCAGCGACAGCAACTGGGCGCGGCTCCTGATCTACAAGGATCCCTTCCGTGTCCTGGCAGGCGGCCTCCCCGGCCCGTCGCCGACACCGACAGCGACGCGCACGCCGATACCGACCCCGACACCGGACTGCGTTGGTGGCGTGCCGATCTCGACGCCGCGCCTGGGTGTCACGCGCAACCGCAACCCGGCCGGCGACGAGACCCTGCGCGTGAGCGGACGGCTCGACCTCGGTAGCCTCGCCGCATCATTCGATCCGGCCGCCAACGGGCTCGGCTTCAGCGTGCTCGATCAGGCAGGTGGGGTGGTGTTCACGCGCGGCATCCCGGCAGGTGCAGGCGCGCCCCGTGCACCCGGCTGGCACGTGAACTCCAGCCGCAGACGCTGGGTGTTCACCGATCCGAGCGGCAACCTCGCCGGCGGCATCCGCCGCGTGACGCTACAAATGAGCGCCAGCGTCCCGGGGCGAGTGACGTTCACCATCAGCGGCCGGGGCAGCGATTTCCAAGTCCGCCCCGATCAAATTCCGGTTCGACTTCGCATTGTGCTCGGTGGGCCGGCGCAAGGTGCCGGCGGGTTGTGCGGCGGCGTTTCGTTCAATCCGCCCGGCGGGGCCGCACCGGCGTGCCAGCTGACTCGCAGCGGTGCGCTGCTGAGCTGCCGCTGAGCCAGTGCCGCCCGGCTCAATCGACCACGGCAAATTACTTGGCGGCGCCGGCTTCGGCGCGGCGCTGCGGCCGTCCGCCGAGGTCGCTCACCTCGACGCCGGCCCGCACGATCTTCGGGTCGAGGCGCTTGGCGAGCTCTTCAATATGCATCTCGTTGAGCCGCAGGAGCGCCTC
>Ga0335082_10000245_pt1 | contig 55539 bp, 44 predicted proteins | sample Lox_Sample_41_FD_206718 | JGI IMG/M metagenome (GOLD analysis project Ga0335082, IMG submission 206718) | Soil microbial communities from Loxahatchee National Wildlife Refuge, Florida, United States - Lox_Sample_4.1 | ecosystem: Environmental > Terrestrial > Soil > Wetlands | place: USA... | reverse complement strand
TCAACTGACCGACGTCACCGAAGCGACGGAGCCTCAACAGGTAGAATAGAAACCTATCGCAGTTGATCCGATGCGCACTTTAGCCGACATTTTCGCGCAGATTTTCCGCACTCTTTGGGCGCACAAGCTGCGCTCATTTCTGACCATGTTCGGCATTGCCTGGGGGATCGGCTCGCTTCTGCTGCTGGTCGGCCTGGGCGAAGGCTTTCGCTCGGGCAACAGGCGCGAAATGGAGGAGTTCGGCAAGGACATCATGTTCATTTTTCCCGGCCGCGCACCGCTGGTTGAAGGCAGCATGCGCTCGGCGCGGTATTACCGGCTGAATTATCAGGACTACCTCGACATCCGGTCGGCCCCGTATATCCGGGAAGCCAGTCCGGTGCTCACGCGCGACGACGTGCGCGCGGTCAGCGAGTTCGCCAGCGCCAGCGGACAGATTACTGGCATTGAGCCACAGTTCAATCAAATCCGCTTTCTGCCCGTGAACCAGGGTCGCTGGCTCAACGACCTCGATGAAAGGCAGCGCCGAAATGTGATCGTTCTCGGCGAAGAAATGACGCGCAACCTCTTTCCGGGTCGTCCGGCAGTGGGCGCGAGCATTTTGCTGAATGATGTACGCTTCGAAGTCATCGGAACCTTAAGGCGCGTGGGCCGGGGAGACAACAACTCGACCAATGCGCGCGGCTACATTCCGTACCAGGTGATGAACGTGTATTTTCCGCTCAAGGGAGAACAGCAGCGGGATGCTATCTCGTTCATCAACTACCAGCCGCGAACGCGGGCCGATCATGAACTGGCTTTCCTGGAGGTGCGCAAGGTCGTCGCCCGCAACCACGGGTTCGACTATCGCGACGACAACGCCTTTGAAGGCTGGGACACGATCAAGCAGTCGGAAATGGTGGGCGCGATCTTCGATGCCATGAATGTTTTTCTGGGCGGCGTCGGCATGGTGACGCTGGCACTGGGCGCGATCGGAGTCGTCAACATCATGCTGGTGTCAGTCACGGAGCGCACGCGTGAGATCGGGTTGCGCAAGGCGCTGGGCGCGACGAATCGCAGCATCCTGCTGCAGTTCTTTCTGGAAGGAATTCTGCTCACGGTGGTCAGCGGCCTCATCGGGATGGGGCTGGCGGGTGGGCTGATGGCGGCAATGGGGAACTTCCATGGCCCGGGAGGGTTCGATCCGCCGAAGCTGGTGCCGATGACGGCCGCACTGGCAATCGGCAGTTTGGCGCTGGCGGGGGTTGCGGCGGGACTCTATCCGGCGCGGCAGGCGGCGATTTTGCAGCCGGTGGAAGCCTTGAGGCAAGAGCTATGATGCGCGACATCCTGCGCGAATCCTGGACCGCGATGAAGCACAATCGGCGCCGCACCGCGCTGACCATGCTCGGCATGGCGTGGGGCATCGCCACGGTGGTGCTTCTGCTGGCTTACGGGAACGGCTTCGCCGAGGCGTGCGCCAACATCTTCGCCAGCTTCGGCACGAAGACCATGATTCTGGTTCCTGGCCGCACTTCGATGCAGGCCGGCGGCGAGAAAGCGGGCGACCGTCTGCGCTTTACCCTGGATGATGTCGATCTGTTGACGACGAATGTTCCGCAGATTACGCGCATTACACCTGAAGCATACAAAGACGGCACCATTCAGTATGAGAACCGTGAGTTCACCTTCACGGTGGTAGGAGATTATCCGGTGGTTTCGTCCATCAAGGTGCTCGACATCGCCGAAGGGCGCTTCTACAACCCCGAAGACATGATGCAGAGGGGACGAGTGGCGGTGATCGGTTCCGAAGCGCGGGAAAAACTCTTCTCGGGACGCAACGCGCTCGGCGAACGCATCCGCATCGACGGCATGAGCTTTGAAGTGATCGGAATTCTGCAGCCCAAGATGCAGGAAGGAGACAATGACATCAACCGCATCATCTACATTCCCTTCACGACCATGGGTGACCTGACTGACACTCACTACCTGGGAAGCATCTGGATCAGCTATGAGGTCAATGATTACCAGGGTCTGGAACGCGCGATTCGCAGCGTGATGGCACTGCAGCATAAGTTCAACGCCTCCGATCGCCGGGCGATGTTCGTGTTCAGCCTGATGGAGCAGGTGCACCAGTTCCAGCTCATCACGATGGGATTGAAAGTGTTGCTCGGCTTCATAGGCACTTTGACCCTGGGCATTGGCGGGGTCGGGCTCATGAACATCATGCTGGTCTCTGTGACCCAACGGACACGCGAGATCGGCGTGGAGAAGGCACTGGGTTCCACGCGGCGCGAGATCTTTCTGCAGTTCCTGGCCGAAGCGCTGACCATCAGCTTCTTCGGAGGGGTGCTGGGAATCCTGCTGGCCTACATCGTCTCGCTTTCCGTGGGAAGGCTCACGCTCTACAGCGCGCTCGCTAAACATGCCGAGGCGGGCGACATCCGGCTGACAATCGATCCCGTGACGTTGCTGGTGGCGACGTTGATCCTGGGTGCAGTGGCGCTGGTGAGCGGCATGCTGCCGGCGATTCGGGCGTCGCGGCTGGATCCGATCGAGGCGCTGCGGTACGAATAGGGTCGACCAGTCGAGAAAGGCTTCCGGAAATCCATCAACCATGCAGGACACGAGGGTTGAGGCCTTCAGCACGCCCGTCCGCTGTCGGGGGCTATAATGCTCTGCGCTTTGAATCTGCGCATGATCCTAACTTCTGCTGCGAGGCTCATCTCATCATGGATCGCAAACCGACTCCCGGTTCTCCTGCACGTAGAAGATTCTTAGCCACTGCCGGTGCGCTTGCTGCGTCGACGGCTCTGCCTGCGCTCGGCGCGGCGCAAGAGACTCCGCTGGCCGGCGGAGTCGCGCGCAAAATTCCCATCGGCGTGTTTGATCCCGCCTTCCCCGACCTCTCGCTCGACCAGATGCTGGAGAAGTACGCGGCGTGGGGAGTTGAAGCGGCGGAGATCGGCACCGGTGGATATCCCGGTGACAAGCACTGTCCCGCGCAGGAACTACTCGACGATCCGGCCAAAATGCGCGCCTGGAAAAAGAAGTTCGATGACAAGAATGTCCGTGTGATGACGCTCAGTTGCCACGGGAACCCGGTTCATCCCGACCCGAAGATTGCGCAGCGGGATGCGGACAACTTCCGCCGCACGGTTCTGCTGGCCGAGAAGCTCGGGGTGGAAGTGATTGTCGGGTTTTCCGGCTGCCCGGGCGGCAGCGCAACCGACACGATGCCGAACTGGATTACCTACCGCTGGCCGCCTGAGTATGCCCAGGCCGTGGAATGGCAGTGGAAGGAGAAAGTGATTCCGTACTGGAAAGAGGCGGCCAAGTTCGCGCGCAGCCATGGTATTCACAAGCTCGCTTTCGAGATGCATCCCAACTTCGTCGTCTACAATCCGTTCACGCTGCTCAAACTGCGCGAGGCTGTGGGTGAGGAGATCGGCGCGAACGTCGACCTCAGCCATCTTTTCTGGCAGGGATGCGATGCTCTGGAAGTCATTCGCTTGTTGGGCAAACAGGGCTGTATTTTCCACGCCCACATGAAAGACACCACGTTCTACAAGCAGAACGTCGACCGCTACGGAGTGCTGAATTTTGCCTTCGAGAAGAACGAACTCCCGCAGGCCTCGGAGACGTTTCGCGCCGTCGGCTACGGACACAGCGCCAACACCTGGAAAGAGATCGTGCGCGCCTACATGGAAGTCGGCTACCAGGGCATGTTGAGTGTCGAGAATGAGGACCCGATTCTGCCGGGAGAAGTTGGCGTGCAGCGCGCGCTCACCGTGCTGAAAAATGTCCGCGCGGAGTTGCTGGGAACGAACGCTTGACGCCATGAATCGCCGACAATTCTCGCGTACGCTGGCTGGAGGAGCGCTCGGCAGTGCCGTGTGGGGCGCGCCTCCGGCAATGGCGACGTCCAGTGAGCAAGAGGTTTCGTTCCGCTTCTCGGTGATGCTCTGGACGATTCTCCGGGATCGTCCTTTCGACGAGCGTGTGGAGAAAGTTTCGGAAGCCGGCTATCACGCGGTCGAACTGGTGGATGAGTATACGAAGTGGTCGGCAGAGGACTTCCGGCGGGCGACGGCAAAGTTGCGGTCTCTCGGCATCGTGGTCGACGCAATGGCAGGCGTCTGGACAGGCATTGCCAATCCGCAGGCTCGCGAAAAGTTTCTGGCGGACCTGAACACGTTGGTGCCGATTGCCGAGCAACTCGAGTGTCCGGCGATCATTGTTCTTTCCGGCGACCGCGTCGAAGGACTCTCCCGCGAAGGGCATCACGCAAGCTGCGTTGAAGGGCTGAAGCGGGCTGCCGACATCGCCGACAAACGCAACCTCACGCTGCTACTCGAAAACATCGATCAGGAAGAGAACCAGAAGTACTACCTGACCTCGGTGGCGGAGGGATTCGAAATCATTCGCGCCGTAAATCACCCGCGCGTGAAATTCCTCTACGACTTCTATCACGAGCAGATTTCCGAGGGGAACCTGATCAAGAAGCTGGAGCACAATCTGGATCAGATCGGCCTGTTCCACGTCGCGGACGTCCCCGACCGCCACGAGCCTGGCACCGGCGAGATTAACTACGCCAGCATTTATCGCAAACTGGCGCAACTCAACTATCACGGCTACGTGGCAATGGAGTTCGAGCCCACCGCAGATCCGGTGACCAGCCTGCGTTCCGCGCGCGAAGCAGCAATCCGTGCCGTTCGCGGAACCTAGACATCTGTATGATTGACGAATTTGAGAGTGGGGGACTAAGCTACGCAGACTCCGGGGTTGAGGAAGATTCATGCAGCGACGTGAAGTCATACGCCTTCTTCTGGGAACTGCCGCCATACCGCTTCTTCCTCGCGATGTTCTCGGTCTTCTAAGCCAGGTTCATGATCAACTTTCCACCGCGCCCTCGCTGAAAACACTCACGCCGCACCAGGACGCCGTCGTCTCAAGCATCGCTGAGTGGATCATCCCGCAGACCGACACGCCCGGGGCCAAGGCGGCACGCGTCAACGAGTTCATCGATCTCATTTTGACCGAGTGGTACGACCCCGACGACAGATCGAGGTTTGTGGCGGGACTGGACGATGTCGACCGGCAGACCCGCAACCTATACGGCAAAGATTTTCTGGACTGCTCCAGTTTGCAGCAGGAGCAACTTCTAACTATGTTCGATGAGCAGTTGATCCAAAGGCGACAGGGAGAAGTGCATGGGGCCCGTCGACGCGGTCAAAAATACGCGCCCGCCGACCAGTCGTTCTTCTATGCCATGAAGCAACTGACCCTGGTCGGTTACTTCACATCCGAGGAGGGTGCGAAGCAGGCGTTGCACTACCAGGTCATTCCTTCCCGGCACGAGGCCTGCGCGCCTCTCGAAGAAGAAGAGGCGGCGAAGTAGATGCCGGCCAAAACCTATGACGCCATCGTGATTGGCTCCGGCATTACCGGGGGTTGGGCCGCCAAGGAGCTCACGGAAAAGGGGCTGGAGACACTGGTTCTCGAAGCAGGCCGTCCCATCGAGCCGAACAAAGACTATGTCGAGCATGTTCCGGTCTGGAAGAAGCGCTTCCGTGAAATGGGCGATCGCAACCGCTTCAACCGCGAGCAGCCGATTCAGCAGAAGTGCAACGCACTGGATGAACTGAACAGCAAGTTCTTCGTCAACGATCAGCAGAACCCGTATACGACGGATGAGGGCAAGCCCTTTCTGTGGATTCGCGGACGTCAAGTGGGCGGACGCTCCATTATCTGGGGACGCCAGTCGTATCGCTGGAGCGATCTTGACTTCGAAGCCAACGCGCGCGAGGGGATTGCCGTTGACTGGCCGATCCGCTACCACGAGATCGCTCCGTGGTACGACTACGTCGAAGACTTTGCCGGAATCAGCGGACAGGCTGAAGGCCTGCCCCAACTGCCCGACGGAAAATTTCTGCCGCCGATGGAGATGACGTGCGCAGAGTTGCTCGTGAAAGACGCGATCGCCAAACACTTTCCGGGCGAACGTCTGATGACGATTGGCCGTTGCGCCGTGCTGACCCAGGCGCATCGCGGGCGCGCCGCATGCCATTATTGCGGGCCTTGCGATCACGGCTGCATCACGAAATCCTACTTCAGCAGCTTGAACTCGACACTGCCGGCGGCGCTGGCCACCGGAAAGGTCACGATCCGCCCGCATAGCGTCGTGCATAGCCTGATCTTCGATTCGGCCAGCCGGAAAGTCACCGGCGTGCGGGTGATTGACGGACAATCGAAAGCGGCCCTCGAATTTCATGGCCGCATCGTCTTCTTGTGCGCTTCAACGTTGGAGTCTACGCGCCTGCTGCTCAACTCGGCAACCACGGAGTTCCCCGCCGGCCTTGCGAACTCGAGCGGCCAGCTTGGACACAACCTCATGGATCACACCATGGGTGGCGGCGCCGGCGGGCGCATTCCGGGAAACGAAGACAAGACCAGCTTCGGCCGTCGGCCCAACGGTATCTACGTACCACGCTTTCGCAACGTGAAGAGCAAGCATCCGAATTTTCTGCGCGGATACGGCATGCAGGGCGGCGGCTGGCGTCAAGGCTGGGAACGGGGAATTGAACTGGCGGGGTTCGGGCCGGAATTCAAGCAGATGTTGATTCACCCTGGCCCGTGGATGATGGATTTCTACGGTTTCGGCGAGTGCCTGCCCAACGAAGGCAACTATGTCGAACTGGACAAAGAAGTGAAAGACGAGTGGGGAATTCCGGCGCTGCGTATTCACTGCCAGTGGCGCGATAACGAGCGGGCGATGCTCCAGGACATGTCGATCGCCGCGGCAGAAATGCTGGCTGCCGCCGGCGCCAAAGACATTACGCCGTACCTGGAAGACAATCCTCCGGGCCTCACCATTCACGAAATGGGGACGGCGCGTATGGGGCGCGATCCAAAGACGTCCGTGCTCAACTCGCACAATCAGGCGCACGACATCAAGAACCTGTTCCTGACCGACGGCGCCTGCATGGCTTCGTCTTCATGTGTGAATCCGTCTTTGACGTACATGGCGCTTACCGCGCGGGCCTGCGATTTCGCCGTAGCTTCCATGAAAAAAGGAGAACTCTAAACATGAATCGCCGCACTTTCCTGGGAACGATGACAGCGGCTGCCGTGTTTGCGCCGCGCCTCACGTGGGCATCCGAGCCTGATCGTATTGAGAAGATCGGCGTGCAGCTCTACACGGTACGCGACCAGATGAAGCACAACTTCGACGAAACGATCGCCAAGGTCGCGGCCATCGGCTACAAGGAAGTTGAGTTTGCCGGATATTTCAAGCACACGCCGCAGCAGGTGCGTGCCACGCTCGATCACAGCGGCTTGACGGCACCTTCGATGCACACCGATTATCCGAGCCTGTTTGAGCCGTTTCCCCAGGTCGTGGCCGACAGCCAGGTGATCGGGCACCAGTACATCGTGTGTCCCTGGATTGACGAAAAAGTACGCAAGACGCCCGACGGCTGGAAGCGGGCCGCCGAAGTCTTCAACAAGGCAGGAGAGATCAGCAAGAAGGCTGGGATCCAGTTCGCCTATCACAACCATCATTTTGAATTCGTGCAGGTGAATGGAAAATACGGCTACGATATCCTCCTCGAAGAAACCGATCCGAGCCTGGTGCAGATGGAGATGGACTTGTGCTGGATGACGGTGGCAGGCCAGGACCCAATGAAGTACTTCTCGCGTTACCCGGGCCGTTTCCCGCTGGTTCACGTGAAAGACATCAAGAACATACCTCAGCCCAAAAAGGCCGGCGAATGGGCGCCGTTCAAGAATGTCGTTCCCAACATGACGCCGGTCGGCAGCGGCTCCATCCATTGGAAGGAAATCTTCTCCCACTCGAGCGAGGCTGGTATCAAGCACTATTTCGTCGAGCAGGATAAGGCGGAGCAGCCGTTTGAGAGCATCAAGGCCAGCTACGCCTACCTGGAAGGCCTGCGGTTCTGAGCGGGAGGGACGGGTGCCCCGCCCGTCCCAGCCGCAAAACCCTGCCCGAGCGCGGGCGCTCGAGCCTCCACGTCGATGCTTGACCAGCCCCTGCTTCAAAGGCATAATTTCGGCCACGAGTTGTAGGGACTAAGCACTGCCAGACGGCCATTTTGACGCGGAATCGCGGCCTTCCCCAGCCGACCCTTCCTGTCCTCCAGGAGAGCGACGTGAGCGAAGAAATCAACAAGCGAATTGGCGATTACGAGATTCTCAATGAGCTGGGCGCCGGCGGCATGGGGCGCGTGTATCGCGTACGCAACGTGATTTCCGATCGCATTGAGGCAATGAAGATCCTGCTGCCCGATCTGGCAGGACGTCAGGAACTGGCGGCGCGCTTTCTGCGCGAGATCAAGCTCTTGGCCAGCTTGAACCACCCGAATATCGCGCAGCTGCGCACTGCCTTCACCAATGAGAATCAGCTGGTCATGATCATGGAGTACGTGGAAGGCACTTCGCTCGCCGCCCGCGTGCAGGCCGGGCCCATCCCGTTGGCCGATGCGCTCAACTACATTGACCAGGTTTTGAACGCCTTGAGCTACGCTCACCAGCAGAACATCGTCCATCGCGATATCAAGCCCGGCAACATGATGCTGACGCCGCAAGGCGTGGTCAAAGTGATGGACTTCGGCATCGCCCGCTCCGAGACTGACCGCACGCTTACGTTGGCAGGCACGAGCCTCGGCACCATCAACTACATGTCGCCCGAGCAGGTGAAGGGTGAGCCCACCGACCCGCGCTCGGACCTGTATTCAGTCGGCATTTGCCTCTACGAGATGGTGACGGGAAAGAAGCCTTTTGAAGCGGGCAGCGACTACTCGATCATGAGCGCGCATGTGAAGGACGCACCCCGTCCGCCGGTGGAATTGCAGCCAGGGATACCGCCTGCGCTCAACGAAATCATCTTGATGGCGATTGCAAAAGATCCGGGTGCGCGGTTCCAGACCGCCGCTGCGTTCCGCAACGCTCTGAACAACGTGCGCGGAACCGCTGCCACGGCCGAAATCGCAACCCTGGCCGCAGCGAATGCGGCGCGCCCACCGGCGACTGCTGTCAACATGTCTGCGCCGGCAACGTCGATGAGCCAGGTAGCGACCCTGGCGGCAGCACCACCCAGCGCCCGCGTGACTGCCATTCCGCCTCCTTCCATGCAGCAGCCCGTTCCGGTGCCGCCGCCGGGCAGCCATCGCGGACTCTACATGACATTGGGCGCACTCATCGTGCTGGGCGGCCTGGTCCTTGCGGGAGTCTATCTGCCGAAGCGCGGCAAAGCCGGGGAACGCGTGCAGCAAGCGGCTATCCCTACTACGCCTGCCCAACCCCAGGCGGCCCCGCCCGCCGTTGAGACACCGGCTCCCGATGCCGGCGCCACGCCGCAGCCTCCCGTAGTGATGGCCAAGGAGACCACAAAAATCAAGTCGCATCTGAACCAGGAAGGCGGAGGCACGCCAGCTCCAGCCGGGCCCGATCTTCACCAACTGGAAGACGAAATTGATCAGCTCACCGCCCGGGCAGGAGCCGTCAACAGTAGTCTGGATCGCCTGCAGCAGCAACAGGCGTCCGCCGGTTACGGCTTGCGCGGCGACATCAGTGAGCGGCAGGAACTCATGAAGGTCAATCTTTCCCGCGCGCAGGAAGCGGCCGAAAAGGGCGACGCCGTCAAAGCCAAGAAGTATGTGGACAAGACGCAGGCTGACCTCGACGTACTGGAGAAGTTTCTCGGGCGCTGATTCCTGCGAACGAAATTCGTGCTGTAGCGGTACTAGTGTGTTCTCCTCCGGGCCGATCGCGCAGTTGCCGACCGCGGCTCCCTCGTATAATCAACAACGAGAACTCATTTCTGCTTCTGCTCCATGCCTCTGCCTATTCGCCAACGGATCGTCATCTTTGGATTGGCCGCGCTGATCCTGGCCGCAATCGTTGGCATTGTGCTGACCCGTGAATCTGCTTCGCCATTTGTGCGCAGCCGCCCTCGCCGAGCTCCAATGGTCGATGAGCAGACCGTTCAAACCGCGCGCAACATGGCAGCGCTCGCTTCGACTCGCGAGGAACAACGGTTCGCAAACCAGGCCTTGCGCCTGGCCGACCACTCCGTCGATCTGGCCTTCGCCGAGGCTATGCGCGACGCCACCTCCCGCACCGCCGCCAATACGCCGGAAGCGAAGGAGCTCTTCGCGCGCGTCAGCCGGGCCGAGGCTCAGGTCAAGTCGGACCAGGAAATCATCGACACCCTGAAAAGAGAATCGGAAAAGTCGAAGAGCCCGGCCGAAGGACTGCAGCAGCAACTGGACCTCCTGCAGGCGCAGATGGAGCTCGACAAGGACGAACTCGACGACGCTAAGGGAGACCTGCTTCGTTCTGGAGTGGATTCTCTAAGCCGCGTCCAGCGCCAGTTTGCCCGCTACCAGGCGTCCCAGCAGCAAAGCGAAGCGGCCCGCGCCCAGATCAACCTGCCGAGTGCCGATGCTGCACCTGTGGCCGCCAATCTCATCGCGCAATTGGGAGCCTGGCGGGCGCAGCGTGCCAAGGTCATACAACTGCAGCGGGCTCGCGATGAAACCGTGCAGAAGCGCGAACAACTTCAGCAGAGGCACACCGCGACCGAACAGGCAGGCACCGCGGAATCGAATTCGGGGGAAAGCCCGGCCGGAACTTCCGAAGACCAGGCCGTCATTAATACTCTGCGACACCTTTCCCAGCGCCACAAGAACCTCGCGGACCTGAACAACCGCATCCAGGACCATCAGGATCTGGCCGATGTCTACGGCAACTGGATCGCTATTGTGCAATCGACTCAGCAAGCCACACTGCATCGCATCATTCAGTCCGTCTTGCTGGTCCTGCTCATTATTCTGGCCGTGTATTTGGCGGATCTGGCCATCGATCGTCTGCACGGCGGCCATATCCATGACCATCCCCGGATGCGTACCCTGCGAACCATCGTCCGCTTTGCCGTGCAGGCGGCAGGCCTCTTGCTCGTGGTATTCGTACTCCTGGGTATTCCCAATCAGATGCCGACCATTCTCGGGTTGGCCGGAGCGGGACTCACGGTCGCCCTGAAAGATTTCATCGTCGGCTTTTTCGGATGGTTCGCGCTCATGGGTCGCAACGGCATCCGGGTGGGCGACTGGGTCGAAATCCAGGGAGTGGTCGGCGAAGTCATCGAGATCGGACTTATGCGCACGGTGCTGCTCGAAACCGGCAACTGGAACGACGCCGGCCATCCCACGGGACGCAAGGTAGCCTTCGTCAACAGCTTCGCCATCGAAGGCCACTACTTCAATTTTTCAACCAGCGGACAGTGGCTCTGGGATGATCTGCAGATCATGGTGCCTGCCGACCGGGATCCATATCCCATCATCGACGGAATCCAGAAACTCGTCGCCGCGGCAACCGAGGCCAATGCACGCAGCGCCGAAGAAGAGTGGAAGCGCGCCACGCGCGACCGGATGCACTCGGTGTCGGCAGCTCCAGCGATCAATCTGCGGCCTACGCCGGCAGGAGTGGAAGTGCACGTCCGCTACATCACGCGCGCCCAGGAACGATATGCCACCCGCACCCAGCTCTACCAGGAGATCGTGGACCTGCTGCACCAGAAACCGGAACCGGTAACCGGAGGACATCCGCGAGAGGCGCGCCCATAATACTCGGCCCGGTCCGGGCAGCGGAGCCGGCATGACATCACGGCCTGCGATCAGTCCGGATTGAATCTCAATTCGACAGATTCGCTGGTTTCATGGCTGGCGCGCTCCCATTGCCACTTCTGCACCGCCCTCTCGGCAGCCTGAGCGAGTACAGGGTGTCCGCCAACTACTTTGAGGGATTTCACCGTGCCGTTGGCGGCAACAAGCACCTCCAACCGCACACTGCCCCTCACATTCATGGCACGGGCCAAGTCCGGATAGGGAGGAACTACGCGGTTCGTTACCCTGCGAGTGGCCTCAGACGGTCCCTGTTGTGACGAGGCAAGGGTAGGAACGAAGGTGGGAACCAGCAACCATACGCACAAAACGAGCTGGCCGATTATCGTGCTCGACCCCATGTTGCTCACCTAGGCCGAGCTTATCCGCGCCAGGAGCCGCAGCAAAATGACGATAGTAACGATCCTGAAAGAGCCAAGGATCCTTGAGTTTGCAGCGGTGTGGCAGTGTGCAGGACGACGATCTTCGCGCCGGGTGCGATTCCGAAGGGGGTTCTGGACCAGCAAAAAGAATCCCACACAGCGTGAAACAGACTACGCTGTGGCGTTCGGTCGCCGGTTTCCTTTCTGTGTTGGAACGGCCACCAAGTCGCTGATGTCGAGCAGCACCATGACGACTCCGTCAATCTTGTTCTCCAGCGTGCGATAGGGAGTGATGCGAAGCTTGTAAGCTTTGCCGTCTTGCGCCCGGACCTGCTCGTTCCGCATCGTCACATCTCGCATCACATCAAGCATCCAGCGCTCTAGCTGGGGCAGGTCGAGGCTAAGCGGAAGCTGGGTTAAAACTTTGCCCACATCGCGGTTGGAGAAGCCAAAAATCCGTTCCGCTTCCGGCGTGTAGCGACGAATATGCAGGTCCTGGCCGAGCATGATCATCGGAATCGTCGCGCTGTTGAGGAGGTTGATCACGTCGTTGCTGATTTGGGCGAGTTCCTGATTGCGATGTTGAATCTCTTCGTTTACGGTGTTCAGCTCCTCGTTCGCCGATTCCAGTTCTTCCTTGGAAGTTTGCAGTTCTTCGTTGGTGCTCTGCAGTTCCTCGTTGCCCGATTGAATTTCCTCATTGGCCGACTGGAGTTCTTCGTTAGTTGCCTCTTGCGCCTCGATGATCGATTGCAAATATTCTTTCGTGCTGGCCAGTTCCTGCTTCAACTGAGCGATCTGCACATCCTTCCCGTCGGAGACTTCTTTCGCTGGCTGACGCGGAACAGGCTTGAGCTCGGCACTCGGTTTGGGAACCGCTTTCCCCTCAAAAAGAACCAGGAAATGTCGCTGATCGTGCGCCGGCGTTCGGAAGGGAACGACTTCCAGCCTTAGTGTCTCGGTGCCGCTTGCATCCTCCAACACCACACCTTCCTTGGAAACGGGAATGGCAGCCTTGCGCGCTTTCTCGATCAAAGCACGTAGCTCATAGAGCAAGCCGGATCGCGCCATCTTGAGCAGATTCAGGGTGGCTCGACCGGTGGGGAGCTCAAGATAACGACTGGTCCGTCCGCGGCTCTGCAAGATCTCGAGGTCGTCGTTAACCACAACAGCAGATGGGACATATCGGGTGAGCAAGAGACGGTCAGCTTCGCGTTGCACGTCCGCAGGCGTCTTCGTCGTCTCATCTTGCCTGGTAACGTGATGCACCTTCTCGGGTCCGCTTTGTGCCGCGTCGTAGGCACTGAGGGTCAGGCCAAAAGTGACGGGAGAAGGCACCATCTTCTTCTGATAAATTTTGGCTTTTCGCTCCACCAAGTCAAAAATCTCCGAACCCGAGCCGAGCAATCCCTCGGTGTTTCCGACCAGAAGAAAGCCGCCGGCTTTCAGGGCATAGTGAAAAATCGGAATGACTTTCTTCTGCAGGACCGGACCGAGGTAGATCAGGACATTGCGGCAACTGATCAGGTCCATATGCGAGAATGGCGGATCGCTGAACACATTCTGGCGGGCAAACACGCACATATCGCGAATGGACTTCGAAATCTGGTAACCGCCGGGCACTTTGTGAAAAAAACGCCGCAGCCGCACTTCGGAGACTTCGCTTGCGATACCTTGCTTGTAGACCCCGGCGCGCGCCCGCTGAATCGCATTTTCGCTGAGGTCGGTGCCAAAGATCTGGATGGGGATTTCCAGGCGCAATTCAGAAAGCACTTCCACCAAGGAAATCGCATGGGAATAGGTTTCTTCGCCGGTGGAGCATCCGGGAACCCAGACGCGCACCGCATCGGACGGTGAGCGATCCGCCAGAAGTTTGGGATAGACGACCTGATGCAAGCTGTCAAAGACTTCCGGGTTGCGAAAGAAGCTCGTGACGTTGATCAGGACGTCGCGATATAGCGCGTCCACTTCTTGCGCGTTGCGGTGCAACAACTTGACGTATTCGTGCAGATCCCCGATGCGGTTGATATTCATGCGGCGCAGAATGCGCCGCCGGATGGTTGCTACTTTGTAGTCCACAAAATCGACTTTACTGAGGCTCTTCAGCAGCCGGAAAATGTCTTTCATCAGGCGATCTTTACCGTCGAAGGCCTCCTTGGCAGACTCCAGCTCGGGGGATGGAGGCTGGATTTGAGTAAGTCGTTCCGCAATGCGCTCCGGGGAAAGCACGTAGTCCACCACTCCTGAGGCAACGGCGCTATTCGGCATGCCGTCGTATTTCGCTGACACCGAATCTTGTGCGATGGTCACTCCCGCCACATCGCGAATCGACGCCAGCCCCAGAGTGCCGTCATTCGCGGTGCCGGAAAGGATTACGCCAACCGCGTTCGACAACTGATCCTCGGCCAGAGACCGAAAGAAGGTGTCAATGGGCAGGTGCTGCCGCCGGCCCGGCTCGCGCCGGATCAGGTGCAGAATGCAGTCGGAAATGGTCATCTCCGAGTTTGGCGGAAGCACGTAAACTGCGTTACACGAGACGCGCATCCCTTCCGCAGCCTGATGAACCGGCAAGGATGTCGTGCGCGAAAGCAGCTCTACCATTGCGCTTTCGTGAGTCGGGTCCAAATGGGGGAGGAACACCAAAGCCAAGCCGGGGTCTGGAGGGAGCGCGCGCAACAGTTTGCTGAATGCCTCTAACCCCCCCGCAGAGGCGCCGATGGCTACAATCGGGAATCTTTTTCCAGACTTGCCCGGCCGGCGCCCTGTGGCGCTCAGTCGCTTGGGTTTTCGTTCCCTCTTCTTCTTCGGTCCAGGCATGCTGATCTCCGTAAATCAGGCAATCGCACTGAAGCGCCGCTGCCTCGGCGCCCATTCTAGACCACAGGAGCAAGACGTCACAGAATCGCTATGCGAATTGGGAGTCGCGTGTGTAGCAGATGACGACATGCAGGGAAAACCGCTAAAAGAAACTTTTTGCGTACTCGACTAACGCCGCCCGTTTCTTAGTTGTTCGAATTGACGTCGCAGGTCTCGCGTCTTGGCGATCAGTTCCTGGGCGCGACGGACCGCCTTGTTTGTCCGTTGCAGGATTTCATCAAGTTGCGGTTTATATTTGCTCTTCTTAGCCATGGCCCGGGACAGCTCAACGTCTAAGACTACTGGAGGTCGCGGCCGAAGGAATGTGATTGGAGTCACCTAACGGCGAGTCGCGGGAGCCTTTTCGCCGTTTCCGCTCGCACCGCCTTTCGTCACCGGGCTGACCAGGTTCGAGCGGATACTGCGGAGCAACGTCGCTTGCTCCATCGCCAGGGAATTGATCCGGTTCAGCAATCTTCGAGTTCTACGACGCGTCCTGGAGTGGCTTCCCCGCAATTCCGCGCATTCGGCCGCAATCATCTTGTTCGCTTCGAGCACGGCTCGATCCGACTTCATAACCCGAGTTCGCGCCCATAGTTCAAGCTCATCGGGAATCCCGACCACCGGGCTGCCGGAGCTGTCCGACACTCGTCGCACGGGAAGGCCCAGCCGCTCCCATCTTTGAGCGGTTCGCACTGTGAGATGGAGATGATCGGCAATCTCCTTCCATCCGTTCAGAAGCTCCATGCCTCACGCTCCTGCCAAGCTGCGGGTAGAGATCTTTTTCGTTTGGACCTCGTTCCCGCTCGGTTTTGGTCCGAGAACATGTCGTCCTTTGACGCTATCCGCAAGCTGGAGAGTTTGCTAGCCTCTGCCAACACAAGCACCCGTGATTCACATCACGGTGACAGCAGCCCCCCTCTTGTTCATGTATGAACAACGCGATTCCTTTCCGTTCGGGACCTAACCCTACTAGGCGCAGCGTCTCGGAACCGACCCCTACTGCGCAAAGGAATCGCGTTCTTTATCTTAGCGCCGAATGTTTGGGGTTTCCGAAGAATAGTTTTCGCGCATGAACCGCGAAACACGGACTGCTCAACGGAGGACGCAGCCGAGAGTCCCGAAACGACTTCTTATCGTCGTGAGGAAGTTCAGCAATGCAGTCTGATTCGCTCGCGATGTGGGGCGCTTGCAGGATGCTCGCATCGGACGAGCTTCCGATGCGGCACCGAGGTAGTTGGGGTGAGGCATGCTTTCCACATGTAGTAATTCTCCCTGTTCTGCTCTGTTTCGCTATCTGGGAGACGGGAAGCTCTTTCGGCTCGAGGGTGACGCGGCAGGTATCGCATCCACCTCGCGCCGGGGGGAGTATTTCTGGCTTTGCGACCGCTGCTCGTCCAGGATGACTCTGCGACTTGGACAAGACGAGGCCGTAGTAGCAGTTGCAATCCCGGAGCCCATTCGTGGTGTCCCTGAAGACGTTGCCCTGATCTCGGTAGACCGAGAGAGAGGGTTGGTGCTCCGTAGTCTCGCCTCTTCTTTGTCGGGGCACCATCGAGGTCGCATGCGAGAGCGGCCAACAGACGAACAACATGTTGCATGACCGGGAAAAACCCGAACATGAAGAGGCTGCCGGAGCGAAGTGCCCAATGGCTGACTGCGGTGCGCTGGCGGTTGCCTACACGCTGGTAGATCGCCGCCGGAGCGACAAAGACCTGCCCTGGGAGTTTACCTGCCCGCGCTGCGGGTTCGACTTTCTCGTCCACGAAGAGGAATTGGTTTTTCGGTCGGTGCCGAAGCGGTGGCTCTTGGCGGAGGTTCAGCTTGCGTAGCGGAGTCAACTTGGCGAACTCAGTTCGAGTTCTTGTGGTGGACGATTACGAGCCATTTCGCCGTATAGTTGTCTCACAACTTCAGAAACAGCCAGAGTTGGTCATCGCCGAAGCATCAGATGGTTTTGAGGCGGTTCAGAAGGCGAAGGAACTGCAACCGGACTTGATCCTGCTGGACCTCGGTCTTCCGAACCTGAATGGAATCGAAGCCGCCCGGCAAATCCGGCAGCTCTCCCCTAAATCCAAAATTCTCTTCCTGAGCGAATATCGCTCCGCAGATATCGCAGAAGTAGCCTTGAATACGGGTGCAGGTGGTTACGTCGTCAAGTCGGATGGAACAAGAGACTTATCAGTTGCCGTGGACGCCGTTCTCAAAGGCGAGCAGTTTCTCAGTGCCAACTTGGTGGGCGAGGTTAATGTGTCTTCGCACACATGAACTTCGGAAAGTGAGCACAGGACCGACGACGATTTCTGTCGGCGATTCGCTGAGAGTGCATTGATTTCTGAGTCTTCACCCGCTTTGCCAGCCACACCTTCCGCTTGTGTTGGCCACAGGGAGCCTCCGCTCGATTATGCCGCAGCTAGAAGCGGAACTGTGCTAACACCTTGATTTGGCTGAAAAAAGGAGGATGGTAGCGCTACCGGGAATCGAACCCGGGTTTGAAGATTGAGAATCTTCCGTCCTAACCCCTAGACGATAGCGCCACTGGAGTGCAGGCAAAATTATAACAAAGCAAACACGGTCCAAGTACCCGGCAAAGCCCTCTAAGCACGGCGTAATGCGGCTGCGGCCATTCGCGGGTTTCGGCTTCCTCGTAAGCGTTTGCGGACTGCCGGCTTCAGCATTCCGAACAACAGGGTCAACAGAAATCCGATCAGGCGAATGGCCCTTGACAACTCAAAGTCCGGAGTGCAGTATTGTTCATTAGGCGAATAAAAAGCGAAACTATGGATTCGCCTAAGGTGCTTTTTTGCCCTTTCGTTCCCTGAAATTTTGAGGATATATGTCTGCTTCTCCGGTGTTTTCATCGGCGGCCTTGGGCCGCCCTTTTCTTTTTCCCGCTCCTGCGGAAGGACTGCGCTTGCAGCGTTTGGAAGCGCTGCGAAAACTGCCGGCGCGGGTTACGGCCGCTTCGCGCCTGGAAGCGCGCCCTGCGCCGGAGATGGTTTCCAGCGGCATTCGCGAACTGGACGCGTTGACCGGAGGTCTTCCTCGTGGCTGCCTCACGGAAATTTGCGGCCCGGCTTCTTCCGGACGAACCAGCATCCTGCTCTCCGCGTTGGCTCACACGACACAGCGCGGGGAAGTATGCGCGTTGGTCGACGCCAGCGACACGCTTGATCCGGCGTCAGCGGTGGCAGCGGGGGTGGGGATGGGACGGTTGCTGTGGGTCAGATGCAGAGAGGCAGTTCTCAGCTCCCGGTTCTCAGCTATCAGCGCATCGCCCGAACACAATTTCAGAAAGTCGACCCGGGAAAAAGTCAGAACAGAGCGAAAAGGTTGGGAATCACAACTGGAACAAGTTCTGAAAGTGACCGACCTGCTGCTGCAGAGCAACGGGTTCGGCATGATCGCGCTCGATCTGGGAGATATTCCGGTGCGTAGCGCGCGCCGGATTCCCCTGGCATCGTGGTTTCGTTTTCGTCGCGTCGTCGAGCATACGCCGACCGTGTTGCTCGTCCTGGAACAGCAGCCGATTGCGGGAAGTTGTTCGTCGGTGCTTCTGAAGCTTTCAGCGCTCAGCACTCAGCATTCAGCCGGCTCAATTGCTCATACAGAACTTTTGAATGAATTCGAGATCGAAGTTGAGCTTTTGCGTTCGCGACTAGAGCGTAAACCGGTGCGATCGGCGACGACAAAGTTTCATAGTCGTGCTGCATGGGCGGGATGAAATCCCCTGTGGTGTAGCACGACCAGCTTCTAGCCAGGAACTAACAGCCAGAAGCTGTAGCTGAGACCTGAGACCTGTCACCTGCTCCTATGTTTGCCTGTCTCCACATCCTCGACTTTCCTGTCGAAGCGATCATCCGCTGCGAACCGCAGTTGCGTGAAAGTGCCGTCGCCGTGCTTACCGGCAGGCCGCCGCTGGAGCAGGTCGTGGCGCTGAACGAAAGGGCTCGCCAGCTCGGAGTAGAAATCGGCGCGACCAAGTCGCAACTGGAAGCATGGGAAGAATTGGTCCTGCGTACACGCTCGGAAGCGCAGGAAAACTCGGCGCATGCCGCGCTGCTGGACTGCGCGCAGTCGTTCTCTCCGGAAGTGGAAGATACAGCGCCCGGCACAGTGTTGCTGAATTTGGCCGGTTTGGAACCGCTTTTCGGACCTTTGCCGAAGATCGCTGACGATCTGGTGCAGCGAGCAATGCAGATGGATCTCGAAGCCAACGTCGCCGTTGCCGCGAATGCGGACGCCGCTTTGCTCGCGGCTCACGGTTTTTGCGGAGCGACGCTGATCCCCGAAGGGCATGAAGCAGAGCGCTTTGGAGAATTGCCCGTGGATGTTCTGCTGGAATGCTTTTCTTCCGACACGGACGAAGCCACGCGCTGGCTGGAAACGTTCGATCGCTGGGGAATCCGGAATTTGCGCGCTCTGGCTGGCCTGCCCGAAATTCCTCTCTGTGAGCGCCTGGGGCAGCCGGGCCTGCGCCTGCAAAAACTGGCGCGAGGTGCCGCAACGCATGATTTGCGGTTGTTTGAGTCTTTACCGGTTTTTGAAGAGAAGATCGAACTTGAATATCCGATTGTGCTATTGGAGCCGCTCGCTTTTCTCCTCAACAGAATGCTGGAACAAATATGCGCGCGGCTTGGCGCGCGCGCGCGGGCGGCCCAGGAATTGAAACTCGAACTGGAACTCGTGAAATCAGCGGAAGATTGCGACCCCGATCAGTCCACAACCTTCACACGCACGCTGCGGCTGCCCGTCCCCATGCTGGATGCAAAAGTTCTTCTCAAGTTGTTGCAACTCGATCTGCAGGCGCATCCGCCGGGCGCGCCGATTCTGAAGATTCATCTGGCAGCCGAACCGGCGCGTCCGCGGTCGACGCAGAACGGATTGTTCCTGCCGGTATTTCCGGAACCCGAAAAGCTGGAACTCACGCTGGCGTGCATCCGTGGAATCGTCGGAGAGGGAAGAGTGGGCGCCGCTGCATTGCTCGACAGCCATCGCGAAGGCGCTTTTCAAATGCAGCCGTTCGCGCTGGTTCCCCCCGAAGAGAGGAAGTCAGTCAGAAAGAAGGATATTGCCGTGCAAGTGGAAGATGACAGCACGAATCGTATCGCAGAGAACGCTGAAGAGAAGATGACTGCCGTGATTGCGTTGCGCCTGTTTCGTCCGCGGCTGCGCGCGGTGGTGAACGTACAGGAAGGCAAGCCGGTGAAGTTGAAGTGTCTGGTAAGAAAAGAAATCGCCGGCGAAATCGTCTGGACGGCCGGCCCCTGGCGCTCTTCCGGCGACTGGTCGGAGCAGGAAGGCTGGTCGCGCGAAGAATGGGACATCGCCCTCGAAGCCGAAAACGAAATTGTTTTATGCCGGCTCGTGGAGGATAAGTTGAGCCGGGACTGGTGGGTGGAAGGAGTCTATGACTAGTTCTCAGTTCCCAGTTCTCAGTGGATTGACGATTTTACTAAGAGCTGAGAATCGAGAACTGGGAACTGCCTTTGTACATCGAGCTTCACGCCCGTTCTGCATTCAGCTTTCTTGAAGGCTCGTCCCTTCCCGAGAGGCTCGTGGAGAGGTGTGCCGCGCTTGGGATGCCGGCCATGGCGCTGCTCGATCGCGATGGCGTCTACGGATCGCCGCGTTTTCATCTGGCCGCGAAGAAGGCAAAGATCAAGGCGCACATCGGCGCGGAAGTGACTGTGGCCAGTGGCCAATGGCCGGTAGCCAGATCGAAGATTCGCGGGTCCACCGGGACGGTAGAGGCCACTGCCCACCGGCCGCTGACCACGGATTGCAGGCTTCCACTGCTTGTTGCCTCCCGCGCGGGATATCAGAACCTCTGCCGCCTGATCACGCAGATGAAGTTGCGTGTTGGCCGGAAGGAGGGCGCCGTCGCAGAAGAACAGGACTTCGCGGAGCACGCTGGCGGCCTGATCTGCCTTACTGGCGGCGAAGAAGGGCCGCTGTCATTGGCGCTGAAGCAGGGTGGCTCGCAGGCAGCATTGCAATCCATCGAGCGGCTGATCGGAATCTTCGGGCCCAAGAACGTCTACGTCGAACTGCAGCGCCACTTCCATCGCGACGAAGAGTACCGCAACCGGGTCGCAATCGAAATCGCGCGCACCCTGAATCTTCCGCTTCTGGCCACCAACGGCGTGAACTACGCTACACCGCGCGAGCGCGAATTAGCCGACGCCTTCACCGCGCTCCGCAATCACCGCACACTCGCGACCGCCGGCCGCCTTCTGGCGCGCAACTCCGAACGATACGTGAAGACGCCATTGGAAATGCAGGCGCTCTTCGCCGACCTTCCGGAAGCAATCGCCAACACGCAGGAGCTTTCTGCCCGGCTCGAATTTACGCTCAACGATCTGGGATACGAATTCCCACCCTATCCCGTGCCCGACGGCGAAACGATGACGTCATTCCTGCGCGAGCGCACGCGCGAAGGTTTCCAGAGCCGCTACGTCCGTGCGAATCGGGAACTCAAGAACCGTGCCCGCCGCCAGATCGACCGCGAGTTGAAGCTGATCGAACATCTCAAGCTCGAAGGCTACTTCCTGATCGTCTGGGACCTGGTGCGTTTCTGCCGCGAGCAGAACATTCTCATGCAGGGCCGCGGATCGGCCGCCAATAGCGCCGTCTGCTACTCGCTCGGCATTACGGCGGTCGATCCCATCAGCATGGAACTGCTCTTCGAACGTTTTCTGTCCGAAGAGCGTGGCGAGTGGCCCGACATCGATCTTGATTTGCCCAGCGGCGACGAACGCGAGCGCGTGATTCAGTATCTCTATCAGCGCTATGGCCAGCGCGGTGCCGCGATGACGGCCAACGTCATCACCTATCGGAACCGCATGGCCGCGCGTGAGATGGGCAAGGCGCTCGGATTCGACGACGACACGCTAAAACGAATTTCCGCAGCAGTCGCGACCTGGGAATTCCGTGACGAAAACGACGCGCTCGACCGCCGCCTCTGCGATGCCGGGCTTGATCTCAAGCATCCGCGCATCCGCAAGTATTTCGAATTGTGTCTTGCCGTGCAGGACCTGCCGCGTCACCTGGGCCAGCACTCCGGCGGCATGGTGATCTGCCAGGGGCGTCTCGATTCCGTCGTCCCTCTGGAACCCGCGTCCATGCCGGGCCGCGTCGTTGTTCAATGGGATAAAGAAGACTGCGCCGACATGGGGATCATCAAAGTCGACCTGCTCGGCCTCGGCATGATGGCGGTGCTGAAAGATTCCATCGAATTGATTCGCGATCACCACAAGGAAGAAGTCGACCTGGCACACCTGCCGGCGGATGATTTTGCCGTCTACTCCGCGCTGGAGAAGGCCGACACGGTCGGCATGTTCCAGGTCGAGAGCCGTGCTCAGATGTCTTCGCTGCCGCGCCTCAGGCCGCAACGCTTTTACGACATTGTGGTGCAGGTCGCGATCATCCGGCCCGGACCGATCGTCGGCAACATGGTGAACCCGTTCATCAAGCGACGGCAGGGCAGGGAAGCGGTCAGCTATCCGCATCCGTCGCTCGAAAATGTGCTCAGCCGCACGCTTGGTGTGCCGCTCTTTCAGGAACAGTTGCTGCGCATGGCCATGATCACCGCCAACTTCACTGGAGGCGAGGCCGAAGAATTGCGCCGCGCCATGGGCTTCAAGCGATCGGAAGCGCGCATGAAGACGATCGAAGAGAAATTGCGCGCCGGCATGACGCGCAACGGAATCACCGGCGAAGCGCAGGAGCAGATCATTCAGGCCATTACTTCGTTCGCTCTCTACGGATTTCCCGAATCCCACGCCGCCAGCTTCGCGCTCATCGCCTATGCGAGCGCGTATTTGAAATGCCACTACCTGGCCGCATTCACGGCGGCGCTGCTCAACAATCAGCCGATGGGTTTCTATCATCCGGCGACGATCGTGAAAGACGCGCAGCGTCACGGATTGAAACTGCTGCCAGTGGATGTGACGAAGTCGGACTGGAAGTGCAGTCTGGAAACAGTGGCCAGTTGCCAGTTGCCGGTACCCAGCAAATGCGAAAAATTCGCAGTGCGTCTGGGCCTGAACTACGCGCGCGGATTGCGCGAGCCAGCCGCACAGGCGCTGGTCAGAGAGCGTAGTCTTGCGCCGTTCTCTTCCGTTCACGATCTGGCGCGCCGCGTGCCGGAGTTGCGCCGGGATGAGTTGACCACACTGGCCGAGATCGGGGCCCTGAATGCAGTGGCCAGTGGCCAGCGGCCAGTGGTCAGTACAAACCCGGGCACACGGACTACCGACCGCCGGCCACCGGCCACGGGGTCTTTCCACCGTCGCGACACGCTCTGGCAGGTTGAGCGCGCAGTTCGGTGGTCAGGGCCTTTGCTGGAAGAACTTCCCGAACCCGACGCCAAATCTCCGCTCCATGCCATGACCCACGAAGAGCGTCTGGTGGCGGATTTCCGCGGCACCAGCCTGACCATCGGTCCCCACCCCATGCAGTATCGTCGCGCTGCAATGAAGAAGCTCGGAATCTACCGTGCCTCGGACCTGGCACAAATTCCGAATGGGCGGCGTCTGCGTATCGGCGGATGTGTCATCGCGCGCCAGCGCCCCGGCACCGCCAAGGGCATGATGTTCATGAGCCTGGAAGACGAGACCGGCATCGCCAATGCCATCATCGCTCCCGACCTGCTGCAGAAGAACCGCGTCCTGCTGATTTCCGAACGATTTCTGATGGTCGAAGGAATCCTGCAGAATCAGGATCACGTGATTCACATCCGCGCGGAGAAGGTTGCACCGTTGCATGTGACGCAGGCTGAGACTGCCTCACACGATTTCCACTAATTTTCATCGGGAAGGCGCGGCTTCAGCCGTGCCACAGATTCTTCACACCGACGACAGTTTCTTCGCGTTGTGTCGCAGCGACCGTCCTTCCGCCAGGCCGTAGAGTTCCTCGGCAAGATTCTTGGTGTGGTCGCCGATCCGCTCCAGAGCCTGTGCGGTGAGGAGAATGTCGAAATTCTGCGGGCTTTCACTCTCCGCCAGATGCCGCTGGAACAAACCATGGCACAAGCGATCAACTTCAGGGTCGCTTTGCAGGACGCTGCGGGCGTAAGAGATTTCGCGCTTCTCGAATCCCAGGTGGATCTGTTCCAGCATGCCGTGCAGCAGGGAAGCCATTTCGATGAGATCCCGCGAATCTCGCGCCGGCAGTTTCTCCCGCCGCGATTGCAGCTGCATGACGGCACTGTAAGCAAGGTCGCCAATCCGTTCCAGGTCGGTGATGAACTTCAGGCAGGCCAGAAGCTGACGAGCCTTGGCCTCGCCGACCCGCGTGATGGCTCCCGGCAGGTGCTCGTCGATCTTGCGTTCGATCTGATCGAGCTCTTTTTCGCAATCCTTGATCGTGATTAATGCCATGCGCGAGCTGTCCGCAAGAAAATCGCCCACGTTAAAAACGGAGTCGCGGGCAATCAGGCAAGCACGAAGCACAAGTGCGGTCAGTTCATCGGGGGCAGTTTCTTCCCCGCGGGGGCGGACCGTGCCCACCGCAGGTTGGGCGGCAGCGAGAATCCGCTTCGCTTTCCGGGATGGGGATTGTCGAGTCTGCGCCATGAATTCCGAAGTCTGCCGAGAGTATAGGGCCGGAATATGAAAAGACTGTGAATTGGCAGTGTAGCCTCAATGCCGACGCTCGGTTTCCCGCAGGACGACAGCAAACGAGCGCCCCCCGAAGCTGAAGCCCTGAGAGATTCTTCCCGTGACCGCAACCTTGGAACCATTTCCCGGCACGCCATAGTTCTGGCTGTAAACCCAGAGCGTTCCCGAGCCGTCGTCAATCTCGTAGACGCCGGTGCCCATGGCGCCAACCGAGTTCGAGACCCGTCCGGCAACGCTGATGTCGCGGTTCGCGTATCGTCCGGGATCGCGATTGATGTCCGCAACCGAAACCCGCGGCGGACACGCGGCAAGCAGCAACATCGTAACCGCCACAACAACGACTGCGACTACCTTCTGGCAAGTGTTCACCGATGTCTCCATAGTGGCAATCTGAGATTGTCCAAATTGGACGGCAAGCTGATTCTAGAGACTCAGATGCTCAGCCCTGGGCTCGCGTTGCGGCCCCAAGGCTTCTAGGTCTAAACACTCAGGTGCGGACTCGGGAGCTGATACTTACCGGCCTTTGTCACCAGCACGGCGTTTCTCGAGCTGTTCGACTACCGCATCAAGATCAGGATAGCCGGCGCCAAAACTCCGCGTGAACCAGTTGCCACCACGCCCGGCGATCCGCCTGCCATCAGCGATCACCTCGAACTGACCAGTCTTGCCGGCCGTAATGACGGCTTCAATGTTGAGGCGCTTCTTGATAAGGGCCACGAGACTCGCGACCTTGGCATTGTTATTCTGTCACGTCGGGCAGTGAACAATTTCGACCTTCATCTATTTTCTCCCGTCTCAGACGTCCCGCATGGCTATTCCTTTGCGGCCGCGCCTGCCAGCTCCTCTGTGCGTCTCGCATCATGTTCCCGCCCCAGGCCACGATATGCGCGCGCCAGCAAGCGCAGAGCCGCGGCATTCTTCGGATCGGCCTCCGTGATTGTCTCCAGGTCCGGCAGCGCCGCGGCAAAATCGGATTGCATGATCTGCGCTTCCGCCAGCCCTAGCCGCGCCTCCGTGTTGTTGGAATCGACCAGTGAGGCTGCCTCGAACTGGTCTTGCGCGTTCTTTGGGTCATTCAGTTTCAGGTACACGCGGCCCAGCAGCACGCGGGCCGGCAACTGGCTCGGAACCAGTTTCAGGCTGGCTTCGAGGGCATCGCGCGCACCGGCAAAGTCGCCGGACTTCTCCAGTGCCTGGCCCACCTCAAATGCTGCCGTGGCGTCCTCGGGCCGCAATTCACGCGCGCGTTTCAAGTGCGCTGCGGCTTTGGCATAGTCACCGGCGGCCAATTCCAACTCGCCAAGCTGGCGCAACGCCGTCGGCGACGCCGGATCGAGCGCCAACGCCTTCTCGAGAAAACCGCGCGCATCATTCGGGCGATTGTCGTCCGACGCCAGCATGGAACGGTGCAGCAGATTCTGCACTTCGATCTTGTCTTTGGGATCGGGAAGCGCAGCGTTCGCTTTGGCCGCGTCCTCTCCGCCAGGTAACTTTGCTTTCCATCTGTCCAGGGCAGCCTGCAGTCCCGAAACCTGCGGGTCGCCTGCGGCGTAGACATTCTTCAATTCGCGCGGATCCGACTCCATGTTGTAGAGCTCCGGTCGCGGCGCCTCGATCAGTTTCGCGTTCACGTCGCGAAGAGCGCGGATCGGCGCCCATCCGAAGCGCAGTGGATAATCCGTTTCCGCAAACAGTTCGCGGACGGCCTCTTCCTGGCGCTTGATCAGGGGAACCAGCGATGTGCCATTCAACTCTGCGGGAGCGGGCGTTCCGGTAAGGGCGAGGACCGTGGGAAGGATGTCCGTTGTTCGTACCTGCGCGTCCACAACCCCTTGCGATGCCACTCCTGCTTTCACGATCAAGGGCACATGCAGCGTCGAATCGTACAGGAAGAGCCCGTGAGTCTCCTCGCCGTGCTCGCCGAGTCCTTCTCCGTGATCGCCGACGACGACAATGATCGCGTTCGCATACGCTCCGGCCTTCTTTAAAGAGGCGATGAAGCTGCCCAGAGCCGAGTCGGCATAAGCAATCTCCCCATCGTAGGGATCTTTGTATTTCGTTGCGAATGGCGGTGGCGGCTCGTACGGATCATGAGGGTCGAACAGGTGGACCCAGACAAATCGCGGCCCGACAGGATGCTTCGCCAGCCAGGCCTGGGCATGCTGAACCACCTCGCCGCCTCGGCGCTCAACGCGTCCAAAACGTTCTTTTGTCGTGGGCTTTTCCGGGAAGTTGTCGTAGAAATCAAATCCCCGATCCAGCCCCGGGGCGAGCGTCTTACTGTCGAGAATGACGGCGCCGATGAACGCTGCCGTCTTGTAACCGCGCTTCCTGAGCAGTTCTGCCCATGTCACATGTTGCGGGGCCAGCGGCACGGCAAAATCCGTTACGCCATGAACCGAGGGCAGAAGGCCCGTCAGGATAGAGGTGTGCGATGTGTTCGTGATCGGACTGTGGGTATAAGCGTGCGTAAAGCGCACGCCGTCGGCAGCCAGCGCGTCCAGCGCTGGAGTTTCAATCTGCTTGTAGCCATAACAAGCGACATGGTCGGCGCGCAGAGTGTCGATGGTGATCAGAAAGACGTCGGGCAATGATTTTTGCTGAGTTTTGATCTGCCCCGAGGCGGGGATCAGCAACAAAATGATCGCCAGCAAGGGCCCCAATCGCTTCATAAGCGCCAGACTACCACACCGTTTCCTTCCAGGTTGCCGGGGCCGCCGCCCGCTCTGTGAGATAATCAAATTTCCCCGATGTCGCGTCTTTTCCTGCGAATTCTAGCGTTCCTGATACCCCTGACTGCAGCTCAGGCTGCGGTGGCGTTGCCCGAAAAGTCACCGAACGTTGTCTTGATCACGATCGACACGCTGCGTGCCGATCACTTGGGATGCTACGGCTACCAGCAGATCAAAACGCCGAACATCGACGCGCTGGCGGCTGACGGTGTCCGTTTCGCGCGCGCGTTTACCCCGGTACCGGTCACCCTGCCCTCCCACAGCGCTATGCTCACCGGCACCTACCCCATGCTGAGCGGCATGCATGATTTCGCCGCAAACAAGTTGAGCCCGGATCAGCCCACGTTAGCCACCGCTCTCAAGCAGGCTGGGTATGTGACCGGCGCCGTGGTGGCCGCGGCCGTCCTCGATTCACGATTTGGGCTGAACCATGGATTCGATTTCTACTACGATCACTTCGAGTTCAGCCGTCTGGAAGAAAAGAACCTCGACGAGATGGAACGTCCCGGGAACCTGGTGGCCGACCGGGCACTCGACTGGCTAGGCAAGAATGCTGGCAAGAAGTTCTTCCTGTGGATGCACCTCTACGATCCGCATTACCCCTATACTCCGCCTGAGCCCTACCGCCGCGAGTACGCAACGCGCCCGTACGATGGCGAGATTGCCTTTGATGACGAGCAGGTGGGTCGCCTCATCCTCTTCCTGAAAGAGAAGAACCTCTACCAGAATACGGTGATTGTGCTGGCCGGCGATCACGGCGAGAGCCTCGGCGAGCACGGCGAGAAAACGCATGGTTTTTTCATCTACAATGCCACCCTGCACGTGCCGTTCATTGTTCATTTACCCGGCAAGGCTTCCGTCCGGGTGGTGGACGATCCCGTGTCGTTGGTGGATCTCATGCCTACGGCGCTGGCGGCGGCGGGAGTAGAAATTCCGTCCGCGGTTCAGGGGCGGAACCTGCTGCCCGTCATTCGCGGCGAAACACCGGACCATGATCGCGCTGTCTACAACGAAACCTTCTTGCCGCGGATTCATTTCAACTGGAGCGAACTGCGCGGAGCCCAGAACGCGAAGTACCACTTTATTGACGCTCCGAAGCCCGAACTCTACGATCTGGCCCGAGATCCTGGTGAACTACAGAACTTGTTCTCCGACAAGAAGGCTGTGGGCGAAGAGATGCGCGCCAAACTCGCAGGGCTGATCCGCGACTACAGTGCAGGCAAAGAGATGGCGGAAAAGACAGGCCTCGACCCCGCACTCATGGAACGCCTGAAGTCTCTCGGTTACGCGGGGTTTTCTGGGGGTGGCGGGGATCCGACGATCACCAATCGCAGCCTGCCTGACCCGAAAGACCGCATCGCGACTTACGAACTCATTTCCGATGCCATCGCCGACAGCCAGCATGGCCGATTCCCGGAGTCGATCGTAAAATTGAAGGAGGCTCTCAAGACCGAGCCCGAATCGGTCGCGGCGCACTATCTGCAGGGACTCAACTACTATCGCAGCAACATGTTTCCTCAAGCGGTGGAAGAACTCCAGAAAACCGTCCAGCTGAGTCCCGACTACGCGCTCGCCGTATTCAACCTCGGCATGGCGCAGGCGCACGCCGGGCAAATTGATCCGGCGATTGAAACCCTGAAACGTGCCCTGCAACTGGATTCCACCAACTTCGAGGCCGCTTTCAACCTCGGTGTGGCTTACATCCAGAAGCGAGACCTTCCGTCTGCGGCTGCGGCGTTCCGCCAGTCGATCGCGGTCAATCCAGATCTTGCCCGCACTCATCGCGCCCTGGGTGAAACTCTGCTTTATCTTGATAAAGTGGACGAGGCGATCGTGGAACTGCGACGCGCCGTCGACCTGGCGCCGCAAGAGCCGAGTGTTCACGAGTCGCTGGCGAAGGCGTTGGCTGCGAAAGGACTTGCCGCCGAAGCGGATGAGGAGATGCGTCGCGCCCGGCCGACGCCGCAATAGATTTCATGTTGCAACTCTTACGGCTGGTCGCGCCGATGCGAATGGCAATCGTGGCTGCCCTCGTTTCCTCCGCGGTGATCGTAACCGCTCAAAGCAGGAAGGCTACGGCGGCGGCCAAGCCTCGGCCAAAACCCAACGTCATTCTTATAACCATCGATACGCTCCGAGCCGATCACGTGGGCTGCTACGGTGCCAAGACGGTGCAGACGCTCACCCTCGACAGTTTGGCACAAGACGGAGTCGTGTTCGAGCGCGCGATCTCGCAGGTTCCTCTCACCTGGCCTTCGCACGCAGTGATTCTCACCGGCACTTACCCCTTCCAGAACGGTGTCCAGGACTTCACCGGACAGCCCCTGGCGCCACAATTCAAATCGGTGGCGCAGGCTTTCAAGCAATCGGGATACTCAACGGCCGCCGTAGTCAGCGCTTTCGTGCTCGACCGGAGCTGGGGCCTGGGACGAGGCTTCGACTTCTACGACGATGCCTTCTCCGCTGAAACTTTCCAAAAGAAAGACATTGGCCTCGTGGACCGGCGTGCCGAAGAGAGCGTTTCCCACGCTCTTTCCTGGTTGAACAGGACCTCGCGCCGTCCGTTCTTTCTGTGGCTGCACCTTTATGACCCGCACAACCCGTACGATCCGCCGGAGCCCTACAACACCGAATACAAGGGGCATCTGTACGATGGCGAAATCGCCTACGCCGACCATGAGCTCGGCCGGCTGATCGCGTGGTTGAAACAGAATAAGCTCTACGATTCATCCGTGATTCTTGCCAGCAGCGATCATGGCGAATCGTTGGGAGAACACGGCGAAGACGAGCATGGTTTTTTCGTGTACAACGCTACCGTCCACATCCCACTCATTGTCAAACCCCCCGCCGGAAGCGGCATCCGTCCAGGACGGCGCAGCGAACCGGTTGAGACGGCGGCGATCGCAGCCTCGCTTCTGCAGTTGGCTGGTGTGAAGAGCCGGATCGAGCTCCAGTTCCAATCGAAAGGATGGTTCGGCCCCGAAAGTGGCAGCCAGGACCCAGCCTACAGTGAGACGTTCTATCCGTTCAGTTCCTTCGGTTGGAGTCCCCTGCACGCGCTCGAGACGGAGCGCTACCAATACATTGACGCTCCTCAGCCCGAGCTGTACGACCTGCAGCGTGATCCGGGGGAGGCTCGCAATGTCGCTTCCGAGCAGCCAGCGACGGTAGCCGTACTGAAAGAAGAATTGCAGAAGCGGCTGGCTGCCAATCCATTTGCTGGTCACAGCGCGAGCCCTGCAAACCTCAGTCCCGATGCGCAGGAAAAGCTTCAAGCGCTCGGATACTTCGGTTACCGCGCGGCGGTAACGCCGGAGCAGCTCAAAGGCGGTCTCGCCGACCCCAAAGACAAGATCTGGGAATTCAACGCGATCTTGAAGGCTCAGGACGCGTTTCAGCGCAACGATGTCGATCGCGGCGAACAGCTTCTTAACCAAGTGCAACAACGCGATCCGCAGATTTATGTGATTCCGTTCATGCTGGGCGAGTCTGCCTTGCGACGTCAGGATTGGGAGCGGGCCGCGACCCAGCTACAGCGTTGCCTGGAACTGAATCCTAACTTCGACAACGCCATGACGGGTCTCGCACACGCCCTCGCGAAATTAGGGCGCAGCCAGGAGGCCAGGACGTGGCTGAACAAAGCGGTACAAAGCAATGCACAGAACTACAGAGCCTGGTATCAACTCGGACTGCTGGCGGCGGGTGATCTCGTGACGGCCCAATCCGCCTACCAGAGAGCGGTCTCGATCCAACCCAACTTTCCTCCTGGTCAACGCGAGTTGGGACTGTTGTACTTCCAGCAGAAGAACTACGCCGCGGCTGTCCCCCATCTCGAGAAGGCCATCGAGTTAGGCTTGGAAGACGCCCATCTCCACAATTTTCTGGGTATCTGCTATAGCCGGACGAACCGTTTGCAGAAAGCAATTCAGAGTTACCGGGCAGCGCTGAAGCTTGACCCAACACTGGGGGACGTCCATCTCAATCTCGCCTTCGCCCTGCAAAGGGTTGGGAGCGCAGCCGAGGCCCGCAGCGAATACGCCGCGGCTTGCCGGCTCGAATCGAAGTACTGCTCCTTCGGTCCTGGGCCGACACCCTGACCGCGGGCCTAGTTGCTGAAGACTGCGTGCGAGCTGTTTAAAGCGCACCGCGGATCCGCTGGAACGGTCGACTCCGTCAGGCGGCTGCCGCGGAATGCCTTCCACCATTGCAGCAGCGGTTTCAATTGCTCCTCGTACGGTTTGCGGCTTTTGTTGTCCAGAAACTCCATGTTTCGTGATCTGTTAACGAGTGCCCTGCTTGTTTCTTCTTGTTAGCCGCCCAACTTCCGAGCGTTCGCGTTGCGCATCTTGCTCTTTGCCCAATTGGTCGTAAGCGTCGGCGAGAAAGGCATGCGGCTCGGCTGACTTTGGCTGCAGCGCTGCTGCCTTCTCCAGATTGGGAATCGCGGCCTCAGGATTCCCACTCAGTGCCAGAGCCCGCCCGAGCAGGAGATAAGCACCGTAATGGCGCGGACGAAGCTCGACAACCTTCTGATACTCCCGAATTGCGTCCTGCATGCGATCCATCCGGGCGTAGGTCGTGGCCAGCGAGAAGCGCGCTTCCGCCCAGTCCGGGACACGGGCCAGGGCGGCCTCGAACTCCGCCGCCGCGCCAGCAAAATCGTCCGTTTCGAACAGCGCCGAACCTAACTGATAGCGTGGCACGGTCAAGTCCGGCCTTAGTTCGACCGCACGTCGCAGGATCGGAACGGCTTTGGTATAGCTTTGCAACGACATCAGAGCAGTGCCCAGCTGCAAGTAGGCAATGGGCAGATTTGGTTCCTTCGCGATTACCTGCTGGAGTAAGGGGACGGCTTCTTCGAAGTGGAGTTCCTCTTTCGCCATTTCGGCGTGATGCAGCAGATTCACCACCTCAATCTTGTCCTTGGGATCGGAGCCCGTTTCCTTGATTCCTGGCATGGGCGAGGAAGTACTGTCCGAGGCGACATATCCCAACGCGGCTAGTCTCTCCTGAAAGCCGGGATCGACCGCGGCTGTGGGCGCATCTTTGGAGCTGGTTGTTCTTTGTCGAAAGGCTTGAAGTTGGCCGTCGAGCGTATCGGCTACCGCGGTCGACGCCGCCGAGAGGTCGTGTGACGCTTTCGGATCGAGTGCCTGGTCATAGAGTTCCCGACGCGGCGCTTCAATGAACAGGTATTTTCCGGTTCGCCACGCGCGAATCGTACTCCATCCAAATGTGCGATGCGGATAGTCGCTCTCGGCGTAAGCCGCTCGATAGCCCCCCGATCCGGCCTTGTCCGCGGCCGCTGCGGCAGGAGAAGGCTTCATCAGCGGCAACAGCGACTGTCCTTGAACCTCCTTGGGCACTGAGATCCCTGTGGCCTGCAAGAGCGTCGGCAACACGTCCGCGAGTTCCACGCGCGCATCGATTCGTTTCCCTGCCGCTTGTCCGCCAGGCAACTTGAGCATCAGGGGCACGTGGATGGTCTCGTCGTAAAGAAACATCCCGTGCGTATCCTCCCCATGCTCGCCCAGCGACTCTCCGTGATCGGCCATGACGGCGATCAGCGCGCTCTGGTAAAGTCCACGCGTGCGCAACTGGCGCAGCAGCTTGCCGACTGAAGAATCGACGTAGGCAATTTCCCCGTCATAAGGGGCCGAGGCATAGCGGCTCTTGTAGGGTTCGGGAGGATCGTACGGATCGTGGGCATCATAGAGATGCACCCAAATGAAAAAAGGACGGCGGGGATGGCGGTCCAACCACGCCAGAGCGCGGGCCACTACTTCGCCGCCTCGCCGTTCGATTGCTTGGTAGCGGTTTTCGCCGGGAGTGCGGCGGTGAAACCCGGCATCATAGGTGTCGAAGCCCCGATCAAAGCCGGGGGCGGACTTGGCCGCCGGATCAAGAATGAGCGAACCAATGAATGCCGCGGTCTGATATCCGTGAGAGCGCAGAATGTCCGGAGCGTAGGGCAGGTCGGCAGCCAGGGGCACTCCGAAGTCGTTCACCTGATGAAACTGGGGGTAGGTCCCGGTCAATATAGTCGCGTGCGATGCGGTAGTCAGCGGGACTTGCGAGTAGGCGTGGGTGAATACAGTCGATTCGCGGGCGAAGCCATCAAGGTCCGGGCTGAGGCCACGCCGCGAACCCAGGAATCCCATGCGGTCGGCGCGCACCGTGTCCAGTGTGACAAGGATGACGTTGCTCGGCTGATGCTGCCCTGTGGCAGCTGTGGCGCTGGCAGCGAAACACAGAACACACAGCCAACGGGAAATCCAAAACATGGAGTAATAGAAGTGTACCATCGGCTCCGGCCCGCCTCAGAACCGTCACGAACGGAGGGCCATCCGCACAAACTACTGTGGGTGCGACTGCGTGTCGCCCAGAAGCCGTTTCAACAGCTCTCGAGCCTTCGGCGAAAACGGGGTGTCGGGAAACGCTTTCAGATAAGCCTCCAGTTCTTTGATCGCATCCGGCGTACGTTTCTGCTGCACATACAGGTTCACCAGTTGCAGGTGCGCTTGCGACATGGTGGCGTCAAACTGGAGGGCATTCAACAGGCTTTTCTCGGCCAGGGCCGGTTGCCCGGTGCGGGAGTAGAGTGAGCCCTGAAGGAACAGCCCAAAGGCAGAATCGGGTCGTCGCCTCAGACCTTCACTGATCTCGCGCTCGGCCGCGTCATATTGTCGCGTCAGAAGGAACACATTGCCCAGATTGAAGTAGGCTTGCCCATCGTTCTGATTCCCCTTAAGAGCAGCTTCGAACTGAGTCTGAGCCGCGTTGAAGTCCTGGCGGCTGAGATAGAGCGTACCGAGGTTGTTATGGGCGGCATAGAAACCAGGTGAGATACTGAGTGCCTTCTGGTAGTGCTCGATAGCCTGGTCCTGATTGCCATGGTGATCGGCTTCGACGCCCTTCTTGAATTCCTGAATTGTCTTCTTAGGGAACTGCCGATAATAGTCTGACAGATCCACTAGAAACGGATTACTTCCTTCGACTCGGCTCGCAAGCGGATCATCTTTGGCGCGGGCGGTTGGTATGAGAGTGATTTGCACGAAGCACACCGGCGATTTGGTGGGATCAACCTCAACGGTTGTACTGAATGGCTCGTAAGCATCATCGTTCACGGTGATCTTGTACTCGTTGGCAGCCAAGTTGTAAAAGCCCACGCGGCCGCCCTCGTCGTTGTAGGTGCTCGTAACCGCGGAGCCTCGCATTTCCAGCGAAATCAGGACGGGATGAGACAGGAAATCGCCGCGCCCGACGCGAACATTTGCGATGATTTTGCCTAACTGGACAGCCTGAGCGTCAATATGGTTCGGAGCAACGAGAGACAGGGCAGTTGCGATCGGGAGAAGAAACCGGGTTGCCCAATTCATGGCCGTCCACCCGTGAAACCGTATCCTACGGGCAATACCGCAAAGCTAAAGGGCTTGTTCCCATTCGGGAACAAGCCCTGGACAGGAATGGCAACTTCCGACTAGAAACTGAGTTTCAAGCCGAACTGCAGCACCCTCGGACCCAGAGTGCCACCGGCAGTACCGAAGTTGCCGCGGGTGAAGTTGTTGTGCGCTTGGCCACCAGCCGTCGCCAGCACAAAGTTGGTGTGGTTGAAGACGTTGAACCCAGCCGCATCGAATTTTAGGTTCACACGTTCCGTGAACTTGAAGAGCTTCGACAGCGTCATGTCCGCGCTCCAGTTGCCTGGCCCGACAAACGTGTTGCGACCCAGGTTGGCTTGGCAGCCCAGGCACGGAGTGGAGAATGTGTCAGGCGAGAATCCTGAGTTGTACCATCCGTTTGTCCACATGTCGTGACTTATGCCGCTAATACCCTTGATCGCGGAATCCGGACGGTCATTCTGTCCACCGTCCAGGTTGAAGTCTCCACCGAGGTTCTGGCAATTATCCGGAACATCGGCTGCGGTGCAGTGAGCGGTGGGGTCGGAAATTTCACGCAGTTTAGAACCGCCCGAGGTGAACGGCTCAAAGTGAGCTCCTGACTGGAAGGACCAGATGCCGTTGTACGACCACCCGCCGAGAATGGCGCCCGCAACTCCCTTCAGATTCTGCCCGGGAAGTTGATAGACGTAATTCAGCACCAGGCGATGCCGGATGTCGAAGATGGAATTGCCACGATCCAACCCCGGATTGACATTGCTGCTCGTGTAACCCTCACCGGCGGCAGCACCGTTCGAACTGGTGGCGCCACTGTGCCAGGTCGACCCGTCGTCAATCGAGTGACTGTAGGTGTAATCCACGTTGAACATCAGTCCATGAGTCATCTGATGTTTCACAGACAGTTGCAGTGAGTTGTAGTTGGAATTGACCTGGTTCTCCCAAGCACGGAGTTTAAGATAATTGGGATTCAGACGTGAACCCAGACCAACCAGAGTTTGCCCTAAGTTGTCCGTAACCGTAGACCCAGCCGGCAGCAACGTGCCCGGCGCGCGATTTACGTCCTCAGCCCGGAACAGTTTGTGGCCCGCCGTTCCGACGTACTTAATGTCCACCACCGTCTTGGGCATGATTTCGCGCTGGATGTCCAAGTAGAAGTTATACACATAGGGATCGCGAATGCCTTTCGGGAAGACTACGCCCGTAAGGTTCGCAACGTTGGGATTCGTCGGATCCCAACCCGTGATATTGCCATGCGACTGTGGCTCTCCGGCCGGACCCTGATTGGGATTGGTGCCCGGATTGAGCGTGTAGTCCACAGGAACATTGCTTACCTGATGGCAGTTGGAATCACCGGGGAATTGCGGACCGTCGCAGACCGAGGGACCATAGACGATGTCTGCGCCTTCCACTCCAGCGCCGCCGGCTCCGCCACCCAATATCTCATCGAACGAGTAATAAGGCAGGTTCCAGCGAGAGTTCGACAGGGGGTTGTAAAGCGTGCCCTCGTACGCAACGCCAAAGCCTCCACGAAGAGACGTTTTGCCATCACCAAACACATCCCATGCGAAACCGACTCGCGGACCCCAGTCATTGTGATCGGGTTCTCCGAGTTGAGAGGCAGGGGCAAATCCGCCGGGTCCGCAGCCCGAGCCTACTAGCGGAACCAGCGATGTGTTCACTTCCGTGCAGTCATAGGTCGTGCCATCGATGACGCCCACTGTCCCCGCTGGCACATTGGCATTCTGGATCTGCTGCACAAGATTCGACCCCGGCCCCACGATGAATGTAGTTGCGTAATTGCCTTGTTCGTTATGGCGACGGAACAAGTCATAGCGGATGCCGAGATTTAACGTCAGCCGCTTCGTGACCTTCCAGTCATCCTGGAAATAGGTGCCGAACTCCAGATTCCGCCAGTGGCGGAAATTGTCGCTCAGCTGTGCTTGAGGGTTCGGGTTATAAGCCGAGGGTGGACAAGGAGCCTTGCAGATCCCCGGATCGACGCCGTTAACCTGCAGATACGGCGCGTCGGCGGCGAAGAAGACCTGGTCGTAGAAGTAGTACGACGGCCTCGCGATATTGAACTCGCTGTTTTCAATATTGCGCCGGAAATCCACGCCCACCTTCATGTTGTGATTTCCGTGGCTGATCGACACCATGTCGGAGTACGTGTAGATGTTCTCTTTGAACGTCTGCGGATAACCGTTATAGGAGCCGAAGAAGGCTGTGCCATCTCCAAAACCAACCGCGGGCACGCCAGGCTGCTGCGTTGTGATTGCCGTGTTGTTCTGCAGGTAACCAGCCCTGAATTCATTGAGCAGGGTTGGGCTGAAGGTGTGAACGAAGCTGAAGGAACCTTGCGGGAACAGGTTCCGCACCGGATTCGAGAAACCACGAGTGCAGGAGGTGGTTGGGCAGGGACCGAACTTGTCGGTTGCGCGAAGATAGTTGAAGCTAATGAACGCGCGGTTGTTGGCGTTCCAGTTGTAGTCCAGCCGCAACGAACCTTCGTTCCCGTTAAACAGATTTCCAAAAGAATCCGTCTGACTGCTTTGCGTCCCGACGCTGGTCTCCTGAATAGATGCCGAACGGTCCAAGGTTCCGGTGGTGAGTTGCGGAATATTGGCGCAACCCGCTGCTACCATATCTGCTTGGTCCTGAACGGTGACACCAAAGATTCCAACTAATTTCTGGTGTTGCAGTGCCGTCAATCCGCCGAAACCATTCGGTGGACCACCAGCGCCCGCATCGAGGCAGAGAAGTCCAGCATAGTTGCCACCCGTGTACCCGTCCGCCGTCAGACCCGTTGATGTGCCCGGATTGGCGGGCGCGAAGTTGCTGTAGAGATAGCTTGCAACGGAATTCAAACCTGACGCTTGATCGGCAGCAATGACAGCATCCCGCCACGCCTTCGACTCTTGGATGATCGTTTGCGGCGGAGCACTAGAGGTGTACCGATCTCCCTGCAAGGACAAGAAGAAGAACAGTTTATCCTTTAGAATCGGTCCGCCAATCGTGACTCCGAACTGGTTAAAACGCAGCGGCGGACGTTTGACGCCTTGCTGGTTCAGGAAAAACTCGTTGGCATCGAGCCAGTCGTTCCGGATGTATTCCCAACCGCTGCCGTGAAAGGCGTTCGTTCCCGACTTGGTCACGAGGTTCACGGTGCTGCCGGCGCTGTTGCCGTACTGCGCGGACATGTTCAGCTGCAACTGCTGGAATTCCTCAACCGAGTCCTGGATAGGCACGTTAATCGCCCCGCCGCTCAGGCCCTTGTTCGATACACCGTTGATGAGGAAGCCGTTGAAGTCTTCGCGCAAGCCGTTGACGACGGTCTGGTGACCATTCTCAAAATCGGTTCCTTTGACGTTCACAGCGCCGCTGTTCAATTGCATAAGGTCAAAAACATTGCGGCCGTTCAGTGGCAGGTTATTGATTTGCCCGGTACTCACGATCTCGGCCAGCTTAGAATCTTCGGTGTTGACTTGGGCGACGGCCCCGGTCACTTCGACGATTTCCTTGGCCTGGCCCATTGTCATTTTGAAGTCGACGTGCGAGATCGTGCCTGCATTCACCGTCACTTCGGTATTGGAAAGCGTCTTGAAGCCGGAAGCCTCTGCGACCACCTTGTATGTGCCGATGGGAAGCTCTTTGACCACATAATTGCCGCTGGCGTTGGTGGTCGTCGACGAACTCAGGTTCGTCGCCGGATTGGTGACCGTTACTTTTGCGTTGGGAATTGCCGCGCCGGTTGGATCCGTCACGGTGCCTGTAATCTGGCCGTTCTGTACCTGCGCAAAGCCGCTACAGGTTAAAGCCAGAATGGCAAACACTGCGAGGCAAAACTGCAGTCTTCTCATTCACCTACCCCCTTGTGAACTTGTGGCGTGTGGTTTTGTATGTTTGCACGGAAACTCTTGCTTCAGAACGCTTGCTCGTATCACACCCTCTTGCGTCCCGCGTCACCTGATACTTGTGAGGTCGCAAAATTTTGCTCCCCCGGATACCGCCTTGTCAAGCTATCTTACTGATTCTTTTGACCGCCCCCACGAAAGCTTCATGCGGAAGACAGCCCAATACCTAGCGCTTTGACGGTTAGCTGGCACTTCGCCCGCCAAAGCGCAACGTAATCATTTTCAATTAGTTAGGGTTCATTTCCTGTCTGATTCTATGAGGAACAGGATGCCATGGAGGCGAATTGCTACGAAATTCCGTAGGATGTTTTCTCTGTCTTCTCGCTGAACTTCATCCTGGTGTGAGCCCTCGCGATGTTGAGGGCCTGGTCGGGAAATCAGGTTTCGCCCCTGGCCGTCTCGCCACGACGCCCTTTCCTTCTTCGACAACGATCTCCTGATCCGCAGGTTCTGGACCCAGCTTTTCCACCTGCCCGCTCGGCCAGCGAACGGTGATGCCTTCGACTTTCGTCGCCGCCCCGAGTCCGAAGTGCACTCTCGGGTCACTCGAACTCTCGAAGCTGCTTCCTGCTCGCACCTCGGCGAACCGAATCGATCCTTCTGCCATAACCTCGATCTTTGCGCCGTATCCATCCCGGTTGGACTTCGTGCCGATTGTCTTGATCTTGATCCAATGCCCTACTGCGGGTACTTCATTCCTCAGTAGAACCGGTGAAGAGTCCATGTTGGTGATGAAAAGGTCCTGTCGTCCCCGGTTCCAGAAATCGGCGGTGAGCGCCGCGCGGCCAATGTATTTTCGTGCCAGGGCCGGCCCGGATTTTTCCCCGATCTCTTCAAACTTCCCGTTCTTCATGCTATGGAATAGGAAGGGGCGTTCCGCGTAGCCCACGCCGAAAGATTGGCCCTCAACCTGGGCGTCCACGTGCCCGTTGGCGATGAAGAGGTCAAGCCAGCCGTCGTTATCGAAGTCCAGGAACCTCACTCCAAAGCCGAGGTAGGGAGTGCTGATCGTTCCGATTCCCGCCGCGCCTGCAACATCGGTGAACTCACCGTTGCGGTCGTTGTGGTAGAGGTCATTCGTGTCGTCGGAAAAATTCGTCTTGACGATGTCAGGCCAGCCGTCGCGGTCGTAATCGGCCGACTCGACCCCCATGCCGGCCTGTTCCCGCCCGTCGGAACTGTAGGCAACGCCCGCTTCCGCGCCCACTTCGGTGAACCCGCCTTTGCAGTCGTTGTGATAGAGAAGGCTGGGAGAAGAGTCGTTGGCGACGTAGAGGTCAAGGCACCCATCCTTGTCGTAGTCAAGCCATACGACGCCGAGCCCGTAGTAGCTTCCGGGATCGATATCCAGCTTCTCCGTGACGTCGGTGAAAGTGCCGTCCCCGTTATTGTGATACAGGCGGTCCCGCGAACCTTTCAGGCCGCGCGGGCCGCAGTTCACCGGAATCCCCCGATACTGGCAGAACGGTCCGTCGCCGAACTTGGGCAGGTCGTTCATGTCCACGTCGACGTAATCCGCAACGAAAAGATCGAGATTGCCGTCGTTGTCGTAATCCCCGAATGCCGCGCTATTGCCCCATCGGTCGGCGTTGGCGACGCCTGCCTTCGCGGTTACGTCAGTGAAAGTGCCGTCATGATTGTTGCGATAGAGAGCCGAACCTTTGAAGCCCGTGATATAGACGTCTTCCCAGCCGTCGTTATCGTAATCGCCAATGGCCACTCCGTATCCCCACCCGCAGAACTTCAAGCCGGACCTGGCAGAGACATCGGTGAACGTGCCATCGTGATTGTTGCGGTAGAGTTTCGGCGGATGGCACTTGCCCGCGCGATAGTCGTCAACGCTTGATCCGTCGATGAGCAGGACGTCCATCCAGCCGTCGTTGTCAAAGTCGAAGGCAGCGGCCCCGCCGCACTGCGTTTCCACGATGTAGAGTTTTTCCTTGCTGCCGCAATTGAGGTGGAAGTCGATCCCGGCCGCGCGCGTCACGTCAACGAACAAGGCGGCGTCCCCCTTTACAGGAGGCTTAGCAGCTGTCTTCGCTTTGCCCGCCGGCGTCTTTTTCTGGGGCGGCGCGTGCTTCTGTGTTGCCGTGGCGTCGACGCACAGCGTTCCAGCCACCAGCATGGCCGCAATCCATGAGAATGTTCGAATCGTCATTGATCGCGGGCCGTGGCCATCCCGGCGGTCGCCCGTTGTAACTTCTTGAGTTCCGCGAAACGAGCGCGCTCTGCTTTGGCGTCATCAGGTTTGCCCAGTTTTTCCAGGGCCCGTGCCAGCTGATAGTGCGGACTCGGATCGTCCGGCTTCAACTCGATAGCCTTCCGCAACGAGATTTCAGCCTGCACGGAATGACCCGCCAGAACCTGCGCCTTGCCCAGGTTGTACCAGACGTCGGCATTCTGCGGCGCCAGTTCCGAGGCCCGGCGTAAGTACCCGATCGCTTCGGTTTGCTTACCGGATTCGAGAAGCGCCCGCCCCAACTGATACACGACCTCAGGATGTTCGCCCGACTGTTTCAGTTCCGTCTTGTACTCTTCGACAGCCTCATCATTCCGTCCCAGGCTGGAATACGCAAAGCCAAGGTGATAGTGACCCAGTTTCATGGCCGGATCGATCCGCAGGGCCGTCTTGAATTCCTCGATTGCCTGCTCACTGCGGTTCGAGTTCAGATAGGCACGCCCCAGAAACACATGGGCAAGTGGATTCGACGGCGCGATTTTGAGCGATGCCTCCAGCGCATCGGCCGCGGCGACATAGTCCGGCTGGCTCAAATAGACCAACGCCAGGTCAAAATTGATCGCGGCGTCTTTCCGGTTTAGATCCCGCGCCCGCTCCAGCTGTTCCCGCGCCGGCTGCAAAGCTCCGGACTTGAAATATGCCAGGCCGAGCCAATGGTGAATGTCGCTGTCGTCGGGCCACTGCGCGGCCGCTTTTTCCCCTAACGAAACAGCGTCCTGGAGTCTCCCCGCTTCCAGATCCTGCAGGAGTGCCTGTCGCGTTTCGGCCAGCGTTTGCGCCTGAATGCTCGATGCGGTGAGCAAAATGATTGCACCCAGTCCAATGGTCCGAAGCATCAATAGAAATTCGACGATGCGATCCAGGAGAATGCGGCGCCCGAAGGGGAAAACCATGGCTCTCTCGCCCATCGTATCGTCTTTGCGCCGCGCTCTGCAATTCGCCGAAGGTCTCTGCCCACGAGGTCTAAAACCATGAATAGCAAGGATCATTTTCTGCAGATGTTCAACTACGATCACTGGGCCAATCGCGAATGTCTGGCCGCCTTGAGCGGCGCGACTCCTGTTCCGGCAAAAGTAGTGCGCCTCCTCACTCACGTGTATGCCGCGCAGCAGGTTTGGCTGGAGCGTCTGGAGCAGGTGCCGCAGAGCGTGGCCGTCTGGCCCGATTCCACCGCCGAGGAATGTTCGGGCTGGGCCGATGAAATGTTGACCGCGTGGAAGAACTATCTTGCCGGTCTGTCGCCTGCCGGCTTCGAAAATGAAATCACCTACCGCAACAGCAAGGGCGAGCAGTGGTCCAGCCGGGTCGACGATATCCTGATCCATGTCCTGATGCATTCGGCGTATCATCGCGGTCAGGCCGCGCTCGAGATGCGGGCAGCGGGTCTGCAACCCGCCTACACGGATTTCATACACGGAGTCCGCCAGCGCCTGGTCGGATAGCCGATGGATTGGGGAAGTATCATCCGCGTCTGGTTGCCACTGCTGGCAGGTCTGTGGTGTCTCCAATACGTCTATCGGTTCGGACCCGGACCGCACGACTGGCTTCGCTGGATCGGGCTGGGCTTGGGACTGGTGGGGCTGGCGGGACTGATTGTGGCGCGTTACACCCTCGGCCGGTCCTTCTCCATTTCGCCCCGGGCCAGAGAACTCGTGACCCGTGGGATCTACTCTCGAATTCGTAACCCGATCTACCTTTCCGGCCTGGTTGTCGCTGCGGGAATCGTTCTTATGGTGCGGAAACCGGCGCTCTGGTTCGTGCTGCTCCCGATCGCAATCCTGCAAATCATCCGAGCGCGCAAGGAAGCTCGCGTGCTCGAAAACGCATTCGGCGACTCTTATCGCGAATACCGCAAGCACACCTGGTTCTAGAATCCCGGCAGTTCTAGAATCCCGGCTTCTGTTCCGGGGCTCAGACAGTGTAAGCTTCGCAATTCAGCATCTGGAGTTGGAGGAACACGGATCGGTGCGATCGTCTTGGCGACTTGGCATTTCGGTTCTGCTGGCACTTGCTGCGGCGACAGCGCACGCCCGCAAGATTGCAACTGCGCAAGCTCCGCAGTTTTCACCTGCGACGTCGGTCGCGACTTGGGCCGACAGACCCCTTTCCGAGCGTGTCGTTGCCTACCAGATCGACGCCCGCTATGACGCAGCCAGACACACTCTCGATGCCACCGAGGTTCTAGCCTATCGCAATCTCACCGGCCAGCCGCAAGACACTTTCCCATTTCATCTCTACCTGAATGCGTTCCAGCCGGCTTCCACTTTCATGAAGGAAGCCCGCGGCAACAATCGCGGCTTCAAGTGGGAGGACAAATACAAAGCGTCAGCGGAAGTGAAGTCACTCGAGGTTGTCGGCATGGGCGATCTCACCTCGCAAATCAAGTTCATCGCCCCTGACGACGGCAACGCTGCCGACCGTACGGTCTTCCAGGTCAAGCTGCCGCGCCCGGTTGCGCCCGGCGACTCGGTCCAATTCAAAATCGCGTTTCATGATCAGTTTGGACAGGTCTTCGCCCGTACTGGTTACCGCGGAAACTTCATGATGGGCGCGCAGTGGTTCCCAAAGGTAGGCGTGTGGTGGCAGGGAGCGTGGAACTGTCACCAATTCCATGCCACCACCGAGTTCTTCGCCGACTTCGGTACGTTCGACGTGAAGCTCACTGTGCCGCAGAACCAGGTCGTCGGCGCCAGTGGCGTTCAGACGGGCGAAGCCAAGAATGCCGACGGCACCAAAACCCTGATCTTTCGCGGCGAAGACATTCACGATTTCGCCTGGACCGCCCAACCCGATTACCAGATTGTCGAAGGCGACTTCAATGGCAGCATGGGCCACGTGAAAATCCGCGTCCTGATGCAGCCCGGACATATGAATCAGGCCGATCGCCACCTGCGCATCATGCAGGAAACCATGGAACGCTTCGACCAGTGGTACGGTCCCTATCCCTACAAACAGATCACAGTCGTCGATCCCGGCGACTTCCGTGCCGGGGGCATGGAGTACCCCACGCTGATCACAGCCGATGACATCTGGTGGTGGCCCCGCGATAACTATCTGTTCGAGGAAATCCTGGACCACGAATTCGGCCACCAGTACTGGTATGGCATGGTGGCGACCAACGAGTTTGAAGACGCATGGCTCGACGAAGGTATCAACACCTACACCGAGTGCAAGACTCTCGACGACATTCTCGGCAAAGATACCTCGATGCTCAGCATGTGGAGATTGACCGAGAGCGACATCTCCAGTCAGCGCAACAGCTATCTAGGCACGGCCGATTTCGATCCCATGACGCGCTTCGCCTACCTCTACGCCACCGGCGCTTCCTACGGCGATGTCACGTACGGCAAGAGTGCCACGGTTCTCTACACGCTGGAAAAGGTGATCGGCGAACAGACCCTCAAGCGCGCCTTGCGCACATACTTCATGCGCTATCGCTTTACCCACCCCACGACAGAAGACTTCCTGAAGACGGTGGAAGAGGTCAGTGGACAGGACTTGCGCTGGTTCTTCAATCAGGCAGTGTACGGAACCAGCATCCTGGACTACGAAATTTCCCGCGCCCAGTCCGACCGTCTCGACTGGTACGCGAAGATGCCGCTCGAAGAGAAAAAAGGCGAGACCCTGTACCGCACCCAGGTGCTCGTACACCGCAAGGGCGACTTCGTCTTCCCCACCGACCTGCTGATCAAGTTTGACAACGGCGAATCCGTAACCGAACACTGGGACGGCAAAGACCGATGGGTGCGCTACAGCTACGACAAGAAAGCGAGGCTGGTTTCAGCCGAACTGGATCCCGAGCACGCCGTCCTGCTCGACCGCAATTTCTTTAACAACAGCTACGTCGAGCAGGAAGACGCTCGCGCCAGATGGAAAATTATCAATTACTGGACCTGGCTGACCCAGCTGCTGTCGCAATGCCTGTCGTGGCTGGCGTAGGAACCGCTGCGAGCCGCGAAGCCACTGAGAACTGAGAACTGGTCACATGTCCGATCAACCGAGCTTGCTTCGCGAAGGTTTCCGCCGCGTCTGGCACTACCAGCGCGTGCTGTGGTTCATCTTCTTTATCAGCCTTGTGCTGGGACATTTCGGGGCATCGCCGGCGATTCACAAGTTAGACGGTGCAACCGATCACAGCCTGCAGGCGCGACGTCTCTCCGACATGTTTGATGAAGGCGCCTTCTCGGCACTGTCGTCAGATCCGGAAGTCAAGCTCTTCGAAGTCGGTGGAACTTCGATCTCATTCAGCCTGGTGTTCTTTGTCGGAATGTTGTTCCTGACCGGCGGCATCCTGGAGGCCTACCGCTCCGGCCGCCGACTCACCGCGCGAGAATTCTTCGAAGCCTGCGGCGCCTATTTCTGGCGCTGGGTGCGCCTTCTAGTCCTGATGGTAATCGTGCTCATCCCAGTGATCGTTGTCTTTCATGCCATCGTGAGGCAAGCAGGGTCTCTGATGACCAATGCTGCTCAGGAACGGTCCGGCTTCTGGCTGCTGATCAGCGCATTGGGCATCGCCGGCCTCCTTTTCATGTGCATCCGCCTGTGGTTCGATATGGCGCAAGTCCGCGCCGTAGTGGAAGAAGAAAGCGCCATGTGGAGCAATGCGGCGCGCGCCTTCAGGCTCACCTTCAGCAACTTCGTATCGCTGTTCTGGATGTACTTCCGCATCTCGCTTCTCGGGTGGCTGATCTTTGCCGCCGGCCTTTATGCCTGGGCGAAGATGCCGCCGGCGCGCTTCGGCTGGACGTTCCTGATTCTCGAACTCGTGATTCTTTCCGGTTTCGGCGTCCGCCTCTGGCAGCGCGCCTGCGAGATGATCTGGTACCAGCGCCGATTCCTGGCGCAGATGGCCGCGGCCACTCCAGCGCCGCCTGCTCCGGATCCGTTGCTGACCATCGCGTCTGCCCCAATCTCGCCGCCCTAGGCCTGAATCTCATGCCGGGACGACGGTTTTCCTTCGTGTGCCTTCGTGCCCTTCGTGGCTGAGGCCCTTCTCCGGACCACGAAGGACGCGAAGGGTCGCGAAGAAGCGCCCACTCACTGCTATCATTCATTCAATGAAGAAACTCTCCGTAGCGCTTCTGGCCTTGTTCAGCACCTTTCTCCAAGCCGCCGAGCCCCCCAAGATCGCCCCGCTGCCAGTCCCGGTCTCCAACAACGCCGTAGCCATGTTCCACAGCGGCAAGGATGCACAGGTTTTTTCCTTCATGGGTATGGGCCCCAAGAAAACCTGGAATGGAACCACCAACCAGGCCTTCCAATTGGATATCAGCACTGGCAAGTGGGAGGAGGTCCACCCCGTCCCGGGTGTCGCCGGGCGACTCGCTGCCTCGGCTGCTGCGCTGCGCGGACAAATCGTCCTCCTGGGCGGCTATGTCGTTGACGCTTACGGCGGCGAAAATACCGTCTCCGACATGAATGTCTATGTTCCCATCGACAATCGCTGGTATCGCGGCGACGACATTCCCGTCCCGGTCGATGACTTCGTGCTCGGCGTCTATAAGGATCGCTATCTTTTTCTCATTGGCGGATGGTCGAAGACCGAAGCGGTTCGCAGCGTCCAGGTCTATGACATGGAAAAGAGACGCTGGATCGAAGCCACGCCCATCCCTGGCACTCCCGTCTTCGGCCACGCCGGAGCCCTGCTCGGCGACACCATCGTCTATGTGGACGGCGCGTACAAGAATCCGAACGGCCCCACTCCGAAATACGTCGCCTCCAGCGAATGCTGGATGGGCAAGATCAACAAAGGCGATATCACCAAGATCGAATGGACCAAGCTTCCCGAGCATCCAGGCCCGGCCCGCTACCGCATTGCCGCCGGAGCCTCCGAAAAAGACAACCGGATCTACTTCTCCGGCGGAACAGATAACCCCTACAACTACAATGGGATCGGCTACAACGGCCAGCCTGCGGAACCGTCGCCCGTGACCTTCGCTTTCAACCTGCGCAGCGGCAAGTGGGAGACGATCAACGAAAACACCCCTGACCCCACCATGGACCATCGCGGCTTGGCGGTAACGCACCTTGGTCTGGTAATTGTCGGAGGCATGGCCAAGGGTCAGGAAGTGACACCAAAAGTTGCAATTGTAAAAACCTCCCCTGCCAAGTAACCTTCTGGACCGTTGCCCCGAGAGGTTCCTGTGCTCAACGCACAGAATGTCGGTCAAATCATCACTATTTCGAGTGATAGCAGTCACAGCCGGGCATCACCTGCTGGCATCCAATATCTATAGCCGCTGATCCTGCGGCGTCCTAATACGACAGACAAACCCGTTCATTCCCGAAAAACAATCCGGAGGAAGCCTATGACACCAGTGATGGAACCGCCGAAGAAGAATGCCGCGGCGGACTACATTGACCAGATCATCAACCTCGTCAAAGCCAAAAATCCCGCCGAGCCCGAATTTCATCAGGCGGTCACCGAAGTACTCGAGTCACTGCGGCTCGTCCTCGAGCGCCATCCTGAATACCAGGAAGCCAAGATATTGGAGCGCATCACGGAGCCCGAGCGAGTTCTGATGTTCCGCGTGCCCTGGTTCGACGACAAGGGCAAAGTGCAAGTTAACCGCGGGTTCCGCATCGAGATGAACAGCGCCATCGGCCCCTACAAGGGCGGCCTGCGCTTCCACCCGTCTGTGAACCTCGGCATCCTGAAATTCCTGGCCTTCGAACAGGTCTTCAAAAACTCCCTGACCACGCTCCCCATGGGCGGCGGCAAGGGCGGGTCCGATTTCGATCCCAAGGGCAAGAGTGACAACGAAGTCATGCGCTTCTGCCAGAGCTTCATGACCGAGCTCTGCCGTCACATCGGCCCCGACACCGACGTTCCCGCCGGCGACATCGGCGTGGGCGGACGGGAAATCGGCTTCCTCTTCGGCCAGTACAAGCGGCTGCGCAACGAATTCTCGGGCGTCCTGACCGGCAAAGGCCTGGCTTGGGGCGGTTCGCTGATTCGTCCCGAAGCCACCGGCTACGGCTGCGTCTATTTCGCAGAAGAAATGCTGAAGACGAAGAAGCAGAACCTTGAAGGCAAGATCTGCCTGGTTTCCGGCAGCGGCAACGTCTCGCAATACACCGTCGAGAAGCTGCTCGATCTCGGCGCGAAGCCGGTCACTCTGTCTGACTCCGATGGCGCGATCTATGACGAAGAAGGCATCACGCGCGAGAAGCTGGCCTTCGTCATCGATCTGAAGAACAACCGCCGCGGCCGCATCAAGGAATACACGGCGAAGTTCAAGAAGGCCGTTTACAACCCGGTCGACAAGAAGCTCGACCACAACTGGCTATGGAACATCAAGGCTGATTGCGCATTCCCGAGCGCCACGCAAAATGAGATCAACGCGAAAGACGCGGCCCATCTCATCAAGAATGGCGTGAAGGTTGTCAGCGAAGGCGCGAACATGCCCAGCACCCTCGACGCCACCAAGCTGTTCCTCGACAACAAGATCCTCTACGGACCAGCCAAGGCCGCCAATGCCGGCGGCGTGGCCACCTCCGGACTGGAAATGTCGCAGAACAGCATGCGCCTCAGCTGGACTCGCGAAGAGGTCGATGATCGGCTGCACAAGATCATGATCTCGATTCACAAAGCCTGCCACGAAACGGCCGAGAAATACGGCACGCCCGGCAACTACGTGAATGGCGCCAACATCGCGGGCTTCCTGAAGGTCGCCAACTCGATGCTCGATCAGGGACTCGTCTAGTAGCGTAGGGATAGTCCGCCTCGGCTGTCCGCGGAGCAAACTCCGCCGGCCAGCTACAAAACACCGCGCGGGAGGGAGTCAATCCTTCCCGCGTTCTCTTGGAAAGCTGCATGCCCAAGCGGCGGGCATAACCCGAAAAAACCTCGTTTCCGCATATAATGAACCCCCTCACCTCGATCCCATGGGAGGGATTTCCATGCGTTCACGCAAGTCATTCCCCGTCACCGTCATCGCTTTTGCAGGAGTTCTTTTGCTGGCGATGTCGGCCGCCGCGCAGCAATATCGCATTGTTCGTGCCGATTACGGCTTTCGCAATCAGCGCGTGGATGTGACCCCGCGACTTCGCGAACTGGCGCGCGCCAATACCACGTTTCGCATGGGAAACAGTACGTTTGGTTTCGACCCTTCCCCCGGCAACGTCAAGACTCTGCGTATTTTTGCGGTGGTGTCAGGAGGGAATCAGCGTACGTTTGAATACCGCGAAGGCAGTGTCGTAAACGGAGCCATCTTCTCCGGTTGGGGCGGCGGACAGTGGGGCAGTCAACCCGAGTACATAATTCTGAAGGCTCTGTATGGCGTTGCCGGCAGAAATGTGGACGTCACCCAGCGTCTCCGCGAGCTGGCCGCACGCGACGCTTACTTCCGCATGGGCAATAGCACGTTCGGCGTGGACCCGGCTCGGGGGGTGGTGAAGACACTGCGCATTTGGGCGCGCAGGCCCGGAGGCCAACCTCGCCTTTTCGAGTACCGTGAAGGCTCGATTGTAGATGGCACGATGTTCTCCGGTTGGGGCGCGGGGAACTGGGGCAGAGATTCCTGGAATGGAGGATGGGACGGCCGGCCTATGCCGCGCTAGAGAAACAAGGGGCGGATGGATCTGGTTGAATGCACCCGCCCAGTCTGGTCCAACCTTCGCGAAGCTGGCCCAGGTTCTTCCCCCGAATTACTCCTTTGGACTCCGCCGCCACATCGGCAACTGCGGATTCCACGTGTGCACTTCTTTCTCGAAATTGCGAGTCTGCGTTCCCACTGCCGCCAGTTCCTCGTCGTCCAGAATCTCGGCGATGCGTGCGTCAAGCCGCTTCCGCAGCTCGAGCGATGTCAGATTCTGCGCCAGTTGCGCGCGTGTCATTTCTCCATGACCCTCACAAAGAGGGCATTTCACCTTTGGACTTTGTTCCATCATGCCGGGTTCACCTCAGCCTGCGCCTTGCAAGAGCGGTACGTGCTCCGCGATCAATTAGAAAGCCGGCAAGGAAAGGGCACCGTGACCCGTGCCACGTCGGGCAGTGCGCTGCCTCACAGGTGAGGGTGTCGGTGCGCAGCACCCGCGATGCGAGTTCTTTCTGCTGGAGGCTCGAAACAAGAACCCGCCTTGCAGCGAATTTATGTGGAATCAACGGCCCTCAGAGAGTGGTCATCGCGTTCGGATCGACAAGGTTCGCTTTGACGGTATCGCTGGCGGGAGGAGCGTTCTCGGTCATGTGATCGCGCCACCAGCGCTCCGCGTCTTCGGGCGACCATGTGCTCGCGCCATCGCAGCGTTGCAGCAGGCGTGCCAGCACCTCGGCGCTGGCCGGTCGTTCCGACGGTTTCTTGGCCAGGCACATCATGATTACCCGATCCAGCGACGCCGGCACACTATGGCCGGTTCGTTTGGAAGGCGGCATAGGTTCCTTCTGTACGTGCGCCAGCATCATTGCGCCCGCAGTTCTTTCTTCGAAGACAAGGTTCCCGGTTGTCAGCCAATACGCCACGCATCCGAGGGCGTAAAGATCCGTCGTTCCGTCGAGTTCTGCGCTTCCCAGAGCGACCTCGGGCGCCATGTAGGCAGGGGTGCCCGTAGTCGCGCCGTCACCGGTAAGGCGTGTCTCATTTTCGTCTGTGATCTTGACCAAACCGAAATCAAGCACCTTGGCAAAGTCGTACTCGTTTCCCAACCGGCACAAGAAAATGTTGGTGGGTTTGATGTCGCGATGAACCATGCCGTGCCGATGCGCGTCGTCGAGCGAGCGGCATACCTGGCGCAGAATCGAGATCACGCGAGCAGGTGGCTGCGGCCCATACTTCTTCACCAGAGTTTCAAGATCAATGCCGTCCAGCAACTCCATCACGTAGTAGAAGACGCCTTCTCTGGTGATGCCGAAGTCGTAGAGTTCCACCGTGTGAGGCGAGCGCAGCGCCGCCGTCGCATTGGCCTCCTGCTCGAAACGCTTCCGGATGAGAACAGCATTGCCGCCCGAGCTGCGGCTCAGCATGTCCGGGTGGATCAGCTTGATCGCAGCGTCGCGCGCCAGCATGCGGTGGTGAGCACGCCACACTTCCCCCATGCCTCCTTTTCCGAGAAGTTCGACCAGGCGGTAACTTCCCATCTCACGGGCTTCCGTAACCTGCTGGCCCAGTCTCGTCATCATGTGCGAGATGACCACCGCCACTCCGACCAGCAGGTAGTCTGGATAATGCATCAGGAACGCGCGACTGGGCGGACCGAAGTCCCACGCCCCCCGGGCCTTGGCAATCAGCATCGCCAGCGGGTTCATCGACACTGCGATCAGGCCGGCGATCAGCGTCTTTCCCGGTGAATTCGGCACAATGGCCGCATTCATCAGCACCACCGCGCCAATCCAGCTGATCATCGGAGCGATCGGCCATTCCCTCGGGGGCTGGAACCAGTGCATCACCAGGCCCAGCGCCAGAGCCGTCAAAACCATAAACACGAGTCCCAGATCGAGCGTGAATGCGGGGTCTCGATCGCTCTTGCCGATGTAGAAGAAGAGGCCCAGTGACACGAGCACGCTGATTCCCGCGATCGCATCGGTGGCATTCCAACTCATCCAGACCGGGTTTCCGTGAGGCATCGCCCGGGCTGAGAGATGTCCCCCCGCCGTGCCTAGTACCCAGAGCACGGCGCCGAGCAGCGAAATGATGCGCAACCGGCTGGATGCAGCCTTGAGCAGATCGTAGGGAAGAGGTCGGGTTCGGCGGGGCGAGGTTCCGGACCGCGGTGTGGTACTGCCCGGGACCGGCTCGATCAGCTGAACCTTGGACATGCCTTCTTCACCTGGAATGAATGCTATCGTGCCCGTGCCAGCACCAGCGTGACATCGTCGGGCTGTTCGTTGTCGCCGATCCAGTCGTCCACCGCAGCCGTGACGATCTCCGTGATGCGGGTCAGCGGCAAATTCCGGTTTTCACGCACGATTTCGATCAGCCGCTCTTCGCCGAATTCCCCATAGTCGTTTTCTGGCTCGGTGACGCCGTCGCTGTAAGCAATAAAGATGTCGCCGCGCCGAAGTTGCGCGGTCGCTTCCGGATATTCGACGTTCGGAAACATCCCGACTACCGTTCCGCCGCAACTGAGCGGTTGCCTGGCCCCATCTTCGGAGAGCAGAATCGGCGGCAAGTGTCCTCCATTGGTGTAAGTGAGCCGCCGCGTGTTGCCGTCGTAGATTCCGAGAAACAGCGTGGCGTACTTTTCCTGCGGAGTGCTGGAGTAGAGCTGATGATTGAGCAATCCCAGCAATGACCCGGGCGAAGCCTCGACACCCTTGAATTCCTGCGCCAGCATCAGGTCGGCACCTCCGGCCACGCCCACGGCCATGGGTTCTCGCAGCAGCGGCACTCCCTCCAGGCTGTAAGCCCGTACCGCCGAATGGATCGTCGCCATCAAGAGCGCGGCCGAAATCCCTTTTCCGCTGATGTCGCCCACGGCCAGGATCAGCTTGTCGGAATTTAGCGCCAGAAAGTCGTAGTAGTCTCCGCTCACCGTTCGCGCCGGACGGCAGAATCCGTGCACTTCCAGCGTTTCCAGCTGCGATACTTCCCGCGGAAACAGTTGCGCCTGCACTTCCTGTGCGATGGCCAGTTCGTTCTCCAGCCGCTGCTTCTCTTTCTGTTCCTGGATCAGCCGCTCGATCGACGCCGTCATCGAGTTGAACGAGTTCGCCAGCGTCGCCAGCTGATCATTGGATTTGACCTGGATGCGATGGCTGAAGTCGCCGCGGTTGATGTGCTTGGTGGCTTCGTACAACTGGGCGACCGCATAGGTGATGCTGCGTGTGAGCTTCGTTCCGATGAACAGGGCCAGCAGTTCGATCACGCCGAAGATAATCGCGACAGAAAGCAGGATGTATTCGATACCCCGCGCCAGCGGGCCCAGCGCGGCAAAGAGCCGTTCATACAGCAGCGACAGCCGGGTCTGCACCCGTGCACCCGCTTCATCGCCCTCACGCTCGGCGCTCGATCCATCCCAGTCGACCGTCTGTAGGGGCGTGCCAAACGTGATCTCGCGATCAAATAGATTGCTCGCCGCAGGAACCGCGCCCGCTGTGAACAATTGAACCGGCTCTCGATTCCCCTTACCGGAGGCCGCCAGGTCACTCGCTGCCCCGGGCTGGATAAACACCGTAGGCTTGCTTTGCCCAGCCGCTTGCGCGTCACTCGCTGCGGGTCTGACCGGGACCATCTTGTAGAGCGTGACTTCCCCCAGATTGGCTGCCACCTCCTCGGTCAGAGCCCGGTCCAGTGGCTCGCTCGACACGACGTATACCGGGTCAGAAGGCGTTTTCACTACGTTGATGGAACGAAGGAAAAGGTTACCCTTGTCGCGAACGAGTTCTTTCATACCGTCGCTGGCGAAGGCAGGCAGACTAAGCGGCGCGACCCCCGCCGGCGCCGCGCAACTGGGCGCAAGCCTGCGTCCATGCCAAGCACAGAGTTGCCGCCGCGACCAGGCCGGATCCTTGGACTGCATCCCGGCCATCGTCTCCACATTCGCCTTTTCACCGCGATCGAATCGAGGAGCAAGTTCATTTGCAATCGCCCGGTTCGCTGCCTCCATGCTGCGCAGGTGCGATTCGATCTCCGAGGTCACGACAAAACTGGCAAACTGCCCGGCGAGCAGGTACAGCGTAATCATCGTCATCCCCACCAGCAGAATGACCGGGATCACGCCGATGAACATATACGTCACGATCAGCCGGTTGCGCAGCCTCCACAGCAGTTGTTTCCGCAGCCAGCGATACCCCACGATTACAAAAAGCAGGATCGCCAGCACGCTGAGGAAACTCACCCAGCCGCCCAAACTGGCAGCCACCTTCGGAAACACACGCGTAGTGAGCATCTGGGCAACGAAAAACAGCACGTCCAGTGCAAGCACATACACGCCGCCCCGCGCCATTCGGGATTCAGGCCACAGTCCCTTGTTGCGCAGCCAGCTCTCGAGTTCTAAAGGGACGAGTCTCATACCACCGCCTGATTATAGGCCGCAACCCTGGGGCGCTGCCGCCCGATCAGATCTCCGGATAGAAGTCGAAGAATGCGTCCAGGCTGGTCTTCAGCTGCTTCTCGATCTCGTCCTTGGCGCCCTCCAGAACATGCATCGTCACGTGCGCCTCGCGCCCGTTTTTCAATTTGATCGTGGCGTCGCCAACCTCACTTACCTCGTCCGCCGGCAACAGCCGCAGCCCATACACGAGTGTCAAATTCGCCATACCTTGATTGTAAGTCAATCAGGAGGGATGAAACCGCGCCTTCCACGCTCTCAGGAGCCTTGATCTGTCACTGGCCACCGACCACTGTGTGCTACCCCGGCGGCCACTGCAACGTGCGGCCGCCCAACAGATGCACGTGCAGGTGAAAGACCGACTGCCCGGCCCGAGGACCCACATTGAGCACGGTACGGTAGCCGTCTTCGACCGAGCGCTGGCGGGCGATGTGTGCCGCTACCAGATGGCAGCGGCCCACCAACTCCTCATCTTCCGAGGTTGCTTCCTTCAGACCGGCAATATGCTTCTTGGGTATCACCAGCACGTGCGTGGGGGCCTGGGGATTGATGTCCTCAAACGCATAAATGTGTTCGTCCTCGTAAACTCTTTTGGACGGCACGTCGCCGCGAATGATGCGGCAAAACAGACAATTCACCATAGGCCGATTCCGTCCTGCTGAAGTTGCAGACTAAGTGTGCGCCGGGGAGGTTAATTCAAGCTGACCCAAAACACTAACACTGTTCGCCGTAGCCGGCGAAACGAAAAACTCCGGGTGCAACAATAATAGTAACCTGTTGCAGACGACAATCAGTCAAGCCGTACCAGGAACACCGAACCCTCGGGCGTCTCCGTTTCTCTGGCCAGAGCCTGTGCCCGCTCGCGGTCATCATTTTGTACACGCACGCGCACCCACCAGTCTCCGACCGGGCTCCCGAACTTCAGCACGTTCGCCGTGCGATAGCGGCGTTGCAGATGGTCGGCCAATTCCTTGGCGCCCTTCTCGTCACTGAATGATCCGATCTGTACTGCCCATCGCCCGCCCGTTTCCAGCGGCGACGGCGTTTCCAGAACCTCAATCTTCACCTTCGCCACGCCCGGCAGATACACATCCAGCGCCTTTGCCGCGGCCAGGGAAAGATCAAGAATTCTCCTTTCCACGAACGGCCCGCGATCCGTAATCCGCACGACCCCGCTATGTCCGGTTTTCACGTTGGTCACGCGCACAATGGACCCCAACGGCAGTGTGCGATGCGCTGCCGTCATGGCGTGCATGTTGTAGACCTCGCCGTTTGAGCCCCGCCGGTTGTGATACGGAACCCCATACCAGCTCGCCATCCCAGTTTCCTCGAACAGGACCTTCGCATCCGCGGGCACCTCCACCTTCTCGTCTTCATCTCTCTGCTGTGTCGGAGTTTGGCCCTTGACCGTTGGAGTCGCAGGCTCGGCGCCCGGTTCTTTCTGGGGAATCGGCGGAGGGGGAGGCACTTTCACCTGTGTCTTCTTCCCTCCGCCGCATCCGCTCAACAGAGCTGCGCTAAGCAGGAGCAGAAGACAAGGCGCAAAGATCCGTGATGATGGTGTTGGAACAGAGAGAGAAAGCAATCTCAGGAATTCTTTTCGCGCTGCGTTTCCAGGTAGTCGGCGAACTCGCTCAACTTCTCTGCCGCCGTTCGCAGCGCCTTCGACGAATGCGCCCGCACTGCCGGCACCACTTCGTCGTTCAGGTAGACCACCAGGGTGGCAGTTTCCTTCTCCAGCGTCT
>Ga0335082_10000244_pt1 | contig 55622 bp, 48 predicted proteins | sample Lox_Sample_41_FD_206718 | JGI IMG/M metagenome (GOLD analysis project Ga0335082, IMG submission 206718) | Soil microbial communities from Loxahatchee National Wildlife Refuge, Florida, United States - Lox_Sample_4.1 | ecosystem: Environmental > Terrestrial > Soil > Wetlands | place: USA... | reverse complement strand
GAACACCATGAACCGGTCATTCTTCATGCCGCTGGCGATCGCAGCTTTCGCGGCGCTTTCCGTCGCACAGACGACAGGCGAGGCCACCGCCGCAACGCCCGTCAGCGGCGCGACGAGCACCCAGGCGTCGACTCAACCGCAGACGAGAGTGCCCGCAGGCACGACCATCGTTGCCGAACTTTCCAAGTCTCTGGATGCAAAGAAAGCCAAGCCCGGCGACAAAGTCGAGGCCAGGACGTCGATGGATTTGCTTTCCCAGGGGAAAGTCATCATCCCGCGCAACACCAAAATCACTGGCCGCGTCACCGAAGTGAAGGCGCACAGCAAGGACTCCCCGGATTCCAGGCTGGGGATCACCTTCGACCGGATTGCCATGAAGGATGGCAGCGAACTGCAGATGCAAGCAGGACTCCAGGCCATCGGGCGGCCTCTGCAGTTGGCAGTTCCGTCGCCCGAGGACGATCCCATGAGCAGCATGCCATCCGCGTCGATGCCGAGCGGAGCCGGAATGGGTGGAGGGGCGCATGTCCCGACACCGAGTGGACCGGATTCTCCCGCGACGGCCGCTCCCACGGCAAGTCAGGCCGCGCTGAGTTCTAAGAGCCGTGGAGTTGTCGGCATCAAGGGCCTTGACCTGAAATCTGTGGGCGCGACTTCAGTCATCAGTGCGGAGAAAGAGAACGTACACCTGGATTCGGGGACGCAGCTGATCCTGAAGGCAGAATGACGGATGCCGGTTGAGACAATGAAGCTCCGCTAGCAGACGAGCTGGTCGCGCGTGAGCTTCAGCCCATTCAAGTTGCCGAGCACGGTCACCGCGATCTGCTCAGTCTGAAAGAACTCATTGGCGGTCTGACGGAGATCCTCCGCGGTCACAGATTCAATTCGCTCGATCAGTTCATCGAGTCCGTAGAAGTGGTCGAAATACATTTCCTGGCGGGCGAGATTCGACATACGCGCGGTAGAAGATTCGAGGGACAGCATAAGGCTGCCCTTGAGCTGGTCCTTGGCGCGGCGCAGCTCTTCTTCGGGAACGGGAACGTCCTTCAGATTGCGGAACTCTCCAACGACGGATGCAACGACCTTGGTTGCCGATTCACGCGACGTGCCGGCGTACACGCAGAGACACCCGGTATCCCGATACGGATTGAGATCGCTATAGATGGCGTACGCCAGGCCCTGGCGCTCGCGAATGTTCTGGAACAGCCGAGAACTCATGCCGCCGCCGAGCAACGTGTTCAGGATGTACGAGGCGTAACGTTTCTCATGGGCCGTGGGATGCGAAGGTACACCCAGGCAGATCTGCACCTGTTCCAGCGACTTTTTGTTGCGAAGGTTAATGCGAGAAAACGTTTGTGGTGAAGGCGAGTGGAATCCGTTGCTCGCTGGCTTCATCCGCTCGAAATGCTTCGCCACGAGATCGACAAAGCTCTTGTGGTCAAGATTTCCTGCGGCGGAAACGATCAGGTTCCCGGGGATAAAGCGATCACCGTACGATTCCGAAACGACCGGACGCTCGAAGCGGCGAACCGTATCGCGGGTGCCCAGGATCGGCTTTCCGAGCGCGTGATCCTTCCAGAAGCTTTGGGTGAAAATCTCGTGGACCAAGTAGTCCGGACTGTCCTCATCCATCTTGATTTCTTCCAGAATCACACCGCGTTCGCGCGCAATATCGGCGGCGTCGAACACCGGATGCAAGACCAGATCACTAAGTACGTCCATCGCGACGGGAAGATGCTCATCGAGAACTTTGATGTTGAAGCAGATGCACTCTTTGGCGGTGAAGGCATCCATGTTGCCGCCGATGGAGTCGACCTGGCGGGCGATCGCTTCGGCAGAGCGGTTCTCGGTGCCTTTGAACACCATGTGTTCGATGAAGTGCGAAATGCCGTTCCACTCAGAATCCTCGTCTCGGGACCCGGACTTCAGCCAGATTCCGATGGACACCGAACGGATGTGCGACATCTCTTCGCTGATGACGGTCAGGCCATTAGGCAACACCCGGCGATGAATGTTGCGGTTCTCTTTCACCATGCTTTTACAGTCTCGAACACCTGTGGCGGGCTAGAGTTGTAATCTATTGTCCCACATTTGCGGGTGTCGAAACGCGGTACTCCTGACTTTCACGTCCCTTTCGGCCTGCGGCCGATTCTCAAAGCACCCGCAGGAGCGATACACTCAAAAGCAGACCTTCCCGTATGTCTGGGCCATTCCCCAATTCGCTCCTGGGCCTTAGCTTTCATGAACTTACGGCGCTTGTAGCCGACTCAGGCCAGCCCGCGTACCGCGCCCGGCAGATATTTGATGCGGTATATCGACAAAGAATTGACAGCCTGGAGAAGATTTCCACGCTGCCGGGTGACTACCGCGGGCGATTGAGCGAACAGGGGTGGACCGTCGGAATGCCGACGATCTCGCGGAAGTTTGTGTCGAGTGACGGCACGGTCCGATATCTGATAGAACTCGCCGACGGCGAGTCTGTGGAAACCGTCTGGATGCCGGAAGGAGACGACGGCGAGTCGGGCGACGGCAGCGAGGCCGGAGATGAAGTGGAGTCGGCAGCGGCCATGTGGCGACGCGCCACGATTTGCGTGTCGAGCCAGGTCGGATGCGCGGTGAATTGCCGCTTCTGCCTGACTGCGTTGTTGGGAGTCAAAAGGAATCTTACGGCTGGCGAAATCGTCGGACAGATTGCCACCGTGCTGCGCGATCAGAACGTGCAACCGCCGCTGCAGCGAGTCAATCTGGTGTTTATGGGGATGGGGGAACCGTTTCTGAACTACGAGAACTTCATGAAGTCAGTTGTGCTGTTAGTGGAGGGTGTGGGGATCCCGGAGTCACGCATGACCGTGTCGACGGCGGGCATCGTACCACGCATTCGAGACTTCGGTCTGGAACCGGTGCGTCCGAAGCTGGCGATTTCCTTGAATGCGTCGAACGATACTCTGCGGAGTGAAGTGATGCCCCTGAATCGCAAATGGAATTTGAGCGATCTGATGGAGGCAGCGCGCGCGTTCCCCCTGCGGGCACGGGAGCGGCTCACATTTGAATATGTGCTGCTCGACGGCGTGAACGATAAGCCGGAGCAGGCTCGCGAGCTCGCGGAACTTGTGCGCGGCGTGCGCGCGAAGGTCAATCTCATCGCCTTGAATCCAGGAGCCGAGTTGGCGTACCGGACACCGGCGCAAGAGCGAGTCCAGACATTCCAGAAAATTCTGATCGCTGCGGGAATCCCGGCTTTTGTTCGGCGGCCGAGAGGCCGCGATATCTTCGCTGCGTGCGGGCAGCTCAAGCGGACCGTGGAGATCGAGGCTTAGGGTTGCAGAAAGCACAAGTCAGTTTGCGGAGGTTGAGAACCAGTTCTCGGTTGCCGGTTCTTATGGCTCAGTTGTCTGATTGCGAGCGCGGGTTTTGACCTCAGCAATCCGCCCTTTGACTTCTGTAATTCCTAGTTCCCGCTTCCCGCCACGGCACGCGTCGGGTTGAGGGCAAGCGACGGGCGCTCCCGGGACACACTTGCCAGAGGCAGTTCAACGCGGAATCCGAGATATCCTTCCGGACCTTGCTGCGCGAGGATCCGACCCTGATGCTCCTCGACAATGCGACAACAGGCTCCCAGAGAAAGGGAAGCAGGGCGCGTCGCCGCATCCGGGGTCTGCAGCGGGTCGAACGGATGTGCGGCGGCAGGAGAAACATGGCTGAATTCGGCGAAGACGGCGTTCGCTTCATGCCACGTGCGGACGTAGAGGCAGGTGCCGTCATCGACTTGGGGCCGATGGGAAATCTGGCCGGCAAGGTGCAGGCACACGTGCAAGAACTGGTTGGAATCGGCGAGCACGAGTGGAAGAGACGAGCCCAGTTCGTGGCGGACTCGAACCCCCTGGGCTTCGAACTGCGGCGTCAGAAGACGGATCGCGGTCTGAATGACCGAGTTCACGTCAATGCCGGAAAGTTGTGCGGGAGCCTGGCGAACGAACGTTAGCAAGCTGGCCACCAGGGTGCGAGTCCGGCGCACGTGGGCCGCGATGCGCTCCGCCAGCGCCTGCTCCTGGGGAGGCAGCGCCGCCGAACTCAACAGATCGGAATAGCCCAACATGGCGGTCAGCGGATTGTTGATTTCGTGAGCGGCGCCGCCAACGAGCTGTCCCAGCGAGGCCATCTTCTCCGATTGGATCAGCTGCGACTGCAATGTCTTGAGATCCTCGAACGACCGTCGGGATTTTCCGAGCAAGTGCGCGAGTTCACTTCCCAATAGCCTTTGCCGCAGGAACACGAGCGTGCCCATGACGATCATGGTGATCAGGCTGAGCACACTACGGAAGTTTCGCACGGGATCGGGAGAGCCTTGGTGGAACTGGGCATAGAGCGCAAACCAGGGCAGGCTGAAGAGAGCAAACATCCCAAGCCGCGTGATCCAGACGCCGATCAAAGGCTGGGAGGCGCGAGACTCCGGCAAATGGAAACGATTCGCGTACTGCCCGACCGCGGCGATCCATGCCATCGAAATGATCAGCGGAATATCGTAAATACTGCCGGTGTAGTAGGTCTGGTGTGCAATGGCGTAGTTAGCGACGTAGGAACTCGAAGCGTACAGAGCGCTGGCCCCTAACAGATTGGCGTAGAGAGAACGCCAGCCGGCATGAGCATGATAGGTCAGTAATCCGAGCGCCAGGAGGAGAACCATCTTCTCGGTCAGATAGGTGGTGTTGAACGTGCTGCTGTACGCCGGCTCATCGACGAAGACCGTCTGCCAGGGAATTACCGCATAGACATAGAGGAACACCCACCAGATTAAAAGCAACGCGAAATCCAGCGTCCGGAGCCGGGAGTCCCGGTCGTCCTCGCCCAGGTGAGGCAGAAGGGCAAGCGCCGCCATCATCGGGACCAGGTGCAGGAACAGGACAATGTCACCCAGAAACGGATTGGGTACATCCTCGTTCTTGAGGACTTCAAAGTAGTTCCACATCCCCTGGTAGGCGAGCCAGAACAGCATGCCGACGGTCATCAGGCCCCAGAAGGCTCGCGTGCGCCGGACCGGGGAGCGCAAGCTGAAGCAATTGGGGAGGAAGGATGCGGTGGCAATCAGTAGCAGTGCTCCCTGGAAGAGATCGCTGGTGATCATCAGAACTCGCCCCGGCGGCAGCAGCAAAGACACTGTGACTTGGGCTGTGACCAGAGCCGAGAGGAGGACAATCCAGAGTTTGTCGCGAGTGGACAAGGAGAGAATTCCGGCCTCCATTCTAGAGCGCAATGGCCGCGGAAAGCGATTACTACCGTAATCACTGGGAGCCGTTCTCGGCGAACCATCCCCGGTGCTCAGTCATGCTGCGACAACCAGCCTCTGCGGCTGGATATATCCACCGTCGCGGATCTCGGTCGGCTGCTGCACCATGAGTCCTGGAGTTCTGCCGGAATTGACCTTAGAATTAGGCCACTCAAGCACAGTGAGAGCTCTCTTGCCCTGGAAACTTCCGCGGTATCGAGATTTGTGGCGATTCCGGGCGCCGCTGACGGCGGGTGAAATCCGCCGCACCGAGCGTTGGCTGGCGACGACACGCGTGGCGCTTACCATCGCCGGGCTCGTCGCCTTGTGGATGGAACCGGTGCGCGGAACCGCGTACTCCGCATGGTTGTACTGGCTGCTGACGGTGTACCTGGCGCACGCCGTAGTCGTGATGTTGCTGGTACGCTTCCGTCACAATTCCACGCGGGCGTTTCGCCTTGTCGTCCATAGCGCCGACATCTTGTGGCCCGTGCTCATTTCGATGTTCGGTACGGACGAACGCGGCCCCTTCTTTCTGTTCTTCGTGTTCGTGATGGCGGCTGCTGCGTATCGCTGGGGCCTTTGGGAAACCGTCGGCACAGCCGTGTGCGCGGTGATTCTCCTGTGGGCGCAGGAACTGTCGCTGCGGGCTGGGTTCAGCCACGTTGCCGACGGCTGGCTGCGGACCCTCCACATGCCTTCGCTGGCGGTGAGCCTGAGAGCGGCGGATCCGCAGCAACTCTTCATGAGTTCGGTGTACCTGATGGTGCTGGGACTGCTGCTTGGATACATGTCGGAGAACGAGAAGAAACTGCGCGCCGAGCGTGTGGTGGTCACGAGGGTTCTGGGTGGAGCGCGCGTCGAGGCCGGCCTCACGCACACGCTGCAGGAAATTTTCGGGGAGATGCTCAATCTGTACGGGGCTCGCCGTGTCCTGAGCGCCTCGCAAGAGGTAAACAGCTATCATGTATTTCTCGCCGAGGTCGGTCGCGGAACCGACGGCGCTCCCGCGCTGCACTGGCGCGATGCATTGCCCGAAACCGAGCGATCCTATTTGTTTGGTCCGTCACCGTATGCCTTCTATGCCGCGCGGTCGGCGAAAGGGTTCAGCACGGTCACGATCGATGAGAGCGGAAAGAGGGTACGCGATACGGATCCGGCGTTTCTGGACAGGCTGAACAAGGTGGAGCCGTTCGGTTCGGTGATGTCGGTGGGATTCAATTTTGGCCGGGAATGGACCGGCCGAGTGTACATTCTCGACCCTGAGATGATGGGGGACTCGGAAGAAGAACTGCGCTTTCTCCAGGAATTCGCGCAGCAGGTCGGACCGGCCGTTTACAACGTCTATCTGATGCGGCGGCTGCGCGAGCGGGCAGGCGCCGCAGAGCGGGCGAAGTTTGCGCGAGAATTGCACGACGGCGCCATCCAATCGCTGATTGCCGTCGAGATGCAACTCGACGTCGTGCGGCGGCAATCGGGTCAGCAACCGGCCGTGGTCGGCGAGCTTTCTCGAATTCAGAAGCTGCTGCGGGAAGAGGTGCTCAAGCTGCGCGAACTGATGCAGGCGATGAAATCGTTCGAAGTCGACGCCGAGCGCCTGCCGGGTTTCGTGGCCGACACGGTGGAACGGTTCCGGCGCGAGACCGGAATTTCGGCGGAATTTGTCAGTGAACTGGATAAGATCGAGCTTCCCCAAAAGGTGTGCCGCGAACTCGCCCGCATCGTGCAAGAGAGCCTGGTGAACGTCCGGAAGCACAGTGGGGCGCGGAACGTGCTGGTGAGACTGGCGCAGCGTGGCGGTAATTTCCAGCTGACGGTGGAGGACGACGGTCGCGGGTTTCCCTTTTCCGGAAAATTGTCCGAAACGGAACTGGCCAACAGTGGGAAGGGACCAGCCGTGATTCGGGAAAGGGTCCGCTTGCTTGCGGGCGAACTCACGATAGAATCGACACCGGGGCACGGGGCGCGACTGGAGGTCCGCATCCCTCCACCGCGAAAAACGAACCATGGATAGACACGGACCCATCCGCATCGTGATTGCCGACGACCACCCGATTTTCCGCGACGGCCTGCGGCGTTTGCTGGAGACCGAATCGGACATGAAGGTCGTGGGCGAGGCGTGTGACGGGCGCGAAGCGGTGAAGCTTGCGACCGAGATCAAGCCCGACATCCTTCTACTCGATCTGGCCATGCCACACCACACCGGCCTTGACGCCCTGCGCGACTTGAGTACGAGCGGGGGCGCTGCCGGCTCAGTACGCATCATCCTGCTGACCGCGGCAGCCGAAAAGAAACAGGTTGTGGAAGCCCTGCAGCTGGGAGCCCGGGGAGTGGTGCTCAAGGATTCCGCTACGCAGTTGCTGCTCAAGAGCATCCACGCAGTCATGTCGGGTGAGTACTGGGTGGGACGCGAGAGCGTATCGAACCTGGTGCTGTATCTCCGCAATCTGATGCAAAGCTCGAGCGAGGAATCGAAGCAGAAGAAGTTCGGTTTGACGCCGCGTGAGCTTGAGATCGTCTCGGCCGTGGTGGCAGGCTATGCCAACCGTGAGATCGCCGAATACTTCAAGATCAGCGAAGATACAGTGAAGCACCACCTGAGCAACATTTTCGACAAGCTGGGTGTTTCGACGCGTCTGGAACTCGCTCTATTTGCGGTGAATCAGGGCCTGCCGCTGAAAACCATCGTGTGATGAGCCAGTTGGCGCACGTCACTGTATGGAATCCGGACAAGGCACTAAAGTGCCATACAGAGACACTGCTGTGCTATTGGGGAAAACTCGAGGAGACGATATTCTACGCACAATCGACACTAGGGAACCTGTGTGCAGGGTAATACCTGCGGCCTGGCGTCGGGTTTGGGGGTTAAGAAAGTGATCGCAACCATCCGTCAATTGTGGACTGAAGACCACGGGCAGGACGTTGCTGAATATGCTGTGATGCTGGCGGTGATTCTGGTCATCGTGATAGGAACCGTCCGGCTGATCGGCGGTAACGCCAACAACGTGTTCTCTCAAGTCCAGAGCCAGATGTCGAACTAGAGGAAGAGGAAACACACCCTATCCGCTGTCACCTCCCGGCAGCGGGTCCCCCCGGTTCCAGCCGTCAGCCGTGTTTCGCCTGATCTTCCTCGCGCTCCAGGTCCGCCTGCACATCCGTTTCGGGCGCGCCACTTCCTCGCTGCTCGGGTCTTCCATGCAAAACTCGGCAAGGTGAGCGGGGCTGACCCCAACGTTGTGCGGAATTAACCCACAAGTAAACGCTTATTGCCCGGATGGCGTCTGAGCCGCTTTCTCGGGCGCCGGCTTGTTGTCAGGAGCCGGAGGGGGCGTCGTGGGCGCGACTGTCGGCGCAGGAGCCGTCGAGCCGAGTCTCGTCAGGAACGGGAAGAAGGGCGTGACTTCGAATGGCATCTTCTCGGCCGGAGAATTCAGCGCGACCGGCTTCGTCTTGATCAGTTCCAGGCGATTGCCCCAGGGATCGACCTTGACCCGTCCACCCAGCGGCAGGGCTGCGATCTGATCGGGCTTCTTCAGATCGAATTGCGGGGACGACGTCATCAGCGTTGACATGCGAATGGCGTCACCATTGACAAAGCTATCGCCGAGATGCGGCCGGATCAGATTCTTGAGCTGAGGGCCGCGCGCCTGCACCGCCTTCAGGAACAGCCCGGCCGTTGCCATCTTGTCCTTGTAGGGAGAGTTGTTCAGAAGCTCGATGGCCTTCTTGTCGGCCGCTTCTTCCTCGTTTTTGTCACGCCCGAAGTCCATGCGCTCGAAGGTACGCTCGTCGGGGAAGAACATGCGGTCATTGAAGGCAAGCTTCGTATTCAGCTTGTGGCCGAGGACGATATGCGCTAGTTCGTGCGTAAGCACCATCGCAAGGGATGCTTCGTCGGGCAGCACGTCGACCATGCCGCGGCTCATCACGATGGTGTGGCCGATCGTGAACGACTCCAGCGGAGTCGTCATGAGAACGCGGCATTTCACCTCAGGCTGAATGTCGAGGTTATTCGTAATCATCACGTTGTTCACAACCGTCTGCAGCACCTTATCGATCTCCCCTTCGGGAGCGAGGAGGCCGATCTGTTGCAGGCGATCGATCACGTTGATCTCAGCCTGGCGTTCCCACGCGCGCTGGGCTTCGATTGGGGACGCGTCCTGTGCTTTCTGCGCCTGATCCTGGACGGGTTGCGGCGCGTCCACAGTGATGTCGGTGAACTCGGAACTACGGCGGAAATCTTTGAGGTTGTAACCCCACAACCGGGTCTGCGCCTTGTAGTGGAGTGTCTGGCCAATGCGGTACTTCAGGTCGGATTCCTCGGAATAGACGAAGGCAGGGAGCCAGACGCCCGGGCGCATGTTCAGACGCCAGCTATCGAAGTGCAAATAATAGCTGCCACGCGGATGCGGATAGTATGTTCCGTTGAAGCGAACGATGTTGTAATCCTGGTCCTCGACCCAGATACGGCCCAGAAAGCGGCCCTTGCCGGAGTCTTTCTTCGGGGCCACATCAATCACGATGCAGCGCACTTCGCCGAGGAATTCACGGCGTACGAAGGTGAAGTCGTAGAACTTGCGCTGGAAATCCTCATCCAGAACCACCATCTGTGCGAACCCGAGGGGCAAGAACTTCATGGTGTAAACGCTGCTCAGCTTGCCGAGCATGCGTCTGCCGAGGCCTCCGGTGGTGGGCGACGAGAATGTGCGGTCATCGGTACCACTGGTCATATCCAACCGACCGAGGAAGTAAAGATCGCTCTCCGGAGCGGCCGCGCCCAGTTCCTTATCATCCCTCAAATTCTGGAGGTAGGTCTCAACCAGCGGATGGAGTTGCCGCATTTGCGCCATGAAGAAATGCTCGCGCTCTACGGCGCGGTCGATCACCTGATCGAAGCTTGTGGCGGCCCCCGAGGCCTGCTGGGTGGCGGCATCGCCACTGGAAAGCGATGGCGCGGATGCAGGCTCGGTTTGGGCGAACAGGGCAACGGCAAGCAAGCAGAGGGGAAAGATTGCGAAATGGGGGCGCAACATATTTTTCCGCTTCATTCTCTAAGATGCGAGCTGAAACACAATGTGCAGAACCGCCTGGAAGTCGGTAGGTTGCCCGTCCTTCAAAGCGGGCCTGAACTGGATCTTCTGCGCAGCCTGTACGGCGGATTCGTCCAGTCCGTGACCCAAGCCCTGCACGATGCGTTCGACGCGAACCTGTCCGGCCGCGGTGAACACGACTTCGAGCAGGACTTCACCTTCCACTTTCAGGCGTTTGCCTTCTTCAGTGTAAACCGGGCGGGGTTTATACGTAATCTCGGCGGGAACTGTTTTGACGACAGGCTCAGATGGCCGAGCGATGGGTTGACGGTTGATTGTGACGTCGGCGTCTCCGAAGCCTCCCTCGCGCACAGTGCCGCGTGGGGCGGAGACCCTGCCGGAATTCTCGCCGATCGCAACCCCATTTCCAAAGCCTGCGCTGGCGACGACACCGCGAGAGCCCTTGGAGCCACCGGTGCCATTGCCATAGCCCGGACCGGCGGGCAGATCAAACGATCCCAACTGCGCAATTGTGATCGGGCGCCCGTGATTCTCGCGCGCTGGGACGCCATTGGGATCACCAAGACCGCCAGTCTGCACTTTCTTTGGGTCGGCCGCCATAGTCGGTGTCGCGGAGCTGCCCGTCGAAAACACGTTGGTGCGTACAATCTGCTTCGGGATGGCGGGCTTGACATCAGGGATCGGCGAAAGCTTCGCAGCGAGTTCGACCTTGGGTGCCTGGACATCGGGCACATCAGGCTTCTTCGGCGCCCTGAGTTCCGCGGGCACGCGCAGGGCTTCCGGCCGTTGCGGCACGATCTCAGCTACTTTCTCGGGGAGCTTTGGAGTTGGGAAATTTCGCACAGGAGCGGGCGCCTGAGGCACCGGCGGAGGTGTATTCACCAGGCTCACGAAGTGATAGTCGTGAACGGGCATCACCAGAATTTGGGGATAAAGCAGGGCCGAGAGCAAGAAGAAAGCCAAGACCACCGACTGCACACCATAGCTGACAACGAACTTGTCCCACGGCTTGCGAGATTCCGGAAGAAGGCCTAGGGTCAACTGCAAATCCTGGGATTCCATAATTCCTACCTCGACCACGGCTGGGCCCCACTCGCCGCACGCAACCTGGCCCGGCGAAGTGCGCCAATGTCTTCAGCTTGCCGTACTACTTGGAACCGATGGGGAAGCAACTTCTACCTCGCAGTGTGCACGCCGAAGGCCACTTCCGGCCGCCGCTCTTATGGGTAAGATGCTGGTAAGCAGCGGGTTATGCTTGGAAAAGTGTATCCTACCAGAGTGGGAGAGCACCCTTGCAAGATTTTTCCTATCGGCAACAGGAAAATTTGGAAGCAACTTGGAAGAAATTGCCAAAGGTGGACACGGGCCTGTCGGTGATCGGTTCAGACCTTCAAGGGAGAGCCGACTCATAACGAGAGGCGGCGAAGAAAACCCTAAGCCTACTCGACTTCTTCTTCCTCTTGCTCGATTTTGATACGGAGAGACTTGAGAAATTTCAGGTCCTGATCGCTGATCTTCAGTTCCGCATCGTGGCCCAGCGTGGAGACGAGAGATGTCTTTTCGGAGGCCGGGACACCCTGTTTGCTGACACCGATCGTGGCTTCAAGCACGAGAAAGATGTCGTAGCCGCCTTCCTTGATCCGGGCCACGACTTCGGAAATGTGTTCCGAGTCGGACAGAGACTCGTTGATGGCTTCGCCCAGTTCTTTCATTAATTGCTTCAATTGAGGATCCACGAAACCCCCTTGAAACGGTTCCCCATGCGACGAGGGTCACATCCTTGTGTGACTTGCCTCAGCAGCATTGTACGCCCGGTGGCTGCTAAAATCGACCCGTGGCGCAGGTTTCCAACCTGAGAAAAATGGGTATCGTCGCCCGGGTTGCAGCTCGGCAGATCGGCGCGACCCGAATTGGAGGTGCCGTCCTGCATGGGGCGGCCGCGACCCTGGGTTCGTTCAGCAGAATTCTGCGCCAGCTTTGGCTGGAGGTCACCGGATTCCTCTTCCTGGTGCTGGCCGTAGTTTTCGGCACCGCTGGCTTCCGCGAATATGCCAAGTATCAGGCTGGCGAAGCAGCGGGTCCCGGACGGCTGATTCTGGCCGCGTGTTTTACGGTGACCTTCGCCTGGTTCGGAGTGAGTTCGTTCTGGAGGGTGTGGAAAAAGGGCTGAGATCCCGCGGACGTTGACAAGATTGAACCACGGAGGACACAGAGGAGCACGGAGGAAAGAATCGGCAGTCCCCGCGCTTCTCTGTGTCTTTCGTACTTCAAAGGCTTTTTAGAGGTGATTCCTACTTATGAGTGATAAGACGAAAGTGGCGGAACCGGCGACGAAGTCGAAGCCGGCATTGGCAGAACAGCAGACATCCTCTCATATCATCGTGAATCCCCTTTACACGCCTTCGGATCTCGAGGGCTGGAATTATGACCGTGAGGTCGGATATCCGGGCGAGTTTCCCTTCACGCGCGGCGTGCAGGCGACGATGTACCGTGGCCGGCTCTGGACCATGCGGCAGTATGCGGGCATGGGCGACGCCGAGGAATCGAACAAGCGTTATAAGTACCTGCTCGCCAACGGCACGACCGGCTTGTCCGTAGCGTTCGACCTGCCGACGCAGATCGGTCTTGATTCCGACAATCCACTGGCTATGGGAGAAGTCGGCAAGGTCGGCGTGGCCATCGACTCGATCGAGGACATGCAGCGCCTGTTCGACGGCATCGAGCTGACGAAGATCTCGACGTCGATGACGATCAACGCGACGGCGTCGATCCTGCTCGCGCTCTATGTGGCCGTGGCGAAGCGGCAGGGCGGCGACATCCGCAAACTCTCCGGGACAGTGCAGAACGACGTGCTCAAGGAGTACATCGCGCGCGGGACCTACATCTATCCGCCGCAGCAGGCGATGCGGATCATCACTGACCTGTTCGCGTGGGCGAACGAGAACGTGCCCGACTGGAACACGATTTCGATTTCCGGCTACCACATGCGCGAGGCGGGATCGACCGCCGTGCAGGAAGTGGCGTTCACGCTTGGCAACGGCATGGCCTATGTGGAAGCTGCGATACGCGCCGGGCTCGACGTCGACAAGTTCGGGCCGAGGCTATCGTTCTTTTTCAACGCGCACAGCAATTTCCTGGAAGAGGTTGCGAAGTTCCGCGCGGCTCGCCGCATGTGGGCGAAGATCATGCGCGACCGCTTCAAGGCGAAGAATCCGAAGTCGTGGATGCTGCGCTTCCACACGCAGACGGCCGGTTCTACATTGACGGCGCAGCAGCCGGAGAACAACATCGTCCGCACTGCGGTGCAGGCGATGGCGGCTGTGCTGGGCGGAACACAGTCTCTGCACACCAACTCGTTTGACGAAGCGTTGGCGTTACCGACGGAACAGTCAGCGCGCATCGCGCTGCGCACGCAGCAGGTCATCGCGTATGAATCGGGCGCGCCGCAGACGATCGATCCGCTGGCCGGATCGTACTATGTCGAGTCGCTGACCAACGAAATCGAGAAGCGGGCAAGCGAGTACCTGGAGAAGGTGGAAGCCCTGGGCGGCATGCTCAAAGCCATCGAGCGCGGATATGTGCAGCAGGAGATCCAGAACGCCGCCTACGAGTATCAGCAGGCAGTCGATCACGAACAAGCGATTGTGGTGGGCGTGAACCGCTTCCAGGTGGAAGAAGAGAAGGCTGTGCCAATTCAGCGGATCGACCCGGCACTGGAACCGAAGCAGATCGAGCGGGTACGAGCAATCCGGGCAAAGCGTGATCCGAAGACGTGGCAGTCCGCGATTCATGCCGTCGAAGACACGGCGCGCGGCGGCGAGAACCTGATGCCGCGCATTCTGGCTGCGGTCGAGGCCAACGCTACTGTTGGAGAAATCTCGGATGCGATGCGCAAAGTGTATGGAGAATACAAGGAAGCGGTGGTGATTTAGGGGGTCGGCCTAACGACTAACGCCCGGCGACCAGCGACTTTCCGCATCACCGGCCTCGTCTTCGACCTCCGCGCCACCTCGGTGAATCCCGCTTTCTTGAAGGCCGACGCGAATCCCGTCCATGCAAACGCGTCCGCCATCGGGCCCGACTTGGGGTCGTTCGGATAGCCTTCTACGATTTTCGCGCCTTGCTTCTTCGCGTACTCCACCGCACCCTGCAGCAACTGTGCAGTGACGCCCCGCCGCCGGTATTCCTTTGCCACGAAGAAGCAGGGAAGCGACCAGACCGGTTGATCGTCGACTGGCTTGAGGATGCGTGAGTTTGCCAGAGTGACGAAATCCTGTCGCGGAGCGACGGCGCACCAACCGATGGGTTTGTTCCCGTCGTAGGCTAAAACCCCGGCGGGCTTGCCGGCTTCCACGATCTTCCGCAGCGTCCGACGGTTCTTCTCGCCCTTCTGCTTCTCCCAGACCGAGCGGCGCAGTCGCCAATACATGCACCAGCATCCGGCGCAGGCGCCGCGCGGGCCGAACAGTTTCTCCAGGTCCGGCCAGGTTCTCGAAGTGAGCGGCCGGACTCTCACGGACTTGGCCATCCGCTACTCCGGCGTAATGCGAATCTCGTAGTGCTCCGATTTGGCGTCATACCGCGAGAGCAGATCGTGCGCCTTGGGGTGCAGCACGGCGGTCTCGTAGTCCGTTCCGGCAAAGCGGCGCACCGCGTCGAGCGAAGTGAACAGGGTGATGGTCACGAATTCGACTTCGCCGTTCGCATCCCGGCGCAGGAGATAAGCTCCGCGCGAGCCTGCGACCTGGCGAATACTCGGAAACATGTCGTCACGAAGAAGGGTTTCGTATGCATCGGCGTCAACTGGCCTTGTCCAACCATGCCATATACGGGCAATCATGATGCCTCCAATAATGCAGGACAGGATCAGTATTTCAAGGAGGAACACGGCGCGCAATCTGGTTGAGCAAAGCCGCCGGATTCAGAGAAGGCAAAGGCTCGAAGTGGGGCTAGTCGGCTGGCTTGTAGTCGCAGGCGGTGCGGCACGCCTCGCAGTACATCAGGCCGTCGGTGCAGAGACGGACGTCGAGTTGCGACTGGCATAGCACGCAGAACTTCTCGCACCAGCAGCGTGCTTCAGACTGCTCGCACTGGGCGCAGCGGATCTGGCTGGTAGAGGCCTTGGCAGACATAGTGAAAGTCTAGGGCGATCGGCGAGGAGTGAGAACGTAACGAAGGTCACGCGATTCACGTAGTCGCGAGTGTCACGAACGGCCACGAGCTACGAACTGCGGGCTGCGAGCACCCGAATCGGCTTAGTTTCTGATCGCTCGAGGCTCAAAGCTCGAAGCTCAGGGCATTCACAGCCGTCCAACCGGAGACCGACACCCCATACCTGACACCTGCCACCTGCCGTGTTAAGTTAGATAGTTCAACACTCCGACAGCCCAGCCACTGTCTGACTGAGGTCAATGCTTGTCTGCTGTTCAGGCCACTCCACCCATGGTGCGCAAGACCAGTCTGAACGCCGTCCACCGCGCTCTCGGCGCCAAGATGGTTGAGTTCAACGGCTGGGACATGCCCGTCGAATATCCCGCTTCCATCGGCTGCGGCATCGTGGCTGAGCATATGGCCGTGCGCACGGGAGTGGGGATCTTCGACGTCAGCCACATGGGCGACATCCGCCTCAGCGGCCCGGGTGCGCTGGATGCCGTGCAGCACATCTCCATGAACGACGCCTCGCGGCTGGCAATCGGCCAGGCGCAGTATTCAGCGCTGTTGTATCCGGAGGGGACGTTCGTTGACGATGTGATCGTTCACCGCCTGGGCGGCGACGATTTTCTGCTCGTGATCAATGCCGGTACGCGCGAGAAGGACTTCAACTGGGTCCGCGACAACACGCGTCAGTTTAAGTGCCGCGTCGAGCATTTATCGGATGACTTTACGCAGATTGCGATCCAGGGCCCGAGGGCGATTGATCTTCTGCAGAAACTGACGGATGCCCATCTGAGTGCTGTGAAATTCTATTGGGTGACGCGCGGGATGGTCTGCGGGTTGCACGAGACCCTGATCGCCCGTACCGGCTACACCGCGGAAGATGGGTTTGAAATCTACGTTCCATCCGATGAGGTGACCAGCGCCCGAGTTTGGAACGAGATTCTGGAGGCCGGGAAGGAGTTCGGAGTGCTCCCGTGTGGACTCGGTGCGCGCAACACTCTGCGGCTCGAAGGCAAGTTGCCGCTCTACGGACACGAAATTTCCGACACAATCAACGTGTGGGAAGCGAGGCTCGACCGTTTCTGCAAAATGGAAAAAACGGAGTTTGTCGGTCGGGGCGCGCTTGAGGCCGCGAAGGCTTCAGGAGTGAAGAAGACGTTGGTTGGTCTTGAGATGATCGAGCGTGGCATTGCCCGCGACGGATATAAGGTACTGGATGCGTCCAGACGCGAGATCGGTTACGTGACGAGTGGGTCGCCGGCGCCGTTCTTGAAGAAGAACATTGCACTCGCATACGTGCCGCCGTCACAGGCTGAGATCGGTAATACAGTGCAGGTAGAGATTCGCGGCCAGGGAGTGAAGGCGCAGGTCGTGCCGACGCCGTTTTATAAACGTCCGAAAAAGATTTGATGATATGGACACGCGGGCTACGAGCTTTGAGCTACGAGCCGCGAGAAAAAAGCGAACGACGAAAAGCGAGGAGCGACAAGCGAATGGCTTATCCCACCGACCGCAAATACACAAAAGAACACGAGTGGATCACCGCCGACGGGACGATCGGCATCTCGCACTATGCGCAGGAATCGCTGGGCGACATCGTTTTCGTCGATTTGCCCAAGGTGGGTGCCGAGATTACTGCGGGCAAAACATTCGGCACGGTCGAGTCGGTCAAGGCTGTGTCAGACCTGTACGCTCCGGCTTCGGGGACGGTGACCGAAGTCAATGGCGCGCTGGCCACCTCTCCTGAGAATGTAAACAAGGATGCCCACGGGTCGTGGATGGTGAGGGTCAAACTGAAAGACCCGGGTGAGCTGAATTCGCTGCTCTCGGCGGCTGACTACGAAAAATTCGTCAGTGAAGAAGGTGGACATTAAAATCATCGTAGAGGTCAGATTGCAGAAGTTGAGCGGTTTGGCGGGCGTGAGCGGAGCGGGAGCCAGCCAGCGAAATCCTGAGCGGAGCGAAGGATCTTCAGCGAGAAATGCATAAGTCAGATTGCACAACACCATCCCTTTCCATTCATAATCGTGGCCACCAAAGGTTTCACTTCCGCAATCTGACTTTTGACTTCTGCAATTCCCCCCACGCAGTCATTTCCCACAATCACGACGGTTCTGTACAAAGGAAATCAAGTAAGGTTCTTACATGAGATATCTGCCTAAGTCTCCAGCGGACCGCGAAGCCATGCTCAAGGCGATTGGCGTCCGCTCGATGGATGATCTCTTCGCGCCGATCCCGGCCGAGTACCGCTTGAGCGGCGATTTGAACATTCCGCGCCAGATGGCGGAATCGGAAATTGTCGACTGGTTCAAGCTGCGGGCCAAGGAGAATGCCGAGGGCTACACTAGTTTTCTTGGAGCCGGCGCATACTTTCACTATCGTCCGGTGATCATCGATGCGCTCGTGCAGCGCGGCGAGTTTCTCACCTCCTATACGCCATATCAAGCCGAGTTTGCGCAGGGTACGCTGCAGGCGATCTTCGAATTTCAGACGATGATCTCGGAACTGACGGGCATGGATCTGGCAAACGCGTCGATGTATGACGGATCGACAGGAGCGGCCGAAGCGGTGATGATGGCCTGCCGCATCACGGGGCGCAGCGGTGCGGTGATCGCGCGCAGTGTACATCCGGAGTATCGCGAAGTACTCAGCACCTACGCGACCCACCAGGGAATCCCGGTGAAGACAATAGGCTTCGCCGAATCGGGACGAATCGATGCCAAAGAGTTGCAGCAAGCCGTGACCGATCAGACAGCGTGCGTGCTGATTCAGTCGCCGAATTTCTTCGGGACGGTCGAAGATGTTGAAGCCGCGGCTGAAATCGCACATGCGAAGGGAGCATTGCTGGTCGTCTCGATCGCAGAGGCGGCCTCGCTTGGGATCATTGAGCCGCCGCGAACGGCAGACATTGTGTCGATGGAAGCCCAGTCGTTTGGCGTGCCGCTGGGATTCGGCGGCCCTTACTGCGGCGTGCTCGCGACGAAGGAGAAGTTCGTGCGGCAAATGCCGGGACGGCTAGCCGGACAAACCGTCGACAAGAAGGGCAAGCGTGGATTCGTGCTCACTCTCGCTACGCGCGAGCAGCACATCCGGCGCGAGAAGGCCACGTCGAACATCTGCACCAACCAGGCGCTGGTCGCGTTGATGGTCAACATCTTCATGACGGTTTACGGCAAGGTCGGCCTGCGGGAGTTGGCGAAGCAGAACCTGGCCAAGGCGGCATACGCAGCCGACCAATTCGGTAAACAAGCGAAAGTGCTGTTTGGGGGAGCGCCCCGCTTCAACGAGTTTGTTGTCCAGACCAGCGAAGATCCCTATGCGATCAACTCCCGGCTGCTCGGGCACAAGATCGTCGGCGGGCTGCCGCTGGAACGGCTTTATCCCGAACTGGGCCATGCTGCGTTGTGGTGCTGCACGGAGTTGACGACGCGGTCCATGATCGATACGGCTGTAGGGCTCGTAGCCGAGAGTGAACGCGCCGTGCGAAGTATGAAAGAAGCCGAGGAAGAGGTGACGCTATGAAGCACATGACCCGCAAGGCGACGCGTCACATCAGCCAGAACGAGAACCTCATCTTCGAGAAGTCATCGCCAGGCAAAGCCGCCTGGAGACTGCCGCCCCTCGACGTCCCGGAAGTCGACGCAGCGAAGCTGCTGGGCAAGCAGGAACGCAAGGACCTTGGCGATCTGCCGGAAGTCAGCGAGATAGAGATCATCCGCCACTTCACGCGTCTTTCGACCTGGAACTACGCTATCGACCTAGGCATGTTTCCGCTGGGTTCGTGCACGATGAAGTACAACCCGCGCGTGAACGAATTCGTCTCGCGTATCGAGGGCCTCGCCAACGGCCACCCCTACCAGCCGATGAAGATTTCGCAAGGCGCCCTGCGCATCATCAAGACGCTCAGTGAGTGCCTGATCGAAATCACCGGCATGGACGCGATCACACTGCAGCCCGCCGCCGGAGCGCATGGCGAGTTGACCGGATTGCTGATGGTGCGGGCGTATCACGAGTCGAAGGGCAATCCGCGGAAGAAAGTTCTGATACCGGACTCCGCCCACGGCACGAACCCCGCCACAGCGGCCATGGTCGGATACGCGGTCGAGAACTTGAAGTCGAACGAGCGCGGCATGGTGGACGTCGCTGCACTGGCGGCACAGATGAACGAAGACGTCGCCGCGCTGATGGTGACGAATCCGAATACGCTTGGCGTCTTCGAGCAGGAAATTCACAAAATCGCCGAGCTTATGCACGCGAAGGGCGGGCTGCTCTACATGGACGGCGCGAACATGAATGCGCTTGTCGGCAAGGCCCGGCCGGGAGAGTTTGGCGTCGACGTGATGCATCTCAACCTGCACAAGACGTTTTCAACTCCTCACGGCGGAGGTGGTCCAGGCTCAGGCCCGGTGGCGGTGAAGAAGATTCTCGAGCCTTTCCTGCCCAAGCCGACGGTGATCAGCAAGCCGGACGGTACGCTGGCCTTCGACTATGACCGGCCGCAATCGGTCGGGCGGGTCCGCGCCTTCTACGGAAACTTCGGCATGTTTATCCGTGCGCTCGCGTACATATTTGCCAACGGCCCAGATGGATTGCGCCAGACGACAGAAGACGCCGTGTTGAATGCCAACTATATCCGCAAAGGGCTCGAAGGCGTTTACGACTTACCCTACGACACGCCGTCGATGCACGAAGTAGTTTTCAGCGACAAAATCCAGTCGAAGAAGGGCGTTCGCACGATGGACCTGGCGAAGCGCCTGATTGACTATGGCTTCCATCCCTACACGACCGCATTCCCGCTCATTGTTTCCGGTGCGCTGATGATCGAACCCACGGAGAGCGAACCGAAGGAAGAATTGGATCTGTTTATTGAAGCGATGAAGTCAATGGCAGAGGAGGTCGAGGAAGATGCCCAGTTTGTTCTCGAGGCTCCGCATAATACGCGCGTCTCGCGGCTGGATGAGACGCAAGCGGCACGCAAGCCAGTGCTCCGATGGAGACCGGAGCACCCATAGCTCGTTTCGGCGCTGCTCGTACGGCGCAGCCGAAGGCCGAGCGTAACCCATTGCCACTCAGTTTGATAACCCTATTCCGCCGATCCGAAGGTCGTTTGCGGCATGCTCCCGAATTGGAACTGACCCTCGCCCAGACGCTATTTACAGCCAAAAAACCCGTGGTATTCGACTTACAATATATGGACGTAAGCTGAAGTAACTCCCCCGCCAGGACGTAGATTCGCCAGTCGAAAGGTCGTTTTATGAAGCCTCTTTCGGTTGGCCGTTTCCCCCGCGGCTCGTTGCTCCCGGCTGTGATATTACTTCTCGTCGGTCTCTGTCTAGCTCAACCGTCCCTGCCGTCCCTTGCGCATGTTTCGCCTCCCACGTCGGGCTGCTGCGGCCTTCCCACCTATCTCGGTGCATATCTTCCCGATGGCAAATTCCGCGCAAACTCTCGTTCGAGCAAACAAGAAGTGAGTCTCGCGCCTGTGTACTCCCCCCAAGAGGGGATTCGACCGGCCGAGTTGCCGGGCTTCGTCAACCTGCATCCTGTGGAGCGGGTTGTGGAAGACTACCAGCCTCCGGCGCGCGCGACGAAGCCTGCGCAACGCAGGTTTTTCCTCTCGGGGCTCCGTGACGATCTTCTTACGCTCGTCTATGGGCGAGAGCAAGCTCTCGTTGCACCGCAACGCCTGACTGTGGATTCCCGGGGAAGAGTGATTGTTTCCGACCCCGGACTCGGTGCCGTCCATGTCCTCGACGGCAAGAACTCCTTTCGAATCGTAGCCGGGGCCAACCGTCGGCTGCATATGCCTATCGGAGTTACGGTAGATCGCGATGACAATATCTACGTTACCGATTCGGACCGCGGCCTGGTCGTGGTCTTTGACCGCAACGGCAGCTTTCTTCGGGACATCGGGAGAGTAGGTAACGAGAGCTTCTTCCACGAACCGACCGCAATTGCGATCGACCGGCACAGTGATCGCATGTACGTGCTGGATTCCGGACGGGAGGCCCTGTTTGTCATTGACCTGCAAGGCAACATCCTGCAACGCGTAGGAAGAAGCCGCGGCTTGCCGATCGGACGCTTTTCGAAGCCTTCCTGCCCGTTGGACCTAAGTCGACCAACGGAGCTTGCCTTGGGCAATGACCGCATCGCCGTGCTCGACAAGGGAAATTCCCGAGTGCGAGTCCTGAACCTGCAGTGCGAGATCCTCACCGAGTTCAACCTCACAGTCCCTTCCAACCGCCAGCCCGCAAGACAGATCGGGCTTGGCATGGACTCGGCCGGCAACGTATATGTCAGCAACACCCGCGACTCCGCCGTTAGCGTCTATGACGAACGTGGCCATCACGTGACGTCATTCAAGTACGGCGCGAAGGAAGAACTCACCGGGCCGTCACCGCTTTGGCTCGACTCGGCTGACCGGATCTACATTGCCGACACCGACCACCGGCAGATCCGGGTGTTTCAAATGTCGCTTTCCGCGCAATAGATGACGGCGATTGACAGGAGCAATCGTCGATTCAGCTTGGCAAGAGGTTCGAAGGGATTTCTGGGCACACCGAGATTCCTATTTGCGCAGCAACTTCTTCTGCTGGTACATGGCCATATCAGCGCGTTCGATCAGTTTCTGAAGAGTTTCTCCTTCTTCCCATTGCGCCAGCCCGATTGCGGCATCGGCAGTCACTTTTACGTCAGCATTGCCTTTGCCCGGACGGATGGTGTACTCGCCAAAAACCCACTTCTGCATACGCTCCAGCTGCGTGTTGGCGCCGGCGAGATCACAGTCCAGAACAAGAATGAATTCGTCACCGCCCCAACGGCCGACCATATCAGTGGAGCGCGAGCTGGACTTCAGCTCGTGCGAGAACTGTTTCAACAGGTTATCGCCGGCGAGGTGGCCATACTTGTCGTTGACACGCTTCAAACGGTTCAGATCGAGCATTGCTACGCAGAACGGCTGCCGGCTCACGACTCTCCATGCGATGTGCTCTTCGACACTTCGGCGATTCGCCAGTCCGGTCATCGGGTCGCGGAGGGCCAGTTCCTCGGCTTCCTTGAGCTTGGTCTCATAGCTTGAGACCTCGGCCTTCAGCTGTGCGACCGCTTTGCAACTCTCCTGCTTCATTTCGTCAACATACGATTTCAATTCAGCCGCACCTTGCACCAGAGAAGCGCGGATCGTGGTCAAGTCTTCGAGTTTGGAGACCGATTGCAGGCGCTCCGTTAGTTGGCGAAAGTGCTCGGAATGGCGGCGATCACGCTCGCCCACCGACTCGGCCGTGCGGGTCAGAACCATCAGGAGTTCCTTGAGCTCAGCCGTCTTTGTCTTCAGATGCTCCTCGGTGTGCTCGCCCCAATGTTCCACCTCCGAGACGACCTGCTGATCCACATCTTTCACGGCGGCTTCTGAAATGCCCGGTGCTGCGCGGCGTGCCAGATTGTCGAGGGTGTCCTTGAGTTCATATCCCACTGCCGGGCAAGCCCGGGCGGCGCTGGCCCCCATCGCGGACAGGGCAGAGCGGTAGGAAGCCAGGACAGCCGAGAGCATAGGATCACCGTCGGCAGCGGCGGCAGGTTCGTGCTCCGTCATCTCCAGATATTTCTTCAGAGAAATCACAGATTCGTTCTTCCCTACAGATCCTCCTCAAGAGCTCAACACACGCCCCGGATGCACAGCCTGCACCACAACAAGGAAATGCGGGCAGTCACAGACGTTGAACTGCGGTCCACAGCCTGGGGTGGGCGTAGAAACGGCGCCAGCGTTCCTTCTGGAAGGGTGCCGTGCTCTCATCTATCGGCCGGTTTGACGTGGAAACGTGTCGCGGCGAGGCGAGCGTGCCAAATCACCGATAACCAAAGGGATAGGGCATCGGTGCAAAGGTCGCTGTGACGTGACCAAAGTTCACCTGACACCCCACACTTCCCGGCCTTTGTGCCACGACCTAAGGGACTTAGACTTCTAGCAAAATCAAATACTGGCAAGTCTCCTGATCGGGGGATAACGTGACGAAACATCTGGCCGTGCTGTTCGCTGCAGTTTCGCTGTCTGTGGCGCAAACGCAACCGTACGCTCCCGCACCGGCTGGGGCCGTCGTCCGCACCACGAAGGCGATGCATTACCGTCCCGGCGGCAACTCTAAGATCGCCTTTCATGGCACGGAACTGATGCAGCGCGGCTCCGGTGAAGCACGCGTTGAGGCCAAAAAGACGAATATCGAGATTGATGCCAAGTTTGAAGGCATGGAAGATGCAACGAAATTCGGGCTCGAATACCTGACGTATGTGCTGTGGGTCGTGTCTCCCCAAGGACGCGCGCAAAACCTGGGCGAGGTCTCTCTCGATCACGGAAAAGGGCATGTGAAGGCGTTCACCGATCTGCAGACCTTCGGCATGATCGTGACCGCCGAACCTTACTCCGCGGTAACACAACCTGGAAACATGGTCGTCCTCGAGAATGCATTCCCGGAGGGCTCGGGCGGCGAGGAAATCAGCGCAAAGTACGAACTGCTTCGCAGCGGAACCTATTCCTCAACGAACACCAAGATTGAGAACGCCATCTTCGGCATCGATCCCAAGACGCCGCTGGCGCTGTTTGAAGCCCGCAACGCGGTGCGGATCGCGCGTGTGGCACAAGCCGACCGCTATGCTGCATCCATTCTGGGCAAGGCCGAACAGCAATTGCTCCGCGCCGAGGAAGCGTACCGTCAGAAGCAGCCGCGGACTTCGATCGAAGCGGCAGCGCGTGAAGCCGCCCAGACGGCAGAAGAGTCGCGCGTGATGGCGGTCAAACAGAAAGCGGAAGAGGAAGCACAAGCGCAAGCGGCGGCCGAGAAGGCCGCAGCCGAAGAACGTGCTGCAAAGGCACGCGAAGAGGCAGAAGCACAGGCCCGCGCCCGCGCCGAAGCCGAGCAGGCCCGTGCCGACGCGGAACGCGCCAAGGCCGAAGCGCAGCAGGCTGCCGAGGAAGCCGCGCGGCAGAAGGCTGAAGCCGAAAAGGCGAAGGCCGAGGCTCTGGCGCAGCAGCAAGCGCTGGCCGCGGAAGCGGAAAGGGCCCGCCAGGCTGCGGCCGAGTCCGACAAGCTGCGGGCGCAGGCTGAACAAGAAAAGCAGGAAATGCGCGCCCGTTTGCTGGCACAACTCAATTCCGTGCTGACCACCCGCGACACCGCACGGGGACTCATCGCCAACATGTCCGATGTGCTCTTCAAGAGTGGCAGTTACGAGCTGATGCCCGGGGCCCGCGAACGACTCGCCAAGGTCTCCGGAATCGTGCTCGCTTATCAGGGTCTCCATCTACAAGTAGAAGGCCACACCGACAGCATCGGGACAGACGAATACAATCGCCGTCTCTCCGAGCAGCGAGCCGGCGCTGTCCGTGACTACCTGATTCAGCAGGGAATCAGCGCTGATGCGATCACGGCCGCGGGTTTCGGAAAGAGCGAGCCGGTGGCGTCGAACGACACGCCCGAGGGACGGCAGCAGAACCGGCGCGTGGAGCTGGTCGTCTCGGGCAATGCCATCGGCAACGCGTCGGACGCTGCTTCTGGCGGCATGGCGTCCTCAAACATGCCGAAATAGCCGGGGAACGCCCCCCTCACAGCCAAGCGTGATGGCAGTCACCCAATCGCCAGATGCGCGGCGATAGGCTGTAATTTTGGACTTCCATCATGAGCCTACAGAAGAACGATGACCGGTCGGGCTGGCTGCTCGGACCGTCCGCCCCCTGTCCCACACCTTCCCATGAAACCGAGAGGCCCTGGCGGCTCGTGCTACTGGGAGCTCCCGGAGTCGGCAAGGGCACCCAAGCTGACCTTCTGCACCAGCGATTGAAGGCTTGCCACCTTTCAACCGGGGATGTCTTCCGCGCCGCGGCAACGCGCAGCGATTGCGACCAGTCTCCGGCGATGAAGGCCGCCATGGAGTACATGCGGCGCGGCGCTCTCGTCCCGGACACGACGGTCTGGGAAATGGTGCGCGAACGCACCGACTGTCTGCGCTGCCGTGGCGGATTTGTGCTGGATGGATTCCCGCGCACGCTGGCCCAGGCCGAGTCGTTGAAAGGCCTGCTGGAGGCAGAGAAGATTCCTCTCACGGCGGTGGTGAACTACGAATTGCCTCTGCCCGAAATCGTCGCGCGGCTCAGCGGACGCCGCACCTGCAAAGCGTGCAAGGCAGTGTTCCACGTTGTTCATCAGCCACCGAAAACCGAAGGGGCCTGCGATCGATGCGGCGGCCAGCTGTTCCAGCGCGAAGACGACCGGCCCGAATCGATTACCGTCCGTATGGAAGCGTACGAACGGAGCACCGCACCCCTGATTGAGTTCTACAAGAACCTCGGCTTGCTGGCTTCGGTGCCTGCCACTGGTTCCCCGGAGCAGATCTGCGAACGGACCATGGTGGCTCTGCAAGAGCGCAGCAGGTAGCCCAATTCGGGCCCGCCGGGCTGGACCTCGACGAAATCCGCCGCATTCCCATCTTTCTCAAATCGACGTATAGTATTTCCAACGGGATTCGGGGTGGGGTGGAACGGTTGAGCAAGTCCCCTTACAGTCCTGATTCGTCACCGGCGCCGACTTCATCCAGGAGTGTCGCTCAGACCCTTCTCTCGTCCAGCCTCCTGGACGCGATTCCCGACGCAATCGTCGCGGTCAACCAGACGGGCATCATCGTCCAAGTCAACGCGCAAACTGAGCACATGTTCGGGTACACGCGTGTAGAGTTGATCGGCCAGAAGGTCGAACTGCTCGTCCCGGAGCGCCAGCGCCAGCAGCATCATCACCATCGCGAACACTATGCGGGGCATCCCAAGGTACGCCAGATGGGTGCCGGACTGGAACTCCATGGCCGCCGCCGCGATGGATCTGAGTTTCCGGTCGAGATCAGCCTCAGTCCGGTGACGACGGAGGGCGGCATTCTGGTGCTGAGTGCGATTCGTGATATCAGCGATCGCAAGCGTATCGAGGAGCAACTGCTTCGGGCGCAGCAGGAACTCAACCGGCGCCAGGAGCGCCAACTCCGCGATTCAGAAAACCGCTTGGCCCTGATCGTGGACTCCTCGCAGGACGCCATCATCGGGAAGAACCTCGACGGCATCATCACCCACTGGAACCAGGGCGCCGAGCGCATGTATGGCTACCACGCCGACGAGGTCATCGGAAAGTCGATCAGTATCCTGGCCCCGAAGGACCGGCAGGATGAGATCCCGGGCATTCTGGAGAAGATTCGCCGTGGCGAGAATGTCGAATACTTCGAGTCGGTGCGCGTCACCAAGAGCGGCCAGCATCTGAATGTCTCGATTTCCGTTTCACCGATTTACGATGCCGACGGAACGATCGTAGGGGCGTCTGCGATTGCCCGCAACGTGACGGCGCAGAAGCGGACGGAAGAACAACTCCGGCAGGCGCAGAAAATGGAAGCCGTGGGACGGCTGGCGGGCGGTGTCGCCCACGACTTCAACAACATTCTTGGCATTATCATCGCCTGCTCCGAACTTCTGCGTGGCAGGATCGATCCCGACGACGGACTGCTGGAGTATGTGAACAACATCCGCAAGGCTGCCGACCGCGGCGCCTCACTCACGAAGCAGTTGCTGTCGTTCAGCCGCCGCCAGCCGGCGAACCCGCGCCTTCTGGACCTGAACGAGCGCCTGCGAGATGTCATCAACCTGCTTCGCCCGCTCATGGGCGACGATATCGAAATCAGTCTCCGTCCGCGTGCGGACTCCGCCATTGTGGAAGCCGACCCCAGCCAGATTGATCAGATCGTCCTGAACCTCGCAGTCAATGCCCGCGATGCTATGCCGCGGGGCGGAAAGCTCATCATCGAAACGGCTTCGCAAGCATTCGATGAGGTCTTCGCAGACCGCCACCGCCCATTGGCTCCAGGAAAGTACGCCATGCTTTCGGTCAGCGATAACGGATCAGGGATGGACAAGGACACCGTCGCTCGGATCTTCGAGCCCTTCTTCACCACCAAGGAAGCCGGCAAGGGAACCGGGCTTGGACTTTCCACTGTCTACGGCATTGTCAAGCAGAGCGGGGGCAACATCTGGGTTTACAGCGAGCCGGGTCGCGGCACCACATTCAAGATCTATCTGCCAAGCGCGGAGCACAAGCTGGAACACCTTCCGCGTCCGGAGGCAGAAGCGTTGCCTCCACGACGCGAAGGGACAGCGGTGCTGTTGGTGGAGGACGACAGCATGATGCGCGCGGCCACCCGGCAGATGCTGGAAGAGCACGGCTACAGCGTCGTCGAGGCTAGCGACGGCGGGTCGGCGCTGCAGGTCCTCTCCGCGAACCACAGCGACATTAAGCTGGCCCTCACAGACGTCATCATGCAGGGGATGAGTGGACCTGACTTGGCCATGCGGCTGATCGAGTCGCATCCTGCGGTCAAGGTCGTCTACATGTCCGGCTACACCGGGCAACTGCTTGCCGAGCATGACGGCATGAGTTCTGAGACTGTGCTTCTGGAAAAACCGTTCACCCGCATCGCTTTGTTGAAGACCCTGGATGAAGTTCTCGGGTAGATGCCACTTCGCTGCTACGCAGCAATTTTGTGGAAAAAACAAAACCCCGGGGGCATCCGGCCCCCGGGGGTTGTTGGTGAACGGTATCAGGACGTTACGCTTCCGCCGTAGCGCCTTTCATCGTCCACCGCAGTTGTGGAGGTGTCTTTGGCTCATTCTTCGGCAGAATGTCCAAGTAAAGCACCGCGTAGCGGAACGCGATAACGGCGGCGCTGATCAGCATGATCGCCACAGCCATCTCAGTCCACTTCGGGACGTAATGCGTGGCTGTCGCCCGTTCCAGCGCAGTCACGGAGACGTTCAGGCGATGGGTCATGAACCCCATGACCGTCACGCACGAGGCCCAGTACAGACCGATCGGGCGTGATTTCATGCGTTCCATATTGAACAGGACCAGCGGCACCGCAACGAATAGCGCGATCTCAAGCCAGAAATAGAATGTCTCTTCACGCGCCATGAACATGTACGGACCGGCGTGCTGCCGCAGCAGGTCCAGGAACCGGAACAAGCCGAAGATCACCAGCATTGGCGTGATCACTTTGCTCAGTTCGCTCAGCAGCTTCGGGTCGACCTTTACCCGCAGCGACCGGATCGAGAGATATAGGGCGATGATCACCATCGCCATTCCCGCAGGGATGGCAGAAAGGTAGAACAGCGTCGTCTGATAACTGCTATACCAGAGCGGATATTCCTTCCCCTTGAAAATGATGAACAGGCCGCCCAGGAAGGACTGGTGCATCGACGAGAGCAACACCCCCACCAGCACCAGGGCGATCACGATGCGATGCTGCCAGCGCAGCAGTGTCTGCCGCGTGTTTTGCCAGGGGAGTTTTTCGATGAGTGCCGGCGAAAACTCCAGCGCAAGCACGGTGGTGTACAGCATGATGCACCACACCACTTCGAACAGCACCGATTGCCTGTTCCACATCACGATGGGATGCCAGAAATTCCACGGCAGCCCCAGTTCCCACGCGTAGCCCGCACACACGGCAAGGTATCCCAGGAACGCGATCATGACCGCCACCCGCGAGATTGGCCGGTAGCGCTCCATGCCCATGAGGTACACCGCGGCCGCGATCATGAAGCCGCCGGCCGACAGTCCGACACCACACAAGGTGCTGAGTCCGACCCATACGCCCCAGGGCTGGCCGTTGCTCAGGTTGGTCGAAGCTTGATAGCCAAGTGCGAACCGCATATACGTTGCAACCGCTCCGGAGGCAAAGATCAGGACTGCAATCACTCGCCACGGAGTCAGAATGGATTTGGTGTTCGTCATGGCTAGCTCCTTTCCTTTCTCTCACGCTCTTCGGCCAGCGCGACTTCTTTGCGCCGTTCGGTGATCCAATACACTCCGGCCAGCAGACTCCCGCCGATCGCGACCACCGAGGGTACTTCCGCCAGCGCCGCCTCACTCAAGTTTGGCAGCGGTTGTTGTGCCGGCGGCTCGATGAACCCGAGCTTTTCAAACGGCACGTCAGAGATGTAGAAAACCGAAGTTCCGCCCAGTTCGGTCTCGCCATAGATGCGGTCGACGTAAGTACCGGGGTTCTCCACGATGCGTTTCTTCGCTTCCCGCAGCAACTCTTCACGTTTGCCGAAGATGGAAGCGCCCGTGGGGCATGCTTCCGTGCAGGCCGGCTGGTTGCCGCCGAGGACGCGTTCCGCGCACATGTCGCACTTGGTCACGTAGGGTGCCAGCTTGCTCCACTCGTACTTCGGCACGCCGTACGGACACGCGATCATGCAGTAGCGGCAGCCGATGCACTTGCTGCCGTCATAACGCACGGCACCTTGCACCGTCTTCTTGATGGCGCCGACCGGGCAAACCGACGCGCAGGATGGGTCCTCGCAATGCAGGCACATGCGGCGAACGAACTTGTCGCCGTGCGGTTCGACGACCGTGAATGCAGTGGCCGAAAGGCTTGGCTCCGGATCGCCGGCTTGCTTGTGGGCTGCTCTACATGCAATCGCACACTGCTGGCATCCGATGCATTTCGTGATGTCCACCAGGATTGCTTTCGTGCTTTCCATAACTCGTCTCCTTGCACCAACTGTGCTCGCATGCGGACGCTTGTCCGTACCCGTCCGCCGGAGCGGCTACGCCAGGAAGAATTCCTTCAGCAGCTTCTGACGAACGTCGGGCGCGACCCGCCCGATCAATCCAGCGACGGGTACGCCACCGTCGGCTGCCATCGCTGGCGCCAGTTCAGCGACCATGCCGTTCAATCGGGTCACGCTGTTCTGGAGCCAAGGGGCAACCATGGATCCCTGCACCAGGTTCTTCTGGTTGATGGCAATATCGGGCGACTTGACGGTGGCGATCCAGCCCTTTTCGTATGGATCACGGCTGATCGTGGCCGTTTCTTCAACAGCATCGCGATTGATCGCCATGATCACGCCCTCGACCGGCGATACGAGGTCGATGGAGACGCCGCCACTATGAACCGTGGCGACCTTCTGCCCCTGCCGCACCCAGCGGTTCTCGCCCATGACCTCGATGCGGTCAATCTTGCCAATCAAGTTGGTGGCAAAAGCATCGATGCCGATGCGAGCATTGTCGGAGCCTTCCCGCAAGACCCAGGTGTGGCCAGGGTGAAAGCTGTAATCCTTCGGAATGGTCATTCCCAGGGAACGTTCCATTCTGGGAGATGGCATGGGTCCGATCCCTGGCTGCGGACGCGCCACGACGACGTCCGCGCTGCTGGAGCGGAAGTAGTTGATCGTCAGGATCAGCAGGAACATCAGCAGCACAAACAGAATCGACATACAAGTCCTCCAAACTCTCGCTCTTTACATTGCACGCACGTGCCAAAGTGCGACGCTCTCATGGATCGTCGAAAAATCAATGAGATACAGGACATTTCAATGAGTTACACAGAATAGCGATCTGCTTGCACTAGCATTTTGCTAGTGCATTTCGCAGCGGCGGAGTCGGGTCGGCATTCGAGGGAGCCGTCGGAGTCTAGGAACGGAAAACGCTCGTCAGCGGCGGAACGGTCTCTTGCCGGAAGCTCCTGCTAGAATCGCGGCAGAAGATGCCCGAACCATACGAAGACTCGCAAGACATGCGGCGTTTAGCCCAAGATCACTATTACGCGGCACTCGACCGCCTGGCGGACGGCGAAGTCCAGTTGGCAGTCGAGGAGTTCCGCAATGCGATCGCTGCCGACGCCGCCTTCACGGATGCGCTCCACGGGCTGAGCCGGGCACTCCAAGACTTGGATCGTCTTGATGAGGCTATCGAAGTTTCGCGCCGCATCGGCGAACTCGACCCAGACGATGTGCTCGCTCACACCAGCCTGTCCATCCTCTATCAAAAGAAGGGGCTCATTCCGGAAGCGGAAGCTGAAGCGAACAAGGCCCGTGTCCTGGGATGGAAGCAGCAGTTGCGGTCAGCGAAGAACAGTGAATAGCACGCAACGGGCCGGCAATTCGGAACTTCCGCTTTCTTGACTAACCCCCTGAATTGCGAGACTCTTATGCCCCAAGACGCTGGGGGCGAGTGTGGAACCCACGATTTCACGGCTGATTGAGTCAGCCGACCGCGGGGAGAGCGGCGCTACCGAGGCGCTCTTTGCGGCTCTCTATTCCGAACTTCACCGAATGGCAAAACGTGAACTGGCGCGGCGCGGCGGACCAGCCAGCCTCAGCGCTACTACTCTGCTTCACGAAGCTTACCTAGCCATGGCGGATCGGGACGGCCCGTCGTTTCCCGACCAAGCAAGGTTCATGGGCTACGCTGCCCGCGTGATGCGCGGGCTCATCATTGATCACGCCCGCGAGCGCCACGCACAGAAGCGCGGCGGCCTGTTCGAAATTACGTCGCTCGACACCAATGCGATGGACAACGCCGCAAATCACCGGGAACTTGCCGAAATCGGTTACGCCCTCGATGAACTCGGCACGGTAGAGCCATCCTTGGCGGAAGTCGTCGACCTGAAATTCTTCTGTGGTTTTTCTTTTGGCGAAATCGCGGCGATGCGGGACGTCTCGGAGCGCACGGTACAACGCAGTTGGGAGAAAGCGCGCATTTACCTGCACCGGAAGATTCGAGCCGACCTGCCAATCTGAGAAGCCCATGGCCGACATACCTGCAGACCGATGGCGGATTCTGAGCCCCTATCTCGATCAGGTTCTGGACTTGGACGAAGGGGATCGTGCCGCATGGCTGGTCTCCTTGCACACGCAGAATCCTGAGATCGCTGCGCAAGTCAGTTCTCTTCTTCGTGAGCGCAATGCTCTGGCGCTGGAGGGCTTTTTGGAGACGAGTCCGAGCGCGCCGCCGGGCGGAAGCAGTCTGGCGGGACAGACGGTTGGTCCTTACACGCTGCTCTCGCAAATTGGCCAGGGTGGTATGGGAAGCGTGTGGCTCGCCCAGCGCAGTGACGGACGATTTACCCGCCGCGTGGCGGTGAAGTTCCTCAACATCGCGCTCGCGGGTCGGGCAGGCGAGGAGCGATTCAAGCGCGAAGGCAGCATCCTGGGACGTCTCGCCCACCCAAACATTGCCGAACTGCTGGACGCCGGCGTATCCGCCTCCGGCGTGCCCTACCTGGTATTGGAGTACGTCGAAGGTGATTACATCGATCGTTATTGCGACGAGAACAATCTCGAGGTGGAGGCCCGTTTGTGCCTCTTCCTTGATGTCTGCTCAGCCGTAGCTCACGCTCACGCCAATCTGATCGTCCACCGTGACCTGAAACCCTCGAATGTACTGGTCCGTAAGGACGGGCAGGTAAAGTTGCTTGATTTCGGCATTGCCAAGCTATTGGAGAGGGAAGGACAAGAAGGCGCCGCGACTTTGCTGACGGTCCAGGGCGGGCGTGCCATGACGCCGCAGTATGCAGCCCCCGAGCAGGTAACCGGCGCGACGATCACCACGGCGACGGATGTCTATGCAATCGGCGTGCTTCTGTATGTGCTGCTCACGGGACAGCACCCCGCTGGCGTCACGCAATCTCATGCCGACCTCGTCAAGGCCATTGTGGACACCGAACCACGTCGGCCATCTGAGATCGTGACGTCGGCCAAGGTTGACGACAAGACTGCCACTGCAAATGCTGCGCGACGGACCAGCACGCCCGAGAAGCTGCGGCGGTTGCTGCGCGGCGATCTCGACACAATCGTCAGCAAAGCACTCAAGAAGAACCAGCAGGAGCGCTACGCGTCGGTGCCGGCGATGGCCGAGGACATCAGCCGGTATCTGAAACACGAGCCGATCAGCGTGCGGCCAGACACCGTTGCCTATCGGGCGAGCAAGTTCCTGCGGCGGCATCCTGCTCCAGTCGCGGTAACCGTGCTGGTTATCGTCGGCCTCTCGGCGGGCCTATTCGAAGTAAACCGCGAACGGGTCATGGCCCAACGGCGGTTCGAACAACTCCGCCGGTTGTCCAACCGAGTCTTCTTCCTCGACGAGGAGATTCGGGGCGTTCCAGGCACAACTGACGCTCGGGAACACCTGGTCGGTGCCTCGCTCGAGTACCTGGAAAGGCTCGCGGCAGATGCTCCGCGGGACTTGGACCTTGCCGAAGAAGTGGCTGATGGTCTGGAGCGCGTGGCAAATATCCAGGGAGTGCCGACCGAGCAGAGCCTCGGCCACTTTGACCAGGCCGAACAGACTTTGAAGAAGGCCGAAGCTTTGACCGAAATGGTGCTCGCCGCGCGGCCTGGGAATCGCAGGGCTCTGTACACTTCCGCCCGCATTGCCCACGCTCGAATGGTCCTGGCCAATTATGAGCAGAGGCGCGAAGACACTCTGGCCTTCGCTCAGAGGACCACCAAGCAACTCGACGAATTCCTGGCTCAAGGCCGAGTCACGAACGACGAGCAGATGAATGCGGCCTCGTTCTACGGCAATGTCAGCCTCGCCTACCGCGGTCTACATCGGCGGAGCGATGCCGTTCTTTATGCAAGGAAGGCGGTCGAACTCCAACGGACTGTCCCCGGAGAAAGCCCTTATCTCGGCACCTCCTTGGCCATGCTCGCAACCGTGCTCCGCGATCAGGGCGACTTGGAAGAGGCCCTTAACGCCATCCGCGAGGCGCGTGCGATTGCCGAAAGGTCGCACGGACGGGACGAAATGATCCGGATGCTCACTTTGCATGGTGTGCTCTATTGGCAGGGCATGCTGTTGGGCGAGGCAGATGGAGTCAATCTCGGGCGGTCGGCAGAAGCCGAGGAGCCCCTTCAGAAAGCAGTGGACATCGCGGAAGAGGCTGCGCGAAAGAACCCGGGCGACTACACCTCCCGGTCACGGGTAGCATCCACGGCTGGAAACCTTGCGAACATTCTGCGCGAGAAAGACCCACAGCGGGCGCTGCAGCTCTATGACTTGGGCATCCGTCGGCTCACCGAGGTCCAGAGCAACGTCGCTGCGGTGAGCGATCGTGCCGAACTGCTGGCCCTGTCTTCGTATGCGCTTCGTTCTCTTCGTCGCAGTTCCGAGGCCCAACTCCGGATCGAAACCGCCCTGGCGATCTTCAGGAAAACTGGAGATTACCCTGCCCAACGCCTAAGCACCGCGAGCGGCGTGTTCGTTGCGCTCCGCGCCTTGGCGGACTTCGACGCCGACGAGGGGGATCTGCGGCACGCGGTCGCAATCTACGAAGAGTTGCTCGAGAAGGTCATGGCCGCCAAGCCCGATCCCGCAAACGATCTTCGGGACGCAACAAAGCTGTCCGGCCTTTATGGATCGATGGCCCGTCTCTACCGCCGTCAGGGTGATGAAACCAAGGCGGACGGTATGATCAGGCAAAGGCTGGAGCTTTGGCAACGATGGGACCGGAACCTGCCGGGAAACGCCTTCGTCCAACGTCAGCTGGAAGCGGCAAATTCCCAGCAAACGTGATCTCCGCGGGTCCACAACTTGCTTCGCGCCTACTCTGCCCAGGGAGGGGTGACGCCATCGATCCGGTACCCAAAGGCCAATCGCCGCCGGCGCTACAATGGCCTGGGAGGCTTCATGCGAGAGGTGGTACTGGTTTCTTCGGTCAGGACTGCGGTTGGGCGGGCATTCAAGGGTACGCTGCGGGCGACGCGTCCTGATGAACTGGCTGCCGTCGCAATCAAGGGGGCGCTGGCGCGCGTACCACAGCTGGATCCCAAAGAGATCGAGGACGTCATTCTCGGCTGCGCCATGCCCGAGGCCGAACAGGGCATGAACGTTGCGCGCATCACGTCTCTACGGGCTGGTCTGCCTGTCGAAGTGTCGGCTGTGACGATCAACCGTTTCTGCTCTTCCGGCTTACAGTCGATTGCCATGGCGGCGGAGCGCATTATGACGGGAGGTGCCGAGGCGATCGTCGCAGGCGGCACCGAATCCATGTCGATGATCCCTATGGGCGGCAACAAGATTTCGCCGAATCCCTGGCTGGTCGATCACTATCCCGATGCTTATCTCTCAATGGGTTTAACGGCGGAACGTCTTGCCCTGCGCTTCGGCATCACGCGCGAGCAATGCGACGAGTTCTCTCTTCGGAGCCATCAGAAGGCGCTGGCCGCGATTCAGGCTGGTAAGTTCGAAGAGGAAATTGTACCGGTCCCGGTGAGCTTCACAACTCCCAACGGCGCAAAGCCCAAGAAGCAGGAGATTACTTTCAAGATCGACGAAGGTCCACGTGCCGATACATCGATGGAAGCGCTCGGTGCGCTCAAGGCGGCGTTTCACATGAAAGGTGTGACTACGGCTGGGAATTCGTCGCAGATGTCGGACGGCGCGGCGGCAGCGGTGGTCATGTCGGCGGAGCGAGCCAAGGTGCTCGGCATCTCTCCCCTGGTGCGCTACGTATCGTTTGCTACGGCTGGATATAAGCCCGAAGAAATGGGGCTGGGACCGGTGTTCGCGATTCCCAAGGCACTGAACATGGCCGGGTTGAAGCTCTCCGATATCGACGTGATCGAACTGAACGAAGCTTTTGCCGCGCAGTCACTGGCTGTAATCAAGGAAGGCGGTCTCGATCCCGAGCGTGTGAATCTGAACGGCGGCGCGATTGCGCTCGGACATCCTCTCGGCTGTACGGGCGCTAAGCTGACAGCCAGTGTGATCCGCGAACTGAAACGCCGTAAGGCTCGCTATGGCATGGTAACGATGTGCGTCGGCGGTGGCATGGGTGCAGCCGGTATTTTCGAAAACATATCCTGATTTGCCTTAGTGGGATTACTGCTGAAAGATTCATCGCTGATACGCGATCCGTGACACTTCTTTACCGACTTATTACTGTCATTGACACGGTGCGCGAGTATCATGAATCCGGCTTCTGACGGAGCTACTCACCCGACAGCCGGCCTTCCCGGCTCCGCCAATGCCTGGAGGTGGCCTATGCGGCTATCGTCCCTGGTTGTGGCAACGTGCTTCCTTCTTTCCACCGTGCTGCTGGCGCAACACCGTACTGAATCCTCCAGCTCCGATTCCCGCTCCAGCAGTTCGTCAAGCTCTACTTCCAGCAGCTCAAGCTCGCCCAGCTATTCCGGATCGTCGAGTTCCAGTTCTTCCAGCAGCTCGTCACATAGCTCTGGCGGAGGCTACGATTCATCGTCGCATTCATCGCCGAGTCACAGTTCCGGCAGTTCCGGTTCGGACACCTACCACGGATCAACGAGCACTCACACACCGAACGACTCAAGAAGCTCGCATGCCGGCTCGGAACCGTCATCTCGCGGCAATGACCGCAACGTGCGTAACAGTGATGCCCGTCAGGATTCGAGCCGGTCGAATGTCGCCACTACGGGAACGACCGCACCTCGAACCACTCGCGCCGACAACAACCGCACCGTTCGCGACCCGAAGCATGATCGGACGCCGGTGGCTACGGATCGCCAGCTCAAGACCGATGCAAAGCCGGAGCGTGAGAAGAGACACTTCTTCTTGTTCTGGAGACATCCGAAAAGAGATCCGGAATCCGATCTGAAGCCGAAGCCGCTACCGCCAAAACGTTGCAAGAAAGGCGAAGATTGCCCGGTCACCCCCGTACAGGACGCCAAGATACAACCCCCCAAGCGATGCAAGGTGGGAGAGGTGTGCCCGGTGTGTTCGAGTGGATCCTTCCCGGACGGTTCGGGCAAGTGCGTGCCCGTGGATCAGTGCCCGCTCGGTGGGCATTGGAATGGCAGCACCTGCGAGGTCCAGCGGAACTGCGCAGCCGGCCAGTATTGGAATCCCACGACCAGCCGCTGCGAAGGCACTTATACTACTTGCATGGCCGGTGAATATTGGGATGGCTTTTCATGCAGGTCCGCCGTTGATCCCTGCCAGGATTTGGCGAACCAACTCCGGCAACAGGAAAAGTCCCTCCAGTCTGCTGCCGATGCGGAACGATCCGCCTGTCTCAGCGACCCGGCTGGCCAGCGTTGCTTTGACTTGCAGATGAGCTATCGCCAGGAAACCGACCAGTACGTGAACCTGAAACAGCAGTATGACCAGTGCCGCGGGCGTGCGGGTGCCCTTCCAACGAGCACAATTCCGTCACCGCACCCGTAAACGTTGGGCCGGACCCGAGAAATCGAGTCTGCCGGTGAACCTGCTGCTTGCGTGATCTACCGCTTACTCGAACTCGACCGCTTCGAACCCCATACTTTGCATAAGGCTTGTAATCGTGGAGCGTGCGTTTTCCTGGGCCTTCTGCAGGATTCCGTCGGCGAGCGCGGAGCGGCGAAGATCGTTCTCCGCGTCCTGCCGGACTTGCGATTCCAGATTCGGGTCGGTCGGCACCAACCAGCCCGTCTGCCGCGAGTAAACACGTGTTCTGCCGCTGTCGAGTTTCGTCACGAGTACCTCCGCCTGAGGAAGTCGCACACGTACCTTCTTGCCGGTGACCTGTACGTCCTTGGGCGCAAGCTTCTGGAAATCGATACCCGCGATAACCTCGCCGTGAACGAGCAGCAGTAGCTTGTCGCCAACCAGGAAGTTTGGCAGGATCGAGCTTTCCTTCTCTCCGGTGACGATTTTGTCCATGGTGTAGACGACGGTTTCAAGGCGCTGCAGCTTCTGAATGCGGTCAACCACGGTCGGCTGACTGAGATCGGTATGAATCGTTCGTTCCCACCATAACGAAACGGTCGAGGAACGAACAATGAGCAACGAGACCAGCAGAACCGTCAGCGCCCCGGCAAAGAATGCAACCACACTCGTCAGCCAGCATCGGCGCTTGCCGGGATGAGCAGTCGGTTGTTGGTGACTCTCTGTTACCATCACGCTCCGCCTCAACTAGAAAATTGCCCCCTCAGCTTATACACTTTTGACTACTGCATAGAAAGAAAAACGGGCGCCACGAAAGCGTTGGATGCTCGCCCGGTGGGGAGTCTCAAGTACATGGCCACAACCGCAGTCCCGAAAACCAAGATTCTCGGCGGAAGTTTCCTCCTCGAAGAGCGCCAGACGGCCGATGTATTCACTCCGGAAGATTTCTCCGAGCAGCATCAGCTGATAGGGCAGACGACCGAAGAGTTCGCGATCAATGAGATTCTGCCGCAGGCGGAGAAGATCGAGCACAAGGATTTTTCCGTTACCCGCGATCTGCTCAAGAAAGCGGGCGACCTGGGGCTCAGCGGAGTCGAGATCCCCGAAGCCTACGGCGGCCTCGAGATGGACAAGGTTACGGCCGCGGTCATTGCCGACCACATCGCGAAATATGCCGGCTTTGCCACGACCTGGGGCGGTCACAGCGGTATCGGCACGCTGCCCATCGTCTATTTTGGTACGGAAGAACAGAAAAAGAAGTATCTGCCGAAGCTGGCGTCGGGAGAGATGGTTGGCGCTTATGCCTTGTCAGAAGCCTCGTCCGGATCCGATGCATTGAATTGCCGGGCGCGAGCGATTCTTTCGCCCGACGGCAAGCACTACATCCTGAACGGCGAAAAGATGTGGATCACGAACGCCGGCTTCGCCGATCTGTTCACTGTTTTTGCCAAGATCGACGGCGAAAAGTTTTCAGCGTTCCTCGTAGAGCGGAATTTTCCCGGATTCTCTGTCGGCAACGAAGAGCACAAGATGGGCATCCGCGGTTCGTCCACGTGCCCCCTCATTCTTAACGACTGCTATGTGCCCGTTGAGAACTTGCTCGGCGAGATCGGCAAGGGACACGTCATCGCTTTCAACATCCTGAACGTCGGCCGTTTCAAGCTGGGCGCCATGTGCGTCGGCGGTGGGCGCGTGTCGCTTGAAAACGCCGTCGGCTATGCCAGGCAGCGCAAGGCATTCGGAAAGGTCATCGCCGACTTCGGGCTGGTGCGCGAAAAAATCGCCAACATGGCGACCCTGATCTACGTGGGCGAGTCGCTGGTCTACCGCACGGTTGGCATGATGGACGATCTGCTCTCGTCGATCGACAAGGCGAGTCCTGAAGCCGCCAAAGAAACGCGCAAAGCGATTGAAGAATACGCAGTCGAGTGCTCGATCCTCAAAGTGTGGGGATCGGAGATGATCGACTACGTCGTCGACGAGACGGTGCAGATCTACGGTGGCTACGGATTTGTCGAAGAGTATCCCGCGGAGCGTGCCTATCGCGATGCGCGCATCAACCGTATCTTCGAGGGCACAAACGAAATCAACCGCCTGATCATCACTGGGTTCCTGCTGAAGCGGGCGATGTCAGGGCAACTACCGCTCATGGCTGCGATCAAGAAATTGATGGACGAGGTGATGAGTGGACCGTCAGGCGACGAGGTTGAAGGCCTGCTGGCTGACGAACGCAAGCTGGTTGCGAATGCCAAGAAACTGGGCTTGTTCGTGGCAGGCGCGGCCACCCAGAAGTACATGATGGCCATTCAGGACCAGCAGGAAGTCATGGGTGCGATTGCCGACATGACCATCGAGATCTACGCCATGGAGACGGCCGTCCTGCGCGCACAGAAGATCGCCGAGCAGAAGGGCGAAACCGCGGCCGCGCTGCCGATCGCCATGACCCGTGTGTACCTGACCCAGGCTTTCGAGAAAGTTGAAGCAGCAGCAAAGAAGGTCATTGCCGACGTTGCCGAAGGCGACATGCTGCGGACTCAGCTGGCCATCCTGCGTCGCTTGGCCAAACACGAACCGTTCAACACCATTGCGCTGCGCCAGCAGATCGCGCAAAAGACGATGGAACGCGGCAAGTATACGCTGGCGTAGATCTGCACTTCGAAGAAGCAAAACTGCAGGCAACCACCGCCTGTGCTTGTCTCCTTTCGCACAAGCACATCCATTTGATACAAATGGCAGCGGAATTTCTTTGGAGAACATTCATGCGACGAGCAATCCTCCTCTTGTTGACCATGTTTCTTTCCGCTGTATCACTTTTCGCTCAGTCCCCCACTTCTGCCAACCTCGCCCTCACTCCGCCGATGGGCTGGAACACCTGGAACAAGTTTGCCTGCAATGTCAGCGAAACCCTCATCAAGCAGGCCGCTGATGCCATGGTGAAGTCGGGCATGAAAGACGCCGGATATCAGTACATCGTCATCGACGACTGCTGGCAGGTGAGGCGAGACTCGCTCGGCGACATCGTCGCCGATCCGCAGCGGTTTCCCGGCGGCATCAAGGCCGTCGCCGACTACGTTCACTCTCTCGGCCTCAAGTTCGGTATCTACTCCGACGCCGGCTTGAAGACCTGCGCCGGGCGCCCGGGTGGACTTGGCCACGAATATCAGGACGCGCTGAAGTATGCCGAGTGGGGCGTTGATTATCTCAAGTACGACTGGTGCAACACGACGACGCAGGACACGAAAGCGTCCTACGCCAATATGCGAGCTGCGTTGGATGCGTCGGGCCGGCCAATCGTTCTGAGCATCTGTGAGTGGGGCAATCATCAGCCCTGGCTGTGGGGAAAAGAAATGGGCGGCAACCTGTGGCGCAGTACCGGCGACATTCAGGATCGCTGGGAAGGCAAGAAAGAATGGAATCCCGGCAATTGCTGCAGCTACGGCGTGGTCGATATCGCAGACGCGGAAGCCGATCTCTACTCCTACGCCGGGCCCGGGCACTGGAACGATCCTGACATGTTGGAAGTCGGCAACGGTGGCATGACCGACACCGAGTATCGCTCCCACTTCAGTCTCTGGGCGATCCTTGCCGCGCCGCTGATGGCCGGCAATGACCTCGGCAACATGCGTCCCGAAATTCGCGATATTCTGACCAACAAGGAAGTGATCGCCATCGATCAGGATCCGTTGGGCCGCCAGGGCCGTCGCGCATGGAAAGACGGCGACCGCGAAGTCTGGTCGAAAGAACTGAAAGATGGAAGCCGCGCCGTGATCCTGTTCAACCGTGGCTCTGCCGAGCAGAGCGTCACCGCGAACAGGGAGGCGATTGGATACCCCGCAAGCTTGAGCGCAGCGGTGCGCGACTTGTGGCAGCACAAGGATCTGGGAAAGTTCACCGGGAAATTCAGCGCGACGGTGCCGTCGCACGGAGTCGTGATGGTAACCGTGCGACCCTGAGTCTAGAACCAGTCACTGCGATAGGCGACCCACCACGCAACGTAGAAGATGGGGATTGTCGCCGCCAGTGCCCACCACAATGGCAGCAGGAAGTCGGCCAAAAGGCCTAATCCTGCAAAGACGGTCCAAAATACTTTGCGCTCCATACTGCCGATTTTGCCTTGTCACGTTGCGAAGTGAAAGTTACGTTCGGGAACGGAGCTCTTCCATCACGCTCTGGATCAATTCCTTTGCCCCCGCCAGGTTCCTCATTACCATCTGGATATCGAGAACCGGCTTGCCGGGCCAGCGCTGGCTCTGGCAGTAGACGCCGTGCTGTCCGATGAGGGCCATGGCATCGGTTACAAGATCCATGGTGACGGCGAGCCGGCCGCGTGGAACACCCATGCGAGTTTCGAAGTGCTCGAGTTCTTCCTGCTTGTCGTCAAACACAGCCATGAAGAGATTGTAGCGGGGGAGTGAGTATAATTCTCTAGCGCTTAGCCCGGTCAATTTCGCAATCAGTCGATCGTGAGTCGAGGCTCACGGTTGCTGGAGGCGTACGTCTGAATAGCTATCCAGGAGGATCCGTCATGAAAAAGTTCAGTGTTCTCGTGTTGTTGCTCTTTGTTTTCGCCAGTCTTGCTGCGGCGCAGCAGGACAAGTCGAAGCGCCCCAGTCCGCCGGCGAGCGCGACCTGTTCAGCCGGTGGCGCTTCGATCACGATCGACTACTCCAGCCCCCGCATGAAAGGCCGGAAGATTTTTGGCGGCCTCGTTCCGTTTGGGCAGATCTGGCGCACCGGCGCCAACGAGGCGACAACATTTGTCACAACTGCGGACGTCTCCGTCGGCGGCCAGAGCGTGCCAGCGGGTAGTTACACGCTCTTTACCATCCCCGAGGACGCAAAGTGGACCCTGGTGATCAGCAAGAAGACCGGCGAGTGGGGGACGGACTATCCCGGTGAAAGCAACGATCTGGTCCGCGTGCCGATGAGTGTCTCGAAAACCGCCGCGCCGGTCGAGAATTTCACCATCGGGTTCGACCAGGCGGGAGGCAAGTGTGCACTTCATATGGACTGGGAAAATACCCGTGCCAGCGTGGATGTCGTCAAGAAATAGTCCAATCCCCTTTTCCGGCGGGGCACGGTCGGTGCCCCGCCGGTGATCCGCAGGTCTTCCGCGTTACAATGCTCTTCAAGCATTCCTGACGGGAGGTTCCCCATGCCCGTGTACGACTACATCTGCAACGATTGTCACAAGCCCTTCGAGTTGGTCCTGACCCTGAAAGAGCACGATACGAAAATCAAGTGCCCGAAGTGCGGCAGCAGGAACGTGGAGCAGGAAGTCACTGCGTTCTTCGCCGTCACGGGGAAGAAAAGCTAGGACCACCTGTCAGGAAGAGCCATCGCGGTGAGATCGCCTACTCGGCCGCCAGGTCGCTCACAGCTTGTTGCGCGCGGCTGAAGTCGGGTGAGATGCGCTGAGCCTCATGGATTGCGCTCTGAGCGGCGGACCGTTGCCCGTTCTTGTCGAGCGCCTGTGCCAGCAGCAGATACCCGACGTCGCTGGGCTCCAGCTCTACCGCGCGCGAGTATTGCTTCACGGCACTGGCTGGATCTCCGGTCTTTTCAGCGATGAGTCCCAGCCCGATGAAAGCACGAGCCGCCTCGGGGTTCTGACGGATGGCTTCCTCGTAGCTCTCTCTGGCATTGGCGTAATCCTCGAGGTGGCGATAGTCCGTGCCCATGTTGACAAGCGCGTAGACGCGAAGACTCTTGTCCGACGTCAGCCGCAGGACCACTTGATCTTCCTGGAGGGCGGCGGCGTACCGCTTTCCGCGGCGTTCGCAGGTTCCAAGGTTGAGATGAGCGGCAGGGTCACGCGGGCGGATTTGCACTGCGGCGCGGAATTGAGCGGCGGCCTCCTCGGTCCGTTCCTGGTTGAGAAACGATTCGCCCAGATTCACGTGGGCGACAAAATTGTCTTTGGTGACGGCGACGGCGCGGCTCCACAGTGCCTCACTGTCATGCCAGTAGCCGACCTGGCGCACGGTCAATACGGCAAGACCGCCAAGCAGGAGCCCCGCAACAGTTCCGATCGCCACGGCGCGGCTATAGCGATCGCCCACCCAGTCAGCCAGCGACCAGCACACGATGATCAACAGTCCGATCATCGGCAGGTACATGTAACGATCGGCGGTCGCCTGCAGTCCCACTTGTACCAGGCCGATCATTGGAACCAGCGAACCCAGGTACCACAGCCATCCCATCGCAACATAGCGCTTCTTTCGGAAGGTCAGGGCTAACGCCGTAACGGCGGCGACAAACACGGCAGCAAGGGCGACCTGCCACGCGAGAAGTGAATCGCCGGGATGCGGATACATCGGAGCGAGGCCCAGCGGCCACAGCATTCGTCCGATGTAATCGAAGTAGGCGGCGACGGCATTCTCAACGCGCACGCCAAACGGATATTCGATCACCGAACGCACGGCTCCCCCGGATCGTTGCGCCGCTATGGTCACGATGGCGCTGCACGCGGAGAGCGTGAACAGCGGAAGCTTCTCCAGAACGAGGGCCCCAAAGGATCGGGCAGGCGCACCGGCGGGCGCTTCTTCAGATTGGCTGAACCGCAATCGCCCCAGCGGCCAGAAATCCCAGAGCAGAAGCAGGAAAGGAAGCGTGATCACCTGCGGCTTGGACATGAGTCCGCAGGCAAACAAGACGAACACAACCATGTAGCTGGCGATGCTGGGCTTCCGCACATAGCGCTGGTAGGCCCACAACGCCAGCAACAGGAAGAGCATGCTGAGAACGTTTTTGCGTTCAGCGGCCCAGGCAACGGATTCGACATTGATCGGATGAATCGCAAAGACGACCGCTACCATGAACGACGGCCACATGCGGCTCGTCGCCTCAAACAGGATGAGGAACAACAGCACTGCATTCACGCTGTGCAACAGGACATTCACATAGTGATGGCCGGCAGGGTTCAGCTTGAAAAGCTGGCAATCGAGTGCATGTGAAATCCAGGTCAGCGGATGCCAGTTGGCAGCATCGAAGGTGGTGAAGGCCCAGCCGAAGGTACCGGAGCTCAGCCCCGACTGGACGTGACGGTTCGCGGTGATGTAGACGTCGTCATCGTAGTTGACGAACTCGTTCTTGTTGATGCCGTTGTAGAGTGCGAGTGCGCAAACCACCAGCAGCAGGCACAGAATCACGTTGCGGCTCGAGCCGGCCGCTGCCGGGAGTGCTTGTTTATCTTTGATGGCCATCTCGGGCAGAAGAACACGACCTGCAGACATTTAAGCATAGGGCCGTCATCTCACTGATAACCGACCAGTTGCGCGAGGTTACCGTGGTGTTGCCCGGAGTGCGAGCGTGTGAGCGCAGTGCGCCCTGCACGTGACTGCCATCACTGCAGGGAAACACGCGCCGACGCAAGCTGATAGCAGATGACACCGCACATCCAGAGCGGAAACCTGTCGTGTGCCCTGGAGGTTCTCGCGCTGACGACTTCTGGCCAGGCTTATGCCTGGGCAACGAGCGCGCTGGTGATGATTGCGGCTCTGCTTCTCGCCGCCATCTCCATGCGGAAGTCCCGCCACCTGCGGCAACAGCTCAAAGAAAAGGAAAGGAGGGCGGCGGACTTCGAGCGCCAACGCGACACCGCTCAGGGAGAACTTTTCCGCCGGCTTTATGAAGAGCGGGAACTGAACCGTCAGAAGTTGCAGTTCGAAGCTCAGCTCTCGGAATACGAGAAATACTCGGCTTTGGCGCAACTGGCGTTGGGGGCGGCACACGAAATCAATAATCCGCTGCTTGGCATCCTCTCCCATCTCGAATTGGAGTTGAAAGGATGCGAAGACCCGGCGCAGCGTGCCGAGATTGAGCAGTGCATCGCCGGCGCCAAACGCATTTCGTCGACACTGCGTGGCCTGGTCAACTATGCGCGTCCGTCGCCGCCGGTGTGGAGCAAGATTATCCTCGCGCGGCTGGTGGCGGACACCATCGCGTTCCTGGAAAACCAGCCCATGTTGCGGGGAAAGAATCTGACGAACGATGTGCCCGCGGACCTGCCTCCGATTCGCGCCGACGCCAATCAACTTTCGCAAGTATTGATGAACCTGCTACTGAACTCGGCAGAAGCGACGCCGGAGGGCGGGCGCATCACGGTCTCTGCGTCAAAGCTGACCTACGTGGACAGTATAGAAATCCGCGTAAACGATACCGGTTCCGGGATGCCGGCCGAAGTCCTGGCCCACGTTTTTGAACCGTTTTTCACTACGAAACGCGGGAAGGGCACCGGACTTGGGCTCAGCATCAGCCACGCCTATATCCGAAGCCATGGCGGCGACATGCGGGTCGATAGCATTATCGGCCGTGGAACAACCGTAACCCTGACTCTGCCATTGCGGCTTGAGCAAGAGCCGGACTCAGAAAGCGAGCAATCGCAGGTCGTAGTGTGACATCGTATGCCTTATAGCGTGCTGGTCGTGGATGACGAAGAGTTGACCCTGCGGACGATTTCTCGCGGACTGCGGGAAGAAGGCTATGAAGTGCTGACCGCGTCCTCCGGAGAGGACGCGCTGACGATCTTCGCCGAAGAGAGCCCGGATCTCACCTTGTTGGACATTGTTCTGCCGGGCATCGATGGAGTGGAAGTGCTGCGCCGCATGAAGGCGTCCAATCCGGCGGCCATCATCCTCATGATGAGCGCGTATCACATGGTGGATCGCGCCGTCGACGCGATGAAGGCCGGTGCGCATGACTATCTGATCAAGCCTTTCCATCTCGCTGATCTCATGGCGACACTGCGTCGCGCCAGCGAGATGCTGGCTCTGCGTGTGCGCGTGCGGGGCGACGTCGAACGCGCCAAGGGCCAGTATGATTTTGGCCGCGTCGTGACCGGCAATCCGGGCATGCGCGCCATGCTCGAAGTGGCCAAGAAGGCAGCGGAGGCCGACCACACCACCATCCTGATCCTGGGCGAAAGCGGAACCGGGAAGGGGGTGCTCGCGCGTGCGATCCACTATGCGAGCCCGCGAGCCAACCAGCCGCTGCTGGAACTGAATTGCGCGGCTCTGCCGGAGAATCTGCTCGAGAGCGAACTCTTTGGCTTTGAGCCGGGAGCCTTTACCGATGCCCGCCGTCGCAAGGAAGGACTGCTGGAGCGGGCGCACGGCGGGACTTTGTTCCTGGACGAAATCGGAACCATGTCAGCCGCCGTGCAGGCGAAGCTGCTGCGCGTGCTCGAGGAAGGTACCTTCATGCGGCTGGGCGGCACGCGCGCCATTACCGTCAACGTGCGCCTAGTGACAGCGACCAATGCCGACCTGAAAGAAGCCGTCAGCAAAGGCCAATTCCGGGAAGATCTCTACTACCGGTTGAACGTGGTACCCCTCCTGATTCCGCCCCTGCGGGAACGAAATGAGGACATCGTGCCCCTAGCCCTCGACATGGTGCAGCACTTCAACCGCGAATTGCACAAATCGTTCACCGGGTTTACGCCAGCTGCTGCGGAATTGCTGCAGAAGTATCCGTGGCCGGGAAACATCCGCGAGTTGAAGAACGTGATTGAACGGACGATGATCCTGGCGCCGGACGGCGATATCGACGCCGTCTATCTGCCGGAGGAAATTCGCGAACATAGGGATGCGCCAAAGGAGGATGCGACGGTCTCCAGCTACGATGTTTCCCCCACCGGCCAGCAATTCGTGACCTTGCGCGAATACGAGGACGAATACATCCAGCTCGTTCTCGCTGCGACGGGCAATAACAAGACCCAGGCTGCTCATGTGCTGGGGATCCATCCGACGTCGTTGCTAAGGCGGTTAAAAAAGCTGAGCTGACGGAACAGGCCTCCGGAAGCGCATGACGAAAGAACCTCATCCTTAACACCTGATATCCGGGACCTGACGCTATACTGATCTCGATGCGTCCCATCCTGCGCTTTCTCTGGAATTCCACGCGAGGCCACCGGATCGCCCCGTGGCGCAGCCCCTATCTTCTTTGGCGCATCGAGACCTATACCGGCGTCAAGATGACCCAGATCGGATTCCTCGAATTCTGGGAATTCCTGTGGACCGAGCGCCATAACCTGTGGCGTTTCCTCAAATGGACGGGAGAGATGGACCGATACGTCCATCCCAAGGCAAAGCATCTCTGAGTCCGTCGGTGTATGGCAACCCGACCCCTGAGGGCAAATCGACAGACAGGATTTCGGACATCCCGGAAGAGATGCTCTGATCCAAATGTCGAGCCTTTCGCAACCATGAGGCTGCAGCCTCCCAAGTAGCTTTCGAAACCGACAACCACTCGAAGCACTGCGATTAGTATGCTTTGGGTCTATACTGAGCCACAATTCAAAAAGGAGATTCGTATGCGATATGCGTCCTTTTTGTGGGCTCTCTTGCTCGTTCTGTTTTCGCTCGCATGGGCACAGGAAGAGCCGAAACCATCGCCACCACTCAAAGGGCCGACTGGCGTCGTGATGTCGCCTGAGGAGCACCAGAAGATGGTGGAGATGCACAAACGCCATCTCGCGGCGATGCAAGCCGACCTGGATAAGATGAAGGCTGCGCTCGAGCAAATGAAAGCCAACGTCGCCAAGATCCGCGACGCCAACGAAAAAGCTCGCTGGCAGAGCAATGTGGACCTGTGGACCGTGATGGTCGGCCACATGGAGCAGATGATGAAGCACATGAACATGATGGGCGTGGGTCCGGGGCCAGGTCCGGGCATGATGCACCATCACGGGATGGGAGGACCGCCTACCCCTCCGCCCTCAGAATCCAAGCCGCAATTGTGAAGACTTCACAGGGCCTGACGGCGCGGCAGGGGCCGCCGCGCCTTCCATACCGCTCGCCTATCCGCCGATCGCGACGTTGACCTCGCTGCCTTTGCCGGCTCCCAGCAACTGGAACGCGGATCCACGGTTCGTGGCGATTTCCAGGAAGCCCATACTTCCGAGAATTGCAAAGGCCTCTCCGGGGCCGCCCTCAGCATAGTTCGTGCACAAACGGGTGGCCTGTCCCCTTCCGAGCGTGATCTTGAAGGCTTGGGGCTTGGCTTCGAAAAGGGCCGGCAAGTCCTGCGCCGTGATGTTGGTGATGAGGTTGCCGAACCGGTCGACCTTTAGAACCACTCCCCGCAGCGTGTGCTCGTCGATCGGTTTCGGGCGCGGTGCTGCAAAGCGCGCGTAATCGGTGACCTCGTCTCCAAATCGCGCCGGGTCGACTCCCTTGGCCAGGTATGCCGCGACCGGAGCGAAGATATCACGCCCGTGGAATGTATTGCTGCGCGGCTGCAGAAAGTAGTGTTCGGCCGTGACGTGCCGGACCGACAGGCGCTCTTCCCCGTCGTAAACCATGGACAGCACTCCATTGTCGGGGGCGACGAACTGATGACGATCGCCGGTGAGGATGATCGGGCGTCGCGCGGTCCCCACACCCGGATCGACCACCACCACGTGCACGGTTCCGGGGGGGAAGTACCGGTAGGCCTGCGAGATCGTAAGTGCGCCGTCCAATACGTCGAAAGGCTGGACAGCGTGGCTGATGTCGATCAACTGGGCGTCGGGGACCATTTCCAGGATCACACCTTTCATGGTGCCGACGAAATGATCGTTCGTTCCGAAATCCGTAGTGAGAGTGATGATAGGGCGCGCCATGGATTTCCGATAGACGAAGTACGATTGACGATTTCAAACCAACGCTGCTCGCGATTTGAGAGCGGTTCAATCGTAAATCGTAAATAGGTAACTCGACAATTGCCTTACTCGTAGCGCAGCGCCTCGATCGGATTCATGCGCGAGGCCTTCAGGGCAGGGAAGAAGCCGGAGACGATGCCAATCATGGAAAGCAGGAAGAACGAGACCAGCACCACGGCGGTGGAAAGCCGGAGAAAGATGTCGCCTTCGTGATTGGCGGTCTTGTAGAACTCACTGTACAGAGGCATAGGTGGAATGGCCCACGTCAGGAGCAATGCCACGAGTATGCCCAAAATGCCGCCGAAGAAGGTCAGTACCAGAGCCTCGAGCAGAAACTGGACGAGGATATGCCGTGGGCGGGCCCCGACCGCCTTGCGCAAGCCGATCTCACGCGTGCGCTCCGTCACCGACACCAGCATGATGTTCATGACTCCGATGCCGCCGACAGCGAGTGTACAAGCTCCAATAAGACCCAACACGGCCTGAAGACCGAGCGAGAACGCCGTGATCATTTTCCCGGTATCAATCGTGTCCCACTCGGGAGTGGCTTTCTCATCTTTGGGATCGAAGTGGTGCCGCCGGGCAACGACTTCGCGTACCGCAGCCAGGGCCTTCTTGTTCAGCTCTGCGGCCTGCGGCTGAAAGATGATCATCTGCGGGTCCTTGATGTTCTTCAGGTCCCGAAATAGCGGAAATGGAATGAATCCGTTTTCGTTGTCGGGACCCATATACATCGAGTCCTGAATCTTGTTCTTCATCACGCCAATGACTTCGAAATCCAGGCCGCCGATATTGACATGCTGTCCCACGGCCGGAGCCCCCTGGAAGGCTCGTTTCGCCGCGTTATAGCCCAGGATGACGACCCGGTGATGATCCAGGAAGTCGCTTTCATTGAAATAGCGGCCGTCCTCGATTTCGAGTTTGCGCATTTGGCCATACGGCAGCTCGACTCCACGAGTGTTCATGGAGACGACGCGTGTGCCAACCTTGTAGCCGAAATCGCGGTCCACCTCCGCGCTGACCGCGCGCACGAGCGGAACTTCTTCCCGGATCGCTTCGACATCGGCATACTCGTAAATAACGGGCTTGCCGGCGCGCTGACCTCCGGCCTGCATGCTGGTCTGGCCGGGCCAGAGGACGATCACATTGTTGCCCATGTTCATGAAAGCGTGCAGCACGCTGCCGCCCAGGCCGCGCCCGTAAGCCAGCAGCAGCACGACCGACGCCAAGCCCCAGACAATACCCAGCATCGTCAGCACCGACCGCATGCGGTTGCGGTTCAGGGCCAGCCAGCCTTGCGTGATCAGTTCTTTCAGAAGCATGGTGTCAGGTATCTGGTGTCAGGAACATCCCGATTCATGTCTCGGGTGTTCCTGACACCTGGCACCCGAGACCTGATACCTAATCCAAATGGATATCTCCCGATCCGGTGTGTACCGAGATCGTCGGACCGCCGTTGCGCACTCTTCCGATTACGCTTTTGCGTTCCTGGACGCGTCCTTGCACGGTTGTGGTTACAGGATGGTCGACGGTGACGGTGCCCGAGTTCGACGAAATGTCCACATCGAACGAGGATCCCGAGGGCACGCGCAGGTCAACGTTGCCGGAACCTGTGCGGATGCTCCACAAGTTGATGGGGGAGCCGTCTCCACGGATGTCTCCGCTACCCGCTTCGGCTCGCAACCCGCCATTTACTCCGCGCACGGTGATATTGCCGGAGCCGGTGCGGACGTCGATATCACCTTTTCCCACTTCCTCAATTTCAATGTCGCCACTTCCGGCCTTGATGTGCGCGGGGCCGGACAGTTCCCGGCCGCGTACATTGCCGGAGCCGGTCTGGAAGCGGAGGTCGCCGGTCAGGCGTGCCAGTTCCATGTCGCCTGAGCCGGCTTCGAGGTCAACCGTCCCCTTGATTCCCTCCACGCTCTGATTGCCGCTACCGCTGTGACCACGCACCGAGGTGTTCTCCGGAACGGTAATGTCGTAGTCGATTGAGATGTTGCGGTAGTTGACGTAGTCGACGCGAATGCTGTTTCCGTTTTGCCGGAGGGGAGGATTCTTCTCCACTTCCTGGACATCTTCCTTCGAGGACTTCTCGAACCAGGAATAGCCGGCATGGATCTTGCCGTGAATGGTGACGGTGCCGGCCGGACCGCTGCGGACGGTAATATCACCCGAGCGCGTAAGAACCTCCAGATCTACAGGCCCGTTGACCTGAAACGAACGATCGAAGGTTCCAGCGACGGACGCGAAGCCCGCCAGGGACGTGATCAGCAGGAACAACACCATCTGCACAGCGTGAGATCGAATTGTCGAGAGATTATTCATAGCGAAGCGACTCCACCGGTTCCATTTCGGCTGCACGCTGCGCCGGGTACATGCCGGCGGTGAACGTGATCAGCGAGAGAGTAAAGATCGAAGCCACGACAGAGATTACAGAAACGATCGGGTGCGGGACAAAGTCGGGCAACGGCACCTCGGCCGCAAGGACGCAGATTCCCACGCCGATCGCGAGACCGAGGCCCCCGCTGACAACCGTGAGCAGCGCCGATTCGGCAAAGAACTGGCGCATGATGTCGTCACGCGTGGCGCCCATGGCTTTGCGTACGCCAATTTCACGCGTCCGCTCGGTCACCGAGACGAGCATGATATTCATAACCCCGATTCCGCCTAGACATAGCGTGACCAGAGCGACGCATCCGAAGAAGAGGGTCACCACATCGAAGATGCGCGCCAGAATTTTCGCGCCGTCCATGGTGTCCCAGATGAAAAGGGCGTCCTTGTCGTCCTTTGCTTCGAAGTGATGCACACGGCCCAGCGCGCGCCGCACCTGCATGACCGCATCCTCGTGCGTGGTCGGGTCGGCGACCTGGAAGACGATGTCATCGAGGTAACCCTTGACGATGCCAGGCTTCTTCTCTGGCGGGAAATCGCGCGCCACGGAGGAGTACGGCGCGAACAGGAAATCGTTGTCGGGCCCGCTGTAGTTGGAGTTCTGATCTTTTTTCTTTAAGACTCCAATGACCGCATAGGGCACACCTTTGATCGAGAGCATCGAGCCGACAGCCGGTTGTCCCGGGAATAGTTGCTGCTTCGCGGCCGAGCCGAGGACGACGACACGTCGGCTCTCGTTCTCGTCCTCGTCGGTGATCAAACGGCCCGATTCGACGATCAGAGATCGAAACTCCTGAAACGCCGGCCAGACTCCAATCACTGCACGATTCGCCGAGTTGAAGGGACTGACCTGTGGAACGTACCGTTGCAGTTCTGGGCTGACGTTCTTGATGAGATAGCACTCGTTGCGAATCAGGCGAGCGTCCTCAATCGTGAGCCGGATTTCGCGACCCGCCGCCAGTCCCCCCGCTTGAGCGCTCGTCCGGCCGCCCCAGACGATGACCAGGTCTTTGCCCAGGGTCTCCATGTGCTTCTTCTGATCCACAACGAAGCCGCGTCCCAGCCCGACCAGCAGGATCACCGATGCGATTCCCCACACAATGCCGAACATCGTCAGGAAGGTGCGCATCTTGTGCGCCTGGAAGGTCGCGAAAGCCTGGCGGAATATTTCGGAGAAGGTCATGAGAACCAGGTTTCAGGTGTCTGGTGTCAGGCCTCAGGCTCCAGGATTCATTCGTGAAGTTGGTTTTCCTGACACCTGAGACCTAACACCTGAGACCTTGATGTTCTTACTGCAGCACCACCTGATCGCCTTCCTTCAGACCGCCCAGCAGTTCGGTCTTGGCGCCGTTGGAAATCCCGATATTGACGGCAACTTTTTTCTTGCCTTCTTTACCCTTGGAGTCTGGAACTTCAACGGATGCCTTTTTGTCTTTGTCGTAGATGATGGCACCTTCCGGAATTTGCAGCACGCCCTTGTGCTCTTCCAGAATGATCTCGGCATTGGCGGTCATGGCGGCCTTCAGCACACCCTCGGGGTTGGTGATCGAGACACGCACTTCGAACGTCGTGACGTTGTCCTTCTCCACGCCCATCGGCGAGATCTTGTTGACCTTGCCCGTGAAAGTCTTGTCTTTGTAGGACTCAACCTTGATGCGGGCGGGCTGTCCCATGTACACCTTGCCGATGTCGCTCTCGTCGACTTTGCCCTTGACGTACACTTCGCTGGTGTCGCCGAGCGTCATGACGAGTGTCGCGGAAGAACCGAGCACCAGGATGGAGCTGACGGCGTCACCCACTTCCACATCGCGCGAAAGAACGATTCCATCGATCGGCGAAGTGATGCTGGTGTAGCCGAGCTGCTCCTCCAGCTGCTTCAGATTGGCGCGATCCTGCGCCACCTGCGCCTGAGCCTGACCGATCTTGGCCTGCAGCACCTGCACCTGCGCTTTGGCCACGTTTTGCTTGTTCAACGACATTTCGTAGTTCTTCTGAGCATCATCGAGCGCGGAGGCGGAAACGACTCCTTCTTTGGCCATGCCCTTGGCACGGTCATAGGCGCGCTTGAGGAGCGGCACATCTGGACCTTCAGCATCTACCTTGGCGCGGTCGAAGTCGGCGCGCGTGCCGTTCAGGCTGGCGGTCGACGCTTCCAACTGCGCGCGAGCCTGATCCACGCGAGCCTGGATCTCTTCCTTGTCCAGTTCGGCAAGCAGTTGGCCCTTTTTGACCTTGTCGCCATACTCGACATAAAGCTTCTTCACGATGCCGCTGGCCTTCGATTTGATCTCAACCTTAGTGATCGGTTCGATCTTCCCGGTAGCTACCACGCTCTTGGCGAGATCTCCCTTTTCCACCTTCGCCAGCTTGGAAGGATCGATTTTGGTCCCACCGCTGCTGGCTGCGTATACGCCACCGACGATGACCAGGAGCACGAGGGCTGCGATCGAGCCGTAGATAATTCTTTTGCGCCGCTTCTTCTTGCCGTTTCCGTTACCGTTCACAACCGCCTCCTACCTGGAAATCTGAAACGTGGAACATCTTGAGCTTCACCCTGTATTACGAGGTGTGTCAGTGATTAGTTCCTTGAAAATCTATGTTGAAGAAAGCTTTGCAGGAACCAAGAGTTAGACCGCCTGACGGGAAAAAAGATAGCGGCCACGGACCCCAAGTTTGAGGGCCTGGCCAGTGGGTCTTGTCGCAATTGGATGTTCCGGAACGCAGGGTTCTGTAGGCTAAGACCCTTGAGTCCGAGATCGAGTCTAGCCCCTTTAAAATGTTAAAATTAGCGTTCCATGATTGCCTACGTGCTGCTGCGGGTGTTTCTCATCCTGCTCATTGTGGCAGCCAATGCTTTCTTCGCTGCGGCCGAATTCTCGCTGGTCAGCGTGCGCGAGACCCGAATCCTGCAGCTCATTGAAGCTGGGCGGGTTGGCGCCCGGACGGTCCTGAAGCTCCATCAGCAGCTCAGCCGGGTTGTCAATGGTGTCCAGCTGGGCATCACCGTCACCAGCCTGTCCCTGGGCTGGTTGGGGGAGCCGCTCCTGGCGCGCCTCTTCGAGAGCTGGATCGGACACATCCCCTACGCCGCCCTCTATTCCCACGTCTGCGCGGTGGGAGTCGCCTTCGTCCTCATCACCGGCCTGCACGTCATTCTCGGCGAACTGGTGCCGAAATCTCTGGCGCTGCAGCGGGCCGAACGGATTGCGCTGGCGGTGGCTGGCCCGATGGACGTGTTCCTCACGGTAACCGGACCGGTCATCACATTCATGAACCGAATTGCCGGAGCCGTGCTGCGGATATTCGGTACCCGGGAAATCAGGCACGGGTCGGTGCATTCCGCCGACGAGCTCAAACTGATTGTCACTGCAGCCCACCATTCCGGTCAGCTTTCCTCCGCCCAGGAAGAGATGCTGCTGAACGCTCTGGAACTGGACAATATTGCGGCCCGTCAGGTCATGGTGCCGCGTACGCGTATCTTTTCGCTCCCCGCCGATTTGAATCTCGACGAAGCGCTCTCGCGAGTCGTGGAAGATCAGCACTCGCGTATCCCCGTGTATGACCCACAGCGCGGCCCGGAGCACATTGTCGGCGTCCTCTATGCCAAGGATGTCATGCGCTGGACGCGCTTCCGGCTCACGCTGAGCTCCTCGCCGGCATCGGCGAACCGCATCGCCACCATGAAAATCAGCCAGATCATGCACGACGTGCTGGTTGTGCCCGAGACCAAATCCCTGCTGGAGTTGCTCACCGAATTCCAGCAGCGCAAGCGGCACCTGGCGGTTGTCGTGGATGAATTTGGCTCAACGGCCGGCGTGATCAGTGTTGAGGACGTTATCGAGCAACTCGTTGGGGAACTGGAGGACGAATTCGACGTCGCTGCCGTGCAACCGGGCGTCGCCGATGCGAATGCGCCCCTGTCGCTCGATGGGTCAGTCAACATTCGCGACTTGGAAGCCCAGTACGAATTGACGCTTCCTCAGGACGAGGGCTACGAAACGCTGGCAGGGTTTGTGTTGTCGCGTCTGCAAAAAATTCCGCACGAAGGCGACGCGTTCGAGCATGAAGCAAAGCGTTATGTCGTTGAGAGGATGGAAGGGAACCGGGTGGCCGCGGTGAGGATCGAGCCCGTG